>Ga0137409_10000960_pt1 | contig 31336 bp, 23 predicted proteins | sample CZODoug1_16funga_FD_122059 | JGI IMG/M metagenome (GOLD analysis project Ga0137409, IMG submission 122059) | Vadose zone soil fungal communities from Angelo Coast Range Reserve, California, USA - CZODoug1_16fungal (Hybrid Assembly) | ecosystem: Environmental > Terrestrial > Soil > Vadose zone... | reverse complement strand
TGCGCCGGTTCGCGCCTGCTGATGCAGGAGAGCATCGCGGACAAGTTGATCGGCAAGATTCAGGACCGCATGAACACGCTTCGAATGGGTCCGCCGCTCGATAAAGCCATCGACATTGGCGCCATCGTCGCGCGCGTGCAGCTCGAGCGCATCCAGCGGCTGGTCGATCAAGGCGTCGCCGAAGGAGCAACGTGCTGGCAGCCTTCCATTCCCGTACCGTCGCGGGGTTTGTATTTTCCGCCAACGTTGCTGAGCAACGTTCATCCGGCTTCGGTGGTGGCGCAGCAGGAGATTTTTGGCCCGGTGCTGGCGGCAATGACGTTTCGAACGCCGCGGGAAGCTGTGGAGCTAGCCAACAATACGGTTTACGGCCTGGCCGCCTGTGTGTGGAGCGAGAGCATCAATGTTTCATTGCACGTTGCGGCGCAGCTCAAAGCCGGCGTGGTGTGGGTCAACTGCACGAATCTGTTCGATGCCGCCTGCGGTTTCGGAGGCTATCGCGAGAGCGGTTATGGACGCGAGGGTGGGCGCGAGGGGCTTCTCGAATATCTCGAGGCTGCATGGTTTAAGAATGCGCCACCGGTACATACAACACCTCTCGCGATAGATCAACCTCCTGAGGAACCAGCCGATACTACGGCTCCCGCGATCGATCGCACCGTGAAACTCTACATCGGCGGCAAACAGGCGCGGCCTGATTCGGGTTACAGCGTCGAAGTGCGCGGCGCGGACGGGCGTTTGCTTGGGGAAGCCCCGCTGGGCAACCGCAAGGACATTCGCAACGCCGTCGAAGCGGCGCACAAAGCAGAAGGCTGGGGCAAAGCGACGGCGCACAATCGGGCGCAGGTGCTCTACTACATCGCGGAGAATCTTTCACAACGCCGCGAAGAAATCGCCAGCCGGTTGTCCGCCGTGGTCGGGAAGAAGCAGGCTGAAGCCGAAGCCACCCTGGGGATCGAGCGCATCTTTTCCTACGCCGCCTGGGCCGATAAGTACGACGGTGCGGTGCACAACCCGCCGTTCCGCAACGTCGCCCTGGCAATGAAAGAGCCGATCGGAACGGTAGGCGTAGTGTGCCCTGCTGATGTGCCGTTGCTGGGATTTATTTCTCTGGTGATGCCGGCCATTTCCACGGGTAACACGGTCATCGCGATTCCGTCGGAAAAATATCCGTTGATTACCGGCGATCTCTATCAAGTGTTTGAAACCAGCGATCTGCCAGATGGCGTCGTAAACATAGTCCCTGGCCGCGCCGCGGAACTGATGAAGACGCTCGCCGAACACGACGACATCGACGCCATCTGGTGTTTTACGGATGAAGCCGGCGCCGCGGCGGCGAAAACTCTCTCGATTGGCAATCTGAAGCAGGTGTTCACCAACGAAGGCCGCGCCATCGACTGGTTCGACGTGAAACAAGGCGAAGGCCGGTGGTTCCTCGATCACACCGTGCAGGTGAAAAACATCTGGGTTCCCTACGGCGAGTAGAAATTCGCACTAACCGGCGGGCAAGACCAGAAACCAGGCAATTTGAATTCGAAACTGGATCGGACGAAATACCCAAGGCATAGTTCCCGCTTCATCAATGTTTCTTCGCTGATGGCCGTTATTTGGATTGGCGCGTGGTGTCAAAGCAAGACTGCTAAACATTCACTTTAGCAATACTCAACGCTCGGAGTTCGCGTCACACATTACAATTGGATCCGGCATTTCGCTTGCTACACTACGCAATCGCGAATCTGAGGAGCGCTTCATGGGTCATCCGCTTCTTGATCTAACAAACAAAACGGCGGTGGTGATCGGCGGAACCAGCGGCATCGGACTGGCGCTCGCTCGAGGACTGGCCCAGGCTGGGGCGAATGTCGTGCCAACCGGCCGCCGCGACGAACAAGTACGAGCCGCGGCCGCGGAAGTTGTGGCGCTCGGGCGGCGGTCGCTTGCGCAGACTTGTGATGTGACGGATAACGGCAGCATCGAGCGGCTCCTTCAATCGGTATGCTCCGAATTCGGCACCGTCGAAATCCTCGTGAACTGTGCCGGACGGACGAAGCGAATGCCCACGCTCGATTTTCCGGAGGCCGAATGGAACGCCATCATGGAAACAAACCTGTACGGAACTCTACGCGCCTGCCGGGTCTTCGGCCGGCACATGATTGAGAAGCGCTATGGCCGGATTATCAATATTGGATCTCTTTCTTCGTTCGTGGGGCTGTTTGAGGTTGCCGCCTATGGAGCCAGCAAGTCGGCCGTTGCTTCCCTCACCAAAACGCTCGCGATCGAATGGGCGGCCTCGGGCGTTTGTGTCAACGCTCTCGTTCCGGGCGTCTTGCGCACGAACTTGAACGCAGCTCTGCTCGATGGAACCGAGCGTGGCCGGGAGTTCCTGATGCGCACGCCGATGCGAAGGTTTGGCAAGATCGAAGAGCTGGCAGGCGCCGCGGTTTTTCTCGCCTCCGATGCCGCCAGTTTCGTGACCGGTCACTTATTGGTGGTTGACGGCGGCATTCTGGCCAGTGGCGTCAATCAATAACGCGACCCGCGTCCTGCGCAATCAAATCTGGAAACTTGCATCAATGACTGCTTTTGGCAGCGATACCCGATGACGCCATTTGCGCTCGCGCTTGTTTTACGATCGCAAGGAATTTCCGCACATTCTCAACAATGATTTCCGGCTTGTTTGACTTCAGAGCGTCGGCCTGCACCAATTCTCCGCCGATACCCAGCGCCGCGGCGCCCGCTTCGATAAATTCAGCCGCGGTGCTTAGATTGACGCCACCGGTCGGAACAAGCGGAATTTGCGGGAGCGGGCCCTTTAGAGCCTTGATATACTTCGCGCCTCCGACCTGGCCACACGGGAAAATCTTGACGAAGTCCGCGCCCGCCTCCCAGGCGGTAATGACTTCCGTGGGCGTCAACGCCCCGGCCATGATCAGCTTCCCTTCCCGTACAGCAAGTTCGACGGTTTTAAGGTTCAACCCTGGGCTAACCAGAAATTGCGCTCCGGCGTCCAGGCACCGGCGCGCCGCCTCCGCGTTGAGCACGGTCCCGGCTCCGACGAGGACATCGGAAGCGCTATTTTTTGCCAGTTCGCGGATGACGTCCAGGGCGCCAGGCACAGTCATGGTAATTTCTACGATGGGAATGCCGCCTTGACAAACGGCATCCGCCGCGATCCGTGCTTCTCCCGGCGACGACGCGCGAACGACCGGGACGATTCCAATCTCAAGGATCCGATCGCGAACCTTTTGCTTATCCATTGGCGTTCACCTTTTCTCCGGCACTTCCGCGTCAGCGCGCAATGCGCGCTCCGACTCCCTTCATCACTTGCATGACTTCCTGCAAGGTGGCCATGGAAGTGTCTCCCGGCGTGGTCATGGCGAGCGCCCCATGCGCGGCGCCACATTCCACCGACCATTGCGGATCTTGTCCCGCCAGGAACCCGTAAATCAGCCCGGAAGCAAAGGAATCGCCTCCTCCGACCCGGTCGAAAATTTCAAGGTTTTCGCGGTTTCTTGCCTGGTAGAACTTGCCGTCGCAATAGCAGATTGCGCCCCAATCATTCAGAGTCGCAGTCTTAGCTTTCCTGAGCGTGGTGGCCACAACCTTGAAAGGATAATCTTTCACGACCTTCGCGATCATTTGCTTGAAACCCTCAACTTCGAACGTGGCGTGATGCTCATCCATTCCAGGCACGTCGTAGCCAAGCGCTGCCGAGAAATCTTCTTCATTCCCGAGCATCACGTCGACCTGTGGCGCGATGCGGCGATTTACGTCCTGCGCCTGTTTTTTGCCGCCGTGAGACTTCCACAAGGACGCGCGGTAGTTCAGGTCGTAGGAAACGATCGTGCCGTGCCGCCTCGCTGCCTGCATAGCTTCCAAGGTAACTTCCGGGGTCGTCGGTGAAAGGGCGCAGAAGATGCCGCCGGTATGAAACCAGCGCGCGCCCGGCTTTCCAAAAACCTGATCCCAATCGATGTCGCCCGGCTTCAATTGCGAGACCGCGGTGTGCCCGCGATCGTAACTTCCCAGCGCTGCACGCACGCCGAAGCCGCGCTCCGTAAAATTGAGGCCGTTGCGCGCCGCGCGGCCCACGCCATCGTGCTCCACCCAGCGCACCAGCGACTGGTCCACGCCACCCTGGTAAATGAGATCCTGAAGGAGCCTCCCCACAGGATCATCGGCGAACGCTGTGACGACCGCGGTGTCCAAGCCGAAGCAACGCTTCAGCCCGCGCGCAACGTTGTATTCCCCTCCGCCCTCGCACACTTCAAAGGATCGCGCCGTCGCAATGCGGCGGTCGCCCGGGTCGAGCCGCATCATAACCTCGCCCAGACTGACGAGGTCCCAGTGGCATTCTTTCTTCGGCTTGATCGTCAAACTCATGCGCTCACCTCGACCGCCTATTCAATCGGGAACCGGCGGTCAATGCATTGACACGGTTTGCGTGGAAAGTTTCCAGATTCACGTTTGGGCTTCTCAATTGATCCTGGCTGGCTCCAGCCTGGGAGTCAGAACATGGATTATGGCGAGAGCCACCAAATAGGCGGAGCCGGCAATAAGGAATGGAACCTTGTAGCTCCCAGTCCACTGAAGCACGTGGCCCACGATGGTGGCGATGAACAAACCCCCGATCGCGCCCGCCATGCCTCCGATTCCCACCACCGAGCCGACGGCCCCAGCCGGAAACATATCTGAGGTCAACGTATAGAGATTGGCGGAAAATCCTTGATGACACGCGGCTGCCAGACCGATCAGCAGTACGGCGGACCAGGTGCTTTCTACGCGGTATGCAAACACGATGGGTGTAACGCAGGCGGCACAAAGGAGCATGGCGGTCTTGCGAGCAACATTGATGGTACTGCCGTGCTTGATCATCCACGATGACATCCAACCCGCTGCGACGCTGCCGACATCGGACATTAAATAAATCACGACGATCGGAGCGCCAATCCCTGTCAGCGAGAGGCCGTGCTTGCTTTGTAAAAATCCGGGCACCCAGAAAAGATAAAACCACCAGACTGGATCGGTCAGGAATTTCCCCGCGATGAACGCCCAGGTTTGCCGAAGCGGAAGCAAAGCAGCCCATTTTATTTTCCGCGCCGGCACTTGCGGATCGCTGCGAATGTAATCGAGTTCCGCCTTGGAGACATGCGGGTGCTCTTCTGGTTTGCCATAAATTAAAAGCCAGAACACGAGCCAGACGAAACCCAGCGCACCGATTCCAATGAACGCTCCGCGCCATCCCCACCGTGCGTTGATCCAGGGCACTACGACCGGCGTGAGCATGGCGCCAATGCTCGTGCCGGCATTAAAAATTCCGGTGGCCAGTGCGCGTTCTTTCTTCGGGAACCATTCTGCCACCGCCTTAATGCTGGCGGGAAAGATGGCAGCTTCCCCGAACCCCAGTGCGACTCGCGAGAAAGCAAAGCTCGTGAGGGAACTCCCCAGCGCGGTCCCCATCGACGCGAGGCTCCAAAAAACCATCGCCAACGCGTAACCCAATCGAGTGCCCAGCTTGTCGATGAGCCGGCCGACCACTACCATCCCCAGTGCATAAGCCGCCTGGAATGACACCACAAGATTGCTGTAGTCAATTTCGCTCCAACCTAGATCGTGTTGGAGCGTCTTGTTGAGCACTCCGAGAACATTTCGGTCCATATAATTCTTGGTGGTGCCGAATAGAAGGAGTGTGCAGATCACCCAGCGAAAATAGCCTTGGCCAGAGGGAGCCTTTGGCAAAGGCGGTTCACTCGCTGCCGTAGCAGTAGTTTGCGTCGGCGACGCCGAGAGGTCGGGTGTTGCATTTGGGCGCACAGAGTCCATGGTTTATGGTTTAGAGGAAAAGCTGCTTTCTACCAACTGTGCATCGTTCCGTCGAGTTTGCGATTCACGGGCAGGTATGCCCGTTGATAGGCGTACTTGGATGCCAAAGTTTCATCCAAATCCACGCCCAGGCCCGGAACATCACCAGGATGCATCATACCGTCAGAAAAACTGTAGGAATGCGAAAAGACACGGTCCGTCTCCTCCGTGTGGCGCATGAATTCCTGGATACCAAAATTATGGACGCTCAGATCAAAATGCAGCGCCGCGGCCATGCATACGGGACTCATGTCGGTGGCACCGTGGCACCCGGTTCGGACTTGATAAAGCTCTGCCAGGCTGGCGATTTTCCTCAAATGTGAAATTCCCCCGGCATGCACAACCGCGGTCCGAATGTAGTCAATGAGTTGTTCCTGGATGAGTTGCTGGCAATCGTAAATCGAGTTGAAAACTTCACCCACCGCCAAAGGAGTAGTAGTGTGCTGGCGAATCAAGCGAAAGCTTTCTTGCAACTCCGCCGGAACTGGATCTTCAAGCCAGAACAGGTGAAAAGGTTCGAGGCTTTTTCCCAAGCGTGCTGCTTCGATCGGCGTTAGCCGGTGATGAACATCGTGCAGCAAGGGAAGATCCTCGCCAAATTCCTTCCGCAGTCGTTCGAATAGTCGCGGCACAAAATTCAAGTAGAGTTCTGAGCTCCAGGCGTCTTCGAGTGGTGCATTTTTTTCCGCAGGCTCGTAATACAACTTGCCGCGCCCAACCCCGTATGTGCTTTGCAATCCGGGAATGCCGCTTTGCGCGCGAATCGCCTTGTATCCGAGTTTGATGTACTCAGCGACGGCCTGAACGGTTTCCTCGATGTCTGGCCCGTTGGCGTGGCCGTAGACAAGAACGCCGTCTCGCGATGCCCCTCCCAACAACTGATAGACGGGCACGTTCAAGGCCTTGCCCTTGATGTCCCAAAGGGCGGTATCGACGGCGGCTATCGAGCACATGGTGACCGGGCCACGCCGCCAGTACGCTCCCTTATAAAGGTATTGCCAGATGTCTTCGATCCGCCGCGCATCGCGTCCAATCAACAGCGGAATAACATGGTCGGAGAGATAGCTGGCAACCGCGAGTTCGCGGCCGTTTAGCGTTGCGTCCCCGAGTCCGTGGATCCCGTCTTCCGTCGTGACCTTCAGCGTCACAAAGTTCCGACCCGGGCTGCAAACAATCACTTTGGCATCAATGATTCGCATTTTAAATTTTCATCACCTGTAGCACCGCTTTCGGCATCGCTGAAACAATTGTCTTCAACGCGCCAGTCAGCCGCCGTAAACAACTAAAACGTGACCTTGGACATGCGCCTCAGACATATATCAGTTGCCTGCGCCACTTTCAATTTAGAAATCGCTTTTTGGTCCTTGGACCAGCTCGTGGCTGTTGCGGCGCGCCGGAATTTGCCGCAAGCACTTGCCCGCAGTGTAGAATGCGTTGCGACTCTCACCGATGTCAAAAGCGAAGGTCGCAGACTCCGGCGGCAACCGCACGTCTGTGCAATGAGCGCTTATCGGAGCAGCTAGATGGATATCCACCAGCTCGAACTGTTTCTCGCGGTCATGGACTCACCCAGCATGACCCGCGCGGCGGAAAAAATTCACCTGTCGCCCGGCGCCGTCAGTCTCCAGCTCCATAATCTTGCTGACGAACTTCACACCGAACTTTTCGTGCGGCGTGGAAAACGGTTGATTCCCACTCCGGCGGCGTTGCGCCTCGCTGAACGTGCCAAGGAAGTCGTGAAGATGATGGGCCATATCCAGCAGGAATTTGAAAACGATCTGGCGAAAGATGTTCGCCCTTTCCATTTCGCGACGGGCGTTACTACCCTGATCTACCAGCTGGGTGGTCCACTGAGGCAGCTGCGAAAGCGGTACCCCAAAGCGGAAATACGCGTGACGGTTGGCGTCACGGAGGAAATGGTTGCTGGCCTGCTCGATCGCCGCTTTGACCTGGCGCTCATCTCGCTCCCCGTTTCGGAGGCCGGCCTTAGTCTCATTCCGCTTTTTGACGAAGAACTGCTCATCGTGCGCCCCTCGGCAAACAAGGTGGGAAGCGGACATGTCAGCTCGCTGCGAGCCTCGGAACTCGCCCACGTCCCATTTCTGCTTTACCCGAAGCGAAGCAATGTGCGCATGGTCATCGACCGGTTTTTCAACGAGATCGGCGTGACGCCCCATGTGCTGATGGAGGCTGATGACACGGAAGCGATCAAGCGCCTCGTGGAATCTGGTTTCGGCTACTCAATACTTCCCGAGCATGCCCTGAGAGGGCGTTCGCACTTCTTTCAGAAGTTTCGCGTCGAAGGTCATTGCCTGAAGAGGAGTTTGGCACTCGCGGCGGCGCGTACCGAGTGTCCTCGAAAGTTGACTGAATCCATCGCCAGTTTTCTCCGGACCACCTTGGTCCAGGATTGATCCCCTCAAGGTTTTTATGGTCCCGGGCCGCCCAGTCAAATCAAGACTGATAAACGATTCCTTTAGTAAGTCTCAACACCTGAATTTCATGTCTTGGCTTACTATTGGCCTGCTGGGGGAATCCTGGCAACGGCACGTGGGGATTCGCCAAGGCCAGTTACGAGTGCAAGAACTGTCTCTTAGGCTTGGCGCATTCTCTTCGGATTTGATGGAGGTTCTATGTCTTCACCAAAAGCTTCACGGCGGGACTTTCTGAAACTCACCAGCGCCGGAGTAGCCGGCACTGCTTTGGGCGTCACGTCATCCGGCTATGCAAGAATCACGGGCGCAAATGATCGTGTCCGGGTGGCAATTTGCGGAGTGCGAGGTCGCGGCAACGATCACATCCACGGCTTTTCGCGTGTTCCAGGCACAGAGATTGCCGCTCTGTGCGATGTGGATGAGACCGTGTCGAACCATCGCCTCGGAGACATCGAGAAGCTGGGATTGCCAAGACCAAAATCCTACGTCGATGTTCGTAAGCTGCTTGAGGACAAAGATATTGATGCCATTTCAATCGCCGCGCCCAATCATTGGCACGCGCTAATGGCCATCTGGGCGTGCCAGGCCGGAAAAGATGTGTATGTAGAAAAGCCGTGCTCGCATAACTGGTTTGAAGGGCGACAACTGGTGCGTGCCGTAAAGAAGTACAACCGAATTTGCCAGCACGGCAGCCAGTCGCGATCGAACCCAGGTATGGTGGAAGCCATTCAGCAACTGCGTAACGGCACGATCGGCGACGTGTACATGGCCCGCGCGCTTTGCTACAAGTGGCGGCCATCGATTGGGCACGCTGCAGTGGAAGCCGTTCCGGCCGGCGTTAATTATGACCTGTGGACCGGCCCCGCTCCTCTGAAACCGTTTACGCGCAATCGCTTTCACTACAATTGGCATTGGATTTGGGACACCGGGAACGGTGAAATCGGCAACCAGGCAATCCACGAAATCGATATTGCGCGATGGGGTTTGGGTGTTGGTTTCCCAGTATCGGCGTCCGCCATGGGTGGGCACTTCATGTTCGAGGACGACCAGGAGACGCCTAATGTCTTGAATGCCACTTTCTGTTTCGATGGTGCGGATGGCAAGCGCAAGATGATGGAAGTCGCAGTCCGGCACTGGATCACCAATCACGAAGTGGAGATAGGCAGCGGCGCTTACGGGACCAGTGGTGTGCCCGCCGCGGGACTGACCGCCGAACCAACCAAAAAGCCCACTGACAAACCGTCCTTGGGGCCAAAAGACGCAAAGACGAACACCGTCGGCAACGTTTTCTATGGATCAAAAGGCTATCTCGGCATCGATGGATACGATACATACAAGACCTGGCTGACAGATGAGACCGAACCCGGGCCACACGGCAAGGGTTCTGGTGACCATTACGCAAACTTCATCGACTGCATTCGCAGCCGTCGCGCCCAGGATATTCATTCTCCGATTGAGGAAGCCCACATCTCGACCACACTGGTTCATCTAGCCAATGCCTCGTACCGTCTGGGGCGTACGCTGCAATTCGATTCCGCGCAGGAGCAGGTCATTGGCGATGAGGAAGCCAACCGTCTCCTACGTGGTAGTTATCGCGCACCTTATATTGTGCCGGAAAACATTTGACCATCTTTGGAGGCCGCAGCTAACCATGCGCATTCTCATCGCCGCCGCGTCTCTCATTCTCTTCTCTGCGGCTATGTTTCTGACGTCTTTCATCGCCGCAGGTCCAAATCCACCCGAGAGAATCACCGTCATCGCAAACGAGCAAGCTCGCCGCGTCGACATCTCCATCGATGGCCAGCCATTCACCTCCTACATCTGGCCGGCGACCCTCAAAAAACCCGTTCTCTATCCACTGCGCACCACCAAAGGCACCATTGTCACTCGCGGCTTTCCTCTCGAGCAGCGCTCCGGCGAACGCGTCGATCACCCGCATCACGCCGGCCTTTGGTTCAACTACGAGAGCATCAATGGCATCGATTTTTGGAATAATTCCGACGCCATCAAACCGGAAAACGCGCCAAAGATGGGCACGATTCTCCATCGCGCCGTGGTCTCGGCTAAAAACGGTTCGGATCTGGGCGAGCTTGACGTCGAAACCGATTGGGTCAACTTCGACAAAAAAGTTTTGCTTCACGAGCAAACCCATTTCGTCTTCCGCGGCGGGCCCGGCTTCCGCAGCGTGGACCGCATCACCACCCTGCGCGCGCTCGATACGAAAGTCGATTTCAAGGATGAGAAAGACGGCCTCTTGGGCCTTCGCGTCGTCCGCGCTCTCGAAATCCCTTCCGACAAACCCGAGGTCTACACCGACGCGAGCGGCCATGCCACTACCGTCGCCAAGCTGGACAACACCGGCGTCAACGGCACCTACCTCACCAGTGACGGCAAAAAAGGCGACGCCGCCTGGGGCACGCGCGGCCGCTGGTGCAATTTGAGCGGTCTCGTCGGCGACGAGCCCGTCACCATCACCATTCTCGACCACCCTGCCAACCCCGGCTTTCCCACCTACTGGCACGCCCGCGGCTACGGTCTTTTCGCCGCCAACCCGCTCGGCCAGAAAATTTTCAGCGAGGGCAAGCAAGAGTTGAATTTCTCTCTAGCCCCCAATGCCAGCGTCACCTTCCGCTACCGCGTCTTGATCACTTCGGCAATCGCCACGCCCGAAGCCACCGAGGCCGCCTACAAGGACTTCGTCGCCGCCTATCGTTGATTCGACGCGTCTTTCATCGGGTCATTTGGAAAAAACCATATTTCCAACTATCCTTCTTCTCTTACTGAGCACTGAAAACTGATCACTGATCACTTTCCATGACCTTCCACATCGGCCTCATCGGCGGCGGCAACATCACGGAGACACACGCCCGCGCCGCCCGCGCCATCCCCGGCGTCCAAATCGCCGCCATCCACGGAACCAACGCCGAAAAAATCGCCCGCCTCTGCCGCGAACACGGCGGCACTCCCTATTTAGATTTCGTTGCCTTCCTAAAACATCGCCCCATGGATGTCGTCATTATCGGCAGTCCCTCCGGCCTCCACGCCACCCAAGGCATCGCCGCCGCCCGTCACGGCCTGCACGTCCTAACGGAAAAACCGATCGAAATCAGCACCGCACGCGCCGATGCGCTCATCGAAGCCGCAAAACAATCCAGCGTCCGGCTCGGGGTGATTTTTCAGGACCGCATGAAGCCGCACATTCGGCAACTCAAAACCTGGCTCGATCAAGGCCTGCTCGGGAAGCTCTTATTCGTCGATGCCCGCGTGAAGTGGTATCGCCCTCCCGAGTACTACGCCAATTCGCACTGGCGCGGCACACTCGCACTCGACGGCGGCGGCGCCCTGATCAATCAAGGTGTTCACACCGTCGATTTGCTCCTTTGGCTGCTCGGTGATGTCGTTCGCGTTCAAGCCCGCACCGCCACGCAGCTTCACAAGATCGAAGCCGAAGACACCGCCGTCGCCATCCTCGAATTCGCCGGCGGCGCCTTGGGCATTTTCCACGCCACCACCGCCGCCTATCCTGGCTACCCCCGCCGCGTTGAAATCTCCGGCTCCGAAGGCACCGTCATCGTCGAACACGACCGCATCATCGCCGCAAATTTCCGCAGCACCCCAGCCGCCGCGGAATCCGCCGCCCGCGACGAAAACCAAAGCGCCTCCACCGCCGTCGTCAGCGATTTCCGCGGCCACCAAGCCGTCCTCGAAGATTTTCTCCAAGCCATCCAGTACAACCACGGCCCTGCCTGCGACGGCCTCGAGGGCCGCCGCAGCATTGCCCTCATCGAAGCCATCTACCGCGCCGCGAAAACTCCTGATCGTGTCGCCACCGTCTGAGCTCCAGCAGACTGCTAAACGCGTTGACCAGGCATGAACCACTTAGGGAAGATGCCGGTTGCTTTAATGAAGCTCGTGTTTTCATGGTTGGATTACCCGGCATTGCTATGAAATCATGTGAAACCACGATAAGCGCTGCAGGCATGGGAAAACAAGAACAGTAAGTACCCCTAAACCCCTGTCCTTAAACTGGTCTTCGGTACAAGCGACGGTTTGCCCTCTGCATGCTAGCCTGCCCTCATGGCGGATTCTGCAGCAAACGAGTTCCGTCGGCGTTACGCGCGCCCCGGCGAGCTCGATACTTCGATGCTCGAAACACATTCAGTTCAAAAGCGCCCAGAAGTGCCGCCAAACCCCAACCTTAAGCCCCACACTCCTTCTACCAGGACTGTCGAATCAAAGGCTATTCCCTTATTACGGCAGAGCATCGAGCTGAACCCCAACCTCAAAAGCCCCGGGCCCCCAACGGGGATTGTCGAAGCAAAATCACTTCAACAGAGCCTGGGCGTGCCGGCAAACCCCAACCTTAAGCCCCACACTCCTTCTACCGGGACTGTCGAATCAAAAGCCATTCCCTTACGGCAGAGCATCGAGCTGAACCCCAACCTCAAAAGCCCCGCGCCTACAACTGGGATTGTCGCATCAAAATCAATTCTGTTACGCCAGAGTGTCGAGCTGAACCGTAAGAGCTCCAGCCCCCTGACCGGCAAAGGCGCGATCAGCAGTAAGAGAGTCGCGGCGCGTTTTGAACTTCTGGCAGACCAGAAATCGCGGTGGGGCCGGATGGGTCTGAGCGCCGTCGGACAATTGGTCACCCTGGGTTTGCTTCTCTTGAGTCCCGTGGTTTTCCCGCAGACGATGCGGACCGCGCTGAAATTTGATGTTGTGGAATTGGTGCAGCCGGTAACGGAAATTCACGTTCCCCCCGCAACTCCCCCGCCCCCACCGCGTCCAAAGATCAGGCCAAAGACTCCGCCACGGCCGCCAGAGCTCAAGCCGGAAGTGCCCGAACCACCCCCAGTGTTGCCTCAGTTGAGCCCCCGGCAGCCGCACGTATTTTTGATGCCCAAACCTGAACTGCGAAAAGTTCACATAGTGGAAGAGAAGCCTGTGGAACTCAAGCCGGTTCTTACTCAAACCGAGATTGTTCTGAAGACGAACGAGCCAAAGCCCCCAAGGGAAGATGTGAAGATCGGCAATCTCAGTTTGGGTGGAAGTCCTGCGCCAGCGACGGTGGTCGCTCCTGCGAACAAAGTGCAGACCGGCGGCTTTGGCGACCCGAACGGAATCTCGGGTCCCGGAAATCCAAACCGGGCTGGGAACATCAACCAAGCCGGCTCGCCTCAGCTGCCCGGCGGCCCCGGCTATGGCAATGGAAGTGGCGGTGCTCAGGGCGTACGCGGCACGGTCGCCTCCGAGGGCACCAGGAAGAGCGCGCCTGTCACTGGTGGCGTGACCGCCGCTGTCGACATCCTATCCATGCCGAACCCCGTCTATTCCAACGAAGGGCGCACTCTTAGAATGGAAGGGGACGTCGTGCTGGAGGTGGTCTTCCTCGCCTCGAGCCAAGTACAAGTGACTCGCGTGGTGAGCGGCCTAGGCCACGGTCTCGATGAAGCAGCTATCCAAGCGGCAAAACAGATACACTTTAGGCCTGCGAAACGCGACGGGCTGCCGGTTGATTCTCCCGCTCGTGTCCGGATTGAGTTCCGTTTGGGCAAGTAAGCTTGGGGCAGCGACATGAGAAAGATACTGGCAGCCATGCAGTCCTAGAATCTTCGATGCCAGCGCTTTGCCCGGCTTGCGCCTTGTTCATTAACATCGCGACGGGCACCCTCATGGTTCTCTCAATTCATTGATCCAAACTTTGTAAGGTCAGCTGATCGTTTTGTTCCATACGTGTGAAGGCAACTCCCATCGAGCCGGCCCCGGCCGAGCATTAGCGGGGAACTTTCGCAGCGAAGACGTCGAAGTCGCAGTCAAGCTGCGAAGCTGGCAACGCAGAGGTCACTCGGACCATTTGTAAAGGCATCAATGGACGTATAGTTGCCAAACCGGACATGTCCGGCTGGCAACAAAGGAGGGTCGTTAGGATAGACTCGTTAAGCTACCCGGAGACTTGGAATGGGCAACGAGGTGGTCGCGTTTAAATCCTGGCTGGATGCTTACGGTCACGCCTGGGAGAACCGGGATCCAGAAGGCGCCACGGCGCTCTTCACCGAAGACGGCACTTACCAGGTCACACCTTTTCTCGAACCCATGCGTGGACGAAAAGCCATTTTCGAGTATTGGTCTGAGGTGGCCCGGACCGAAGAGAACATTAGATTCGGATACGAGATTTTGGTTGTGAATGCTGGGCTAAACATTGCCAGATGGTCGGCGTCGTTTGTTCGAGTTCCCCCAGGGCTACAAACTAAACTTGATGGAATCTTCCTGATTTCTCTTGATGAAGAAGGGCGCTGCAAATCGCTTCAGGAGTGGTGGCACAAACAGCAAAAATGAGTGTGGGCGAACCGCCTTTCACCATGGCTTGGCGACTAATTCCAGATAATTAGCGTCACCGGAGAAGTGGCGCCGCATCGCTCCCGACTAGCACACACCGCTGGGACGAGGCGCGGTTCCGGCTTCCTGCGTCGGAACGGTCTGCGGGCTTGGCACTGTGTAGGGAGTCGTTCCAGCCAGGTTCGCGGCACACTGCACGATCGCCTGCGAAATGGCTGGAAGTGTGGACGGCAGATTCGGAATCGACTGGTCAGGTTTTCTGAAATTAAGCGCGCTGGTTAGATCCCCGACCGTCGCGCGGCGCCAGGCGCTCAAATTGGGTACTTCCGCACCGAATCGCGTCTCCAGGAATCGCAACACAGAAGTGTGATCGAAGAGGTCCGATGACACAAACCCGCCTCGGCTGAACGGCGAGACGATCAGCATGGGGACGCGAAAACCCAATCCAATCGGCCCGGCAATCGCTGGACTGCCGATTACGGTGGGGTCCGGTACCGCGGACGCGGTCACATATTCGCCTGCTGTGCCGGGAGGCGCCGTAACCGGCGCAACGTGATCGAAAAATCCGCCGTTCTCATCGTAGGTGACCAGCAAAAGTGTCTTGGCCCACTGTGTCGGGTTCGCTCTCAAAGCATCGACGATGAGCGAAAGAATGTTCTCGCCAAAGATGGAAGGCGAAGGCGGGTGGTCCGAGGTCAGGATCGACCCCACCAGCCAGGAGACTTGTGGCAAATTCCCAGATGCCACATCGGCCAGGAAGCCAGCGGGAAACTGAGGTCCGAAGGCATTCTGATACAGCACCGAGGTAGGATCCTGAAAATTCTTGAAGTAGGAAAGAACATTGTCCGAGAGAATCCCGCCGAGAACAGTTGCAGTCTCATCAGGCGATGAGTAAACCTTCCAGGAAATTCCCCGGGCCTGAAGCTGCTCGGGCATCGTCGTATAGGTCAGACGGCCGTTAAAGGCAGTGCGGTTTGCGACGATGGTCTGCAGAATCGGGCCGCCGTTTTTTCCATCTGGGTCCAGGGATGCCGCCATCGTATAGAGGCGGTTCGGGTCGGTCGGGCCCATCACCGAGCAAAAAAAGTTGTCGCAAATCGTGAAACCATCGGCCAGAGCGTAATAGTAGGGAATGTCTGCGCGAGTGTAGTAGCCCATGCTCAATACCGCGTCGTTGGAATTAATCGCAAGACGCGAGCTCACAAAACCGTCCATTGCACCGTCGTGCCAGCTTTGATGCTGCGGCACCCAATCGTGGGTGATGTCGTGCGTGCATGCTGCATTCGTCGTGGAGGTGTCCAGGTGGAATGGCAAGAGTGTCCCCACGGGGGAGATCGTTGTGTTCGCTGGATCGGGCTGCTGGAACGCCATGCTTTGATCGGAAAATCCACGGGTGCCACGGTAGCTTCCAAAGTAGTGATCGAAAGACCGGTTCTCCTGAATCAGGATCACCACATGCTCGATGTCGGTTATTTTGGAGCAAGTGCCAGGAACCGGCGGTGGATTGACAGAACCACCACCGCATCCGTGCAAACCCAAAGACGCCAGTTCTGCAACGGCTGTTGTCGCACCGAGTTTCAGTAGTTCTCGACGAGTAAAATTGTGCATAGGCCCTAGGTCTTGGATGCGTTCTACGGAGCAATGGTGGGAAGGGCTAGCAGGTGCCTGTTAGCAGGGTTTCAGGACAACTGGGTCATCGACATTCGGGTCCTCATGGGATTCGGCACTCTTTGCGAGAACATAGGGGGACTATCCCCTTCGGGATCCACGGCAAGACCAACTGTTCCCTTTACGCAGTTTTGGTGCAACCTAAACCCCTTTAAAATCAACACTTAGTGAGGCCCCACAAGTGTTGATTCCAAAAGACTTACAAAATTACTAAATTCTTTAGATGCAACATTTATAACAAATAGGGGGAGAGGCAGTTATGGTTGATATAGAATCACTGCATCTAGTCCTACTCCAGAGGGAGCACCGCGATCGAGGAACCTCTCCCTTACCCTGACGAAGCGCGGCAAGGCACGACTTGCTCTCCTGAGGAGCATCGAGAGAAGCCATTAGACTTCCATTCTTGTTTCTTCTCCGCCTGAAGACAGGCAACTGAGGACCAATAACCGTCTTGTCACCAATTCCCAATCTTTGAATAACCCAGCCGCCGCGCGCAATCCTGAAGAATTTCTGCTTCCCACGCCAGGCGCTTCGGATTCTTCGGATGCGTCAGATCGGAAGGGATTCTCCCCACGAGATGCAGAAACACCGCGGCGGAATGTTTGTAAGCGGGAACCGGTTCTCGAAACGCCACATTGCCCAGATACTGCAACGCATCCGAAAGAGCATAATACGCAGGGTCACCCACTTCCCACAACCGGTCGCGCTCCGCAAATTTCTCCGGCGCAAACGTGGCGAGTCCCAGCAAATAGTCCGACCCGTACTCGATCATGTTGATGCCCAGATCGTTTCCTGTGTAGATGCGAAAATCCGGCCGGTGTGCGTCTCGAAGCGCAAGTCGCTCCAGCTCAATCATTCGATCGAGCGAAGAGTGTTTGACTCCTTTGATCTCCGGAATGTCCATCAACCGCCGAAATGTCTCTTCATCAAAAATCTCACCGTTCGGCGCGAACATCGGTCCCAGCTCGAACGCCAGCACATGCGGATATCCCCGGCACACTGCCTCATATGCCGTCGCCTTCTCGGCGGAAGATTTTCCGTGTAGTCGGCTCGTTTGGAACAAGATCGGAATTCCACCATGGCCCACAATGAAGTCCATCTGCTTCCGGTAAAGTTCAACGATGTCGCCGGGCTGGCCTTCGATGTAGGCGCCGCCTACAAATGGCGCATCTTTTCCCAATGCTTCCCGGATCCAACGCAGCACGTCAAGTTTTTCCGTTTCGCTCAGATAGTTGACGTAGCCGGTATCCATATTCACGGCATTCATCAATCCGGCGTGGTGCGTGGCGCGCAGATGATTCTGAAAAGCTTCGACGGCGATTCGCCCGTCCGCTTCATACGGCAAGAGTGTCGCAGCGATTCCCTGTACCTTGTGGCCAGGTTGTTGCCGTTGAACGATAGATCCTATTTTCATCGCTTCGCCTTCGCAATCTTCAACTGCTCCGCTAGTGCGGAATTCTTGTAGTAACTGTCCAGCGGATAGCAACCCGAAGGCAATCCTTTTCGCGGCGCCGTCGTGCAATCGCTGAACGTTCTGCAAATTCGCTTGTGCTGAATCTCATTTCCTGCCGCCGTATCCCACAATATCTCGGGATATGTCAATACCATACGTCCGAGCCCAACCAAATCCGTCCACCCTTCGCGCACGGCAGGCTGCGCCACGTTCGGAAGAAAATCCTGCAAGTAACTGTAAGCTGTCCCCACGATGATGAGATTCGGAAAGAGCTGCTTCAATTGACGCGTGATTTTCATCTGCAGCGCCACGCCAACCAGCGGATCTTCAGGAGGCTCATACCCATCCGATGGCGGATAGAGCGCAGGCCGTTGAATATGCGGATTGTAGTAGGGACTCCCCGCTGTGATGTTTACGAGCCGGACCTCCAGCTCCTCGAGCAAAGTCAAAAACCGAATCGTCTCGGTCAAATCCATCTGTGTGGGGTCGCTCTGCTTCACGCTGAATCCCCAGCGATACGGAATCAAGTTGTCATGCGATTCAGGAATTCCCGGTCCCAACTTTCCATTCGCCGATTGCGACGGGTCGGGACGAAATGGCACGGTGTCAAATGCAGAGAGCCGCACGCCGATGTGCATTCCCGGCGCCGCCGAGCGGATCCCCTGCACCACTTCCCGCAAAAATCGCGTGCGGTTCTCAAAACTCCCGCCATACTTCCCTTCTCGCGTATGCGCGCTAAGAAATTCGTGCCCCAGGTACCCGTGGCAATGCTTGATGTCCACGAAGTCGAAACCCAACTCACGCGCCATTCTTGCCGCGCGATGAAAGTCTTCAATGATCGCACCGATTTCGCCGTCGGTCAGGATTGGATAGTCGTGAGGCAATCCCAGTCTTCGATCCAAGATCGGGTGATGATAAAGGATGCGCGGCTCAGGCCTGTCATGTGCATTCGGACGGCAGTAGCGTCCGGAATGCGTCAACTGCAATCCGATGAAGAGCCCCTCGTCTGAACCCGTGGTTCGCCGGTGTTCTTCGACCAAAACCTTTCGCAATCCCGCCAATCCCTCTCGCGTGTGCAGCGCAATCACGAGCTGATTCGGATTCGCTCGCCCTTCGTGCGAGACCGCGACCGCCTCCCCTCCCCAAATTAATTTCCCGCCGCTCCGTCCGAATTTCTTCCAACGATGGATCGTATGCTCGCTGGGATTTCCATCCGCAGTGCCGTCCCATCCCTCCATCGGATGAACGGCGATGCGGTTGCCGATTTTAATTCCGCCACGCGAGAGCGGCCATCGCAGCGGTGAATCGGATCCGCTGAGCGGTTCGCTATCGCACGGAATCGTCAAACCGAGGGCATGAACGTGATCTTGAAAACACTCCACATCCTTCACCGCCCCCAGCCGTAGAATCCGATTTGTGCTCATGCTGGTTTCTGTCCCTTTGGCAGCCGTGCAACCGCAGCGGCGGCGAGCAATGCCATTCCTACAACGCAAAAGAAAAAAGTTTGGCGCAAAACACGCCTCTTGACAAATGACGGCATGCTAAAGATTCTTTGTCTCGATGTCGAGGAGCTTCTCGACGATACTTGGTCGAATTCACTGAACGATGTGTTTGCGAATTGCAAAAGGAGAAGTACATGTCCATAACGCGACGCGAGATGTGTCTCTTGCTTCCGGCGGCCCTCTTTCCCGCCGTGATGCGGCCCGAGGGCATGGCCGCTCAGGAGGGATCCATGCCATCGGCAATGTATCCGTTCGAAAAGCTGCCGATTCGAACGCCGAACAAAGCGGAGATCCGAGACGTTCTGAAGGGCAAGCTGGCCACCGGCGAGTCGTTGGAGGTGCACGAAACAACGCTGCCTCCGGGCGGAGCACCCCACCCGGCACACCACCACGTGCATTCCGAAATGTGGCTGATCCGAGAAGGAACGGTGGAGCTGACGGTCAATGGGACGAGCTACCGTCTCGGGCCGGGCTCCGTCGGATTCGTGCATTCGAATGACGAACATGGAATCAAGAATGTGGGCACAACGCCAGCGACATACTTTGTGGTGGCTGTGGGCCCCGGCGCGGGCTCCTAAGGAACAGAAAATGCCAAAACAGGATACGCCCTGAGTAGACTCAAAGAAGGCTCCCACGGCTTGGGTGCTTCTGCAGCGGGCTTATTTGGAAACTTTCACCAGCACTACGCCGTGCTTCGGCACTTCGGCCGAGTAGGAATTCTGCGCAGTGCCGAGATCCTTGTGATCCAGAAGATCGCGGAGTCTCGCAGAGGCGGGCGCGCCGATGGATTTAAAGTCGAGCGTCATCTTAGTGGCCGATTCACTGCGATTGAAAAGTCCCACAGCGTGCCCTCCGTCGGCGAGCGGCTTCACCCAGATTTCCAGAGGCCCTTCCTCCCAAACACGATGCCCTTGTACGCCCTTCGCGTCCTGATCGACTGCCAGGACCTCGGAGTTCAAAAGGAGCTCTTTTGTTTCGGGCGACATATTCCGCAGATCATTTCCCGCGAGCAAAGGAGCTGCAAGGAGCGCCCATAGCGCCATGTGCGTGCGATATTCGTCGCGTTTCATTCCGCCGTTGCCGACCTCCAGCATGTCCGGGTCGTTCCAGTGCCCCGGACCCGCAAACTTTTCCAGGCCGTTCTGTCCAAATCCGATCAGGGACATGCGCTCGTAGGTATCGTTAATGTCTCCCGTGGTCCGCCACAAGTTGCCGGTGGCGGGCCCCCACCGCCACGGCGTCTTGACTCCCCAGTTGCAGATGCTGAAGACGATCGGGCGACCGGAATTCGCCAGCGCGTCACGGAGTTTCGCGTATTGCACCTCCGGATCGAGCCCTTCGGCGTTGCACCAATCTATTTTTACATAATCGATTCCCCAGGAGGCATAGGTCTTGGCATCCTGAACTTCGTGATTCAAGCTGCCTGGCCGTTTTTCGCAGGTGCCGGTGCCTGCGTCTGTATAAATTCCCAGCTTCAATCCTTTACCGTGCACGTAGTCCGCGAGCGCCTTGATTCCCGACGGAAATCTTGCGGGATCCGCGACGATGGTCCCCGCCGCGTCGCGGCTCACCTGCCAGCAGTCGTCGATGTTCACGTACTGGTAGCCGGCCGCCTGCATGCCGCTGCTGACCACGGCGTCGGCCATTTCGCGAATGAGTTTGTCGCTTACGTTGCATCCAAACTTGTTCCAACTGTTCCATCCCATCGGCGGAGTCGGCGCGAGAGACGCGGATGTTTGTGCGGACGTGGCCGGAGCAAGGAGGGTCGGAGAAGTACCGACAAGGAGACCGACAAGGAGCGCAAGACTTGAAAAAAGCCATCGAATGTTCATTTTCCCTCGCAAAATTGCGGTACGTAACCGCTTACGCGGAGTCTAGCACGCGGCGTCAAGAAGTTCGACGCCGTGTAACGGGCGACATGGGTAATGGAACCTGGTGCCCGGTCTCGAAAATCTCCGTCTGCGCTAGTAGCCTTTCACCTTGATAACAAGATACGTGAACTCATGAGCGCCATCGAGCACGAGCTGGTGTGGCACGCGAGCAGGAATCCGGACAACATCTCCGGCCGAAAGTTTCTGACGGGGGCCACCTTGAATGGTGCCGTTGCGCTTCTCATGAGGCGCGACTGGTCAGAAGAAGATTTTCGCCGCCAACTGAGCAACGCGCGGATCACCCGCCTGTCCGGCCCTAAAGGTGCCAAAGGAGCTGCTATTGAGTTTGTCGAAGGAGGTGATCTGGTCAGTGCCATTTACAGCGCCTGTGCTGATGCTTTCAGGCGCGAACGTCGGGTGGTTTAGGACATTGAAGTATTCTGCCCGCAACTGAACTCTCCAGCGCTCAGAGATCGAGATATTCTTCGCGATCTGCACATCCCAGTTGGCGGTGCGCGGCAAACGGAGAACATTCTTGCCGATATTGCCGAACGTGCCAAAAATCGCCGGGTTGTTGCAGCTTGTAGCCGGAGGCGTACAGCCGGTGGTGATAGTGGTCGGTTGAAAGGCGGCCCGATTGAGCCAGCTGACGCAGTGTATAGTGGTACCGCATGTGTTTGAGCTGTAAGGGCTGATGCCAGCCACTAACGTTCCGCGATCATTGCCTATCCCGGTGCCTGAGATTTCCGTTCCTTGCAAGACCGTGATCGGGCGACCACTGGCCGCCGAGACGATTCCGCCTAGTTCATAATCTCCAAACAGATGATGAATCAGCGACCCGGAACTCTTCAGACTGGGCGATTGCCAAACGTAAGAGCCGGTGAATACGTGGGTGTGATCGAAACTTGACGGCCCGTAATCAAATTGGTGGCGGTTTGGATTGTTCAGCGGAAGGGCAGAGTATCCCGTGTCGAAGCCTGAGACTCCCTCTCCAAATGGGAGATCGTCGAGGCTCTTCGAGTAGGTATAGTTCGCGAGGATCGTCAATCCGTGGGACATGCGCTTCTCGACGGAGGTTTGCAGTGAGTGGTAGCTCGCATTAATGTCGTTAATATCAGCCTGGACGGTGGTCGAGAAAGTGTTGGGCTTGAACAGTGCGCCGCTGGTGTTGGGGTTGCCGTGGCAGGATGCCACAGTGCCTCCGGTGGCCTCACAGACCGTGAGGTTTGCCTGGCCGACGTTTGCCTTGCCGTTGCAAGCCACCGCAGACGAAGGGTCGTTACAGGGAACGCCAGCGTTGTAATACTGCGTCTCCAGAATGTGGAGGCTTCGTGACCCTACGTAGGCCGCGCGTACGAGAAAGCCCGCCGGCAATTGACGCTCCACCGTCAAGTTCCACTCAAAGACGGTAGGGACGTGATACACGCCGCTTGGATCGTAAGTCACCGCAATCTGATTGAACGGCGGACTGTATGGGAAGTTCGTGGGTGCAGGGAAAGGGCTAGGGAACGTTGGGTAGGAAGTCGCTTGTGCGCCAGAGCAGTTCAAGGCAGCCTGCGTCGCGGCTTGGGTGCAAAGCGGATCGCTGAATGAACCAGCCGTGGAACCGGGGGTCGGGGCGCTATTGCCGGCAGTCGAGAGGATGAACTGCGGGCTAAACGGCCACTCATCCACGTAGCGGTTGCTCAACATGCCCATGGCACGCGAATCGTAGAAGATTCCGGCGCCTCCACGGAGGCTAGTCCTGCCGTCGCCGAACAAATCGTAGGCAAAGCCAACGCGTGGGGCAAAACCCTTTAGGTTGGAATTCAAGGCGTTCTTGGGCATCCCGGGATCGCTGGGAATGCCGTTCTGACCAGAAAAGAAAATGCCTGGAGGGGCGTTGGGATAGACCCTGGAGACTTGATTGGCTGCCATGGCCACAAGATTGACCTGCGCCCAACGGTTGCCGTTGTCGCTCCAAGGAAGAGCAGGCTCGTATCGGAGACCAAGGTTCAGAGTGAGGCGGCGGCTGACCCGGAAGTTGTCCTGAATGTATAGTCCGGAAAACTTATCGCGGTTGGCCTTAAATTCCCCGGCTCCCTGCTGAAACGCGTAACCGTTGCCGGTCCTATTGCCGTCACAAATAATCCCCCCGAGAAAATTGGTATACGTGCGTAATCCCGTTGGCTGGCCGAGGTACGTATCCTGCGTACAAAAGTTGAATATGCCCGGCTGATTGAACTGATTGACGAGGTCAACTTGGCTCCACTCAATCATGCCCCCAAAATGGAAGTCGTGCTTCCCTTTCTCCCAGCTCAGATCATCGGCATAGGTGAAATTGTTTCTGATGAATAGACCTGTGGGATTATCTCCGAAAGTAAAACCGTTCTGTACGCCAATTCCCTGAATTGCGCTCGGTTTGGGCTCGAAGGGGAGTGCGACGCCGAAGGCCCTCACGTCCACAGCGTTCGGAGCGGGCCCTCTATTGGATACCTCACGAGAATAACTCATCCGGAAGTCGTTGATGAAACGAGGTGAAAAAATATGCGTTTCATGAATCAGGGCATTTTGGGCAATGATTGAGAATGTGGCATCGGTGTAGGCTGCGAGGAGGAGGGAGTTGAATACCGGAGCCTTGGTAAAGCGGTCAAATTCGTAGCGAAGAGTGAGCTTGTCGTCCTTCCGAATGGAATGATCTAAGCGGCCGATTCCCGAGTCAAAATTCTCAGTATCAGGCTTTGAAAACGGGACGGTCGGGTTTGAGCCGGTGAGTATTGGACCGGCCAAACTGAACTTCGCAGAAGCGCCCAAGTAAGCGCCCGTCGTAGGATTGATGCCTAACATGTTCGCCACGGCCGGATCAATTTTCCCCGGCGTTCCGCCTGGGCCCCCGGTCGCCAAGAAATTAGTGATGTCAGTCTGGCCAACAACGGACGAGCCTCCAAGGAGCAGATTGCGAAACGCCGTGCGTTGGTACCCACCAAAGAAAAACGTCTTGTCGTGAATAACCGGCCCGCCGATAGTGCCGCCGTACTGATTGCGCTTGATCTGATCGGGAGTGGTCGGAGTCGCAAAGAAATTCTGAGCATTGAGAGCCGGATTGCGTACAAACTCAAAAGCATCACCGTGGAAGCTGTTGGTGCCGGACTTCGTGATGACATTCACCACACCACCGGCATTTTCTCCGTATTCCGCGCTGTAGTTGCTCGTCTGGACGCTGAATTCCTGGAGCGCGTCCGGGAACGGAAATGGCTGATTGACGTTGGTGTATTCATCCACGTAGTTACCGCCATCGAGTTGGTAGCTGATGGTGTCCTGCCGCGCGCCATTAGCCGAATACGTCACGGCGCCTGGGAAGGTCTTCGTCGCTCCCTGATCAGCGCCTCCGTTGGGGGAGTTGACGGCCCCCGCCACTAATAGGGTGAGTTGCGCCGCATTGCGGCCATTCAGCGGCAGTTCGGAAATGCGTTGCTGCTCGATAACTTGCTTGAGCGTAGATGTCGCCGTATCCACTTGCAGAGCATTGCCCGTCACCGTAACGACCTCGGTCGTCACACCCAACTTCACGCTCACATTCACCGTGAGCGTTTGATCCGCGAGCAGGGTAACCCCGCTTTCCTTCGAGGTGCTGAAGCCCTTCGCCTCCACGGTCAGGTTGTAGATCGCCGGTTGAAGCGAGGGAATGACATAGAGCCCCTCGGTATCGGTCGTGGCGCTGCGAGAAAAACCCGTGCCTTCTTGTGTCGCCGTAACTTGCGCACCCGCGACCGCGGCTCCAGCGGGATCCGTAACTCTGCCGACGATACTCCCCAAGCCTTGCCCGTGCGAAAACAGAGGAGCGAACAGAAGAGCCCATAAAGTAATGAGAACATTCTTCTTCATTTCTGTTTTTCCTTTTCGCGGGGCGTACCGGTTGTCTCGACCACACGGCTACGCCTTTCGCGCCATGAAGCGAACGAGACGCAGAACTCGCTTTACACCATTACATTGCTTGATATTCGCTATCTATTACTTGAATAGGTCCAGTGAGGGGACATTAGGAGCAGTATCACAAAGATGTCAATCCCGAAAATTTAAAGGAGTGGTTTAGCCAGACTAAAACTGTCGCGCTGCCGGCGCCTGGCCGATGCGCATTCCCCGGCAATGCTTGCCTTGATGTCATCAGCCTGGCTTGCAGTTCTCTAGATGCCGGGGACGCTGAAGATGCGCCGAGTTCGGCACGTAGGCGATGAAATGCAGCAGGTCTTTAGGAGGCACTGAAGAAAATAAAACTCTGCTTCGCCTCCAGAGATCGGCGCCTTACCGCCTTTTTCTCCAAACTTCCATTGTGCCCCTTGTTTCCATATGCGGTTCTCCACTATATTTCGCCCGGCATGGCGAAAGAAAAGGATGATCTTTTGAAGCGACCAGCACGTCTGCAGGCTCCCTCCGTGCCGAAGAGACGGTGGGGCATTGCTTTGCTCCTCGGTTTCGGCGTACTCGTGAATTATTTCGATCGAGTGAATCTTTCCGTTTCCCGGGACGCGCTGCAAGCTTCGTTTGGAATTTCCGCGGTGATGTTCGGTTATCTGTCAAGCGCTTACAACTGGCCCTACGCATTGCTTCAACTGCCTTCCGGGCTGCTGCTGGATCGCTTTGGCGTCCGCCGGGTAGGCATCATTAGCACGATGGTTTGGAGTGTCGCTTCCTTCGCTGCGGCCATCTCCACGGGCCTGGGAGGTTTGTTTGGGGCGCGATTCCTCCTGGGGATCGGTGAGGCTCCCACATTTCCGGCCAATGCGAAAGCCATTGGCTACTGGTTTCCCAAGGACGAACGCAGCCTGGCCACCGCCATGTTTGACGCCGCGGCGAAATTTTCTTCGGCGATTGGAATACCGTTACTGGGTCTCTTATTACTTTATTTCGGCTGGCGCTGGAATTTTGCGGCGACGGGCTTCATCAGTCTTCTGTACTTCGCGCTGTTCTACGCCTTCTATCGGAATCCGAGCGAGGATAAATTACTGACAGTAGCGGAGCGCGAGTTCATCGCGCGGGGTGGAGCGCAGCCGGAGGATCGCGCCAGAGCCGCCAAAGGGGCCCCACTCGTTTACTTGATCCGGCAACGTAGAGTGTGCGGCTTGGCCCTGGGTTTCGCGTCCTACAACTACACTTTCTATCTGCTCTTGACCTGGCTGCCGTCTTATCTTTCCACCACCCTCCACGTAGACTTGCTTCATTCGGCGCTCTATACCAGTGTGCCTTGGCTGTTCGCCACGTTCACTGACCTGGTCATTGGTGGCTGGCTCGTGGATGCATTGATACAGCGCGGTTGGAACCCCGTCCGTGTTCGTCAAGTCGTGCTCATCGGTGGAACGGCTTTCGGCCTGGGAATTCTCGGCACGGCGCACGCGCACAGTCCCGCCACCGCCCTTTTCTGGATAAGCATGTCTATCGGCGGATTGTCCGCCGCGTCGCCGGTAGGATGGTCGATCCCCTCGCTGATTGCTCCACGAGAAAGCGTCGGCACATTGGGGGGAATTCTGAATTTTTGCAATCAGCTCGCCGGAATTGCTGCGCCGATTGTGACAGGCTACATCGTGCAGGCGACGCATTCTTTTTCTGGGGCGTTCGCTGCCGCAACGGTTTTTCTGCTGATCGGTATCGCAGGCTATGTTTTCCTTTTAGGGAATATGGCGCCGATTCCCGATCCCGAGCCGGCCTAAATACGCGTACTAGTGCGACGCGGCGTAGTGTTTCGCCGTATTGGTTCGCGCGTTAAACACGTCGAAACTTCCATCAGCCAAGGCCGTCAGCTTGAGATAGTTGGCGGCATCTTGGGGTCCCGAGAGATTGGCGATGAACGGTTCAGGAGTATTGTGCGCAGCGCCGCCCTCTTCGGAAAAATGCAATTGCCACAGATCTTCGAGGTGCGGCGATGCCTTGATGATGTCCCAGGCGGAAGGAGTTCCGCCCTTTTTTGCGCCGTTGTCCATGATGGCCACGCGAGGATCGATTCCGTACACCAGTGCGGGGCTGCTGCTCTGAAGCCAGCCGTGGTGAGAGACGATATAAATATCGATTTTGCCGAGCTTGTTCCTGGGACACATCAGTTCCATCTCTTTGTCCCACGTCAGGTCGCCCAAGTCTAAAAGTTTGAGCTTGCCGAAAGTGATCAGCGTTCCCAGAGAACGTGGATTTTCGGTTTGGTCGGCGGGGCGCTGCTCGGAGTTCTTGCAGGCGGAGTTTTCCGCGCCAGCTCCCGGCAAAGGTTTGTCAATCACGGCGCCGTCGGAACTTACCACGCTTACCCGCATACCCTGAATGGGCAGAACGTCGCCGGGCTTGGCGGTAATCCGCTTGAACTTTCCCGTTCCCAACACTTGCTGGTAGGCCTTCCAGTCTTGCACGGTTACTCCGTCCGTGGTTTCGCGATTTTCGCCGTGATCGATGAATGTTCCTACCGGGATTCGGGTCACGAGTTGCGGTACGCCTCCCACATGGTCGTCGTGAAAATGTGTGATCAGCACATAATCAATCTTGCTGATCCCGGCCAGTTTGGCCGCCGCGACGATGCGATCGGCATCGCGGCCATCGTTGCCAGGCCAGCCCGTATCAATGAGCAGCGACTGTCCTTCCGCCGTGACGAAGAGTGTGGCCTGGCCGCCTTCTACGTCCACAAAATAGATCTGGAGGGTTTTACGGCTCTCGGGCCCCGGCACAGCAGAAGTCAACAGCGGCAGAAACAAACTCAGGAGTCCCGAAAATGCCCAGATACGAAGGGATAGCCGCACGAACTGGCGCAATCCAACGCCTGAAAAGAAATTGCTCTGCATATTTTGAACTCCAAGTCCGATTCTCCCGCACGGACCGGCGTAGCTGGTGCAGCCCCGACCAGGGCGCGCACTCATGTTTGCGGACATCAATCGCCTCAAACGGCATACTCTAACGCACATCCTGCGCTTCTGGAAGAACTAGAGAAACTTTTCATTTGAATCCTGAGCCGGAATTATTTCTGTACAATGCTCGGGGTTATTCGTCCTATGATTCGGATGGCGCGAGTCCTGGGAAACGGAAGGGGAACAAGAAGACTATACGCGGGAGGAAATCGTGAAGAATCGCCGTGGATTCATCCAGACCACCTTGGCCGGTACTGCGGGGCTCATTTTTTCACGGTACTCGGGGATTTCAGCTGCGGCGGCGCAAAGTGTCGATTCTCGAGTGGAAATTCTTCTCGACGAATCGATTGGCACGATTTCGCCCAACCTCTACGGCCACTTCACGGAGCACCTGGGAGGCACCATCTACGATGGCGTGTGGGTCGGCGCAAAATCCAAGGTCCCCCATTTCGACGGCATCCGCAAGGACCTTGTTGACCACATGAGGAAGATCAAGGCCCCCGTCGTTCGCTACCCGGGTGGATGCTTCGCTGACAGCTATGACTGGCGTGATGGCATTGGCCGCTCCGATCAGCGCCCACGGCGAACGAACTTCTGGCTTGAGGCGGAGAACGATAAATCGCCGGCCAATCACAAGTATGATCCCAACGAATTCGGCACCAACGAGTTTGTCCATTTCTGCAAACTCATCGGGGCGGAGCCATACCTCGCCGCCAACGTTCGCAGCTTGCCCGCCTCGGAATTCTACCGGTGGGTGGAGTACTGCAATTCTCCGGCAGGCAGCACCACGCTTGCCGAGGAGCGCGCCAAGGCCGGCTCTGCGCAACCGTATAACGTGCGCTACTGGGGTGTAGGAAATGAATCCTGGGGGTGTGGAGGAAACTTTACGCCTCAGGAGTATGCCGTTGAATTCCGCAGATATTCGGCTTGGCTGCCTCACTACGGCCAACCGCTGTCGTTGATCGCCTCTGGTCCTAACTCGAATGACTGGGGCTGGACGCGCGGCTTCTTCGAGGAAATTGTTCGCAAGTCGCCTTCGCAGCTCGGCGGCATCTACGGTTGGGGGCTTCACCATTACGCGTGGAATCTTAGCCGCGGACGAACCAGCGATTGGGAAAAAGGAAAAGGGGACGCTATTCAATTTGATCCCGTGGACTGGTACGAGATTCTGCGCGAAGGTGAACGTGTGGAGGACCTCATTCTAGGGCACTGGCAGGTCATGAGTGAATTCGACCGTGAGCACCGTGTTAAGCTCGTCGTGGACGAATGGGGCCCGTGGTACCGTCCCGGGAGCGAGGCAACGCCGGGGGACATTCTCGAGCAAACTCCCACGCTGCGGGATGCCGTGTTCAGCGGCATGACCCTCGACATTTTTAACCGGCATGCCGACAAGCTACACATGGCCAACTGCGCGCAGCTCATCAACTGCCTGAACAGTTTGTATCTCGCTCACGAAGACCGGTTCGTGATCACGCCGGTAGGCCATGTCTTCGAAATGTACGCAGGCCATCAAGGTGGAGAATCGCGGCGAACGATTTTCTCGGCTCCTTCCGTGCAATACGACCGGGACGGCAAACCGGCGGCTTTCTGGGGACTCCAGGGCTCCGCGTCCCTCCGCGGCAAGGATTTACTGGTAACCGTCGTGAATCCGCACACGACCCAAGGTCGCGAAGCTGAAATTACAATTCGCGGAGGCGCCGCCAGCTCCGCAATGGCAACAGTTTTGTCGCATTCCGACATTCACGCGCGAAATACTTTCGACAATCGCGAAGTCCTGATTCCTCAAAAGAAGGAGAGCCTCGTCCGGAACGGGGTTGTAGTCCACACTTTTCCTGCAGCTTCGGTGACGGCGTTGTCCATTCACTTGAGGTGATCGGATCGTTCGCGGCTACGTTCAAAGTGATTTCTTCAAAAGGAAGCCGTGCCTACAAGGTCTGCGCTGGCGCATCGGAAGCCGGCGCCCGCAGGTCCATCCAAGCTTCAGCGTTCGAACGAAAGAGACGCGTAACGTCTCGCTGAATGTCACCCCTCGTGACCCTTCGGCCATCCTCCGACAAAAGACGGTAAGTGTCAGAGAGGATGCGCGCCAGCGTCCTGCGCGTGTTGTTCCATTTGTAGATGACTTGCTCGAGCACGCGGGCATCGGAATGTTGCGGAATGAAACTTGTTCCGAGCATCTCGATGCGTTCGCGAGTGATCTCCTCCACAATCGAAGGATTGTTCATGAACCACCAGCAACCGAACGGCATCAAGTTGCTGAACTTCCGCGCGTAAACGCAAAGTTCGTGCTGGTTCTCCCGGCTGAGCACGCTCACCAGAAAGCGATTGGCTGGAAACTCGCGGCACAAATTTTCCAGCGCCCGCAGGTCCGCTCGGCCCACGGCGTCGCCCGCCAAACGCAGCGATGGATTGACCTGCTTGCGCACTCCAATCATGAGCGAGAGCGGCAGATTCCATTCGCGGCAAGCAGGCAGCACCGTTTCCTTCAGCAATCGATTGCCGACCGTCTCCTGAGGGTATTCAAAAGTGTCCGGCAGCGAGACTGCCATGTACACGGGCTGCATGCGTTTGTACCAGTCCGCCAAGAACCGCCGCACTTCCGCCGCGGACTTCCCGGATGCCTGCTCGTCAACCCGGTAGCCTTGTCCGGCCAACACCTGCCAGTGCGCAGGCCAGTTGCACAGAATTCGATCCAGTCGCAACACCGCGCGAAATTGCCGGTGGCTCGCGACCCCGTTCAACCAGACTGCCGCTTCCTCCGGATCGAGTGGATCATTCGTCATCACCACCGTGCTCACGCCCGCCATCTGCAACACTTTGCGAATGTGCGCTTCGATGGTTTGCGCTTTGAAGAACGACCTTGTTTCGGCCAGGTCCGGACGATCGGTAGGCAGGTGGAAAGCCTTGAGTACGGCGACTACCCCCCGCGTAGCTTCCGAGACGGGAGTATTTTCGACGAAGAGAGTCCGCCAAATGGCATCGGCTTGGTCGCGCTTGGAGAGCAACCAGTACTCCTCGGGTTTGGTGTCGGAAGATCGGAAGAATTCAGCTTCGAGATAATGATAGGTCAGCAGTTCGTCGATGCCCCACAACCCGAGCTTGCCGAATGCGGGAGCAAACAAGTGCGTGTGAATGTCGACGAATTGCGTGGTCGCGAGTACATCCTCTACAGTCGAGGAAATCTGCGCTTCTGTGAGAAGATCGCCATCTTTGGAAACCGGAGTCTGGCCCGTTGATTTGAGAAATGCGTTTCTCATTCCTTGCACCCACTCTTGCTGCTCTTACCTCTAGTTATTCAGCCGTGCGCGCGGCTCGTGTGCCGCGGGCAGGCGCCATATATTAAGCTGGTATG
>Ga0137409_10000957_pt1 | contig 31419 bp, 31 predicted proteins | sample CZODoug1_16funga_FD_122059 | JGI IMG/M metagenome (GOLD analysis project Ga0137409, IMG submission 122059) | Vadose zone soil fungal communities from Angelo Coast Range Reserve, California, USA - CZODoug1_16fungal (Hybrid Assembly) | ecosystem: Environmental > Terrestrial > Soil > Vadose zone... | reverse complement strand
CGGAGCGCCTCGTCATCCGGCCCCGCGTCGGCCGAGCCGGCCGGCTTCGCAGGACCCGCATCCGCGGCGCTGCCCGGGCCGCCGTCCGGCTGGCCCGCCTGCGCAGGGGCGGCGCTCAACGCGAGGAGCAAGATCAACATCGGATACCCTCCCGGACTGTTGGAGCGCTCGGACGGCCGGCTGCCCCGTTTATTCAGACTGTGCTGCGCTTGGCCAGACGGGCGAGCCCGGGGAGCAGGAAGACGGAGGCCACCACGACCATCGTCGCGCCGGTGGGGAGCTGCTCGATCCAGCTGACGTAGTAGCCGACGGCCGCCGAGACGACCCCGAAGGCAATCGAGAGCGGGATGGTGGAGCGCATGTTCTCCGTCAGCATCAGCGCGGCCGCCGCCGGGAGCACCGTGAAGGCGAACACGGGCAGGGCGCCGACCGCGCGGGTCGCGACCGAGATGACCACCGCGACGATCACGTTGAGCAGCGTCTCGTACCGGAAGACGCCCACGCCTTGCACCATGGCGGTCTCCGGGTCGTAGCTGACGAAGAGCAGCTCCTTGAAGAAGAGGACGTGCGCGAGCACCGCGACGGAGCCCGCGCCGGCCAGAGCGTAGATCTGCGCGCGAGGCACGGTCACGGCGTTGCCGAAGAGGATGTCGCCCACCGCGTGCGCTTCCTGCGCGATGCGCGGGCTGTTCAGGATGGCCAGGACGAGCGCGCTGGCGACGATGTACCCCAGGCCGACGATGGTCTCGGGCGCGAGCTTGCGATGGCCGGGGCGCAGCGAGAACAGCGCCGCGGCGGCGCAGGCGAAGACCAGCGAAAACCAGACCGGCTCCAGAAGGAGGGGGATGGCCCGGTGGGTATGCGGATCGATGCCGGCGACCGCGCCGACGTAGAAGGCGGTCGCGACGCCCACGCCGCTGATCTCGGATAGCGCGGCGGAGACGAACACCATCCGCCGCAGGACCACGAAGACGCCCAGGTACGAGAGCAACCCGCCGGCGAGCACGCCGGCCAGCAGGGGCTCGCGCCACAGCTCGCGGCCCGCCCAGAACTCCGCGAATCCGGTCACCCGACGTCCTCGGGTGCGCGGCCGTCGGCCCGGCCGCGGCCGTCGTCGCGGTCGGCAGCGCGCGCGATCACGATGGCGATCTGGCCGTCCAGCTCGGCGACCCGCACCTCGCGGCCGTAGAGGCGGCCGAGCCGCTCGGGCGTCATCATCTCGCGCGCCGGGCCGACCTCGAACAGCCCGCGGGCGCGATCGACCAGGGCGACCTCGGTCGCGAACCCGGCGACCGCCGTCAGCTGGTGCGTCACCAGCACCACGGAGAGGTTGTGCGCGCGCTTGAGCCGCTCGACCAGCTCGAGCAGGACGCGCTCGGCGGCCGGATCCATCGCGCTGGTCGGCTCGTCGAGGACCAGGAGCTCGGGCTCGGCGGCGACGGCGCGGGCGATGAGCACGCGCTGGTGCTGGCCGCCCGAAAGCGCGTACAGGGGCCGCTCGGCGAGCTCGCCGATCCCGATCTCCTCCAGCGCTTCTCGGGCCCGCTTCCTGTCCTCGGGGCCGAATCGCCGCAGGGGTCCGAGAAGGCTGGTGCGGCCCATCAGCACGACGTCGAGCACCGAGAGTGGCCAGCTCTGGTCGAGCCGGTCCCGCTGCGGGACGTAGCCGACGCGCGGCGGCCGGCCCCTGGGGAACAGCAGCCGGCCGCCGAGGAGCGGCAACAGACCGAGCATCGACTTGAGCAGCGCGGTCTTTCCGGCGCCGTTGGGGCCCAGGACGCCCAAAGTGGTGCCGGAGCGGACGGAGAGGTCGAGAGGAGGAAGGAGCGGGGTGCGATAGCCGATGACCGCGCGTTCCAGGCGGACGAGGTCCAAGGAGGGAGGGAATTAGCAGAGGCGGGCGGGGGATGTCGAGGTTGGAGGGGGAGGGCGAGGTTCGAGGTTCGACAACGACAACGACAACGACAACGACAACGACAGCGACAGCGACAGCGACAGCGACAGCGACGGAGACAGAGACAGAGACAGAGACAGAGACGGAGAGGTATGGGTGAATGGATGTCAATGCGTGTTGCCGAGCCAGGGCTGATCCCGCACCGGTGGCTGGGGGCGCCCGTGTTCGCAACGCTGGTCGAGCGGCCCAACAAGTTTCTGGCGATTTGCCGGATCGCGCGGCGCGCCGTGGAGGCGCATGTGCCGGACCGGGGGAGATGTCTGGATTTGCTGGTACCCGGGCAGCCGTTGGTGCTGGTCGAGGTAGGAGGACAGGAGGGGATACCGAGGAGGAGGACCCGGTACACGGTGCTGCTCGCGAGGGCGCGCACGGCGCCGTCGCCGTGGGTCAGCCTGGACCCGGCCGGAGCGCCGCGGCTGGTGGCGGTGGCGCTGGAGCGAGGGTTGTTGCCCGAGCTTGCGGGGCACTCGGTCGTAGGGAGGGAGCTGACGTTTCCGCGGCTCCGCGCGCGGCCGCGGCCGCGGATCGACCTGCTCCTGCGCGCCCCGTCTGGCGAAGACGTCGCGTGCGAGGTGAAGAGCGTGGGAGCCGCGCGCGAAGGAGTGGCGCTGTTCCCCGACGCGCCCACGCTACGCGGGCTGCGGCACCTCGCACTGCTCGCGCGCCTCGCCCGGCGCGGGGTGCCGGCCGCGCTGGTCCTCTGCGCGCAGCGCGGCGACGTCAGCGCGATCGCGGCCGACGAATCGATCGATCCGGCGTTCGCGCGAGCGCTCCGGGCGGCGCGGCGCGCGGGCGTGGCGGTCGCGGGGCTCCGCTGCGCGGCCCACCCCGGCGGGATGGAGCTGCTCGGCCCGGTGCCGGTGCTTTAGGCGTTACTTCGCCAGCGCGGCCGAGTTCAACGGCGGCTTCGCCGCTGCGTTCGGCGGCTCGGGCTCGCGCACCAGCGTGCACGGCCCCTTCTCTTTCGGCTCTTTCGGGTAGCGCAGCCGCAGGTTCTGATCGCGGCAGACATAGCGGCAGGTGCCGTCCTCGGCGCGTCCTTCGTCCTCGACCACGCACTTGCCGGGGTTCGCAACCTCGAGCAGCGCCGCCTTGATCCGCCCCTTGGTGCTCTGGTCGTCTTCCTTGGCGTATGCCGTTTCCAGCGAAGCGCGGGTGGACGCGTCGCGCCGCTCGCGCACCTTCTCCAGGATCAGCTCGCGCGCCTCCCATTCCGGTTCCGAGGCGAGCTGGGCGGCGAGCTGCGCCGGAGTGCGCCACGCGGGCATCGACATCAGCCGGTACAGGGCGCCTTCCCAGACTTCCTTCGCGCCCTTCCGCTCGCTGGCGACCTTCTCCAGCGCCGCCACGGCCGCGGGGGACTGATCGACGCGCCGGCCGAGGATGTCCAGCGCCACGCACTGCGGAACCGGGTAGTCGTTCTTTCCCAGCTGGCACGAGTCGACCACCTTGGCCGCGTACGCGACGATGTCCTCGCCGGTGGCGTCGAGCAACCGGTCGACGGTCGAGTGCTGGGCGGACCCGCGGATGCAGTCGTGCTTGATCAAGCCGCGCTTGCGCGCGTCGCTGTCGAAGGTGGTCGGCGGAACCGCGTCCAGCGCCACCGCCGCCGCGAACGCCTTGGTGAGCGGCCCTGGAGGAAGGCATGCGTGCGGCTTCACGTCGGGCTTGAGCGTTTCCACCTCGTGGAGCGCGCGCGCGCGGCGCGAGTCAGGGCTGTAGTAATCGTAGAGGGCGAAGCCGCCCAGGGCGGCGACGCCGGCACCGATGAGAATCGTGCGAACGTTCATGTAGGCGAGCCTACGCCCGTGTGGCAGGCTGGCGTCAAGACGCACATCGCCAACCCGCGGCGCGGGGGGATCAGGACCCGCGAGCCGGGATCAGCTCCGGCGGGCCTCGTCGGCGAACGCGCGCAGGAGTCGCGCGGAGGCCGTCTCGCGCACGTCCGCGCGCAAGGAATCGGGGTCGAGGCCCTCGGCGCGCAGCGCGCCGGCGCGGGACTCGATCAGGTCGCGCAGGGTCTCCGGCCGCAGCTCGGGATGGAACTGGACCGACGCCACCGCGTCGGAGAGCCGCAGCGCCTGCGTGGCGCACCGTTCGTTGGAGGCGAGCAGGATGGCGCCGGGCGGAACAGGGTCGACGGAGTCGACGTGGGTCGCCTGTACGTCGGCGAGGCCGTCCTCCGGGACCCAGCCGCGGAACAGCGGATCCGTCCGGCCCGCGGCGGTCAGCTGCACGCGCACGGTGCCCATCTCCCGACCCTTGGGATTGCGGACCACCTGCGAGCCCGCCGCCCGGCCGAGCAACTGGTGGCCGAAGCAGACGCCCAGGACCGGCGTGCCGCGCTCGCCGATGCGCAGCAGCTCCTCGGCGACCTCGTCCATCCACGGCTCCGGCCGCGTGAGGGACAACGGCGATCCCGAGACGATCACCCCCTGCGTCCCGGCTGGCAGCTCGAGCGGCTCGCCCAGGTGCGCGCGCAGCACCGGCAGCTCACCCCCCAGCGCCTGGTTGAACCAGTCGGGGTAGTCGCCGTGCTGGCGCACGATCTCCGGCGCCGCCGTGCCGGTCTGGACCACAACCAGTCGAGGAATGGACATCGAAGCCCTCCGCCCAGGAAACATAACGGTTCCGGCCCGCCTGCGCGAGTCCTCGTCCCGGGGCCGGTTCGCCGAGCGCTTGACGGCCGTTCCCCCCGGCTCCACCGTGGAGCCGCTGAACGTGAGACGCGAGGGGACACCATCAAAACATGGTGTCCCCACCAATGAGGCCCCATGGAGAAGACGCGAGCCACCCAGATCGAGGCCCTGCGCGAAGAGTTCCAGAAGCACGGCGTGCGCAAGGTGAAGCTGGGCGGCTTCGACGTCGACGGCGTCCTGCGCGGCAAGTACGTGTCCCTGGAGAAGTTCTGGGGCGCCGCCGAGGGCGGCCTGGGCTTCTGCGACGTGATCTTCGGCTGGGACCTGATGGACCAGCTCTACGACAACGCGACCGTCACGGGATGGCACACCGGCTACCCGGACGCGCGCGCCACCCTCGACCTCTCCACCTTCCGCATGATCCCGTGGGAACCGGGGACGGCCGCCTTCCTGCTCGACTTCGAGGCGGAGCCCGGCAAGCCGCTCGCGGTCTCTCCGCGCCAGCTCCTCAAGCGGATCGAGGAGAAGGCGCGCTCGATGGGATTCGCGGTGAAGGTGGCCTCGGAATACGAGTTCTTCCTCTTCCGCGAGACGCCGGAATCGGTGCGGGCCAAGGGGTACGCGAACCTGACGCCGCTCTCACCTGGGATGTTCGGATACTCGTGGCTGCGGGCCAGCGAGCACGCCGGGTTGGTGCACGACCTGCTGGACCAGCTCGCCGCCTTCGACATCGAGGTGGAGGGTTTCCACACCGAGACCGGGCCCGGCGTGTACGAGGCCGCGATCCGCTACGACCAGATGCTCCGCGGCGCGGACAAGGCGGCGCTCTTCAAGACCGCGGTGAAGGAGATCTGCGCGCGCCACGCGGTGATGCCGACCTTCATGGCGAAGTGGAGCAAGGAGCTGCCCGGCTGCAGCGGGCACCTGCACCAGTCGCTCTGGACGCTCGACGGGCACCCGCTGTTCCTCGATCCACGCGCGTACAAGGGGATGGGGAAGCTCCTGCAGCACTACGTTGCCGGGCAGGTGGCGCTGATGCCGGCCATGACCGCGCTCATCGCGCCGACCGTGAACTCGTACAAGCGGATGGTGCGCGGCGCCTGGTCGCCGACGATGGCGACCTGGGGTGTGGAGAACCGCACCACCGCCTTGCGCGTCATCGCGGGGTCGCCCGCCTCGACGCGCGTCGAGTACCGCTTCGCCGCCGCCGACATGAACCCGTACGTGGCCATCGCCGCCTCGGTCGCTGCCGGTCTGCACGGGGTCCAGTACGAGATGCCGCTTCCGCCCGAGACGGTGGGGAACGGCTACGACGCGAAGGCCGAGCCGCTCCCGCCGACGCTGCGCGCCGCCACCGAGGCGCTCGCGCGCAGCAAGGAGGTCCGCGAGCTCCTGGGCGACGCGTTCGTCGACCACTACGTGCGTACCCGCGAGTGGGAATGCCGCCAGTTCGAGGCTGCCGTGACGAAGTGGGAGCTGGAGCGCTACTTCGAGATCATCTGAGGAGAGTTCGATGCCTTCCGTCATGTCCTTTCCCACCCGGATCGTCCACGGGCGCGGCGCCATCCGCGAGCTGCCCGCCGAGCTGAGGCGCGCGGGTGCGCGCAAGCTGCTGCTCGTCACCGACAAGGGCATTCTCCAGGCCGGACTCCTGCGGTTCGTGACGCCGCTGCTCGAGCAGGCCGGGGTGCCGTTCATCGTCTTCAGCGAGTTCGATCCCAACCCCACCGACAAGGACGCGCTGAAGGGCATCGAGGCCTACCGCGCCGCGGGCGCGGACGCGATCGTCTCGGTGGGCGGCGGCGCCTCCCTCGACATGGGCAAGGCGATCCGCCTCCTCGTCCACCACGATCCGCCGCTGGACCGCTACGACGACGCGCAAGGCGGCGACCGGTACATCACCGGGAGGCAACCCCCCTTCCTCGCGGTGCCCACCACGGCGGGCACCGGCAGCGAGGTGGGGCGTTCCACGGTGCTGGTGATCGAGGGGACCAAGGTGGTGATCTTCAGCCCGCACCTGCTCGCGAACGCCGCCCTCCTCGACCCCGAGTTGACGGTGGGCCTGCCGCCGTTCATCACCGCCGCGACGGGAATGGACGCGCTCACGCACAACCTGGAGGCGTACGTGGCGAAGGGCGATCACCCGCTCGCCGACGCCATCGCGCTGGACGGGTTGCGCCGCATCGGGCAGCACCTCGGGCGCGCGGTGAAGAACGGCAAGGACGTGGAGGCGCGCGAGCAGATGCTGCTCGGAAGCGCGATGGGCGCCATCGCCTTCCAGAAGGGCCTGGGCGCCTGCCACTCGGTCGCGCACGCGCTCACGCCCGTCGCGGGGACGCACCACGGGCTGGCCAACTCGCTCATGCTCCCGACCGTGATCCGGTTCAACCGTTCCGCGGCCGAGGAGCGGCTGGCGACCGCGGCGGTGGCCCTCGGCGCCGACCCGCGGATGAGCGCGCAGGAGCGTGCGCACGCCTGCGCCGAGATGGTCGACGATCTGCGCGGAGCGTGCGGGCTTCCGCGCAAGCTGTCGCAGGCCGGGGTCAAGCGGGAGATGATCCCGCGGCTCGTCGAGAAGGCCCTCGCCGACGCTTGCCACCAGTCGAATCCCCGCCCCTGCACCCAGGTCGACTTCGAGCGCCTGATCCAGGACGCTTTCTAGCCGCCTCGCACCTCGCCCCACACGATCGGGATAGAATGGGCTGGTGGACCCTTCCGCTGCGTCGCGCCGCGAGCTGGAGCAGCTCGCCAGGCGGGAGCCGATCGATCTGGCTCGCGCGGCGCTGGCCATCGCTCGCGAGGAGTACCCCCAGCTCGACGAGGCGCACTATCTGAAGTCGCTGGACGAGTTCGCCCTTCAGGTCACGCGGGGCCTGCCCGCCGGCGCGCTTCCGGAGCGCCGGGTGGGCAGGCTCAACGCGGTGCTCTTCCACGAGCTCGGCTTCACGGGCAACCAGGCCGACTACTACGACCCGCGCAACAGCTTCTTCAACGAAGTGATCGAGCGGCGCACCGGGATCCCCCTCTCGCTCTCGCTCGTGTACCTGGAGGTGGGACGGCGCTGCGGCTTGCGGGTGGACGGCGTCTCCTTCCCGGGCCACTTCCTCTGCAAGGTGACGCTCGATGACGGCGAGTTGATCGTCGACGCCTTCAACCGCGGCCAGCTACTGGGGCTCGCCGAGCTCAAGCGCCGTTTCGCGTCCGCCGCCGGCGACGCCACGCGCTTCGAACCGCGGCTCCTGCGCGCCGCGCGGCCCAAGGAGATCCTGGCGCGCATGCTGCAGAACCTGCGCTCCATCTACCTCGAGCGCCGCGACCTGCCTCGCGCCCTGTCCGCAGTCGACCGCCAGCTCCTGCTGCAGCCCGACGACGTGCGGGTGCTCCGCGATCGCGCGCGGCTGTGCGAGCAACTGGGCGGCCCCGAGGCCGCGGCGGCGAATCTGGAGACGGTGCTGCGCCTGCAACCGGCCGCGTCCGACGCAGCCGCGCTCCGCGCCCGCGTCGACCGCCTGCGCGGCGCTGGAAAACTGCTCAACTAAGGCTTGTACAGTCGCAGGCGCTCGACCGGCTCGCCCTTGACCAGGTGCTTCTCGACGATCTCGTCGACGTCCTGCAAGGTGACCCGGCCGTACCAGACCCCCTCGGGATAGACGACCACCGAGCATCCCAGCGCGCAGTTGTCCAGGCAGCCGGCCTTGTTCGCGCGGACGTCCGCGTCGAGGCCGCGCGTTTTCAAGGCGGCCTTGAACGCCTGGTGCAAGGCCTCGCTCCCCTTCTGCGCGCACGAGCCGCGCGGGTGGCCGGGGCCGCGGTCGTTGAGGCAGACGAACAGGTGCTTGCGGAAGGGGGGCGGCATCTTCAGTCCTGCTCCAGGGCGGCGCGGAATGCGGCGGCCGGGTCGGATGCGGACCCGATCGCCTCGTCGATCAGCGCATCGGCGCGGCCGCGCACCGCGGCGGCGGGATGCAGCGCCAGCATCAGCACGCGCCGGGGGACGGCGGCGAAGAGATCCTCGCCTGCGCGCGCCAGGGCGACGGCGGCGGCACGGGCGGCGGCGGCGCGCTGCACCTCCTCGGGCGTCTCGCAGGCGACGCAAGCGGCCATGTGGGTCGCCCGGGCGGCGCCGCACAGCCGCTCGAGCTGCTCGCCGGGAAGGAGCGCCGCATGGAGCAGCACCGCGTCGGCCCCGGCGGCGCGCGACTCGTATACCTGAAACTCTTCCAGCAAGAGGTCGCAGCGCAGCACTGGGACCGAGACGGCGTGGGCTGCTTGCGCGAGCGCCGGAAGCTCGGCCTGCGGATCCTCGACGGAGATGGCGAGCGCGGCGACCTCCGCCTCGTCGAGGGCGCGCGCCGACCCGGTCAGCCCCGGCCGCGCCGCGGCCAGAAGAGGGACGTGCTCCACCGCCTGCCGCTGCCGGTCGATGGCCTGGGCGAAGCTGCGGATGCTGGGCGCGATCGACCGCGTATCGGGCCGACCCGCCGCGAGATTCTGCTCCCTCCTCCTCCGCACCGCCGCCTCATCCACGCGCACGCCACGAGCATGTCGCGCAAACCCCCCTTGTGCAACGGAAGAAGACTTTCACGCAGAGCCCGCGGAGAACGCAGAGGGCTTGTTTTTCGGTGGCGCCGATCGGCCGCTCGCGCCCGGATCGTGCACCCGAACCAGAATCCTCCGCGAGCTCAGCGGGCTCTGCGTGAACCGCTTTTGACTTCTAGAGCAAGCGGAGGAGGCGGGTGCGGATGCCGTCGCGGGTGCGGCCGTCCGGGGCGCAGTTGAGCGCGCGCTCGAGCGCTTCGACGGCTTTGCGGCGGAACCCCTTCTCCAGGTACAGCTCGGCCAGGCTGCAGAGCGCGGCGAAGTGCGTCGGCCGCAGCTCGACGGCCTTCTCGTACGCGCTCATCGCGCGGAAGGCCTCGCCCGTCTCGCGCAGCGCACGCCCCAGCGCGAAGTGGTTGCGCGCCGAAAACGGGTCGGCCTTCGCCGCCTGCTCCAGCGCGCCGCGCGCCTGCGCGGGGCGGCCGTGGGAGAGGTGATCCACACCCTCCTTGTAGCTGCGCTCCGCGGCCTCCTTCTGCTCGGCCGACATGCCTCGCGGGCTCTCCAACTGGTTGTGCACGCGGCGGAGCACGTCCGCGAGGTGGAAGGGCTTCTCCAGGTAGTCGTCGGCGCCGAACGCCTCCCGGGCATCCTGCGCGAACCTCCAGCCGCGGTAGACGGCGCTCATCATCAGCACCGGCACGTTGCGCAGCCGCGCATCGCCCTTGATGCGGCTGCACAGCTCGAACCCGTGCACGTGCGGGAGCATGGCGTCGAGCACCACCAGGTCGGGCGGGGGGCCCTTCAACTTCTGCTCCGCCTCGAGCCCGTCCCGGGCGGTCTCCACCACGTACCCCTCGGCGCGCAGCGACTTCTCCAGCAGCCGCAGGATCTCCGGCTCGTCGTCGACCACCAGCACGCGAGCCGGGCCGACGCGCACGGTTTCCTGGTGCACGATCTCCTCGTCGGCGGGGGGCTCCGCGCCCTCGATCTCGAACGCCAGCGCGTCGATCTCCATGGTGGGGATGTCCACCTCGTCCGTGCGCACGCCGATCTCTCCCGGCCGGATGGCGGCGATGCCGGGAGGCGCCTCGCGCGAAAGGCCCTCGCCGTGCCAGGACTCCTCGCCGCGATCGCGCGCCTCGTACGCGGCCGCGATCGCCTTCTCGAGGGTGGCAGGGAGGGCCGCGTACGGCGACACCAGCATCCCCGTGATGAACTGCAGCTCGGCGAGCGTCTCCTGCGTATAGGAGGTGCAGTCCACGGCCACGTGCAGGCGCGCGCCCTCGGTGGAGATGGGGAGGAGCAGGTCCGCCTCGGCGACCGGCCGCGGGATCAGCTCGAGCGCGGCGAGCGGGATGGCGGTGCGAGAGAGGTCCGCCGCTGGGATGCCCAAGTGCTCCGCCACGATCGACAGCAGCTCGGGCTCGTTGACGGCGCCGCTCTCCAGTACCCGCTCGAGGAAGGCCGCCGCGGATGCCGGCGTCGCGGCCAGCATGCTCCGCATCCACCGGTCCTCGACGTACCCCTTCGAGACCAGCAGACGGCCGATCTGCTCCGCTCCGGACAACGTTTCCCCCAGGCGAGAATCCGCGCAGCGAACACGCTAGCACGGGCAACGCGGATCCTCGGTGAGGAAGGTCACGCGGCAAAGAGAAAGTCTCGTCCTTCCTCGAACCCCCTCGTCGCCAGCTCTGCGCGGATGTCTTCCCGCGCCCCCGCCCTGCCCACTGCGCAGAGGATCAGCGCGCCGTCGGGCGCGCGCAATTCGGCGGGCGCGGCGACGCGCACCCCGCGCGCGACGCGCTTGCGCGGGTCCACGTCCCAGAAGCGGCGCGGCCGCAGCCCGTGCGCCTCCAGCGCCCGCGCCAGCCGCTTGCCGGTGGGCCCGGCGCCCCACACGTCGAAGGAGCGTCCCCGCAGCGGACCGCCGGCCAGGTGATGCGCGCGCAGCTCGATCATGCGCTCCGGACGATAGGCCTCGCCCAGTCTCGTCAGCCGCCCGGGCGAGTCGCGCCAGAAGAGAAGCACCCTGGGCACTTTCGCCAGCCGCCAGCCGCCCGCTGCCAGCCGGAGCATGAGGTCCCAGTCCTCCGCCCACCCGGCGTCGCGCCAGCCTCCCACTGCCTCCAGGGCCTTGCGGCGGAAGGTGGTGCTGGGATGCACCAGCGGCGCCTCGATGAAGCGCGCCGCTTCGCACTGCTCGGGAGTGACCACGGAGTCCAGCCAGGCCTCGAGGCGGGCGAGGCCCGGCGTGAGCGGTCGGGGGAAGCACCGGACCAGGCTGCCGACCGCGCCGAGGGACACGTCGCGGGCGAGCATCTCCGCTTGCAGGCGAAGCCGGTCCGGATCCACCAGGTCGTCCGCGTCCATGCGCGCGATCAACTCGCCTCGGCAGTGCGCCAGCCCGAGCTGCAGCGCGGCGACCAGACCGCGTCCCTCGCCCTGGAAGACCCGCACGCGCTCGTCCGAGCGGGCGAAGCGCGCCAGCGCGTCGCCCGTCCCGTCGCTCGAAGCGTCGTCGACGCAGACCACCTCGAACGGAGGCGCTCCGCGCTGCCGCAGGATTCCCTGCAGCGCCGCATCCACGGTCGCCGCCGCATCTCGCGCCGGCAGGAGCACGCTGATCACGACCCGAACATATCCCTGTGCCGCAATCGACGCCGCTCCCGCGGGGCGTTTGCGGGCGCACGCGGTCCGCGCGAGGCTCTCGCGGCATGCCCTCCCTGCACGAGCTGTCGCACGAGGACGAGGACGGGATCCTGCGCGCGGTGGTCGAGGCGCCCAAGGGCGCGCACGTCAAGACCAAGTGGGATCCGGAGCTGGGCGCGATGGTCGTCGGCCGGACGTTGCCCCTCGGGCTCTCGTATCCGTTCGACTGGGGCTTCATTCCGAGCACGCGGGCGGAGGACGGGGACCCCCTCGACGCGCTGATCCTCTGCGAGGATGCCTCCACCTGGCCTGGAGTGGTGGTGCCGGTCCGCGCCCTGGGAATTTTGCGCATCGAGCAAAAGGGAAAGAAGGGGCGGGTGCGAAACGACCGGCTGGTCACCATGCCGGTGGAGCTGGCCCGCTGGGGCCGGATCGCCGAGGTGCGGGACCTGGCGCCGCGCATGCGCGCCGAAGTGGAGAAGTTCTGCCTGGACACGACCTTCTTCACGGCCAAGGACGCGCGCTCGCTCGGCTTCGCCGGACCGGGCGCCGCGCGGCGCCTGGTCCGGAAGGCCGTGGACGCGTACGAGAAGGACCGGTGACGCGGCCAGGAAAAGTCTCCGGGCTGCACGCGGGAACGCCCCTGCGCGCCGCCGCCGAGCGGCTGCTGCAGGCGCGCCTGGCCGACGTGCACGCGGCGGAAGCGCGCGCCTTGCGGCGGCTCGACCCGGAGACCATCCACGATCTGCGCGTCGCCTGCCGCAGGCTGCGCGCGGCAGTGAAGATGTTCGGCAAGAAGAGGTTGCGCGCGCTGGACGGCCGCATCGAGCACCTGCAGGACGCGCTGGGCGAGGTGCGCGACCTGCAGCTCCAGGTCCAATGGTTGAAGCGGCACCGTGGGGACGCGCGCCGGGTCCACGCCAGGCTGCGCAAGGGGGAGGCCCACCTCAGGCAGGCGCTGGCGTTCTGGAGCCGCCGCTCGGAGCCGCAGGTCCTTCGCGCCTTGTCGCACGTGCGCAGTGGTGGAACCCTCGGCGGCCCGCGCACGCGGAAGCGGCTCCGCAAGCGCCTGCGGCAGCTGGAAGAGGCCCTCGCGGTGAGCGATCCACTCGAGCCCGCCGCCGCCCACCGGATCCGCGTCGCCGCAAAGAAGCTGCGCTACGAGGCGGAGCTGCTGCGCGACGCGATCGACCTGGAGGAGGTGCTCGACCTGCTCTCGGACCTCCAGACCACGCTCGGCGAGGTGCACGACGCGGACGTGCGCCTCGAGGAGTTCGGCGCCGAGCAGAAGCTGGTCCGCGCTGCCCGCGCGGAACGCAGGCGCAGGGCAACGAAGGCGCGAGCGCTCCTGCGGCGCTTCTCCAGGGTGGCATCTTCGCTGAAGCGCCGATTGTGACCGCGCAGGGCAACCCATGGTGTCCGCGCCGTGAAAGACAGAGCGCCGCCCTATCGGCGCCGGCTAGCTCCGCCCGTGCTCCCCGAACACCTCGCGCAGGCCGTTCGCGATCTCGCCCAGCGTCGCCCGCGCCTTCACCGCCGAGACGATGTGCGGCAGGACGTTCTGCGTCCCTTGCGCCGCGCGCTTCAGTTCCGACAGTGCGCGCTGGGCGGCCTCCTGCGAGCGCGCCGCGCGGAAGGCCCGCAGCCGCTCGACCTGCTGCTCCTCCAGGCGCGGGTCCACCTGCATGGTCTCGAGCGGCGCGTCGCCTTCGCTGACGAACTCGTTGACGCCGACGATGACGCGCTCCTTGTCCTCGATCTCCTTCTGGTACCGGTAGGCGGCCTCCTCGATCTCGCGCTGCGGGTACCCGGCGGCGATCGCCTGGACCATCCCCCCCATCGAGTCGATGCGCGTCAGGTATGCGATCGCCTTCTCCTCCAGATCGTCCGTGAGCGCCTCGAGCGCGTAGGATCCGCCCAGCGGATCGAGCAGGTCCGCCGCTCCGCTCTCGTGCGCGACGATCTGCTGCGTCCGCAGCGCGATGCGCGCCGACTCCTCGCTGGGCAGCGCCAGCGCCTCGTCGCGGGAATTCGTGTGCAGCGACTGGCAACCGCCCAGCACCGCGGCGAACGCTTGCAAGGCGACGCGGACCACGTTGTTGTCCGGCTGCTGCGCCGTCAGCGTCGAACCGGCCGTCTGCGCGTGGAAGCGCAGCGTCCAGCTGCGCGGGTCCTTGGCCGCGAAGCGCTCGCGCATGGTGCGCGCCCACAGGCGCCGGGCGGCGCGGAACTTGGCCACCTCCTCGAGGAAGTTGTTGTGCACGTTGAGGAAGAAGCTCAGGCGTGGAGCGAAGGAGTCCACCGGAAGGCCGCGTTTCACCGCCGCGTCCACGTAGGCGATGCCGTCGGCGAGCGTGAAGGCGATCTCCTGCGCCGCCGTCGAGCCCGCCTCGCGGATGTGGTACCCGCTGATGGAGATCGGGTTCCACTTCGGCATCGCCTCGGCCGTGTAGGCGAACACGTCGGTGATCAGGCGCATCGACGGTCCGGGCGGGTAGATGTACGTCCCGCGCGCGATGTACTCCTTGAGCACGTCGTTCTGCACCGTCCCGGAGAGCTCCCGCGCGCTGGTCCCGTGCGCCTCCGCGACGGCCTGGTAGAGCGCGAGCAAGGTGGCGGCGGTGGCGTTGATGGTCATCGAGGTGGAGACCTTGCCCAGGTCGATGCCGTGGAAGAGCCGCTCCATGTCGTCGACGGTGTCGATCGCTACCCCGACGCGCCCCACCTCGCCGCGCGCGCGGGGGCTGTCCGAGTCGTGGCCCATCTGCGTCGGCAGGTCGAAGGCGGTGGAGAGGCCCGTCTGCCCCGAGGCGAGCAGGTACCGGAAGCGGCGGTTGGTTTCCTCGGCGGTCCCGAAGCCGGCGTACTGGCGCATCGTCCAGAACCGGCCGCGGTACATGGTCGGCTGGACGCCGCGCGTGTACGGGTACTCGCCCGGGAACCCCAGCTTCTCCTCGTAGTCCGTCTCGCGCGGTCCGTAGAGCGGGTCGAGCTCGATGCCGCTGGCGGTCGCGAAACGTTCCTGGCGCAGCGCGCCCGGCTTCGCAGCAGCCTTCCCGTAGACCTCGCGCGCCCACCGTTCGAGCGCCGCCTCGACTCGTCGCGTGCTGCTGGCCATGTGCGTCCTCGAGGGTACAGCCTAAACGGATCCCAGAACGTCCGCGCCATCAAAAGCGCAGCGCCGCCGAACAGGGCGGCGACTGTTACTTCACGCCTTCCGCGTATGCGACGGCGTACCAGAACGCCGCTTCGGGGCGCTTCCCGAAACGGCGGAGCTGCGCCAGCGCCTCGTCCATCTCGGACGCCCCGAGCAGCCCGTTCCCCACGATGCTGTCGCGCGTCGCGACCAGCAGGAAGTGCAGGTTCTCGACGAACGCCGGAAAGGCCGGCTCGCCGGCGCAGGCGCCGAAGAAGAGCCAGGTGCAGCGGGTCGGCCGCGCTCCGGCTTCGTGCAGGAGCGTCGTGAGCCGGCGTCCCACGATGGGATCGTTGCCGAGCCGATCGTAGGTGCGCATGTACGCCTGCCAGAGCGGCCGCAGTCCGGGCGGCTCCGGCCAGAGGCGGAGCACGTCGTGATCGTCGTCCTGGAGCACGATGCGCCCGCCGGGGCGCACGGCGCGCACCATCGCCTTCACCACCGCGAGCGGATCGGGGACGTGCTCCAGCAGGAATCGCGCGTGCGCCAGATCGTAGGCGCCCGGCTCCACCTGCGCGAAGAGCACGTCGGCTTCGCGGAGCTCGAGGAGCCGCTCCTCGCCGGCCGCCCTCGCCTGCCGCATCGCCTCGGCGATCTGCTCGATGCTCCGCTCCAGCCCCACCGCGCGGACGCCCGCCAGGCGAGCCATCGCGCGCGTCAGCTGCGCGAGGCCGCAGCCGAAATCGACGATGCGCTCGCCGCCGCGCAGGCGCAGCTCGTGCAAGGCCGCGTCGTTGAGCAGCTGGTTGAGCTGCGAGAGCCGCGCCTGCTCGTCGGGCGCGGTGCCGTGGATGTAGCGGGATTCGCTCACGAGCGCCTCGCGAGGGCCAGCGCCGCCCAGGGGACCGTCGCGCTGAGGAAGGCCGCGGCCGAGGCGCCCAGCCAGAGGTGGAAGTGAGGCGGGTCCACCTCGAGCAAGACGCGCGCGACCAGCGCCGCGACCAGCAGCGCGCAGGAGGCGACGAGCTGCCAGGGGTGCCCGCGCAGCGGCCCCGGCCGGCCGCCGTGCGACAGGCCCACCTGGGTGGAGACGGCGAGCACCAGTGCGGTGAAGCACCCCAGGAAAACGAGGTGGAGCCCTGCGCGCCGGTACTCGGGCGCGACCGCCACCCACAGGTACCCGGCCGGCAGCATCCACACGGAAAACCGCGCCACGCGCCGGTGCAGGCCGGGCAGGGTCGGCGGCTGCAACGCCTGGAGCGAGCCGATCACCACCGACAGGGTGATCGCGGCGCGCAATGCGTAGGCCATCGGCACCGAGACACGGTGCTCGAGGAAGAAGGTGGCCGCGAACACCGCCGCGAGCAGCGCGTGAAGCGCGTATGCCCAGGCGCGCGGCGGCGTATCCACGGTGGGATCGACTCCGCGGGTGATGGCCGGCAGGAGGAGGCCGCCGATCCCCAGCACCAGGCCGGTGAACAGGCCCTGCAGCAGGAGGCCGCGCCCGACCAGGTGCAACCAGAAGCTTCCAGCATCGAGCGTTGGGCCGAGTCCCGCGAGCAGCGCCCCCGCGGCGCCCATCAGAAGGCCCGCGGCAACCCAGACGAAGCTGGGCGGGATCCGCCGGCTGCCGTGCCCGGCTCGCCGGACGACGAATCCGACCAGCACCGCGATGAGCGCGATCCAGCAGATCTGCGCCAGGAGCCACCGCTCGAACCAGGCGCAGACGACCGAGGCCACCGGCGCGGCCAGCGCCACCGCCATCTGCCACCAGGAGGGCGGCGCGGTCCCGGTGCGGCGCGGGAGGAGGGTGAAGAGGAACCCCACCGCGAAGCAGGTGAGGAACCCTTCCACCTGCGCGACCGGATGGAACGCGGCGCGGTAACCGATCGCTTCGAACATCGGGCGGTACAGCTCGGTCGCGCCGAGGGAGAACAGAAGCCAGGGCAGGACGCCCGCCCAGGCGAGCAGCGCGCCCAGCGGAAAGAGCAGCAGGTACGGCTCGCGCCGCCAGGCCGGCGCGCGTGCGAGCACGTCCGGCGGGGCGGCGACGGGCAGCGGGGCGGCGTCCATTTGGACTACATTCCACAACGTCAGCGGCGTGAAAAGCGTGGCGCCGCCGGATGCGGCGGCGACTGGACTAGACGACCACGGCCAGCTTGGCTCCCGCCTCCACCGCCTGCCCTTCCTGCGCGTGCAACTCGGCGAGGACGCCGGCCTTCGGGCTCTTCAGCTCGTTCTCCATCTTCATCGCCTCGACGACCACGAGACCCTGGCCTTCCTGGACCTGGTCTCCCTGCTTCACCAGCACGCGGACCACCTTGCCGGGCATGGGCGAGTCGACCCGCTGCGGACCCTCGAGGCTGAACTTCCCCGACGCGCGGCGCAGGCGCAGGCGGCGCTCGTCGAGGATCTCCAGCTCGTGGACCTCGTTACCGACCAGCACCGCGACCCGGCCGTCCTTGCCGGGCTCGACCTCGCAGCGCACGCTCCGCCCGTCGACGATGAGGGACATCGCGTGCCCGGCGAGATGCACGGTGTCGACCTCCAGCGCGCGGGCGTTCGCCGCCTGCTGCGTCCCGCCGTGGATCGTCACCCGGTACGTCTGCCCGTGCGGGGTTACCTCGACCAGGCGCTCCACCGCTCCGATGATGGCCTGGTACCTCATCCGTTCCTCCGCAGGGCCTCGAGTCGCCCCGCCCGGGACCAGGCCGATTCACGGGCGGTGGGCTGGGCGGCGGGAGAAAGCGCGGCGCGCTGGTCCTGCTCGAGCTGCCAGATGGCGGCGGCGGCGAGCGCGATCTCCTGCTCGGGCGTCAGCTGCTTCGCCTCGGGCTTGGCTGGCAGCAGCCGGTCCCTGGCTCGCGCGAGGATGCCAGTGTCGTAGTCGCCGCGGCGGAACTCCTCCAGATCGAGGATCGCCTTGAGGTAGCGGGTGTTGGTGGTGATGCCCTTCACCACCGTCTCGGAGAGCGCCCGCCGCAAGCGCGCGATCGCCTGCTCGCGGGTCTGCGCCCAGACGGCGAGCTTGCCGATCATCGGATCGTAGTAGCGCGGCACCTCGGATCCCGACTCCACCCCCCAGTCGTTGCGCACTCCGGGGCCTTCAGCCATCCGCACGTCGGTGATCAGCCCGGGGCTGGGCAGGAAGTTCCGCGCCGGGTCCTCCGCGTACAGGCGCGCCTCGATGGCGTGGCCGCGGAGGTTGCGCAGCACGTCCTCCTGTGCCCAGGGCAGCTCCGCTCCCTGCGCCACCTCGATCTGCCAGCGCACCAGGTCGAGCCCGGTGCACCACTCGGTGATCGGGTGCTCGACCTGGAGGCGCGTGTTCATCTCGAGGAAGTAGAAGTGGCGCGTGTCGCCGTCGACCAGGAACTCGCAGGTCCCCGCGCCCTCGTACTTCACCGCCAGCGCGGCGCGCACGGCGACCTCGCCCATCTTCGCGCGCAACTCGGGAGTCACGATCGGCGAGGGCGTCTCCTCGATCACCTTCTGGTGCCGCCGCTGCACGCTGCACTCGCGCTCGCCCAGCCACAGGCAGCTGCCGAGCTGATCGGCGAAGATCTGGATCTCGACGTGCCGCGGGCGCGAGATGGCCTTCTCGAGATAGACGCGGCCGTCGCCGAACGCGGAGAGCGCCTCGCGCCTGGCCGTGGCGAGCGCGGCGTCGAACTCGCGCGGCCCTGCGACCAGCCGCATGCCCTTGCCGCCGCCGCCGGCGGCCGCCTTGAGCATGATCGGGTAGCCGATCTCCTGGGCAAACCGCTTGGCCTGCTCCTCGCCTCCTTCGGCGATCGGCTCCTTGAGGCCCGGCACGATCGGCACTCCGGCCTCGCTGACCTTGCGCCGGGCGCGGGTCTTCTCGCCCATCTCCTCCATCGCCTCCGGGGGCGGGCCGATGAAGGTGAGGCCCGCCTCGCGGCATGCGCGGGCGAACTTCGCGTTCTCGCTGAGGAACCCATAGCCGGGGTGGACGGCGTCCGCCCCGGTCTTGCGGGCGGCGGCGAGCACGTTCTCGATCGACAGGTAGCTCTCGCGCGAGGGTGGCGGCCCCACCCGGATGGCCTCGTCGCAGCTGCGGACGTGCAGCGCGGCGCGGTCGGCGTCGCTGTAGACGGCGACCGTACCGATCCCCATCTCGCGGCAGGTGCGCGCCACCCGGACGGCGATCTCGCCGCGATTGGCGATGAGGACCTTGCGGATGCCCACGCTGCATTCCTCCTGGGGGCGGGGAACTTATCGCGCGGGAGCCGCCGCGGCCAGCCCCGCGTGCCTTCTGAGGAGCACCGCTCCGGCCGCCGCGTCCCCCCCCGTCACGGCTCCGTTCCGCCCGCGGCGAGCTGCGGGGGACGGGCCGCGCGGAAGAGGAGAGGATCCGCCGGGCCCTGCGGAAGGTCGAGCTGGTAGTGCAGGTGTGGACCGGTGGAGAGCCCGCTGTTTCCGGAGAGGGCGATGACCTGTCCTTTGGCCACGGCGTCGCCCGGCGCCACCAGCAGGGCGTCGTTGTGGCAGTACACGGTGGAGACTCCGCTGCCGTGGTCCAGCAACACCAGCCGGCCGCTCACGCGATCGTCGCTGGCGCGGCGCACGATGCCTTCGGCTGCCGCGCGGACGGGAGTGCCGACCGAGACCCCCAGGTCGATCCCGGAGTGGAACCGGCGGCCGCCCAGCAGCGGATGCGCGCGCACCCCGAACAGAGAGGTGACCTGCGCCGAGTCGGGCAGGGGCCACGCCAGCGCGTACGCGGTGCCGAGCGTCAGCGCGGCGGCCGCCAGCGCGACCCGGTCGGCGTAGCGCGGCGGGAGCTGGCGCGCGAGCTCCTCGAGGCTGGCCCGGCCCCCACCGGCGCGCTCGCGGGCGAAACGCGCTGCCTCCTCGCCGCAGAAGAGGGACAGCACGGCGGACTCGCGGGATCCCTGCAGCCGGACCTCCCGGAGGAGCCAGTCGCCCAGCGCGTCCGCGGACAACGACCGCAACCCGGCCCGGGCGAGCACCTGGGCCCGGTCCGCCGGCGAGGTCCTCTCCAGGGCCGACTGCGCGCCGAGGCCCAGCGCTGCTCCCGGCGAGAGCGCCGCGCGCGGAGGGAGCGGTTCGGCGAGCTGGAACGGGCGCGCGCCCGCCCCGTAGTACGAGAGAAGCGCGGGCGTCGCGCTCCGCGCCCCGAACAGGCGCGCGAAGGCGGTGCGCAGCAGCGCGCCCGGCGGGGTGTGGTACCAGGCCGCCCACAGACAGAGGGCGGCCAGCGCCAGGTCGGCGAGGCTGCGCGCGCGCCGCATCACCGCAGGAAGGAGAGGAGGGGCGCGGCGCGGAGCGCGGCGAGCGCCAGCGGCAGGAGCAGCAGCGCGCCGGGGAGCCCCACGGTGAACGCCCGGCCCCGGCGGAGCGGGATCCGATCCGAGCGCGCGTCGGCGCGGACGAGCGCGTGCACGACGGCGCGCCAGGCGATGAAGCCGACCAGGCCGAGCACCGCGGCGAGCGCGCATCCTCGGGCGAGCGCGTCGGCCGCGGAACCCATCGCGCCGCGGAGGCTGAAATGAAGCGTCCCCTCCAGGAGCCGCCCGACCGCGCACGATCCGGCGAGCGCGACCGCGCCCGTCGCCAACGGATGCACGACGCGTAGCGTGGTCGGACGGCCCCACGCCTTGGCGGCGAGCTCGCGGAACCGCTTCACCTCGTCCGCGCGCTCGTCGTAGCCGAGCATGGGCAGGGCGAGCAGCCCGTCGGCCACCAGCTCCCAGAGGAGCGCGACGCCCCGGGCGAAGAAGACGCGCTGCGAAGGGCCGACCAGGTCGACCAGTGGAGCGGTCAGCGTCCATCGCGCGGCGAGCCCGTCGAAGGCAGCGTCGGCGGCGTCGACCATCCCCAGGATCAGCTCGCCCACCACGTCGGCCGCGGTGTGCACGCCCACTGCGACGAGCGCGCAGAGCGCCAGCGGCAGGAAGAACCAGCGCAGCCGATCAGCGAGCCGCGCGGCGGCGTCGAGCGCGCCGGCGGGTGGGGCGGTCCCGGGCATGGGCATCGGCCGATCCTCGCCGCGCGCCGGCCGGGCGCGCAAGACTTCAAATCCGGAACGTGGGTGGGTGCGGCGGCGACATGGTTCAGCCGCTCCCGAGCGCCGGCGCGGTCAGCCGGACTTGTGCGCCACCAGCCTGCGCAAGTTGCGGTTCGCGCGCCGCTCGTCGACCTGGAAACCGGCGCGGCGCACCGCGTCCTCGGTCTCGCGGTTGGGATGGCACCCTCCGGTGATGCGCGTCCAGGCCGGCTGGATGAAGTCCTGCCAGCGCGCCTCCCACCGCCGCTCCGAGCGGACGTGCTCGAGCATGCGCAGCGCTCCCTCATCGCGCAGCACGCGGCGGACCTCGGCGAGCGCCTCACCGGGGTCGGGGACGCTGCAGAGGACTAGGCTGATCGCGACCGTGTCGAAGCTCTTCCCGCGGAACGGCAGGGCCTCAGCCTTTGCGCAGACGAGGGCGACGAGCGGCGCGCGCCGGCGGGCCCGCCGCAGTGAGTCCAGCGAGGGGTCGATCCCCACCAGACGTGCGGCGCGCGGGTATCGCGGGAGGTTGCGGCCCGTCCCGCAGCCGACCTCCAGGGTGAAGCCGCTCGCGCCGGCCGTCAGCCAGGCGCGCAGCTTCCACAGGCCGATGCGGTCGGTCACCGCCATCACCGCGTCATAGAGCAGCGGGATCTGCTCGATTCCGCGCCGCATCTTACAGAGGGATGTTGCCGTGCTTGCGGCGCGGGACGTCGGCGCGCTTGGTGCGCAGCATCTGGAGCGCGCGGCACAGGCGCGGGCGCGTGTCCTCGGGGAGGATGACCTCGTCCACGTAGCCCAGCTCGGCGGCCTTGTAAGGATTCGCGAACGTGTCGCGGTAGCTCTGCGCCAGGTCCTCACGCGTCTTCGCGCCGCTCTCCAGCTCGCGGCGGAAGACGATGCTCACCGCGCCCTCCGGGCCCATCACCGCGATCTCGGCGGTCGGCCAGGCGAGGTTCACGTCGGCGCGGATGTGCTTGGAGGACATCACGTCGTACGCGCCGCCGTATGCCTTCCGCGTGATCACCGTCAGCTTGGGCACCGTGGCCTCGGCGAAGGCGTAGAGGAGCTTCGCGCCGTGGGTGATGATCCCGCCCCACTCCTGCCCGGTCCCCGGCAAGAAGCCCGGCACGTCCACGAAGGTGACCAGCGGGATGTTGAAGGCGTCGCAGGTGCGCACGAACCGCGCCGCCTTCCGCGAGGCGTCGATGTCGAGGACGCCCGCGAGCACCGCCGGCTGGTTGGCGACGATTCCGACGGACTGGCCGCCGAGCCGCGCGAAGCCGGTGACGATGTTGCGCGCGTAGTGCTCGGCCACCTCGAGGAAATGGCGGTCGTCCACCACCGCGCGCACCACCTCCTTGATGTCGTACGGCTTGTTCGGGCTTTCGGGGACGATGGTTTTCAGCGCCTCGTCGCGCCGGTCCGGCGGATCCTGCGTGGGTACCACCGGCGGGCCGTCGAGGTTGTTCGACGGCAGGAAGGAGAGCAGCTCGCGCAGGATGCGGATCGCGCCCGCCTCGTCCTCGGCGGCGAAGTGCGCCACGCCGCTCTTGGTATTGTGGGCCTGCGCGCCGCCCAACTCGTCCTTGGTCACCTCCTCGTGCGTGACCGTCTTGATGACGTCGGGGCCGGTGATGAACATGTAGCTCGTGCCCTTGGTCATGACGATGAAGTCGGTCATGGCGGGCGAGTAGACCGCCCCGCCGGCGCAGGGGCCGAGGATCGCGGAAAGCTGGGGGACCACACCCGACGCCGAGACGTTCCGGTAGAAGATCTCCGCGTAGCCGGCGAGCGATACCACGCCTTCTTGGATGCGAGCGCCGCCGGAGTCGTTGAGGCCGATCACCGGACACCCGGTGGATACCGCCAGGTCCATCACCTTGCAGATCTTCTCCGCGTACGCGCCCGAGAGCGAGCCGCCGAACACCGTGAAGTCCTGCGCGAAGACGAACACCTGCCGGCCTTCCACGGTACCGTAGCCGGTGATCACGCCGTCGCCGAGGATCTTCTTGTCCTGCATCCCGAAGTCGTCGCAGCGGTGCACCTTGAACTTGTCCAGCTCGAGGAAGCTTCCGGGATCGAGGAGCAGCTCGAGGCGCTCGCGCGCGGTGAGCTTTCCCTCCTCGTGCTGCTTCTCCACCCGTTGCGCGCCGCCGCCCAGCTCGGCCTGGGCGTCGAGCGCGGCGAGCTTCTCGCGCGCGCCCAGCCGCTCGCTCCGCTTCGCGGCGGAGGTTCCGCCGGGTGGCTCCGCTGGCGGCGGAGCCTTCGCGTTCTCGTCGGACATCGGGCGCGCACCCTACTGAAGACAGGGGCGCCGCGCCAGTCGCCGCCGGATGGGCGGCGCTGCGTTTTGGAATGGCCAGACGGGCGGAGCGGCGTGGTCGAACGGTGTCCTAACGGAGTGGCCAGCGCAGCTCCACCTCGGCGCCCGCGGGGTGCGGGCGGCCGGTGACGACCACCGGGCCAGAGCTGCGCAACAGGCGCCCCAACGTCAGGCGGCCGGCGTACAGCCCGGCGGCGAGGCCGCCGTGGAGCGCATCGAGCGGGGTGAGCTTCTGCAGCACGGCGTCGGCCACGCCCAGGTCCAGCTGTCCCTCCAGCGCGGAGGTCCCGCCGGATGCGCCGGGGTCCGCGGGAGCGGCGGCGGGGCAGGGCGTGCCGAACCAGGCCGTGGTGGCTTCGGCGCGAACGCAGACCGCCCGGGGCCCCTGTGCGTCCGCGGCGTCTTCCGCCGGGGGAGGCGCGGTGACCGCTTGCAGCCGGAGGGCCCACAGCGCTTCCCGCTCGCTGGAGAGCAGCCGCGCGTCCGCGCCGTCGCTCCGCACCACCACGCGATCGGCCGCGGCGGCGGCGCGCTGGGCGAGCCGGTCCGGCGCCTGGCGCGCGACGGGTGGAAGCAGGGCGCCGAGGTAAGCGCGCGCAGCGAGCACGAGGGCCTCGCGCCCCGAGGGTCCCAGGCCGGCGCGCAGGCAGAGCAGCGATGCGCCCGCGCAGGCGGTGGGTCCGGGCGCGGCGCCGGCGAGGAGCGGCTCCGGCGCGAGCAGAAGCCCTCGCGCCACCAGGCCCCGCGCCGACCCCTCGAGCGAGAGCACGGCGGCGCGGAGCGGATCGGCGCCGCGCGTAACCACCGCGGCCGGCTCGGTGAGCCGCGCGATCGCGGAGGCGAGAAGGCGGTCGGACGAGAGCGGCGCGGCGGCGCGCGTGCCCGCCTGCGCCAGCATTGCCAGGAGGGCGATCGCGTGCGGCCCCGAAGCAGTGAGCAGCCGCGGCGCGCCCGCGACGCGCGCCACCGCGCCGGCGCGGGTCCGGCGGCCTTCTCCGGCGGCCAGCGCACCTCGCAGCGGGGGCGCACGGACCGGACGCGCGATTCCCGACTCGGCCAGCCAGGCCTGCAGCGCCGCCCGGGCGGCCTTCGCGTCGCGCACGGGCGCGGTCAAGCCGGCGGAGGCGCTCGCCAGCACGACCGCTCGGGGGCCGGACGGGGCGAGGCCCCACGCGAGCGGGTCGCCCAGGAGGTCGGGCCCGACGAGCGCGGCCATGCGAGGTCCGGCAGCCAGCGCCGGCGCTCGCTGCGCCACGCCGTCGAAGAAGGCGCGCAGCCCGGAAGCGCCCTGCGCGCCGTCCAGCAGCAGAGCGGCGTCCGAGCGCGCGGGGACGAACGCAGCCGCCAATCGTGCTCCAGCGTTGCCCGCGGCGGCCGCGCACAAGAGGGCGATCGCGATCACATGCACACCGCCGGGCTCGCGCGTCCCGTCACGCGGGCAGCTGCGTCCCGGCCGCCTTGGCCGCTTCGGCGAGCTCTTGCGCCTTCTCGCGCGCCCGGCGCGCCATCGCCCGGCGCATGTAGCCGTAGCCGAGCACCAGCGCCGCGAACAGGGGGGAGAGCGCGGCGCCGACGGTCCAGCCGGAGTGCTCAGCGAGGAACCCCCACACCGCCGCAGCCGCGGGGCTGAAGAAGTCCCCGTACCAGACCAGCGCCCAGACCGCGCCGCACAGAACGAACGCCAGCACGTTCGCGACCAGGAAGAACAGCACGCCACGCTTGCTCGGCATCGGCAGGACGTACTGCTTTTCGGCCACGGCTTCCTCCGGGGACGCGAGGCTAAGGCCGCGCGCGCCCCGGAGCAAGCCAGGAGTCACTGGCTGCAGTCGTCGGGCAGCGCCGTCGTCTCCGCGGCTGCGGCTGCCCGGAGAGTTGCGGTGGCGAAGGGTTGCACGTCGGAGAATCCGAGCTTCGCCTTCTGCGCCGCGTTGGGCACTTTGCTCACGCCGTTCCGGTCCAGTCGGTACTTGTCGAAGTACTGGGTCTGCGGAAGCATCGGCACGCCCTGGGAATCGAGGTAGGTCTTCAGGCCGGCGTCCTTGAAGGGAAAGGGCAAGCCCGTGAAGAAGGGGTTGAACAGGCCGTCCCAGTGGTTGGGGATGTAGAAGCGCGGCCGCAGGACGGGAACCACCAGCTGCGCCACTGCCGAGCCGCCCGTACCGATCCAGAGGTCGACGCTGGTCAGGCCCGCATCCGCCATGGCGCGTCGGAGGTTGTCCAGCGGCGCCCCGTAGTTCACGCCGTCGACCACGATGTCCTGGGTCAAGTCGACCGCGCTCGCGGAATTGTTCACGAAGAAGCTCAGCCGGCTGCCGTGCTCGCCGTCCACCGTGAACAGGTACATCCTGCCGCCGCCGCCGTTGGGGAAGTCCTCGGCGACTCCGCCGCGCAAGCCGCCGGTCACGGGATCGGGAATCGGGGCCGCGTGGAGCTCGATCGGGTCGTGCTGCTCCGGATTCACGGCATGGTTCCCGCTGTGGTTCCAGCGCACTACCCGGAGCGTCACGCCGTGACCGAGGCGAAGCCGCTCTCCGCCGGCCACCACGTGGCATTGCGACGCCGGCAGCCCCTCGGCCTGAGCCTGCAGGCAGGTGGTGATGCTTCCGATGATGGGCGCGTTGGTCAGGGCCGACCAGGTCGCCGTGTCGAAAGTGTGATCGAAGTGGCTGTGGCCCGCGAGGACGTAGTCGAGCTTTCCGCGCGCATCGAGGGCGTAGCGCACGCGGAGCACGGTGGGCAGGTCGACGCCGAACGGCCCCAGGGTGTTCTTGAATCCACCGCCTCCACCGAAGAAGAAAGGCGGTCCGGGGAGGCGCGTGAAATAGCCATCCATCATGAACCGCAGGCCGCCGACCTTGAAGTACCAGTTGGCGATCGACATCCAGGTCAGCTCGATCCCGTCGCCGCGGTCGTCGTCGTCGTCTCGCGCGTCGGCGCGTGCGGGGACCGCGATGGACAGCAGCACGAGCGACAGCAGGACGCGGACATGCTTCGCAGCAGCATGCATGTTGTTCTCTCCTTGAGGCGGCAGAAAATCCGGCGCACCTTGGGATCCTGACCGGATCGAGGGTCAAGCCGCGCCGCGTCTCACCACTACAGTGCCGCACAGCTTGTCGTGCAGGGTCTGGCCGCGCGGGTCGACGAGCGCGAGGGCGAACCCGGACAGCCCCAGCGCGGCCGAGGGGATGGCCAGGGCGGCCCGCGCGAGCGCCTCGCCGACGGTGAGCGTCCCGCCCCGCTGCGACTCGACGCGGAGGCCGGCCAGCGCGAGCCCCGGCGTGCGCCCGCCGAGCGCGGTGAAGAGCCACGAGTAGGCGACCGCGAGCAGGACGCAGAGCGCGCCCCAGAGCGCGGGCAGGCGAGGTCCGCGGAGCAGGAGATCCAGTCCCTGACCCCCGGAACCCGGCACGCCGCGGAGCAGCGCGGTCGCGACGGCGAGGTGGAGCGAGGCGCAGGCGAGGACGACGGCCAGGTCGACGGACCAGGCCAGGATCTGCGCCGAGGTCGCGGGACGGGCGGGGGTCGCGGGACGGGCGGGGGTCGCGGGACGGGCGGGGGTCGAGATGGGGGCTGCGGTCGCAATCGAGGCCGCGGTGGCGGTCGCGGTCGACGTCGGGCTCGAGATGGCCGGCGACGGCTCGTCGCCGGGGTCGTCCGCCTGCGGCAACGGCGTCCAGATCGGCCTGGCCGTCGCGGGCACCTGGAAGCGGTCGGTCGGCGGCGGCGGCGGATGCTCGGGCGCGGCGTCCTGCCAGGCGATGCCGCCCTGCTGGTCGCCGGCGAGTTGCACGGACGGCGGCGCCGGGGGGTCGGACTCGATGGAGAAGGCCGGGCCCGGCTCGCGCGGATTGAGCGCGAAGCAGCGCAGGCAGCGGTCGGCGAGCGGCGGCAGAGGGTGCGAACAGCGCTGGCAGAGCATGTGGCGAAACGTACGGGGAGCGCGGGTCAGGTCAACAATTCTGCCGCCTTGTCGCAGCGGTCCGGAAGCGTTATTCACCCGCGCGCCACGGAGGCTCGAGCATGGCCACCCGCATCGAGAAGGATTCTTTTGGCCCCATCGAGGTCCCGGCCGACCGGCTGTGGGGCGCCCAGACGCAGCGGTCGCTGATGAACTTCAAGATCGGCACCGAGAAGATGCCTGCGCAGCTGATCAAGGCGCTCGCCCAGGTGAAGCGCGCCGCTGCGCAGGTCAACCTCGAGCTGAAGTTGCTCGACCCGAAGAAGGCAAAGGCCATCATCGAGGCGGCCGACGAGGTCATCGCGGGCAAGCACGACGGCGAATTCCCGCTGGCCGTCTGGCAGACCGGGAGCGGGACGCAGACCAACATGAACATGAACGAGGTGCTCGCGAACCGGGCGAGCGAGATCCTGGGAGGTCCGCGCGGCGAGGGGCGCCTGGTCCACCCCAACGACGACGTGAACAACGGCCAGTCGTCCAACGACGTCTTCCCCACCGCGATGCACGTCGCGGCGGTACCCGCCGTGGTGGATCAGCTCATCCCTTCGCTGAGCCTCCTGCGCGACACGTTGTCGCGCAAGAGCGAGCAGTTCCGAGAAGTGGTCAAGATCGGCCGCACCCACCTGCAGGACGCCACGCCGCTGACGCTCGGGCAGGAGATGTCCGGGTGGGTGGCGCAGCTCGACCACGGCATCCGCCATGTCGAGAGCGCGCTGCCCCACCTGCGGGAGCTGGCGCTGGGCGGCACCGCGGTGGGCACCGGGCTCAACGCGCACCCGGAGTTCGCCGACCGCGTCGCCCGGGAGCTGTCGCGTCTGACCGGGCACCCCTTCACCAGCGCGCCCAACAAGTTCGAGGCGCTCGCCTCGCATGATGCGCTGGTGTTCGCGCACGGAGGCCTCAAGACGCTCGCCGCCTCGCTGATGAAGATCGCGAACGACGTCCGGTGGCTTTCGTCGGGCCCGCGCTGCGGGATCGGCGAGCTGCGCATTCCGGAGAACGAGCCGGGCAGCTCGATCATGCCCGGCAAGGTGAACCCGACCCAGAGCGAGGCGATGACCATGGTCTGCTGCCAGGTCTTCGGCAACGACGTGGCGGTGAACTTCGGCGGGGCCTCCGGGAACTTCGAGCTTAACGTCTACAAGCCGCTGGTGATCAACGCCTTCCTGCAGTCGGCGCGGCTCCTGGCCGACGCCTCGCGCAGCTTCAACGACAACTGCGCGGCGGGCATCGAGCCGGACCGCGCGCGCATCGACAAGCTCTTGCGCGAGTCGCTGATGCTGGTGACGGCGCTGAATCCGCACATCGGCTACGACAAGGCGGCGAAGATCGCGAAGACGGCGCACAAGGAAGGCACCACCCTGCGCGAGGCGGCGGTCAAGCTGGGGTTCCTCACTGGCGAGCAGTTCGATCAGTGGGTCCGCCCCGAGGACATGACCGGTCCGAAAGCGAAGTGAGCCTGAAGATCACCACCTGGAACGTGAACGGCATCCGTGCCCGGGCGGGAGAAGTGCTCGAGTGGGTGCAGCGCGAGAAGCCCGACGTCCTCTGCCTTCAAGAAATCAAGGCGGCGCCCGACAAGGTGCCTCAGGAGATCTGCTCGCTCGCGGGCTACTGGTGTTACTGGCACGGGCACAAAGGGTACTCGGGCGTCGGCCTTCATCTGCGGCGCGACGCCTTTCCCGAAAAGCCCGAGTTCGCCCACCCCGAGTTCGATCACGAAACGCGCATCGTGACCGCCCGCGCCGGCCGGTTGCTCTTCGCGTCCGCGTACGTCCCGAACGGCGGCAAGGATTATCCGGCGAAGGTGCGGTTCCTGGAGGGGATGGATCGCTGGGCGGCGGCTACACTCACCGCGGGGAGCACGCTGGTGCTCTGCGGCGACCTGAACGTGGCGCGCGAGCCGCGCGACGTGCACCCAAAGTTACGCAACCCGGAGCAGATCGGGCAGACGCCCGCCGAGCAGGCCATGCTGGAGAAGATCATCGCGCACGGGTTGACGGACCTCTCGCGCAAGTTCCACCCCGACGACGACCGGCTCTTCACCTGGTGGGCGCCCTGGCGGCAGATGCGCGAGCGCAACATCGGGTGGCGACTCGACTACGTGCTCGCCGGCGCGCCGCTTGCCGAGAAGGCCGTTTCCACCGAGAGCCCGCGCGAGTTCGGCACCAGCGACCACGCGCCGGTCACCGCGGTGTTCGACGTGCCGCTCGAGCGCGCGAAAGTGCCCGACGAGCCGCAGCCCGCTCCGCCCGGTCAGATCCCGCTCTTCTGACTCCGCCGCGTCACGGGTTGAGCAGCTGCACCGACCAGGGCGCGCCCGGCTTCTCGCGCGTGTACAGCTCCCGCTCGTGCAGCCGGTTCGGGCGGTTCCTCCAGAACTCGATCGACAGCGGCTTCACGCGCAGCCCGGACCAGTGCGGGGGCCGCGGGACCGGCATCCCCTCGAACTTCTCGGTGACCTCGGCGAGCTTCGCCTCCAGCTCTGCACGCGATCCGATCGGCCGGCTCTGCGCGGATGCCCAGGCCCCGAGCTGGCTGCCGCGGGCGCGCGTCGCGAAGTAGGCGTCGGCCTCGTCGTCGCCGACGCGCTCGGCCCGGCCCTCGAAGCGGACCTGCGACTCGAGCGGCCCCCACCAGAAGAGCAGGGCCACGTCGGGGCGCGCCAGCGCCTCGCGGCCCTTGCGCGAGTCGAGGTTCGTGTAGAAGACCAGGCCGTCCTCGTCCGCGTCCTTGAGCAGCACCACCCGCGCGGAGGGATGCCCCCCGGCGCTCACGGTTGCGAGCGTCATCGCGGTGGGCTCGACGATCTGCGGGGTCGCCTTGGCGCGTTCGAGCAGGGCGAGGAACCGCTGGAGGGGATCGTCCTGCGCGGGCCGGCGGATTTCCATGGCGGCGGATGTGTACCCCACGTGCTATGCAGCCGCCATGGATCGCTGGCTCGCGCGGCTGGAGCGCAGGTTCGGCCGGTACGCGCCCTCGAACCTCACCTTCTGGATCGTCGCCCTGCAGGGCTTCACCTTCGCCATCCTGTTCGTGAAGCCCGCCTCGCTCCAGCTGCTCATCCTGGACCCGTCGGCTGTCGCACGGGGCGAGGTCTGGAGGCTCGTCACCTTCCTCTTCCTTCCCTGGGGACCGGCCAACGGACCCTGGGCCATCTTCACCATCTTCGCGCTGCTCTTCCTCTACACCATCGGGACGTCCCTGGAGGCGGAGTGGGGCGCGTTCCGCTTCGACCTCTACTACTTCATCGGCGCGGTCGGGACGATCGCCAGCTCGCTGCTCATCGGCCCCGTCACCAACGAGTACCTGAACCTGTCGCTGCTGCTCGCCTTCGCCACCCTCTTCCCCGACTACGAGGTCCTGCTGCTCATCCTGCCGCTCAAGGTGAAGTGGCTCGGCTTCCTCTCCGGCGCATTCCTGGCCTGGTCGTTCGTGGGCGGGCCGGCGCGGGTCAAGGCGGGGATCGTGGCGGCCATCCTCAACTACCTCCTCTTCTTCGCGCGGCCGCTCTTCGAGCGGGTCCGCGGCCGCGCCGCCCAGGGCGCGCGCCAGCGGCGGCTGGCCGTTTAGCTCTGCGCATTTATCCTTTGGTCGCACTCCATCGTGCCGTTGCTGCCCTCTTAGCGATCATTTTCCGCTTTCGCGCCGATAGCGACTCAGCCCTCGCTAAACCGCCCTTCGACGCGCCTAATTTTGACAGAGCTACGGCGGCGGGATTCTTGCGGTATGATTCATGGATTGCCTTCACGATATTATTAGCTACCCGATTCAATCTTTCTTGAGTGTCATCCGCAAGGGCATTACCTTGCTGGCTCAATTCAGCGTGAGCACACCGAGATGACGTTGGATTCTTCATTTTTTATATTTTCTTTGCTATTTATAAATCCATAGGTCTTTCTGGTATAGGTGCTTTCAATGGAGAGGTTGGCGCGATAGGTTCCTTCAATAGCTGTTCACATATCCCCTCAATAGCTCCAAAATAGATGTCCGCGCTATTTAACTTATCAACCGCGCCACCACTTTCCATTCCTTCTTTAGCTCGTTTTTGAATTTTCAAAATACCAGCCCGAAGAGTAAATACGACTTTTACCATCATATCGAAGTCAGTATGCTTAGGTATATTCATAGCATCCCCGCCGTTGTTTTTGTTTCCGCGACTATCTAGCGGTCGCTCTTCT
>Ga0137409_10000956_pt1 | contig 31453 bp, 26 predicted proteins | sample CZODoug1_16funga_FD_122059 | JGI IMG/M metagenome (GOLD analysis project Ga0137409, IMG submission 122059) | Vadose zone soil fungal communities from Angelo Coast Range Reserve, California, USA - CZODoug1_16fungal (Hybrid Assembly) | ecosystem: Environmental > Terrestrial > Soil > Vadose zone... | reverse complement strand
CAGAAGAATTCTTTAATTGTGTTTGAACGCGGGCATAAAGCCCACGGCTACGTGCAGACCGCCGATGTTTTCCTTTTCGGCAACAGGCCCTTGCGCCCGGGTCGATACAACTGAGAAAACCTGGCATTCTCAGAAGATTTCCGGTACTGAAAACACCAGAACCCCCTGATTGCGCATGTCCGAAATAATCACTTCCTTGTTTTTCGGATTCAATACCACACCAAAGGGTTTTTTGAGTTGGGTACGATCATTTGCGGGAATCTTCCACTTTGGTGGGACATCACCATTATCATCGTAGGACCAGACACCCAAAAAGGCTCCATCGGGCTCCATGCTGTCGATAACGCCTGGCATAGCCCCGACAATCAGCTTGCGCTGTGGATAGAGTTGCATCTGGTTAATCCGAATGATCCCCGACTTCGGCCCGCGGATGACGCCGCGCGGTTTCACGTTCCCACTATCAGTTCGATTGAACACGAGAATCGCGCCTTTCTCCAGGCTCTCAGTGTCCTCTACCGTGATGGGTTCGTCCGATCCGAAATTGCTATTTAACCCGATGACGAGGATGTCGTTGATTGGATCCACGGCGATCCCGTACGGACGCTTCAACTGCGTGTCCGGACCCTTGATGACCCGAACAGGCGCAACGTCACCATTGGCTTCACGTGGATAAACCGTAACAGTATTGCCGGTATACGTGAAAATCTCGTTGTGAATCGGGTCGACGTCTAACCGGCTGCCGATCGCTCCGGTCTTCGGACCCTGGATGACTCGAATGGGGCCTTCCTGTCCGTCGGCTGCTCCGCGGAATGTCAGGATTGCCTGAGCGTAGGGGACGGGTACAACAATTTCATCATGCACTGCGTCGTAGCGGACGTCGTGCATTGTTCGGGACAGTTTGCTGGCCTGACCATACAGCGCTCGAACTGGGGCTTGTCCTCCGTTCGCCAACCTGGCGAATATCGCAATTTGCGGATGGGCCACTCAGTTGGGCACGAGAATTTGTTCGCGTTTGCTGTCGTAGCCAACGGCTCCGGGGTTGCCGATCATGAGCCCTACCGCGTTTGCGGGTCCTCCTCGAATCGTCCGCAACGGAGGGACATCGCCAGTCGCCGTCACTGGGAAAACCGTGATGGAAGGTGTTCCCATGTTCGCTACATACAGTTCACCCAATTTGGCGTCCAGCGCAATTCCCGGCGGACTTTTGATCCCGGTTTTGGGACCTTTGATGACGCGGATCGGGGCCGCATCTCCCTGGTCGCTCGCGCGAAATACCACGATTGAATTGTCGGCATCATTGGCCACAAACAGTTCCTGGCGTTCTACGTGAAAGGCCATGTGTGCAGGCCAATTCATCAATGTCTTCGGTCCCTCAATGATGCGTACAGGCTTGATATTCCCTGAACCTTCCATCGGGTAAACGGTGATCGAGGGCGGATCAAACTTTCCATATCGTCCGCCTGCCTCCCTCAGGTTGGCATTGCCAAAATTGCTTACGAAGATGAGCTTGTTTTTAAGGTCCAGCGCAATTCCGTGCGGGTCCTCCAGGTGAGTGTCGTTGCCCCGAATGGTCCGCAGGGGCTTCTCTCCCCCGGACGCCTGCTTACGATAAACCGAGATCTGGTTCTCGCTCTGGATGGTCATGTAAAGGAGTTGATTCTCCTCGTCCGCCGCCAGCTGGAACGGGTGGCCGGGAATATTCAGCGCCCGATTCGGCGCAGCATTTCCGCGAGCATCTGTAGAAAAAATCGGCATCCAGTTCTGCGTGTCCCCGTTGAGGGCGTAGATCTCTTTCGTCTTCGGGTCGATATAGACTCCGCATATCATCTCGGCCTTGGTGTTTGTTCCCGAAATGATCCGCCTGGGCTCGGTGAGACGGGCTCGAGGAGGAGTACTGTCTCGACGGTCGTACTCCATGATTCGAAACATATTTTCGTCCGCGACCACAAGCATGTTGCTGTCGGAGTCGACGGCCACGGCGCTGAAGCTGGGATTAGGATCTTTGATGAAACGCAGCGGAGCCCGCTCGATCACCACCGGTTTTCTATCCACCTGGCCCTGCGCGAGAATTCCTTGAGCCAGCCAAATGAGGAATCCCGCTAAAACCATCGTTAATGGCCAAACTTTTCCGTAGCGAAAAGTTTTATTCACGGCTGAGCCTCCTTCAATTCGAGAACCCATATGTACGGGAATAATTTGCGGCATTATCGCCTGAGCACGACTGAATAATCAACGAGTGGGTTACTTTAGGAACGCGGGCTAAAGCCGGCGACTACATAATGGACGACAATGTCTGAGCCTGAATGTAGTCGCGGGCTTTAGCCCGCGTTCTCAGAACAGAAGCTTCAATGCGAACTGGAGCTGGCGCGAGGTCGTCGCCGTGCTGGTGATGACGCCCGCCGAGGAGCTGTAGTTATTTCCCTGGAATACCACGGCGCTGGGTTCCGCAAAGTTCGCGTGATTGAAAACGTTGAAGGCCTCCGCGCGGAACTGCAAATTCCACTTTTCATTGATGCTGATCTTCTTGAACAACGATGTGTCGAAAGTGGTCAGACTCGGCCCGGTTAAAGACCCTCGCGATACATTCCCGAACGTCCCGGACAACGGCAACGAGAAAGCCCGGGGATCGTACCATTGCTCCGGCTTGCCAAGAATCACGGGCCCGCTAAAGGCTGGATTGTGATTGGGCACGTCGGGATTATCCGTATCGCCGGTCCCGGAGACGTTCGCGCCGACTTGGGGCGTGAAGGGAAAGCCGCTCTGGGCATTGACGATTCCGTTCCATTGCCAGCCGCCAACGAGTTTGTTCACCAGGCCGCTGGCGCCGCCGGCGAACCGTTGCCCTTGTCCGAATGGCAATTGGTAGGCGAAATTCGCGTTGAACTGGTGCCGGAGACTGAAGGCCGCGATTCCCCTGCTGAGGGCGAGATTGAAGGGATTCAAGATCGCCTTCGGCTGATTCGTTCCGGCGTTGGAAGAGCCCGCCGAGTTGTAATCGATCGCCTTCCCGAAGGTGTAGTTGGTCTTGAAGGCCAGGCCGCGGCTGGCGCGCTTGACGAGGGAGACGCTCGTTGAATTGTAGCTCATGGTTCCGGCGAACATCTGAGAATTGCTCTTGTTCTGGAACGGATTGGGGTAACACGCTATGGATGTCCCCGAGGGTCCGGCACAGGTTCCCGTTGGCGCATTGTACGTGGTCCCTTGCGGTACGGTGACCACGGGCCTGCCGACTCCGCCGCTCAGGCATCCCGCGGCGTTATCACACACCTGGGAATGGGGCGCGTTCAAATTCATCGGAAGCAATGTGTGGTAGGCCTGCGAACCGACATAGCTGACCTGGATCGCGAGATTCTGTGTGATGCCGCGCTCCACCGCGAGGCTCCATTGTTGAACGGTCGGAGTGTGCATGGTCGGCTCAACTCCTCCCACAGAGTAAATCGCGCAGTTCTGCTTCGCCGCGACCAATTGCGCATTGCAAGTCGGTGGCATGGGAATTGACGGGTTGATCGGTACCAGGGAAAGCATCGGGCCGCTCAGGACGATCCGGGGATTGAACGGCGGATTCTGGTCCAGCCGGAATGCGAGATTGTCCTGGAGATCGTTATGAATCCCGAAGCCGGCACGAATCGCCCACGTCCCGGTGCCCGTGGGATCCCACGCGATGCCTACGCGCGGCTGCAAGAGCGCTTTCGCATTGTTCCTGGTCAGGCACGAGCGCCCGATTAACGGATCACTGAGTGGCAGCCCATTCTGGTCGAATATAAGGTTGGCACACCGGCTCTTCACCTCGTTCCACCCATTCGTCATCTCGTCTCTCAATCCCAGGCGCAACGTTAGATTCGACTTCAGCTTCATTTCGTCCTGAACATACCAGGCCCCTTCCCATTGCCGGTAGCCCAGCGGGGTCACGACAACGTTGGCATTAAACGCCGTCGGGGAATCCTGAAGAAGAGCCAGCAACGTCTGATACGCGACCGTGCCCGACTTGTTCTGAGCAGGCCCGCTCTGGTTTTCCTGCACCCGCTGCAACCAGGCGCCAAGGCTGAAGGAATGCCTGCCCTTCGTGAGGTGCAGATCGTCGCTGCCGGTAAACAAGTTCAACGCGTTTGCAGTTGGGTCGTTCCCGTTCGCCACCACGATTCCCGACGCAGCCGCGGTGCTCACCCCTCCCCCGATGGTGATCTGGCCGGGAAGCCGCCCGGTGATAAACGCAAGGTTCGCCGGGATCGGCACGGCTGGAGATGTTACGACTGGCGAGTACGCGCGCGTGAAACCCCCGTTCAGCGTATTCAGGAGCGTGGAGGAGAAGACGTGCGTCTCCTGCAATGAGAGCACCTGGCTGCGCGCGCGGCTGACCTGGTTGAAATTCGCGTTTGCTCTCGGGTCGGTCTTTTCTCCGTCATCGATCACGTAGTTCACCGAGAACGATTCTTTGTTGGACGCATTGTAATCAAACCGAGTCATGCCAAAATCCTCTCGGATCGACTGCCTGGGATTTCCGATGGCATAGGCGGTTCCCGTGGGCAAGCCGGCATTGGGCAAGCCGGCCGGAACTATCAGCTCACTTCCAGTCGGCGAGGGCCAGAAGTTACTGGCGTATGGCAGCATGCCCGTCTTGAGATTGGGGACCGTGACGTACTGTCCAGGATTCGACCCGCAGCCCGCGGGCGTGGCGAGGTAGCACGGAAGCAGACCCTGGCGCATTTGCGCATCGGGAACGATGGCGACGTTGCTGACCGCCAGACGCTGCCGGAAGCCTTCATAATTTCCAAACAGGAACGCTTTGTCTTTTTTGAGTGGCCCGCCCAGTGACCCTCCAAACTGATTCCGCTTGAACGGCGGGGCTCCATTGGTGGCATCGAAGAAATTCCGGGCATCCAAAGCGCTGTTGCGCAGGTACTCGAAGGCCGATCCATGCAACTGGTTTGTGCCGGAAGAAGTCACAATGCTGACATGGCCGCCGGCGCGTTTCCCATACTCCGCGCCATAGCCGTGCTGGAGCAGGTTGAATTCCCGCACCGCATCTACCCCGAGGGTCTGGCCGCTCGAGCCGTAGGGCCCGCTCGGCTGGCCCGCGGAATTCGAGCCGATGTACTCCACGCCGTTGATCGAAAACGTATTTTCTTCCGGCCTCCGGCCCACTACGGAAAAGTAGTTGCCCTGGTTACCTACATTGGAAGTGTAATTGACCGTGCCGGTCGTGAGCGTCAGAAGCTGGTCAAAGCTGCGGCCGTTCAGCGGCAGGTCTTTAATCTGCGCCTCATTCACTAATCCGGACGTGGAAGCCAGCGTCGTGTTGACGATGGGAGCTTCGCCCGTTACCGTGACTAACTCCGCGGCCGCTCCGACTTCCAGCGTGAGATCCACCACCGCCTGCTGGCCGACCACCAGATTGATCCCGCGCCGTACCGCTTGCTTGAAGCCCGGCAGTTCTGTAGTGATTTCGTACGCGCCCACCGGAAGAAGCTGCAAATTGTATCCGCCGGTCTCGCTGCTTACGGCCGTGCGCGTCAGTCCGCTCTCGATATGCCTGGCGGTAACCGTAACTCCCGGTATCACCGCTCCGGTGGCATCGCGCACTACCCCTGAGATGGCTCCCGTAGAGCCCTGAGCAAAAGCCAGACAACTTCCCAATGCGATCAATCCAACAATCGCTGTTCCTACTCTTGCGAGTATGTGCAGATCTCTCTTTCTCCTCATCACTCCCCCCTTTTATGAATTGACGTATCACCTGACGCCAATTGCGTCAAGCTGAGTACTCAAGTATGCGTTTCGTGGCGCGAAGTGTACGTTATAATGCCGACCAACAACACCAATGCAAAAACAAGTAAAAGGGGTGAGAAATGACAAAGCGTTATATGGCGTCTCTCTTCTGCGCTCTGTTTTTTTTGGCTTGGATCGCAATTGACGCGAACGCGCAGGCTTCGGGAAAGGCGGCGGTCCAGTCCCATCTTGCTGCAGCCAAGGCTGCTGCATATGAACCGGGAAACGACTTGACCACCCTTTACGACACGGTTTGCGCTCCGGCGTTGTCTGATCGTGGTCCCAGGGAACCAGACATTCAGGCACTTGCGGAATCACGGGCCCCACAGACTGGGCCGCGCTCTGAATGGCACACGGAACCGGGAAAAGCATTCGATAACCTGTACTATATCGGCAGCCCGTTTCAATCTACATGGGCGGTAACGACTTCGGAGGGCATCATCCTGATTGACTCAGGCTACGATTACTCTGCCAAAGAGTTAATCACCGACGGCTTGAAGAAACTGCATCTGGATCCCACACAGATCAAATATGTGGTTCTGACCCACGTTCATGGCGATCGTTTCTATGGAGCCAGGTATCTGCAGGACACCTATAAGGCGCGCATCATCATGTCCGAAGCAGACTGGAACGTCATGACCAGGACCAATGATCCCAGTGAGCTCAAACCGAAAAAGGACATGGTGGCTACGGATGGCATGAAACTAACGCTAGGCGATACCACGCTGACGCTCTACATCACGCCTGGCCACACGCCGGGAACGATTTCAATTCTGGTCCCGCTCAAGGATGGAAACGAACGGCATGTTGGCGCTGTATGGGGTGGTATCAATGCCGATGTAGGGCGCAACGGCGTCCGATATTTCCCGAGTATGGCCGAAACTTTCAAAACCTGGATCGCATCGGCCAGAAGATTTCAGGATATCGCTGCAAAGGCCAATGCCGATGTCTACCTGACACTGCATCCTTTTTACGACAAGGCACTCGATAAGCTCCACGCCCTGAATTTTCGAAAGCCAGGCGGTCCGAATCCCTTTGTGAGCAAGGACAACCTCAATCGCTTTCTCACGATCATCAGGGAATGCACGGAGGCTCAACTGGCGAGGATAAATTCTTAGTAAGTACTGGGTGGGCAAAGCGTATTCCCCTCCTCATGAACAGCCGCGGAGCGGCGACAGAGTGTAGCCCCGGGCGCGAGCCCGGGGTTTTCTTTCGATACGATCTCAGCCCCGGAGGGGCGAAAGAGTCTTTCGGAATCTTCCGCTCCCGGGGCTGCGTTTCGGAACGACACCTACCCCGGGCTTGCGCCCGAGGCTACACTCTAGCGCCGCTCCGCGGCTGAATGCAGGCGCGGGCGCGCAACATTAATTAAACGCCTCCGGAACATGGAACCTGAACACAGCGTTGAGGGTCTTATCGGAGACGATGACATCCTGCCTCCTGGGATCGACAGCAATGCCGCGTGCATCCTTCAGAAGCAGGTTCGGTCCCCCGATTGTCAAACGGGGAGGTACGTCTCCATCATCGAAGATACTCCACACACCCACGTAATCCTCTGGAGCGAAGCGGCCTTCGATATCGTCTCCGTTTGGACCACCGGTATTTCCCGGACGAACGACTGCGAAAATCATCCCGTTCGCAGGATTGGTCGTCATCAACCAGGCGTCTTTCGCCCCCGGACCGGTGATGACGCGTAGAGGCCTGGTATTGCCATTGGCCTTCCGGTCAAAGATTCGAATCCCCGCCGGACGGCCAGAACGATTAACGCCTCCTTCGCCTCCTGTGGCATTCGCAGTGATCAACAAATCGTGAACCGCATCTATGGTCACGCGCCCCGCCCCCAATCCAGTATCCGGTCCCTGCAGGATCCGGACAGGAGCCACGTCTCCGTTGGAATCCCGAGGGTAGACCAGCACTTGATTGCCCTGAGGGACGAAGATTTCTCCATGTACGGCATCGATCGATACGGCTTGCGGATTCAGCAGTTGTGTACTTGGTCCAAAAATCTTGCGAACCGGCGAAACATCACCATTGGCATCCCCGCGGAACGTGAGGATGGCAAAGGCGTAGAACGAGGGCACAAGGATTTCATCGCGCACCGGGTCGTAAGCCATATCGTGAATCGTGCGAGTGAACAGCGTATTTTGTCCTGCAATTGCTCTTACCGGCTTTGCGCCACCATTCGCCAACCTGGCGAATGCCGCAATCTGCGGGTGGCCCACTCAGTTTGAGACGAGAAGCTCGTCTCGTTTGGAATCGTACGCAATCGTGTGCGGGTTGCTTAGCATGGGCGATGGCGATTCGACAGGGCCGCTACGAATCACACGCCTGGGGACCGGATCCCCTGCCGCATCGACCGGAAAGACGGTGGCCGAATGGCTTCCGAAATTCGCGACCCACAGTTCGTTGTTCTTTAAATCCAAAGCCACGCCCGTTGGATTCTTGATCATGCTCCTGGGGCCCTTGAGCACTCGAATGGGAACGGCGTCACCATTCGAATCGGTGCGGTAGACCGTTACGGTGTCCGCCGTGTCATTGGCGACAAACAATTCCCCGCGGTCCGGATGCACCGCAATGGATGTCGGCCAGTTCAACCCCGTCCTGGGCCCTTGAATCACCCGCAGCGGCGCAACGTCCCCCTTGTCATCCTTGTGATAGACAGTAATAGATGGAGGATTGATTTTTCCCGAGCCGGGAATGTTATTGTTACGCCCGACGGGCCAGTTGACTTTTCCATACCGCCACGGCACGTCATACTTGCGCTCCTGATTCGTGCCCCAATTGGTGACATAAATCAGGCCGGTCTTCGAGTCCAGCGCGATCCCATGCGGATCGGCCATCAAAGTCCTGGGGCCCTGGAGCAGTCGAACGGGAGCGTCTTGATCCTTTGCATTCTTCTTAAATGTGACGACCGCATGATCGTCCTGAATCGTCATCAACAATTCCTGTTTGTCTTCATCGGCGACAATCCCGAACGTGGTATGGGGAGTGTGGAGTTTCCTGCTCGGAGATGCATTGCCCCTGGCGTCGCGGTCGAAGACAGTCATCCAATTCAATGTGTCATTATTGATGCCGTAGATGTTCCCGGTTTCCGGGTCGATATAGACTGAGCAAGCGTATTCCAGAAAAGTCTTCTCCCCCTGAATCATGCGTTTGGGCTCACTCAATGCCGCCCTTGCAGGTGTATTCTCCAAACGGTCATAGACGAGAAGGGTGAAATTGTTCTCCTCCGCAATCACGACCTCGTTGCGGATGGGGTCGATGGCAAGACCGGCAAATGCGTTGCGAGGGTCCCTGATCGTACTGACGGGCTTCCTCGCCGCCACCTGGGACTTTACCGAATTGCCTGGCCGGGGAGGAATTGAAGCGCTCTGTCGCCGCGCGGAAAGCAAGTTCTCCTGTCTTAATGAAGCAATCAGCTCTGGACTAGCTGCAACAGACTCCGGAACGCACATCTGCCCATTTGTTTCAGCGAGCGGCTCTACCGAAACGAGCCGCTCACTCCCAATGACTTTTGTCTGCCGGGTAGCACCCCACGACAGAACGGCTTGTGTAACCGTCCCGACTAAAGCAATCAGGACAAGGAACCGAATCATTCGCGAGGCACGCCATGCTCGAACCAGATGGGCCATCGTCCTTCTCCTTTTCTTTTTGACTTATTTACAGGGGCTTGACTTCGTCGATCTCTGCGAGAAGAAGACGGAGCCGGTGGATTTTTCCATCCGGGCCATACTGTATAAAGACTGCTCCCGGCGCCATAAACCTTCGACGATCCTCACGCAAAGACCAGACTCCGATGATTTGGAACGCAATGCCAGTTCCTCCCCAGGGCAGTTTCGTGGAGTAGATGAGTCGCCATCCTTCGTATTCCCCGGTAGGTCCTTCCGTCTGACGCTTGAGGATATAGTTCAGGCGAACCTGGGTTTTCGCAATGCGCTCGACCCACTTCCGAACATTCTCCTTCCCGCGAATCATGACCGGTCCGATCTGATCTTTGTCGTGTGGCGGTACCTCCGCGAGGACATCGGGAGCGTATAGATCCATCATGCTATTGACAAGTTGCTCAACTCCTTCTTCTTTTCCATCCACCGATAAGTACCAGTCGTCGAGCGCATTCAGCTGCTTGAGCCACTCCTCGGCCAGCTTTTGCTCTGGTGAGTCTGCTGCGGCTTGCGCTTGAAGCTGGATTGCGGCCAGCAACAGGATCAAAGTCGAAATAATGAGTTGACGCATACAGCGTGCTTCCTTGAATTAAAGTTGGTTATGGTTTGATGAGGAAACCCTTGCCGGTCTCTTCGCGGTGTGAGAAGTGGCAGTTGGCACAGTTTTTCTGAATGACGGAGTACGACTCTTGCGCCGCCTTAATGTCGTTGCCCTTGGCTGCAGCCCCAACAGCCGCAGCGGCATCGCGGGCGCGTTTGGCGAAACTAATGGCATCTTTGGTATCGAACGGCGCCCAAAACGCTTCAGTCTCCGCGAACAATCCTTCCAGTTTGGCAGCGTCTTGAGCGGCAGCGGTGGCGCTATTCGCATCCAGATTCTTCTTCAAGCTGGCGAATGTCGCTCCGACATCCTTCATTATTTGGTTATATGGTCTGTGCTGCTGCGCAAACGCCGTAGCTAACACGAAAACTGCCGCGATAACGATAACGATGAAAACAACCTGTCGATTCATCTTTTCTATTTCGCGCAGCGGAAACCTATCGTGGTCATGCGGGTGTCGGGATCGCTGAAGTTGCGATAACTGGCCAGCTTCTCCATACCGTGGCCACCCTGATCGGCATAACCAGCGCCTCGAACACTCTTGTATCGACCGGCCTCCGGCCCATGTGGATTCTGTTTTGACATGAAGGGATAGTAATTGTTGTCGTACCAATCATTAGTCCACTCCATGACGTTTCCAGTCATGTCGTAGAGACCATAACCGTTGGGGGCAAATGAGGCCACGGGGTTAGGCCGAGGACGCCCGAGAGTCGCCGGCACCGCGATGGGAGAGTCCCGCAAGGCAACCTGTGGTGAGAGAAGTGCCGTTTCATTGTTCTGATCGATGGCGTCGTCCCCCCAGGTGTAATGAGCCCGGTCAAGTCCGCCGCGCGCTGCCTTCTCCCATTCCGCTTCGGTGGGAAGGCGTTTGCCCGACCACTTGCAGTAATCCGTGGCTTCGTACCAGCTGACGTTGGCGACGGGAAACTTCTCTTCGCCCTTTGGGATCTGTCCTTCAGGCCAGTGCCACGGCGGGCGAGCGCCCTTTGCCTGGACGAATCGGGCGTAATCCGCGTTCGTTACCTCGTACTTGTCAATATAGAAGGCATCCACATAAACGTTATTAGCGGGCCGGTCGTCCATCTTGTCCCGTGCCAGGAGGTCACCTGAATCCAGGAAGATTGCGAAGGTACGACCCATCCAGAATTTGCCGGCGGGGATCAGTACCATGCTTTCGGGTGCCGCGGTTTGCGCCGCCGCTGGTAGCACGGCGCAAACACAACAGAGAATGGTGAATATCAGCCTCTTCTTCATTTCTCTTTTCTGTAGCGGCGGTCATAGACCGCCGCTACAGTTCTATACGAACAGTTCCTCAATGGGAGTCGAAGGAATAAACGCCGGTCCTCCGAGCGGAGCTGTTTGCTGGTATTCGTAGGCTCGTCCCGACGGTGTGTCAACGATCTTCTTGGACCAATCGATGCCCAAAGCGGTATAGATCGTCGAAACAACGTGATCCATCATGGGTTGTTCTTTGAATTTCCAACCCACGTCGGTCACTTTGTAACCGTCCGTCTTGCCGATGATTCGTCCTGGCTTGACGCCGCCACCCATAAACAGATTCGTGAAACAGGGGCCCCAATGATCACGGCCACCGTTGGTATTCATCTCTGGATTGCGCCCGAATTCATGGACCATGCAAACCATGGTTTCATCGAGAAGTGCCTTGCCAGGCTCCTTGCCGGGCATCTTCGAAAGATCTTCAATCAGGTTGCTGAACGCTGCATCGAGCCTTGGACCGCTCTCGTAGATGGATAGCTGTGCACCCTTTGGAGCCAACGCACCCCGGCCATAGAGCTGATCATGATTGTCCGCCGGACCATTTCCACCGTTGTATGTGTTGGCGACCCACAAAAATCGTGCACCCGCATCGGCTGCGAGCACGTTCCGCGCTAGCAGCATGGCAAGACCGATCTTACAAGTACCGCGATCCTTGGACACACCATAGCGGGCCTTATCCTGCTCGCTTAAATTGAGGACCTTCTTGAATCGAGCATCCGTCAGGATCTTGTAGGCGTACTCATAGTGCGCCTTGTACTCGTTGGCCTTCCCGCCAATCGCTCCCGAAGGCGAAACCTCGGACATTCTGCTTAGAACTTCCCAGCGTTCCGCCAAAACGGAATTCTTGGCTGCGCTGTCATCCTCGCCGGCGCCAAAGGCTTCGAACACGCTGGCCGTGTTGATGTCGAGTCCTGAAAAGCGGGGATGCAACATTCCGGATCCGATCTGCGGACACCGGGCGTTCCACAAATCGAAGCTCACAAATGTCGGGAACGTATCAGAGCTTCGTCGTTCGGATTCCAGTTCGTACGCGACGACGCTGCCGAACGCTGGAATTTCCCTTAGAATCGCGGCATTCAACGCACGGCCCGCCTGCGTATGGTACTGAGCCGAGGAGTGAACAAGCGAGTTTTCATAGAACGACCGAACCAGCGTCGCGCGTGGCGCCCACTTTTCATAGTTCGGAAAAATGGCTTTGGAAATTACAAAATCCGAATTGACGGTCTGAATGTCCAGGTCCTTGGCCGTGAACCTGGTTTCCTTGAAGTCCAGACACTCCGGCGGACTCATGGCGCCACAATTTTGGATAAAAATCACGTTGCGCACATTCTTTCGAGGGGTAACCTTCCTGCTTTGTGCTTGAATCTTCCGCGGCCATGCGGCTTCACCGGCGAGACTGGTGCCCACACTGATACCGAATAATTTCAGTAATTCGCGGCGGCTTAGATTCGCGATTCGTTCTCGCATTGATTTTTCTCCTCAATGATTTACTAAAAACTCTGTCGAGTTCAGCAGCGCCCATTGAATGTTCTCGATTCCGCTTTTCCTGTCCTTTGCGATCACACGTTTCGCGACTTCTACTTCCTCGGCCGTAGGCCGGCGTGACAGACTCGCCAGGAACAGATCATCGAGAATTTCGTCGTCCGATTTGCCGGCCTTCAATAAGTTCGCCACGCGTGTGTTTCCTTGAGCGGCGACACGCCTGGTAACGACCGGCGAAGTCATCATCATCATCGCTTGCACTGGACTGGCTATATTTTTGTCGACTGGTGGCAGTGCGCGTTCGGCCTGGTAATAGGCCTGCATGAACGCAAAGACCAGCGACTTCTCCGGAGAATTGCCGGCGTTCAGAGCGCCACCGCCGCCGCCCGCCTCTCCCTTGAGACTCAAAGGACTGGTCAACTCCTTGACGTACTGGCGGTCCGCTCCGTACAACTTCAACTCGAACGGAGTGGCCGTCGCCTGGGTAACGATATCGACAGCCTCCGGGCCCGTCAAAACTCGAGCAAACCGCCTTGCGTGATACGGAATGTAGGCATCCTTCCATTCACCGGGGAAACTGGCGGAGAGTTGATAGGCACTGGACTTCATGATGTTCTTGATGACTCGATGAATGCTGAAGTTGTGCGAGCGAAAATCTTGAGCGAGCGCTTCCAGCAATTCGGGATTCGAAGGTTGAATCGTCCACGGCTTCGCTGGTGGATTCTTGGGATCCAGTCGCATCAGATCAAAACCATCGTAGGGCTCGACTAAACCAATCACCATCAACTTCTGCCATACGATGTTGACCGTCGCACGCGCGAACTGGATATGATTCGGCACGATTCGAGCTAATGCCTTACGCGGATCTTCGCCCGGTTTCGGTTTCTCTCCGGTGAGCAGGAATGCAGGTTCGTAAGTTCTGCCATCGCGCGGGAAACGGCCCTCCGCCGGAGTGTAGAACAGACCATCGTTTCCGGTGTTATATCCGGGCGCCAGGTCATCAAAGAGGCTGCTGCCGCCATAGAAATTGCGCGCACTACCGTCGCTGTATCCTATGTTTCGCATCTTCCCGAAGAACGCCGCCTGCTGCCAGAAGTCGGTTCTCTTCCTGCTGCCCAGGAACATGTTGAAACTGTCGGCGTGACCGGCGCCGTTATGACAGGAGAAGCAATCCATGCTGAGCCCAAGGAACACGCGGCCGACATCCGACGTAATCTCATCAACCCAGTCCAGACGGTTCAGACCTTTGTAGTCATCAGCGTCCGTCCACAGCCCACAGCGAGTCGCAATGTAGCCAATGGGATCATAGAAGGCGACAGCCGTCGGGAAACCTTTTGCATTTTTAGTGGTGGGTGTAATGATGTCCGCGAAGACATCGTTATAAGGCCGGTCCACCTTGAGCCACTGCTTTGTCCACAGATGAAATTGCGCTTCTCGTGTCCGGAGCAACTCGCCAAAGTGATATGCCCACTCGTCCGTGAATTCCTCGCTACCAATCAGAGAATCGATAAGCTTGTCACGCTTATTTGGATCCGTATCCGTCAGAAATGAACGGACTCGATCGGACGTCGGCAAAAGACCTGTCGCATCCAGATACGCCCTTCGCAAGAACTCCTCATCACCTGCGAGCGGAGCATGAGGAATCTTGTCGCGCTCGATCCGTCCGAAGATGTGTTCGTCGATGAAATTCTTTCGAGGTATTGGAGCAGTGGAAGGTCCTGCGTCCCGCAGGGCGGGCGCCACCGCTTCTGTTAGCCGGCTCGCGTCTTTAGCCTTGTCCTCATTCGATAGCAACTTGCCATGCGCTGCTTCGATACGATCTTCTTGTAACTGAGCTGGCGTCGGCGGGTTTGTCTGAGGCCCCTGTGCCGAGACAAGAAGCGAGAGACAAAAAACCGCCGTAATCGTAATCATGAGAGCCAAATTCCCGCGTTTCATCCTCTTCCTCCTGCGATCGCTACACGTGCTTTCGGTCTTGCAGAGCAGAATTTTCACCGACAATTGTTCTTGTAGCGAATTATCTAACTGAGGGCACAGTGGGGCAAGAGATAAAATTGGAAATACAATAAGATACGAGGCGTGTGAATGTTGACTGTTGCCCGATGTGGCAGGACTCCGAAGCTCCCCTCCTAAGTTAGGAGGGGTGGCTGCGCCATCAAGAAAATGCTGCGAAGCCACCGAAGCCGGGTGCAGACGGGGTGGTTGCCTGAGGAACCACCCCGCCGTTCGCTAAAAAACGCGCGAACGGCACCCGTCCTAACTTAGGAGGGGAGTCGAGGCTACTTGTTGGATTGCCTCGCAGCGTCTATTAGCCGCTTGTTGTAGTCATCCGACTCGGAGGGTACGCAGAAATATTCCCAGAGCTCCGCATTTGGACGAAGTTCGACTTTGCCTTTGGTTGTCCAGGAGCGAGTGAAAATCTTTGGGTCCGTAATGGTCACTTCGGCCTCCAGGGTCCCATAACTCGTACGCCTGTAACGCTCGATGGTCCGCATCTGGTCGGTATGCGGAAAGCCACGGATCCGATTTCTGCGGTCCTCTGAGATCCAGGACCGATCGTCATAACCGTATCCCTCGACAACCAAAGTATCACCTTCCCACCTTCCAACGGCGTATCCCAACCAACGGGGCTGCGGAGGATCGTCGGGAAGTTTCCTGCCGTCGGTCCAGATGTCGCGCCACGTGTGGCCCCACTCAAAGAACTGGAGCACTCTGTCGGGCAACATCACAAACTGGAATCCGTAGTTATATGCGAACAAGCGCGGATAGCCCAGAGGATCGCATATCAACATTCCATCTTTCGAATTTGTGGTTGGAATTTCCGACCGGGTCGCTTCGAACATCTGCTCACCCAGTGGTGTGAATGGCGGGACATTCTTCACATCGAGTTCGATGCCGTTGTTTCCCCATACTCCTGACAGGTCATGTGGATCAAATGGATGGCCATCTACATTGTAAGTTTTGTACGCTGCCGCCAATTGCTTGTTATTCGTGCAGCGCGGGCACGTCTTCCAGCCGGGCCCCGGCGTCAATTCTTTGTCCGGCTGAGTCTCCGTCGTTGGCCGCTCGAAACTTCTTTCTTGAGCCAGGATTGCCGGTGACAAAGCCAGAGACACCAGGGCAAGGATCGCGACAGTGATTCGGTTTCGCATTGATGTAACTCCCGAGATGAGATGCTATGGTTGTCGAAGATTGGGTACTCGCGAGTTGTCCACAACAACGGTCCCATCGGCTTTCGTTATCTTCTTGATGAGGGCTTCAGCCGAACCCGCAATCTTTGTTGGGAAGGCGATAACAGTAATTTCATCGCCGATCTTAAGAGAATCCTTGGTCATCCCATCCGCAATCATCGAGGTTAGTGAAGCCATTTCACCGACCCACTGCGTGGTTTTCCCATCTTGATCCTTCACTGCCCAGACCACGTAGACATGGGGATTTCTCCATTTGTATTCAAGAACGGTTCCCCTCGTCGTCGACTCTTCAGTTCCGTAATGCGCTCTGCTATGGTGCGCAAGAACCACGCCGCTCAACATGGGAAATACAGCCACGAGAGCTAACAACGCTCGCCGCAATCTCATCTGCCCCTCCAAAAATACGACGGATTTACCTGACGATTTATCGCTAGAATGCGTGCATTTTCAAGCAAAATTGATCCCCATGCTTATATTTCTACTTCTTGCGCTCGCTCTTCCTCTTCACGGTTGCCGATCACCCGATGAAAATCGTGCCCCGCAAGAGCGCCCAAATGCACTTCATCACCCCGCCGAAGTGTCACCATCGACACCCTCTGCTGCCGCCAGGCTCATGGACGGCATGGGGAAGGTCGATTTCACCATCACGACAAACTCTAAAGACGCTCAGGCGTTCTTCAATCAAGGAGTCGCGCAACTCTACGGCTTCTGGTTCGTCGAGGCAGAGCGGTCGTTTCGGCACACCGCTACCCTCGATCCAAACGCCGCGATGGCTTATTGGGGAATTGCGATGGCTGCACCCGGCACTTTCCTCCCCGCGTATCAAATCTTACTCACACCGAATCCGGGGCCGCCTGTGACGCCACCGAACTCACCCGAATCTCGCGCGCGCGCCGCGATTGTCAAAGCCCAGGCGTTAAGGGATTCCATCACTCCCCGCGAACGCCTGTACATTGAAGCGGTCGCTGCACACCACAATCCCGCGTTGCGCGATCAGGACGCCGCTTACATTGCAGCCATGAGAAGACTCGTCGAATTGTTTCCGGACGACCTTGAAGCGAAGGCGATACTCGCATTGGCACTCCAGAATGGCTATGACGCACCTGCGAAGTCTCCCAAAGCCGGAACCGGTGAGAGCCTGAAGTTGTTACGACAGGTTCTGGCGAAGGATCCGAATCATGCGGGCGCCAATCATTTCTTGATTCATGCTCTCGAAGGAAGCAAAAACCTGCGGGATGCGCTGCCCCTCGCCAACCGTTATGCCGCGCTGGCGCCCAATATTCCTCATGTGCTTCACATGCCCGGCCATGTTTACGCGCAGATCGGCATGTTCGACGAAGCCGTGAAGGCATTCCTGGTAGCGGCCGCCAAGGAACGCGAATACATGTCCGCCGCTCCGCGTTATTCGAAACTGAGCTACGTTCACAACGAGATTCTTCTCCTCCATGCGCTCGGTTCACAAGGCCGCTACCCGGATGCGATGTTGCGCATCGCCGACCTCATGTCCGCGAAAGAGATTCCCGCTGACCGGGAGACCACCGAATTTTTTTACCGCGTCGGTTGGTTTGCCCTGATGAAGACGCTCGTGCGATTTGAAAAGTGGGACGAGATTCTGGACGGAAAGACGCTTCCCTTCTACAACCAGCCCTCTGAATCCCTTTGGTACTACTGGGCACGCGGTCTCGCGTTTGCTTCAACTTCGAACGCAGCGGGCGCCCGGAATTCGCTCGAGACGATGGAACAATTGATCCGATCGCTCGAGCGCGTCATCAATCCGATTCCGCAGCAGTTCCAGATCGCACACTCCGAACTTGCGGGCTACATCGACGTTAGCACAGGAAACGTGAATCAGGGACTCGCCGAGCTCAATCGTTCCGCCATGTCAGAATCCCTGCTGCCTTACACTGACCCAACCGTATACCCGCGTCCCGTGCTTGAGTTGCTGGGCAAAACTGCGCTCAAAGCTCGTGACTTCCGCACTGCAGAATCTGCTTATCGTCGAGCGCTCGAGAATGAACCAGGCAGTGGCCGGGCCTTGTGGGGTTTGGCAAAAGCACTTGAAGGCTTGGGAAAAAAAGAGGACGCGGCAAAAATGCTGAAAGAGTTTCGCCGGGTCTGGAGTGGGGACGAATTCAAGTAATCGTCCGAAAACGGAGCACTATATATATATAAGGTTACGCGGTCACCCGATAAAGCGGGCAATGGAACCTTGTAACTTCAACACTTCAAATGACGATTTGGTGCGATTACGCAGCGTAGGGTTCCGGATCCTCCATCTCCAGCCATGAAAAGACTCTTTCAACAAAAACCCACTGACACGGTTCGTCGCATCCTGGACAGTGAGAAGAATGATCATCGATATCAAGGACGACTTCGTCGCCACAGCAGTCGCAAGCGTATAGTGCAAGCTTAGGAACTCTCTCAGTAGTTTTCACGGTTCCTCCTCGTTCGTCAAAACGTTTGCACGTCAGTAACCAATCTGATGCGCAGGAAACTCTTTACCGTCCGTCAGCGGACGTGGCACTCACCCGCCGGCCTGAGAATTTTTCCACCCAGCTCAGCCTGGCCGTGAGTTGCATCACCACAAACAGAGTAACGATAGCGCCAATGGTGACTGCCAGACCAGTAAAGCCATCGGAAAAGAATGCGTAGGAAAACAGGACGAGGTACACGAATTGTGCGCCTCCCGCTTCCAGAAGGGCGAAACGCATGTTCACGACAAGCCTGAGATAGCTGATGACGAGAAAAATCGATACCAGCGAACAGATGATGAAGCTGAGGTGAATCGATAGATGGTCCACCAGATTCGGGTAACACGTTCGAAGTAACAGGCTGTCGGTGGCTTCTGCTCGTGCGGAGCTCCCCATGTGTTGGCCACTTTACTCTTGAGGTCTTCCACGGGAGCCGAAGACCGATGCTCGACGGTCGCCCCGAGAATGAACCAGGCTACGCTGGTGCAAAAGAAAATGAATGTGATCGCAGCTATTCGTATCAACATGCCCCGAAGCTACAGCATGTACTTTTTATTGTAAAGTACTTTCTTAAGTGCTGCGGCTCACGGCAGCTTACCCGCAAAAAACTCCGCGTCGCTGCCGTCTTCGAAGAAAAGCTGCAGGTGTTTTGCGTTGAGACGGAACTGCCGCAGCGCCCGGCAGATTCCGGCGGCAGTGGTGTCATCGGTGGATGGCCGCGCCCAGCGCTTGTCGCGGCCCTTGTGTTCGAACTGAAGGAAACTGCCGTCCTTGAAATACAGAGCGGCTTCATTGAACTCGGCGTTGACGACGTAACGAATCGCGTGCTCCCTTGTGAAGTCCGCCAGCATGAGGGCTTTGTACAAAAACTCCTCCGCTAAAAGCAAGCCGTATTCTTCCTTTTGCCTGGCAGGAATTTGCGCGAGAATGCTTCCTCGTGTTCATCGGAATCAATTCGTGAAAGAAGCCGCCCTTCAGTGGGTCGTCCAGCACGGGTACGCTGGAATCTTTTCGCTCCTCATCTTTGGAATCGTCGGATTGCCGGTGCCGGACGAGCTTCTTCTGACGTTCTGCGGGTATCTCGTCTACAATCACACGCTCCGCCCGGTTCCTACTTTCCTTGCGGCATTTCTGGGCAGTTCATGCGGAATTACGTTCAGCTATTTGCTGGGACGAATCCTGGACACCTATGTGATTGTGAAATATGGACGAGTGCTTCATATAACTCACGAAAGAATAGACCATGTTCATGCGTGGTTCGAGCGGCGGGGCCGGTGGGTACTGACTATCGGCTACTTCGTGCCTGGAGTGCGCCATCTGACGGGGTATGTCGCTGGAGTCTCGAAACTGCGTCTGCCCAGCTTCATGCTGTTTGCATACGGCGGCGCCTTTTGCTGGGCTGCAACCTTTATTTCTCTCGGTTACTTTCTCGGTGAACAATGGCGTTCGATGGAAACCTTTTACGAAGGAAGACTGATCATAATCGGCCTGGTGGCCGTTGCCGGGCTGGGAGCGATCATTTTCCTCATTGCGCGGGATCTTCGGAGTTACCGATGAATCGTTATGCGGAAATGAAATATCCGGCGAGCTGGTAGCCGATGAGAATGAAACCGCCCGCCATTAATGCAGTGTTGGTTACAAAAGCGTGGCGAAGAAACCCACCTCGAGTGCGCCAGTAGCTCAAACCGATGAGAACTGCCGTGAGGGCAAGGCCCTGTCCGATTTCGACACCCACATTAAAACTCACGATGTTCGTTACCAGGCCATTCTGGGCCAGCGCGAATTCCTGGAGCTTGGTAGCCAATCCAAATCCATGGAACAAGCCAAAAATCAGGACGGCAAGCCGGGTATTTGGTTGAAACCCAAGGAAGCGCTGGAAGCCGCCCATGTTGTCGAATGCCTTATATGCGACCGACAGGCCGATGATGGCATCGATGATGTAGGAGTTCGCATGCACTCCGCCCAGCACACCCAGGAGCAGGGTGATGCTGTGACCGACAGTGAAGAGGCTCACGTACTGGACCACATCCTTCAGCCTGTAGAGGAAGAAGATCACTCCGACCAGAAACATCAGATGGTCATACCCTGTAACCATGTGCTTTGCACCGAGATACAGGAATGGGCCGATCGCAGATCCCTGATTCGCCTGCACGAATTTGGCGTCGCCCTTCGATACGCCGTGGGCGCCAAGCATCGCAGGCAGGAGCAACATCAGAACAATGCAGGCGCTAATGGCCTTCGACATAGGGTCGCCATCTTACCTTAAGACTTTCATATTTGTTAGATTACTTCGTCCTTCCGACAGGAATGTAAGGATCGAGTCTGGTTTCGCGACGCGAGCATCACTCGCAAATTCAGGCTGTGTCTGCCTTTCCGCGGATTACCTCCGATTGGTATCAATCTTGCAATTGTCCGGCTGTTCAAGGAAGCATCCTGTGATTGCCGCGAGTGGCTAAAGGTTATCTGGCCCCCCCCACCTCCTCATAGCCTGGTCACTCGCGGCCCCTTCTCAGGATGGCTATGAACAGAAATGTCTCCACGATGAGCAAGAATGTCAATTTTGTAGGTGATCCTCTGCTCCACCGCATCAGCGGGATCGTCAGTTCGGCCATGACGCTGAAGGAAATGCTCGACGAGCTGATCGGGCTTGTCCTCGGCGTCACAAACTGCGACGCATGTCTGGTTTATCTGCTCGAAGAGGCGGCCGGCGAAATCGTCCTGTGCGCCTCGCAACTTCCTCACGCGGGTGAGATCGGTAACATCCGGTTGAAGATCGGAGAAGGCGTGACCGGCTGGGTCGCGCAGCATCGGTCTCCGGTCGCCCTGACATCCCACGCCGCAGCGGATCCGCGATTCAAGGCGTTCACTTCACTTCCGGAAGACACGTATGAAGCTTTCCTCTCGGTGCCTCTGATCAGCGGAGGCGGTGTAATCGGCGTTATCAATATCCACCACAAACGCCCTCACGAGCACACCAGTGAGGAGATAAGGCTTCTCACCTACGTGGCAGAACAAATGGGTGGCGCGATATCGAAAGCCAGTCTGCTCGATGAAAACGCGAAGCTCATGGCCGAAACGCTGGAGATGAAACGCCTGCTCGGAGCTCGAAAGGTTATTGAACGTGCCAAGGGCATTCTCCAGCGCTGGCACGGAATGACCGAAGAAGAAGCATACATGGACCTGCGAAGTCAAAGCCGGCGGTTGCGCCGACCAATGCAGGAACTCGCGGACGCGATCATCCTCGCCGATGAACTGCATCGGAAATCGGAAAGAAAGGCGCAAGGATGACCGTCCTTTTCGAAGACATCATTCAACCCGGAGCAACATGGTCGCACGTCCTGAAGCGCGGCACGGCGATTCGGATGACTGACATCGAAGGAGGGGTCAACGCGGGGGGTATTTTCTACAACTGGGAAAGCCCCACAGAACGCTACAACATGCCGGACACGCTCAAGGCCCAGCATATTGCCCATCTCACTCGAGGCCACGTTCTCTACTCGGATATGGGCCGGATCCTGTGTTCGATTACAGAAGATACGGCCGGTTGGCACGATCCGTTGGGCGGCTGCTCGAACGCGGCTACGGCGGAAGCAAAGTACGGCGAGGCCCGCTACCAGGAACATCGCAACGAGTGCATCAAGAACCCATACGACGGTTTCGTGGTTGAACTTGCGAAGTACGGTTTGAGCGCCAGAGACATGGCGGCACCCGTGAATTTCTTCAGCAAGGTCGTTGTGGACAAAGACGGGAACATGCAGTTCGTCACCAATCATTCCAGGGCCGGGACGATGATCGAGCTGCGCGCTGAAATGAATGTGCTCGTTATTCTGAACACCTGCCAGCATCCGATGGACCCGAAGCCCAGGTACGGTCCAAAGCCGGTGAGTATCGTCGTACGCAAAGTACCGCTACCGGCATCCGATGACCTGTGCCGTTTGTCGCGCCCTGAAAACACCCGTGGCTTCATTCTCACGGAGCGCTATTTCGCATGAAGTACGATTCGATCATTCCCGCCGGAGAACCCTGGATTTACGAAATCCTGCGGGGACAGTACTTGCGAATTGTGGACGTCGAGGGCAACCAGGCGGCCGACACGCTCTTTTACAACGCGAACGATTACGAAGATCGCTACTCGGCGCAGGACACGATCCGCTCGCAGGCCAATATTTATCTCACGACAGGAACCAGGCTGATGTCGTCCAAAGGCAACGTCCTGCTCACCATCGTTGCCGATACCTGCGGCCGGCACGACACGCTGGGTGGCGCATGCTCCATGGAAAGCAACATGGTGCGGTACGCGATCGAGAAGCGATACATGCATGCCTGCCGCCAGAGCTTTGTGAAAGCGGCCCTCGCCTGGAGCCGCGGCCTGGGCGGCGCGCTTGAAAAGCGCGACATCACACACAACATCAATTTCTTCATGAATGTCCCGGTGACGCCGGAGGGCGGTCTGAGGTTCGAAGACGGCTTGTCCGGTCCCGGCAAGTATGTCGAGATGCGCGCCGAAATCGACGTGCTCGCGGTCATCAGCAATTGTCCCCAGTTGAACAATCCATGTAACGCATACAACCCCACACCGATACGTGTATTGATCTGGGATCCGACGGATTAACGATGTTTCGAAAGGTCCTGATCGCTAATCGAGGTGTCATTGCGTGCCGGGTCATGCGAACCTTGCATCGGCTTGGAATCTCTCCAGTAGCCGTGTACTCGGACGCCGACAGGTATTCGCCCCATGTTCTGCAGGCCGACTCGGCCGTCTTGCTTGGCCCGCCACCCGCGGCCGAGAGCTACCTGAATCAGGGAGCCATTCTCAAAGCAGCGCGGCAGACCGGCGCTGAGGCGATTCACCCCGGTTATGGTTTTCTGAGTGAAAACGCGGATTTCGCAGAGGCTTGCGAACGGGCGGGTATTGTGTTCCTCGGCCCCACACCCGAACAGATGCGCGTACTGGGCATCAAACACACGGCACGGGAAATCGCATGGCGTGAAGACGTTCCTTTGCTGCCCGGCAGCGGATTGCTTCTGGATGAGGCGCATGCCGCCAGCGAAGCCTCACGATGCGGATACCCTGTAATGCTCAAAAGCACGGCCGGCGGCGGCGGTATCGGTATGCGAATTTGCCGCAGCGAGGAAGAACTGGTGGAGAACTACCCGGCGGTCGCTCGTCTGGGCGCAGCCAACTTCGGTCAAAGCGGCGTCTACCTGGAGCGGTACGTCGAAAAGGCGCGTCACATCGAGGTACAGGTTTTCGGCGACGGCCTTGGCGGCGTGCTCGCGCTGGGCGAACGCGATTGCTCCGCGCAGCGCCGCAACCAGAAAGTCATCGAAGAGACACCCGCTCAGGGCATACGGCCCGATATGCGCCGGCGGCTCTGTGAAACCGCAGAGCGCCTGGTCCGAACCTTGAACTATCGCTCGGCAGGCACTGTGGAGTTTCTCTATGATTCCGATTGCGAAGAGTTTTTCTTTCTTGAAGTCAACACGCGGCTCCAGGTCGAACACGCCGTTACCGAAGAGGTGACCGGTGTGGACATCGTCGAATGGATGGTGCGACTGGGCTCGGGTGACCTGCCTCCTCTCGAAACGATTCGCCCGGAGCCCTATGGCGCGTCGATCCAGGTACGCATTTATGCCGAAGATCCGGCCCACGGATTCCGGCCGAGCACCGGGCTCCTGACCGAAGTTCTATTTCCGAGGAATGCGCGATGTGAAACCTGGGTTGAGAACGGAACCGATGTGACGCCGTTCTACGATCCGATGCTCGCGAAAATCATCGTGCGAGCAGACAACAGGGAACAGGCCGTGGCGCACCTCAGCGAAGCGATGGAAATCGCACGCTTCGAAGGATTGGAAACCAATCTCGATTACCTTCGCCGCGTCATTGCCGATCCCGAATTCCGCGCGGGCGGATTTCCAACGAGTTTTCTCGGCCGCATAGCGTACCACCCTCGTGCGGTTGAGGTCCTGGAACCGGGTATGCAGACTACGATTCAGGACTATCCGGGCCGCGAGGGCTTCTGGCACGTGGGCGTACCGCCTTCGGGACCGATGGACATGCTTGCCTTCCGGATGGCCAATCGGCTTGTGGGAAATCCGGAATCCGCGGCGGGATTCGAATGCACGATGACGGGACCCACGCTCCGCTTCCATTCGCATGCGCTCATCGCGATTACGGGAGCGGACATGGCCGCGCGACTCGATGGCACACAGGTGCCTTGCTGGCGCGCGATCGAAGTGCAGGCCGGCTCGATTCTGCAGCTGGGCTCGGCTACCCAGGCGGGCGCTCGCGCATACGTTGCCGTCCGCGGGGGCATCGATGTGCCCGAGTATCTCGGAAGCCGGGCGACGTTCATCCTCGGCCGATTCGGCGGACACGCCGGGCGCACGCTTCGCACAGGCGACATGTTGCGGTGGCTGCACGATCAGCCTTTGTCTTCGCCCTCTGCCCCGTTACCCTACTCGCTCATTCCGCGATATTCCCATGAATGGCAGATCAGCGTTTTGTACGGTCCCCACGGATCTCCGGATTTCCTCACGGAAGAAGACATCGAAATGATGTTCTCCGCGTCATGGAAAGTGCATTACAACTCGGACCGTACCGGTGTGCGTCTGATTGGTCCCAGGCCGAAGTGGGCGCGCAAAGATGGCGGTGAAGCCGGGCTGCACCCGTCCAACCTGCACGATAATGCCTACGCCGTCGGCGCCATGGACTTCACAGGCGATATGCCCGTTATCCTCGGTCCCGATGGCCCGAGTCTTGGTGGATTCGTGTGCCCGGTTGTCGTCGCGCACGCCGACGTCTGGAAGATCGGCCAGCTTTGCGCGGGCGACACCATTCGTTTTGTGCGCATCTCCGAGCCGGAAGCGCGGCGGATGGAACAGGACCTCGACAACGCGATTTCCTCTTTCACCGCGCCCGGCAGAGGTTGGCGCGCCTTTGGTGAGCCCGCTGAAGCACCCGAATCGGCGATTTTGCACGAGCATGAAGGCACTGTCTATCGCGCTTCCGGCGATCGTTATCTCCTGATCGAAATCGGCCCCAACGTACTCGATCTCAATCTGCGCTTTCGCGTTCACGAACTCGAGAAGATGCTGCGGCAGCAGCATCTGCGCGGCGTTATCGACATTACGCCGGGCATCCGATCTCTGCAGGTGCACTACGACAGCCGCCTGCTGCGGCGTGAGAAACTGATTGCCTGCCTGGAGGCCTGCGAAAAGTCTCTGCCGGATCTCGACGACATCACGCTCGCCACGCGAGTGGTCAACCTGCCGTTATCCTGGGATGATCCGGCGACTCAGCTTGCTATTCGCAAGTACATGCAGTCGGTGCGGCCGGATGCACCGTGGTGTCCGAGCAACATCGAGTTCATCCGCCGCATCAACGGGCTCGCTTCGATTGAAGACGTACGGCACATCGTGTTCAACGCGAGTTATCTCGTGATGGGATTGGGCGACGTGTATCTTGGGGCGCCCGTCGCAACGCCACTGGATCCGCGGCACCGCCTGGTGACCACGAAGTACAACCCGGCGCGCACGTGGACAGCGGAAAACTCCGTCGGGATCGGGGGAGCCTACCTCTGCGTTTACGGCATGGAAGGTCCGGGAGGCTATCAATTTGTAGGGCGCACGGTTCAAATGTGGAATACGTACCGCAGCACGCCGGAGTTCGAGCCCGGCACGCCATGGCTGCTGCGTTTCTTCGATCAGATTCGCTTCTTTCCGGTTTCGGCCGAGGAACTCCTCGAGATGCGCGACGCATTTCCCCGGGGGAAGTACGGGCTCGACATCGAGCAAACCGACTTCAAGCTGCGCGACTATCACGCCTTCCTGCGGGGTATCGCTTCTGAGGCGGCGGTATTCAAGAAGAATCAGCAGGCCGCTTTCCTGGCCGAACGCGAGCGATGGGCGGCCGCCGGCCAGCCGGAGTTTGTCGAACCGCCGGAAGAAGCGCCGGCCGCCCCGCCGGCAGGCATTCCGGAAGGTTGTGAAGCGGTGCGCTCGCCAATGACCGCGAGCGTGTGGCAAGTGGCCGTGGAGCCGGGCCAGCGCGTGGAGGCGGGGGAAAGAATTGTGGTGCTGGAGGCGATGAAGATGGAATTTATTGTCGTGGCTCCTGCGGAGGGAGTCATTGAAGTCGTTCACTGCAGACGAGGCGGCATGGTCAACGCCGGCCAGAACCTCGCAACCTTGCGCGTACAGACGTGAGGAGCGCCGGGGAACCACCCCGGCCGCGCTAACGAAGGTGGCTTCGCGACATTTTTTTGATCCGCGGCCACCCCTCCTAACTTAGGAGGGGAGTTTCTGACATGATGACAATCGCGGACTTGAAAGAACACTATTTGAGCGGCGCGAGGAAGCCGGCTGCCGTAATCGAGGAAATTTTCGCCCGCATACGCGCGGATGGCGAACTTCCCGTCTGGATATCGCTTGCAAACGAGCGCCAGGCCATTGACCGCGCCAAGAGCGTCGATCTCTCGCTTCCATTCGCCGGAGTGCCGTTCGCCGTAAAAGACAACATCGATGTTCAGGGTATGCCGACTACGGCCGGGTGCCCGTCGTTCGCGTACATACCGGCGGCTACAGCTCCTGCAGTCCAGCGGCTGCTGGATGCCGGCGCCATTCTCATCGGCAAGACGAATATGGACCAGTTCGCGACAGGACTGGTCGGTGTGCGTTCTCCGTATGGGGCCTGTTCGAGCGTCTTCGACTCGCGCTACATCTCGGGCGGTTCGAGTGCGGGCTCGGCGGTAGCCCTGGCGAAAGGCTATTGTGCATTCGCGCTCGGGACGGATACCGCAGGCTCCGGACGTGTGCCGGCAGCCTTCAACAACATCGTGGGCTTGAAGCCAAGCCGTGGTTTACTCAGTACAACCGGGGTTGTGCCGGCTTGCCGCTCGCTCGATTGTGTTTCCATTTTCGCGGCCACCGCGGGGGACGCGAACGCGGTGTGGCAAGTCGCACAATGGTTCGATGCCGATGATCCCTACTCTCGTACTGTTACTCCGGGCGCCAACGCAGCCCCGTGGTTGAAGGGCCCGTTCCGGTTCGGCGTGCCGGATGATTCCGATCTCAAATTCTTCGGTGACGACGAGACGCCGGATCTCTTCCAGCAGGCGATCCGAAAGCTGCAGCAGATGGGCGGTATTCGGGTGCCGATCGATTTCGGTGTCTTTCGTGATGCGGCACAGCTCCTGTACGCAGGTCCATGGGTTGCAGAACGTTTCGCGGCGGTGGGCGATTTCCTGATGCGTGAATCGAAGGGTGTCCACAAAGTCGTGGCTGAAATCATCATGGGCAGCACGAAGTATTTCGCAGTGGATGCATATCGCGCTGCGTACAAGCTCGAGGAACTGAAGCGGCGAGCGATGGTTCAGTGGTCGCTGATGGACGTCCTGCTGCTGCCGACAGCGGGCACGATCTACACGCTCGAGGCTGTTGACGCGGATCCGATACGTCTTAATTCGAACCTGGGTTACTACACAAACTTCGTCAATCTCATGGACCTGGCGGCCGTTGCAGTGCCGGGAGGCTTCCGTACGGATGGATTGCCTTTCGGAGTTTCACTCATCGGGCCGGCTTTTTCCGACGAGGCGCTGCTCCGCCTGGCGGGGCGCTTTCTTGGAGAGCGTGCAAGTCGAACCTCGGAGCTGCCCGGCTGCGTGCTTGTCGCCGTCGCGGGCGCTCATCTCAGCGGGCAACCTCTAAATCATCAATTGATCGAGCGTGGCGCACGCCTGGTGAAATCTTGCCGCACTGCGCCGGACTATCGTCTGTTTGCGTTGAAAGATACGGCACCGCCGAAGCCTGGACTTGTGCGGGAACCTGACCTGAACGGCTGGGGAATCGAGGTTGAGGTTTGGGCCGTACCTGAGAACCAGTTCGGCGGCTTTGTGGCCGCTGTGCCTGCGCCCCTGGTCATCGGCAATGTGGTGTTGGATGACGGCCAAACCGTCAAGGGCTTCCTGTGCGAACCTTTCGCGCTGAGCGGAGCCGTCGAGATCACTCGCTTCGGGGGCTGGCTGAACTACCTGAACCACCAGGCAGTGAAGGTGGAAGCACCGTCTGTTCGTTGGAGCGTCAAGAGTTGACCACGCCGAGTAAGCAGCTTTAGGATAGAACGCTCGAGGTCAAGATGAGGATCGAGCTCCGAGTCAACGGACGGGCGGCAGTTGTCGACGTCGCTCCGGCAACTCCGCTGCTTTACGTCCTGAGAAACGACCTTGGACTGGACGGGCCGAAGTTCGGGTGCGGGCTCGGGCAGTGCGGGACGTGCACGGTCATTGCGGGCGGCAGACCCATCCGCTCGTGCGTCACTCCAGTGTCGGCTGCCGAAGCCAAAGAGATCCTCACGCTGGAGGGGCTCGGAACCCTCGAGCATCCTCATCCCGTTCAGCAAGCCTTCATCGACGAGCAGGCAGCGCAATGCGGGTACTGCATCAACGGTGTCATCATGACCGCGAAGGCCTTCCTCGACGACAACCCTCGTCCCACAGACGATCAGATTCGGCAGGCGCTGGCCGGTATCTTGTGTAGATGTGGAACCCATCTGGAAATCATGCGAGCCGTGAAGCGCGCCGCGCAACATCGGGTCAAGGTATGAAGCCGGTCAGCCGTAGAGAATTCGTGCGGAAAGCGTACGACGCGTTGATCGTTGGCTTCAGCCTTCGCAGTGTAATTCCTCCGGCAGTTGTGTGGAGTCAAACAGCAGCGCCCGCGACGCTGTCTGCGAAGCCGGTGATTCCCGAGGAGCTCGATTCGTGGCTTTCAATCGGACGTGACGGCAAGGTGACCGTCTACACCGGCCGGATCGACATGGGCACGGGCATCGAGACGGCGTTCGGCCAACTGATTTCCGACGAGCTGGACGTGCCTTTCGAGAGCGTCAAGGTGGTCATGGGCGACACGGAACTGACTCCGGATCAGGGAAAATCGACGGCCAGCAGCAACGCGTCCCAGGGCGCTCAACCTCTGCGAATCGCCGCTGCTGAAGCTCGCCGGGCACTGCTGAGCATGGCTGCGAGTCGATTCAGCGTGCCTGTCGATCAGCTCGAGGTCACGAACGGAATCGTTCGAGTGCGAACTTCTTCGAAGCAGATCTCTTACGCTGAATTGATTGGCGGACATCGCTTCATGACCCGGCTCGAACAAAAGATCGAAGGCGGGCTTGCCCAGCCCGCCGCATCAAGCGGGCTTCGCCTCAAACGACCCGGTGAGTTGCGCCTCGTGGGCAAGTCCATTCCGCGGGTGGATGTTCCCGCCAAGGTCACCGCTTCATTTCCGTACGTGCATAACGTTCGCGTCCCGGGGATGCTTCACGGGCGCGTGATTCGGCCGCCCATGATCGGCAGCAGCCTCGTCAGCTTCGACGACCGTTCCCTGAGCAGCATTGCCGGACCGGTCCAGGTCGTCAGAAAAGCCAATTTCCTGGGCGTGGTCGCCGAGCGCGAAGAGCAGGCTATCGAGGCGGCCCGACTGTTGAAGGTAGAGTGGACGGGAGGCCGAATTCTGCCGGAGTATCAAGATCTCTATGAGGCGGTTCGCAGCGCCAGGCTGGTCAAGACCGAGGTAGCGACGAATTCCGGTGACGTGGACTCCGCGCTGGCGAGCGCGGCCAGGGTCTTCAAAGCCACCTATACATATCCAGTACAGCTTCACGCGATGCTCGGTCCGTCCTGCGCAGTGGCGGACGTTCGTGAGGGACGGGCCACAATCTGGTCGGGCTCACAGTGGATCCAGGGCGATCGTCGCAATCTGGCCAAAATGCTGGGTCTTCCGCTCGACAGCGTCCGCTTTATCTGGGTGGAAGCTTCCGGCTCATACGGCAGATTGGGCTGCGACGACGCCGCCGCTGATGCGGCGTTGCTGTCGCAGCAAGTCGGAAGACCAGTGCGTGTGCAATGGATGCGCCACGATGAACACGGCTGGGAGCCAATGAGCCCCGCAATGACCATGGACGTTCAAGCCGGCCTGGATGCACAGGGTCGTATCATCGCGTTCGACTTTCAACAATGGTCGCAGAGTCATTCGCGAGGTGAGTCCGGCAACTCCCTCGCCTGGCGTCTCGCCGGTGGGAATCCGGATTGGGATCGGCTTTCGGGAGGTCCGTATACGCCGTCCTATGAGTTCACCAACGTGCGGACGTCGGCCCATTTCACCGAGGAGCTGTTTCGGTCGATTTATCTTCGAGCGCCGGGACGCATACAGAACACCTTCGCGATCGAATCCTTCATCGACGAGATCGCCGCTGACCAGCATGCCGATCCCGTCGAATTCCGTCGTCGCTATCTACTAAAGGATGCGATGGCATTGCGCGTGTTCAACGCCGCAGTGCAAAAGGCCGGCTGGCAGACCCGGCCATCACCCCGACCAAATGCTCGCCAGGGGGTCTTGAGCGGGCGCGGAATCGCCTTCGGCGAGCACGGCCCGGAGAAACGCGCAACGATCGTGGCAGACGTGCAGGTCGATCGGGCCAGCGGCCGCGTTCGTGTTTCGAAGATCGTCATCGCGACCGCTTGCGGCCGAATCATCAATCCGCGCGGGCTCAGGCATCAGGTTCAGGGGGCCGTGCTTCAGGGGGTCAGTCGCAGCCTCTTCGAGGCCGTGAAGTTCGACCGATCTCACGTCACGAGCCTGGATTGGCAATCGTATCCGGTGTTGAGGTTCCCGGACGTGCCCGACATCGAGACCGTGTTGCTTGATCAACGCGACGTCGAGCCGTCCGGCGCAGGCGAACTGGCAACCGTTCCTGTGGCTGCCGCATTGTGCAACGCTATCTTCGACGCTACCGGTGTCCGGTTGCGTCAGGTGCCGTTCACGCCAGACCGGGTCAAGAGTGCTCTGGGTTAGCCCGTGGTAATTCGGGGACAGACGTATAAATCACCTAAATTCGGATTGAAAACACTAGAAGAATTTAGGTGATTTATACGTCTGTCCCCGAATTAGCACGGGCTGCTACGGCTCGCCTCGCAACTGGGGAGTCGTCGCGGGCGGCTTTCGGTTGTG
>Ga0137409_10000955_pt1 | contig 31467 bp, 23 predicted proteins | sample CZODoug1_16funga_FD_122059 | JGI IMG/M metagenome (GOLD analysis project Ga0137409, IMG submission 122059) | Vadose zone soil fungal communities from Angelo Coast Range Reserve, California, USA - CZODoug1_16fungal (Hybrid Assembly) | ecosystem: Environmental > Terrestrial > Soil > Vadose zone... | reverse complement strand
GGCGTCAGCGCTGTCTGTGAATTTGGGGCTGCTGATCCGGAGCTTGTGATGCTGCGGAGCAAAGTGGGCCCAAGGCTTTTCAGGCGCTTGGTTGAACGCATCCACGAGGGGCAGGCATGCGGTGAAGTCGATCGCGCCATCAACGCCCGCGAAGCCGCCGCCTTTTTGCAGATGACGATGCAAGGCATTCAGCTCGGCGCCCGTGCGGGGGGCGACGCTAGGAGTCTGCGCGCACTAGCCAGATTTGCTATCAACCGCTTTAGACCGCGCTAGGCAAGGAGAGCCTGGCGTGGTTGACACGCACCCATTTATGGACTGATCTGTCAACAACGGAGATACTAGTGAACGAGAATCGCGGACTTTGGGGAAAGATTGCCATTGTCTTTGGCGGCTCGCGAGGCATTGGCGCAGCCGCAGCGAGACGTCTGGCAAAAGAGGGCGCCGATGTAACGGTGACCTACGTGTCGACGCCGAAGCGAGCCGCCGACACGGTTGCGGCGATTGAGGCTACCGGGCGCACAGGCCTTGCGATCAAGGCTGATAGCGCGGACCCGGCTGCTATCAAAGCAGCCGTTGCGCAGACCGTGGATCATTTCGGGAAACTGGATATTGCGGTTGTCAACGCTGGCATCTTGCTGCGTGGTGACGTCGCGACGGTGAGCGTGGAAGATCTCGACCGGATGCTCAACGTCAACGTGCGTGGTGTATTTCTCGCCATCCAGGCCGCGGCTGCGCGTCTCACTGACGGTGGTCGGATCATTACCATCGGCAGCAACACAGCAGTGCGAAGCGGATATCCGGGCTCGAGCGTTTACTCAATGACGAAGGCTGCAGTTGCCGTCATGGTGAAAGGTATTGCCATTGACCTGGCCGGCCGCGGCATTACAGTCAACAACATTCAACCCGGGCCGACTATAACGGACATGACGGTCGACGTTATCGAAGCGATCAAGCCGCTCATTCCCGTTAAGCGCGCCGCAGATCCGGACGAGATTGCCGGGCTGGTCGCTTACCTCGCCAGCAAGGAGTCAGGTTACATGACCGGCTCCAGCCTCACCATCGACGGTGGTATGGCGCTATGACTGTCCGGTGACCTGATCTATCGTTTGGGTCGGCATTCACGACAGGCGTGGCCACGCCCGGCCGCGCCGAAGGACAGCTCCGCCTCAATGGTGCGGCGGAGATAAATCGCTGGAGGCTAGATGTCGTGAGCCCAGGACGCACTCTTTTCGGCACCAGGGCGCACTGCGCGTTTCCGGCGCGACCCTGCGCCGCGGAGTGGGCGCCCGGCGATCAAAAATATGTTTCAATCGAACGAATAGATGAATTCGGTGCACGTCGAGCCGCGCTGCGTAAAGTGCTTCTGGAGGTGGCGTCAATACGCTGCACACTTGGCATCATTTGCATGGCGTCGTCTGCTAGGTCTCATTCGGTGCCTCATCACATAGCGAGGAGCAAACGATGGTTCCGACTACTGCAAGCAAGAAAGCGGCACTCGTCACGGGAGCCTCGTCTGGCATGGGCAAGGCATTCGCCAAAGGAAAGATAAGATTCGCACCTGCGACGCTTGAATATGAGGACTGAGCATTGGCCGTTTCGCCGCGGAGCTGACCCATTCGCGGCTACTGCCGATATCGTCAGAGTGCTCGATCGCGTGCTGCAATGATTATCGCGAATCATCAGACGCTCGATCGGATCTGCGCGACAGCGGGCTCGGAGCTCTACCATGCCCGCCGTTTGACGGATGGGATGGCGATGCTACTGAAATGGCACCGCCCGGAACATGCCAACGCCGCCCAATCCGCCCGCTTTAGAAGCGAATACCGGCGGTTGCAATCGTTGAATGTCGTTGGAGCCGCCAAGCCGCTCGCCCTGATCGACGAACCCGGATGCTTGGCGATGTTGTTGGAAGACTTCGCGGGCGAGTCACTCGAAGCCGTTTTGAGTCGCGACTCGCGCATGGAGCTTCCTCTTTGCCTGAGTATCGCCCGTCACCTGGCGGACGCTTTGGCGGGCATCGATGCAGCCCGGGTCATCCATGGAGACATCCGGCCTGCCAATATCCTGGTCGCGCCCGACACGGGCCGGATTCTGCTGGTGGATTTCAGCAATTCGACGGCGCAGGAGGTCAAGACTGTCTCGCCCGAGGAGGTCATGCCCGTGGGCGATTGGGCTTACGTTTCCCCCGAGCAGACCGGCCGCATGAATCGTGCGCTGGATTATCGGACCGATTTCTATTCGATGGGCGTGTTGCTCTATCGCATGCTGACAGGCCGGCTGCCGTTTCAGGCCAACGATCCGCTGGAATGGACGCATTGCCATATCGCCCGCATGCCGCCGTCGCCGCACGACATCGCGCCCGACGTGCCGCAAGCGGTGTCGGACATCGCGATGGAGCTGCTCGCTAAACTGCCGGAGGATCGTTACCAAAGCATGCGCGGTCTGCGGTGCGACCTGGACCGATGCCTCGCGCAATGGCAGGCGTCAGGCCGTATCGAGCCGTTCGCGCTCGGCGCGGAAGACATTTCGGAGCGCTTCCAGATCCCGCACAAGCTGTACGGACGTGAATCGGAAGCAGCGATGCTCCTCGCCGCATTCGACCGCATGGCCGCAACCGGCCAAACGGAGCTGGCGACCATCTCCGGGTACTCCGGAATCGGCAAGTCGTCGCTGGTCGATGCATTGCGCGAGCCGATCGTCGCAAGGCACGGCTATTTCATTTCCGGCAAGTTCGATCAGTACCAGCGTGACATTCCCTACGCCACACTGACCCAGGCGCTTCGCGAACTGGTGCCGCAGCTGCTGTCCGAAAGCGAAGCACGCATCGCCGACTGGCGCCAACGGATTCAGGCGGCGGTCGGTGTCAACGGCCAGCTCATCATCGATGTGCTGCCCCAGGTAGAGTTGATCATCGGCGAGCAACCTCCCATAGCGGCGCTGCCCCCGACCGAAGCGCAAAACCGGTTCCGCATGGTGTTTCGGCAATTCATCGCGGTGTTCACGAGCAAGGAGCATCCGCTGGTGCTCTTCCTGGATGACCTGCAGTGGATCGACGCCGCGAGCCTGGTGCTCATAGAGCATCTGCTCACGCACGCGGACACCCGCTACCTGCTGCTGATCGGCGCCTATCGCGACAATGAAGTGGGCGCGGCGCATCCGCTCCGGGCGAGCCTCGAAACGATCCGCAACGCGCGCACAACGACTGTCGAAATCCAACTCGCCCCGTTGGGCGTAGCACACCTGAACCAACTGACGGCGGACACGCTCCATGCGCCATCCGTGTCGTGCGAGCCGCTCACGCGCCTGGTCTGTGAACGCACCGAGGGCAACCCGTTCTTCTTTACCCAATTTCTGGATGCGCTGCATAGGGAAGGCTTGCTCCACCAGGATGCGCAACACAGGGCCTGGCTGTGGGACCTCGATCAAATCAGGGCGAGGGACTTCGCCGACAATGTCGTCGACCTGATGGTGGGAAAGTTGCGGCAACTGACGGTGCCGGCCCAGGAAGCGCTGCAGCTGGCCGCTTGCCTGGGCAACAGGTTCGACCTGCGCCATCTGGCGCTGGTCAGCGGTCAGGTGGAGGTTGAGCAACACCTGGCGGCGGCGCTTCAGGAGAATTTGATCGTGCGCAGCCACGGCCGCGGCAAGTTTCTGCACGACCGGATTCAGCAGGCGGCTTATTCACTGATTCCCGAGGAACAGCGAGCGCAAATGCACTTGGCGCTCGGCCGCGTGCTGCTGGCGAGCATGACGGCAGACGAGTTCGCCGAGAATCTGTTCGATATCGCGAACCAGCTCAATCGAGGCGCCGTACAGCTGGTGGACCGGAACGAGAAGACGCAGGTGGCGACGATCAACCTGCGCGCCGGGCGAAAAGCCAAGGCGTCGGCGGCCTATGCGTCGGCGCGCGTCTACCTCGCCGCCGGCATGGCGCTACTCGACGAAACTTGCTGGGGCAGCCAGTACGAATTGATGTTCAGCCTCCGGCTCGAATGCGCGGAGTGCGAGTTTCTGACCGGTGAGCTCGACAGAACGGAGCAACTGATTGCGGAGTTATTGCAGCGCGGGGCGTCGAAAGTCGACGTGGCGGCGGTCTATCACCAGAAGGTCCTGCTTCACATCGTGAAGTCGGAGCACCCGCAAGCCGTCGACAGCGCGCTCACGTGCCTCAAGCTGTTCGGCATCGACATCCCGGTTCACCCGAGCTGGGAACAGGTTCAGGCCGAATACGAGACGGTCTGGCGCAACCTGCAAGGGCGCCCGATCGAGGGCCTGGTCGATCTGCCCCTGATGCGGGATCCTGAGCTGCAGGCCGCCATGCGTGTATTGTCAGCCCTTTCCGACCCCGCCTACAACACCGGTCGCAATCTGTTTTGCTTGCAACAGTGCCGCATGGTGAACCTCACCCTCAAGCACGGGATGAGCGGCGCTTCCGCGCACGCCTGCGCGGAACTCGGGTTCAGCCTCGGACCGGTCTTTCAGCGTTACCCCGAGGGTTTTCGTCTCGCCAAGCTCGGATGCGAGCTGGTCGAGAAGCACGGTTTCCTCGCCTATCGAGCCAAGGTTCAGGACGCGACGGGGATCGCTGCCTTCTGGACGCACCCGATGGCGACCGCGATCGATTTCATCCGGACGTCCATTCGCACCGCGATCGGGACAGGGGATCTGACCTACGCGTGCTACGGAAAGTACCATATCGTCACACTCCTTCTCCTGCGGAACGACCCGCTCGATGCGGTGTGGCGCGAGTCGGAGATCGCCCTGGACTTCGTGCATAAAGCCAAGTTCCGCGACATGGAGGACACCATCATCCCCCAGCGACGCTTCATCGCGACCATGCAAGGCCGCACTGCCACGTTCTCCACTTTCAGCGATGCGCAGTTCGAAGAAGCGGCGTTCGAGGCGCAACTGCTGGCGGGCGACCGGTCGACCACGATGATCTGCTGGTACTGGATCACGAAGACGAAGGCGCGGTTCCTGTCGGGCGACTACGCCGAGGCGCTCGCCGCAGCCGACAAGGCGAAGGCGCTGCTTTGGTCCTCGACCGCCCATTTCCCTTTGCTCGACTATTACTACTACACCGCGCTGACCGTGGCGGCGCTCTATGAGCACGCTTCTGCCGACGATCGGGATGGCTGGCGCGATCGCCTGTCGGCGCACCAGGCGCAACTGCGCGAGTGGGCCGAGAGCTATCCACCGACTTTCGGCGACAAGCATGCGCTCGTATCGGCCGAGATCGCGCGCCTCGACGGGCGTGACAGCGACGCGATGCGCCTGTACGAAGAGGCCATTCAATTGGCGCGCGAGAACGGCTTCGTCCAGAACAAAGCCGTCGCGCACGAGCTCGCGGCAGGCTTTTATCTTGCCCGCGGGTCCATGACCGCGGGCCGCACCCATCTGGGAGAGGCCCGCGGCTGCTTTGCACGCTGGGGTGCCGACGGCAAGGTCAGGCAGCTGGACGAGCGCATGGCGCCACTGCCCGAAGAGCCGGCGTCACCGTCCGCCATTGCGCTAACCAACGTTGCGCAACTGGATCTGCTGTCGGTCGCCAAGGCCTCCCAGGCCATCTCCGGCCAAATCGTGCTCGAGGACCTGGTCGACACGCTCATGCGCATCGTGCTTGAAAATGCCGCGGCGCAGACCGGGCACTTGATTCTCGCTCGCGATGAGCGCCTGGTACTCACGGCCGAAGCAGGCGTCGAGCAGCAGACGATTCATGTGCGGCTGCCTCCGGACCAGGCGCCGCCCGAATCGGCGTTGCCGGCATCCATCATCAATTACGTCCGGCGCAGCCAGGAGCGGGTGCTGCTCGACGATGCGACGCAATCCAACCCCTTTTCGACGGACGACTACTTTGCTCGCCGGCAACCAAAATCGGTGTTGTGCCTTCCGATCATGCGGCGCTCCGCCTTGATCGGCCTGCTGTACCTGGAGAACAACCTGGCGACGCACGCGTTCACGTCCGAACGGCTGACGGTGCTGGAACTGCTCGCCTCCCAGGCGGCGATCTCGCTGGAGAACGCGCTGCTCTACGCCGATCTCAAGCAGGAGAACAGCGAGCGCAAGCGGGCCGAGGAGGCGCTTCGCGAGCGCGAAGCGCGCATCCGGCGGCTCGTCGAGTCCAACATCATCGGAGTGTTCTTCTGGGACCTTACCGGTGGCATCACCGAGGCGAACGACGCATTTCTTCAAAGTGTGGGTTACTCACGGCAAGATCTGCTGTCCGGCAATATCGGGTGGGGGGGCATTACCACACCGGAATATCGTGCCGCCGACGCGCTCGCGGTCGAAGAGCTGGTGCAGTCCGGGATTTGCCAACCCTATGAGAAGGAATACATCCATAAGGACGGCAAGCGCGTCGCGGTTCTCATTGCCGGTGCAACTTTCGAAGGTTCGAGCGAACAAGGGGTGTCATTCGTCCTCGACCTGACCCGGCGCAAGCAGGCGGAGGCCGAGCTCGCGCGAAGCGAAGCCTACTTGTCCGAAGCGCAGCGACTAAGCCACACCGGCAGCTACGCCTGGAACGTTGCAAGTGGAGAAATATTCTGGTCGGACGAGATGTTCCGAATCTATGGGTTCGACCGGACAGTCAAACCCACTATGGAGCTGATACTGGGACGAATTCATCCCGATGATAAAGCTACCATGCGAAAGCTTGTCGACGAGGCATCCCCCGACGCCGGCAATCGGGAGATTGAGTATCGGTTGCTGATGCCGGACGGTACGGTCAAATACCTCCGGTCTTCAGGCGGCAAGGCGGGAGCGGGATTGACGGGCGAACTCACGTTCATTGGAACGGTGATGGATGTGACCGGACACAAGCGGGCCGACGAGGCCCTGCAGCGAAGCGAGCAGCGGCTGCGTCAGGCAGAGAAAATGGAGGAGATCGGCCGCCTCGCGGGGGGCATCGCGCACGACTTCAACAACATCCTGGGCTTGATCCTCGGATACGGTGAGATGGCGCAGAACAACCTGGACGAGGGCGGCGCTGCGCGCCGACACGTCGATCAGGTGATGCTGGCCGGGGCGCGCGGCAAGGGGCTGGTAGAGCGCATCCTCGCCTTCACCCGCAGCGGCCTTGGCGAGCGCGTGGCGGTGCACGTGCAGTCGGTGGTCGAGGAGACACTAGAGCTGTTAACGGCGTCACTGCCCGCTCACATGCGCCTCGACGCTGAACTCGATGCGGGCGATACAGCGGTCGTGGGTGACGCGACCCAGTTCCACCAAGTGGCGATGAACTTGTGCACGAACGCCCTGCAGGCCATGGAACACGGCGGGGTGCTCACGGTGCTGCTCGATCGAGTCGCCGTGCCCGAGCGCCGCGCGCTTTCGCACGGCGCGCTCTCCCCCGGTCCCCACGTGCGCCTGTCGGTGAGGGACACCGGCAGCGGCATTCCGCTGGTGGTGTTCGAGCGCATGTTCGATCCATTCTTTACCACCAAGGGCGTCGGCGATGGCACGGGGCTAGGGCTTTGGCTGGTGCACGGCATCGTCGCAGATTTCGGCGGCGCCATTGACGTCACGACGCAAGCCGGGGTCGGGACCACATTCACGGTCTGGCTGCCGGCGGCGGGCGAGACGACCAGGCTCGTGGCCGAGCCCCCGAAGAAGCCGCCGTACGGAAACGGTGAGACGGTGATGATCGTCGACGACGAGCACTCGCTGATGGAACTCACGGAGGAGACGCTCGCCGCGCTGGGCTACGAGCCGGTCGGGTTCGGCTCGAGCGTGGCCGCGCTGCAGGCCTTCCGCGCCGACCCGCAGCGCTTCGACCTCGTGCTCACCGACCAGACCATGCCGGACCTGAACGGCGTTGACCTCGCACGGGAGATCCGCCGCGTGCGACCTGAGCTGCCGGTCGTCCTGATGAGCGGCTACAGCGGCGCGCAGCTCACGGAGCGCGCGCGCGCTGCGGGGGTGGCCGATCTGTTGCGCAAGCCCCTCGTGCGCCGCGATATCGCCGAAGCGCTCGGGCGCTCGCTGCGCCGGCCTCAATACAGCACGTCGGCCGGCACGCTATCGCCTTAAAACGTAGTTGCGGCCAAAAACTTCAAATCTTCACTCGTGCACCAACTGTTCCACAATTTGTTTGGATAAATCAATATGTTATAGCATATACAAAGAATCTTTATGAATGTACGTTTCGCGGAACGTCTACTCATAATTGCGTGACCTTGGCCTGAACTCTAACGTTAGCCATACGATGGAAACTGTCTTCAGGGCGATGGGCGCGGTGCTTATGCTAGTTGCGCTGTTTGCGGGAGGCTGCGCTTCGCTGCCCGCCGGTCCAGCAACCGTTCCGCTTGCGACACCGTGCGACGACTGCCTGCGCGGCGTTACTAACTTTGCGAAGGTATCGCCGGCACTGTGGCGAGGCTCGCAGCCGACAGCCGAAGGATTCCGGAATTTGGAGAAAGCTGGAGTCAGGACAGTTATCAACGTTCGACATGATCACGATGACGCTAAACTCCTGACAGGAACGCAGCTGAAATACATCTGGATTCCAATGCGGCCATTGAATCCTACGCAGGATGATCTCGTACCATTCTTCAGGGTGATTCAGGATCCTGAAAACTGGCCCGTCTTTATTCATTGTTGGAAAGGCAACGATCGAGTCGGATTCTATGTTGCCGCATACCGGATCGTTGTCGATCGGTGGAATTCCGACGACGCAATCCGCGAAATGGTCCCGTTCCACTACAGCCCGTTGTGGTTTCGAATTCCCCACGTTTTGCGCGGGATTGACGTCGAGAAGTTGCAGGCTCGAATAGCGGCGCCATAGATCGCCAATGTGTTGGCACGGATTGAGCGATGATTTGGGAGGTCCGTCGTAGGAGTAGTCGAGAGTGCTGACTATCTTCCAGTCTGACCGACGGCAGTCGTCGTCTGGCGCGGGTCGATAGACTGACCGGCCGCGCCATCCTTCTCCGCGTTCACGAGCCTGTCGAGAACGCGCCGGAAATGCGCGAGAGGCGCGTCCGCCAGAATGGCGAGCATTTGGAATTTCGGATCCTCCTCGAGCGTACTCTGCTGCCTTTCGATGATCTCCTTGTCTTCCATGAAGCCCTCGATCAGGCTATCGAGCAGTGAAAGGGATATCGTGGAGTCTTCGCCCTCAAAATTGTTGAGGTAGGACCAGAAGAAGTGAGTGGTCCGCTCGGTTTCCGGCGTCATGAACTGGCAGTTTCGGTACTCCTTGGCCCCAGCGACGTTGCCGGCCTGAGCTCCCTGTCCGGCTGGGGCGAACAGGGTTTCCATGGTGAAGATGCCGGGTATGACCATTGTGGCGATATTGCGGCGATCCACCTTGACGCTTTTGTTGCGAATCACTTTCTTGTGGAATGGAGGCGGATCGCTATCGAGGTGCCAGCGCTCGACGCGAAAGCCGCGCTCCAGTCGTTCTACGACGGTCGGTTTCGTGATGAATGCATATTCTTCCGACCCGCCCAGCGTTTTGGTGTGCACGAACGCCAGATGCGAGAAATCGCTCAGGTTGTCGACGATCAGCAGATAGTTCGCGTCATAGTGAAGGTACGCCGGGATGCCTTTCCAATTCGGATCGCTCAGGTAGGGAAGATCGATGATCAGCGCGGGGTCCGCTTTTGCGGTATCGCCCATCCAGACCCATATGAAGTGGCTGCGCTCGACCACAGGATAGCCGCGCACCTTGAGCTTTGGCGGAATCATGTCCTGCCCAGGAATCTGCACGCACTTACCGGTGCCGTCATATTTGATGCCGTGGTACATGCAACGCACGCCATCGCCTTCGAGGCGGCCTTTGGAGAGCAGCGCTCCGCGATGCGGACAGCGATCATTGAGGGCAATGACATTGCCGCTCTCGCCGCGGTAAAGCAGCACATTCTCGCCGAGCAGCGTCCGGCTCAACAGTTTGCCGTCGATCAGCTCGTGATCCAAAGCCGCAACGTACCAACAGTTTTTGAGAAACATGCCATTTCTCCCGCTTTCTCATCTACCCGAAATGTTTCGCCTGAAGAAACTCGATTTCTCCTATTGTACTGCTGCAAACGAATAGGCGATATTTCCGTGTGACCGGCGCGCAGGGCACGAATACAATAGCTGAATGTCGTCCCTCGATATGCAACCGGCCGTGCTGACTGCCCACCCTTCGACCCCCAACGACGCCGTGCGCAGCCTCGAGGTGCAGGTGCTAGCGGAAGAACCCGGTATTCTCGTGTTCCAGTTTTCACTAGACGCGGATATGTCCCGCGTCCGCACTCCCGATCCCCCATCCGGCGGGGGTGGACGGGCAGACGCCCTATGGAAGCACACGTGCTTCGAGGCCTTTGTCGCGCCTGCGGATGCACCCGGCTACCACGAATTCAATTTTTCGCCCTCGCTCGACTGGGCGATCTACCGGTTCAGTGCCTACCGGGAGGGAATGTCGATCGCCGAGATCGGCCGAATTCCGGAAATCTCCGTGCGTGGAGGCGACGACGGCCTCGAACTCCAGTCGACTGTGCACCTAGCGCATCTGGTTGACTTGGGTGACGCTCGTCACCTGCGGATCGCTCTGGCCGCGGTCATCGAGGACGAGGATGGTAGACTTTCGTATTGGGGACTACGGCACCCGCCCGGCAAGCCCGATTTCCACCACCCGAAGGGTTTCGCATTGGAAGTTGCCCGCTCATGAGGTTTGGAATCGACCGACTGCTCGAAGAGCCCGAGGTGCGCAAGCCTCTGGCGGGACGGCGCGTGGCTCTGTTGGCTCACCCCGCTTCCGTAACACGCAACCTCGTCCATTCCCTCGATGCGCTGGCGACGCTCCGCGACGTACGTCTGAGCGCGGCGTTCGGCCCTCAGCATGGGTTGCGCGGCGACAAGCAGGACAACATGGTCGAGTCGCAGGACTACACCGACCCAGTGCACGGCATCCCGGTCTTCAGCCTTTACGGTGAAGTACGCCGGCCGACCCCCGAAATGATGGATAGCTTCGACGTTCTGCTCGTTGATTTGCAGGACGTCGGGTGCCGAATCTACACGTTCGTCACCACGCTGCGTTACATGCTCGAGGCGGCTGCGAAGAAGCACAAGGCCGTGTGGGTTCTGGATCGTCCGAACCCGGTGGGCCGGCCCGTGGAGGGGCTGACCCTCAAGGCAGGCTGCGAAAGCTTTGTCGGCGCCGGCGCGATGCCCATGCGTCACGGCCTGACACTCGGTGAGCTTGCGCAGTGGTTCGTGCGGACTCTCCATCTTGACGTCGACTGCCGCGTCGTGCCGATGGAGGGTTGGGAGCCAAACGGCGCACCGGGATATGGATGGCCGCTCGGCGGGCGGACGTGGGTCAACCCGAGTCCCAACGCACCCAATCTCTGGATGGCGCGCTGCTATCCGGGCTCGGTGATGCTCGAAGCCACGACGTTGTCGGAAGGTCGTGGGACCACACGGCCACTGGAGGTGCTGGGTGCGCCGGATCTGGACGTGAGGGTGTTGCTGGCGGAGATGCGTTTGCTGGCAGCGCCATGGATGAATGGCTGTCGGCTGCGGCCCTGCTGGTTCGAGCCCACGTTTCATAAGCACGCGGGGAAGCTCTGCGCGGGTGTCCAGGTGCATGTGGAAGACGACTCGTACTATGACCACGAGGGATTCAGGCCTTGGCGATTGTTCGCGCTGGCGTTCAAAGCTCTGCGGCGGCTGCGGCCGGACTACGAGATCTGGCGCGATTTTGCCTACGAGTACGAGAAGGACCGGCCCGCGATCGACGTGATCAACGGGAGCGATCTGCTGCGCCGTTGGGTGGACGATCCGGCGGCGACGCCCGCCGATCTGGAGGCGATGACGGCCCCCGACGAAGGCCGCTGGCGCGGCGAGCGCGAGGCGGTGCTTCTTTACTGACGGCATTCACCGGTCTAACGAGCCGCAGCGAGTTGCTGCTTGAAGGGATTCAAATCCTCCGCGGGCGTGTGACTCTTTTCCATTTCTGCGACGGCCGGCTCAAGCAAGGCCGGCCCTTCCGCCCTAAGGCTTCCTTAAGCCTACTTCGCCTCGGCCACCCACTTCAACGTGGCCAGCCATAGATCGTGGCCGCGGTGCATCAGGGTCTCGTCGCTCTGGCGGAGGCCGGCCGCATCCTTGCCGACCCCGGCCTCATCCATGACCACACGGCACATGGCGTCCTTGGGTTCGAGGTACCAGCAGTGATAGAAAGTCGGCGGGGTCCCCGGCGCATAGCCGAACCAGCCCAGGCGCTGGTTCGGTACAGACTCGTGCACCTTGCTTTCGATGGCCAAGCCGAAGGTGGTCCACCGGAACACCGTGCCGTCCCGGAGCACTGGATCCCCGCCCTGGATCTGGACATCCTTGGAGTTGGGGTACCAGGTCGGCCAGTTGTTGGCGTCGACGATATGGCTCCAGACTCGCTCGCAGGACGCGTTGATGATCAAGTCGTTGTGGGCGAACAGGTCGGCCTTGGCCGGATCGAAGCCGGCCGGCCAGTGGATATCCGGAGAGCGGTGGGCGAGATCGTCTCTCATTGACATGGGTTTGTATCCTTCTACGTGAAGAGCAGAGTCGGGACCGGCCGTCGCGCCCGCACTAGCGAGCCCGAAGACCAACAGGGAGGCTGCGGTAATGCGGCCGGCATTGAGCAACGCGGTGATGTCTTTCATGCGCGTTCTCTCTGGATTAGAGTTGCAATGGCCTGGTCGAGGCTGATGGCACCCTTGCGGGCGTGTGCGCCACGATCCGGGAAATCGATCCAGCCGGCATTGAATCCGTCGATCATCTGCATGCGGGGCGTGGGATTCTTCATGCCCTGAGTACGAAAGATCGATTCCCAGCGATCGCGCGGCACGACCTCGGCGCGTACTGGTGTGCCGAGCACTTCGGCGAACGCTGCGGCCAGGGCATTCGGCGAGACGCGCTGCGCGCCCTCCAATTCGACTACACGCTTGCCCTCCCAACGCTCTTTGAGGAGTTCTGCGGCAGCACGACCCACGTCGTCGGTAGAGACCATCGGGATGGGGCGGTCCAGCGGCTGCAGATAGCTCTGGATGAGTCCCTTCTTCGCCGAGGCGATGTCCCAGGCGGCGTTTTCCATGAACCAGGCCGCGCGCAGGAACGTCACGGGCATCGGCAGGCTGCCGAGGGCTTCCTCCATCCGGCCGAGCACGTTCAGCAGGTTCGGCTGCGGCGCGTCAGCACCGACGGTCGACAGCGCCACGACCTTTGTGGGTTTGGCTCGCGCAAGAGCCGCACGCAGTGAGTCGATAAAGCGGGCGGCCTCGGGGAAGCCGGGGGCGGGGTCGAACACCGGAGGGAGCACTACGAAGACGCCCGCCGTGCCCTCGAACGCCGTCGCGAGTGCCGCCGTGTCTGAGATGTCGGCAACGGCAATATCGCACCCCAACTGCGCCCAGGCGGCGCCCTTGCTGCGATCCCTGACGACCGCCCGGACGGGCTGATCGTCCGAGAGAAGGCTGCGGGCAACCGCTGCCCCGACTTTTCCTGTGATACCGGTAATTGCAAACATGCGCGCTGCTCCTTTTCAGTAAATCGCCGCCGTCGGCGTGGACGGCAATATCCCACCGGCTCATTCGTGATTAAATAGCGTTTATGTGAATAAAGTCATGACTAAAAGGCAGGAATTAATATGGCTTTCGACGGCAAGCTGCTCTCCGGAGTGACGGTGCTGATCGCGGTGGTGGAGGCCGGGACCATCGCGAGGGCGGCCGAAGCACTCGGAGTATCGCCCTCCGGTGTGAGCCGGGCCCTCTCGCGTCTCGAGCAACGCGTGGGCGCGCGCCTGCTGGCGCGGACCACCCGGTCGCTCTCGTTGACGGATGAAGGCCGGCGATTCTGCGAGCAAGTAGGGCCGCACCTGGCCGGCATCGAGGAGGCAGCCATCGAGGCCGCGGGTTCCGCCAGCAAAGTGCGGGGACGGCTGCGGGTCAATATCGATCCGTTCTTCTCCAGGATTGTCTTGTCGAGGCATCTAGCGGCGTTTCTGGCGCGCTACCCGGACCTTTCCGTCGAACTGATCATGCGGGATTCCGTCGGCGATCTAGTCGCGGACGGATTTGACCTGGCCTTGCGCTTCGGCGAGCCGCCCGTTGGATCTTTCGTCGCCCGAAAGCTGATCGAGACGCGGGTGCTGACCGTGGCCTCGCCTTCCTACATCAAATCCCATGGAAGGCCGCGGCATCCCAAAGAGATCGAAGAACGCGACTGCATCGATTTCTACGATGCGGCCAACGCGCGGCCCTACGACTGGGAGATGAGACGTAAGAAGGAGGTGCTGCCGCTGCGGGTCAAGGCGCGCCTTCTGGTGTCGGATTCGGGAACGCTGATCGGCGCGTGCGAGGCGGGCGCCGGCATCGGCCAGATCCTGGAAATCGGCTGCGAACAGCTTCTGCACAGTGGCCGGCTGATCGAGCTGTTTCCGGAATGGTCGGAGGAACGCTTTCCCCTGTACGCGATCTACCCCTCACGGCTGCACCGCGCGGCGAAGGTGCGGGCGTTCATAGAGTTCTGCCTGGAGATCATGGGCGGAAATCAGGCCAAAGTTCAGAGGAAGGCTCGGTGAATCTTCTAGACCTTCGCAGCAGCGCTCTTGAACCTACCTCCGTCCGCCGCCGTCCGATCGGATGCTTGATGGCGAATCCTGTTCGGCGCCGGACCGGTCGAGTGGCGGAACGTCAGGGAGGAGGGCAGCATGTGTTTAGAATGGTCGGCCGGCTCCCCGCTCAGCATGCCCAACAGCAAATCCACCGCTTGCGCTGCCATGTCCGGGATGGGCTGGCGAACGGTGGTGAGCGCCGGCCACGCTTGGCTCGCGAGCGGCGCATCATCGAATCCGACGACGGAGAGATCCTCGGGTACCCCCAGTCCGATACTGTGTGCCACCGTCAGTACGCCGGCCGCCATCTCGTCGTTACTCGCGAAAATCGCAGTGGGCCGCTTGCTCACCGGCACGGTGAGAAGCTTGCGCGCGCACTGAACTCCCGAAGCGTGGGAATTGTAGCCCTGCGCGACGAGAGATTTGTCGAGGCGCAATCCGCAGGTCTTTAGTCCGTCGAGATACCCGCGATACCTGTTCATGACCGCGGCATGATCCGGATTGCCGATGATGAAGCTGATGCGCTGGTGGCCAAGGGCGGCGAGCTGTTCGGTCATGCTCGCGCAGATCTCCCGGTCATTGGTACAGACGCTGCGGTAGGTATCGGTGTGCTCTCCTGGGGCAATGCGTACGAAAGGAATTTTCTGGCTCTCCAGAACCGTTGTCACCGCGCTCAAGTCCGACAGAGGCGGCGTCAGAATTACGCCGTCGACGCGCGATTGGCGCACGTTGCGGGTCACATCTGCGGCGAGCGAGGCTGCGTTGTAGTCGCAGGGTTCCATGACGACCTGATACTTGGCCGCGCGGCTCCTTTCTATCACTCCCGCCAATACGCTGGTCGTGTAGTAGCCGCACGATATGTCGTAGAGCAACCCGATCAGATAGGAGCGATTACCGCCAAGCCCACGCGCGGAAGGATTGGGGTGATAGTCGAGCTTCTCGATCGCCCGCAACACTCGCTCGCGAATCTGCGGCTTGACGCTCTTTATATTATTGATGACACGCGAGACAGTCTTTATCGAGACGTCGGCGTGTTTTGCGACATCGATGATGGTTGAGTTTGCCATACCGTTTGCGACAATGGCGCGTCGCAGTGCCGAATGCAATAGGTGAGGCCGAATCCGTACGGGAACAACGGGGAGTCGCCCATGCCGCTGCGATTGGGGTTGCCATTCGCGGCGCTCCGCGGCCACGCGAATGATAATTTGCCGGTAAAGTCGTAGTTGATTGCGCCATTATTTGCACGAAATAGGACATCGGCGATGCCCGCGCCTTCGCTACCCGGCAGCCACGCCACTACGAAAGCATCGGCTGCGTCCAATTCTGCGGTGACGCCTCTCGGGCGGCCGGTCAAAAACACCGCGACGACCGGCACGCCTCTTTGCCGCATGCGCCGCACCAACGCCAAGTTCGAATCGGGCCCAGACTCGTCAGGCACGGCTGCCGGTGTTCGAGGGGCGGACCAGGCCCCGCGCGGACTGACTTCGGGAGCAGGCCGGAGAATGTCGATGGGATCGGCTCCTCGAAATTCGACCGTCTTGATGTCGCCATGCCACTCGCCATAGGGGTTCTCGCCGAACACAACGATCGCGACATCCGGCCGGGACCGATACGTGCCGTCCACGCTCAGAGTTGTCGTGCCGCCTGCCGGTACTACTGCGGCGCGAATACCCCCGAATATGGATGTTGCACCCGGGAAGTCCGTGTTGGTATTGCCTGTGCCTTGCCAGGAAATCGTCCAGCCTCCCGACTGCTTGCCGATGTCGTCGGCGCCATCGCCGGCAACCAGCACATTGATCCTGCGGCGCAGAGGCAGCAGCCCGTCCGAATTTTTGAGCAACACCAGAGACTTTCGGACGGCTTCGCGGGCGACCGCGCGATGTTCCGGCGCGCCGACCAGCGCAAGCCGATTTCCAAGCGGCCGGGATGACGGACGGCCCTTCTCGAACAGGCCGGCCCGAAGCTTCACTCTCAGAATTCGGGTAACTGCGTCATCGATTCGCGATTCGGGTATGTCTCCGGCCCGTACTTGTGCGACGGTGTTCTGCAGGAAGGCACGCCATTGCTCCGGCACCATGAACAAGTCGATCCCGGCGTTCACCGCCTGCGAGCAGCGGTCCTTGGAGCAACCCTGTACCTCATCGATCCCGTCCCAGTCGCTCACGACCAGCCCGTCGAATCCCATGCGCGTCTTGAGAACATCCGTCAGCAGATGATGCTGACCGTGCAGTTTGCTGCCCTGCCAGCTGTTATAGGACGCCATGACGGTCTGCACGCCGGCTTGGATCGCCGCGACATACCCCTGGCCGTGAATATCGAAAAGTTCCTGTTCGGACGAGAGATTGTCGCCGCGATCGATCCCGCGGTCCGTCCCGCCGTCCCCGATATAGTGTTTCGCCGCGGCCACGACATGGTTGATGTCGAGAAATGTAGGCGTGCCCGGCGTGCCCTGCAGACCTTGGACCATGCGCCCGGCGTAGGCGCGCACGATGTCCGGCCGTTGCGAATATCCTTCGTAGCTGCGCCCCCATCGATTGTCGCGAACGACGGCCACGGTCGGCGCGAACGTCCAGTCGATTCCGGTCGCGGCAACCTCACGCGCGGTGACTTCGCCGATGCGTTGAATGAGATCGGGGTCATGTGCCGCACCCAGGCCGATGTTATGCGGAAAGAGCGTAGCTCCGATGACATTATTGTGGCCATGCACCGCATCAGTACCCCAAATGACGGGTATCGGCGGAGCGCCTTCCGACGAGTCCATGGATGCGTCGTAGTAGCGGTCCGCCAGTGCGACCCAATCTGAAACCTTGGCATATTTATCGTTGGCAGGAAACGCACCGCCGCCATTGAGTATGGAGCCCAGCCGATAGGTCCTTACATCTTCCGGCGTGACATACCGTATGTCCGCCTGGACCATCTGCGCAACCTTCTGCTCGAGAGTCAGGTGCCGCAACAGGTCGGCGATGCGCGCTTCCATGAGCGGCTCGCGCGGCACAGGACTCGCCACCGATGGCCAAATCATCGACTGCGGCGCGGCGACGGGGTTCACCTCGCCGGCGCTGGATGATCCAAAAACGGCGCACACACCGCTCAGCGCGATCGCGGCAAGGGTCAGACAGCGGCTATTGAGCGACGGCGGGAAACTGATCATCTTTACCTTTACCTCGATCGGAGAGGTAGTTGGGCCGCGGCGCTCGCGTGACGCATGACCGCTCCGCATCGGAGTGCTGAGGTTGCCGCCATCCCTTCCTCACAGTTGGTTCGATCGTGGGTGCACAAATACACTAGCAGTACTAGCGTTGTCAAACAAGGAGTGATATCGATTTCTGTAGTGACGAGAGATATCGCAAAGAGTGCTATTAGATTAGCTACAACTGTAAAGACAACGATAGTATTTCCATGAATCATATAGCTTGAGGAGGCGATGTTCCATATGCCGCCGCGGACGTTCGGGTTCAAGGCGCGGTATAGGCTCTAGACAGACGCTACTGTAGCGGAGCATGGAACGTCGCCCACGGGAAGGGATACACTGACAATCCGTAGAACACGATCTTCCTGAACAAATTCTAGACGTGAAGGCCATTGTTGAGTCGGCAAGAGCCTGATGCGAAACTGATGGCGTCCTGCCCGCACCGCCCACCTTGCCCGGGCTGCCCGCGGTTCGGTGAGCGCGGCATCGCTCCTGCCGCGCGCGGCGCGCTGGATGAGCTGGCGCGCGCCCACGATTTGCCCGAGGTTGAGGTCATTTCCGGGCAAACCGCCGGGTTCCGCCTCCGTGCGCGGCTGGCCATCCGGGGCCGGCTGGGCTCGCCCAAGCTGGGATTGTTCGAGCTCGGTACCCACCGCGTGGTCCACATCCCCCACTGCAGTGTTCAGCACCCCTTGATCAACCACGTCGCTGCCGTCGTCCGGCGCGCTCTGGTCGATGCCCGAGTGACCAGCTACTCGGAGAAGGCCCACTTGGGTCACGCGCGCTATCTGCAGGTGGCGGTGGAGCGCAGTTCGCAATCCGCGCAGGTGGTGATCGTCGCCAACAGCGCTACGCCCGCGCCCTTGGCAGCGAGCTTCGATTTGATCCGCGAGCGGCTTGGGTCGAAGTTGCACAGCCTGTGGTTCAACGCCAATCAGGAGCGCTCCAATACCATCCTCGGTCCCGATTTCCAACACTGGTGCGGGCCGGCCAGCGTGGTCGAACGCTTCGGCGGGGCTGCCGTGCATTACCCGCCCGGCGCATTCGGGCAGAACAATCTCGACATCGCGCAGGAGATCATCGAGCACGTGCGCGCCCAAATCCCGCGAGGCGCGGGGATCGCCGAATTTTATGCGGGTGTCGGCGCCATTGGCTTGTCGGTGTTGGGTCAGGCCGGCGAGATCCGAATGAACGAAGTCAGCCCGCATTCGCTGCACGGGCTCGAGCTCGGGCTCGCTGAACTCGACCCCGCCGATCGGGCCAAAATTTCCGTCTTCCCGGGCCCGGCTGGAGCTGCGAGCCCGGCCGCGTCGGAGGCGCAGGTGGTGATAGCCGACCCTCCTCGGAAGGGTCTCGATCCTGAGCTGATCGAGCATCTGAGCCAGCATCCCCCCGAACGTTTCGTGTACGTGAGCTGCGGTCTCGATTCGCTCCTCAATGACACCGCGCGCCTGACCTCAGGCGGAAAGCTACGCCTCGCCGCGCTCACCGCATTCAATCTCCTGCCGTTTACCGAACATGTTGAAACCGTCGCTCGCTTCGAGCGAGCCTGATATCCCACCCGCGATCCAGCGCACGGCCGCCGACCGGGAAACTGGCATGATATTCCGGCCAGCAGGGTAAAATGACATCCGTACAAACACGTGAGCCGATTTAGTCATGAATATCAGCGATCTGTCTTCTCACATCGCGGAAACATGGGAGCGATCGATCATTCCGACGCTATGTGATTTCGTGCGCATTCCGAACAAGTCGCCGTTGTTCGATCCGGAGTGGGAAGCCCATGGGTATATGGAAAAGGCCGTCGTGCTGCTGGCGGAGTGGTGCAAGCGGCAGCCGATCAAGGGTTTGACGGTGGAGATTGCGCGGTTGCCGGGGCGTACTCCGCTGCTGTTCATCGAGGTTCCGGGGAGTTCGAACGATACGGTGCTCATGTACGGGCACTTCGACAAGCAGCCGGAGTTCACGGGCTGGCGAGAGGGGCTGGGTGCGTGGGAGCCGGTGATACGTGACGGGAAGCTGTATGGGCGGGGCGGGGCGGATGATGGGTACGCGGTGTTTTCCTCGCTCACCGCGATTGCGGCGCTCCAGGCGCAGGGCATCGCTCACGCGCGTTGTGTGGTGCTCATCGAGGGCTGCGAGGAGAGCGGCAGCTTCGATCTGCCGTTTCATGTGGAGGCGTTGGCGGCGCGCATCGGGCAACCGAGTCTGGTGGTGTGCTTGGACGCGGAATGCGCGGACTACGATCGGCTGTGGATGACGACATCGCTGCGCGGAAACATCGTGGGCGGCTTGAGTATCCAGATGCTGGCCGAAGGGGTGCATTCAGGGAGCGGCAGCGGCATCGCGGCCTCCTGTGTCGATGTGCTGCGCCAATTGCTGGACCGGGTCTCGAATGCGCGGACCGGGGAGTTGCTGAAAGATCTCTACGTGGAGATCCCCGAGGAACGGCTTCGGCAAGCGGCCGCGACCGCGGAAGTGCTTGGGGATTCTGTGCGCGCGCGGATGCCTTTTGCCGAAGGCGTCGCCCCTGTATCTCGCGCGCCGGTCGAATTGATTTTGAATGCGACCTGGCGGCCGACACTGGTTGTTACGGGAATCGACGGCTTGCCTGCGGTGCGCGATGCCGGGAATGTCTTGGTACCCAGCATCCGCGTGAAGCTTTCGTTCCGATTGCCGCCCAGCGCCGACCCCGAGAAGGCGCATGAAGTCATTCGACACGCGCTCACGAGCGATGCTCCTTTTAACGCGCGTGTCGAGTGGGTGCTCGATTCCCATAACGCGGGATGGAATGCGCCGGCGACCGCGCCCTGGTTGGAGCGCGCTACCCAGGAGGCGTCGCGCAACTTCTTCGACCGCGACGCGATGGCGATGGGGACGGGCGGCACTATTCCCTTCATGGCGATGCTGGGCGCAAGATTCCCCGCCACGCAATTCATGGTCACCGGGGTCCTGGGTCCGCAGTCGAATGCGCATGGACCCAACGAGTTCCTGCACATCGACTATGCCAAACGCTTGACGGGCGCCGTGGCGCAGGTGTTAGCAGCGCACCTGCGGGCCGCGGCATGAGGTTCTCCAATGCCGTCGAATACCCAATGATCCACTTTCTTTGTCACCGCGTTACCCTGGCGTAGCGCTTCCGATACTCAGCCGGTGTCACGCCAACCCGCCGTGCAAATGCGCGGCGAAGCGTGTCGGCATCGGCAAAGCCACAGCGCGCCGCGGATGTCGGCAAAACACAATGTATGAAAACTAAAGCAATCATAACCGGCGCAACGGGGATGGTCGGGGAGGGTGTCCTGCTCGAGTGCCTGAACCATCCCGATGTAGAACAGGTTTTGGTCATCAATCGAAGGCCGGGAGGAGTGTCGCACCCGAAATTGCGCGAAATCATTCATGCCGATTTTTTCAACCTGGCGTCCATAGAGCAGCGATTGATCGGATTCAACGCTTGTTTCTTCTGTCTGGGCGTATCGTCCGTCGGCATGAGCAAGGAGGAATATACGCACGTTACGTACGATCTCACGTTGAGCGTGGCGCAGCTATTGGCGAAATTGAATCCGGAGATGACCTTTTGCTATGTGACGGGTGCGGGTACCGACAGCAGTGAACGCGGACGCACTGCCTGGGCGCGCGTAAAAGGCGCTACCGAAAATGCCTTGATGCGGCTGTTCAAACGGGCTTATATGTTCCGCCCCGCCTTCATGAAACCGACGCCCGGCCAGAAAAACGTAAACAGCCTCTACAAGTATATTGCCTGGATTTATCCCATTGGCAGGGCCCTCTACCCTGCGGGCTTTTGTACTTTGCAGGAAGTAGGGCTCGCCATGATCAATGCTGCGGGCAAAGGCTATCCCAAACAAATTCTGAACGTATCGGACATCGTCGAGTTGGCAAAACCTTGACGTGAGGGCGGGGTGTCATTCGATCACGGCTTCGATAAAGCTCGGGCCCGCCTCTGTCATCGACCGCGCGAACACGGAGTCGAACGATTCCGCAGTCTCGCAGCGCACCGCCGCCATCCCAAACCCTGAGGCGATCGACACCCAATCCAAGGTTGGATCGGTAAGAGCCAGGAGACTGCGAGCTCGGTGGCCCGCAGCACCGGATTGGGTGCGGGCCAATTCCATATTCAAGATGCGATACGCACGGTTCGCAAAGACGACGACGGTAACGTCCAGATTTTCCCGGACCAGAGTCCAAAGCCCCTGCACGGTGTAGGCCGCCGCTCCATCGCCGTTTAGACAGAGCACTTTGCGTCGCGGCTGCGCGATCGCGGCGCCGATTGCGGCCGGTATTCCCTGACCGATGGCACCCCCCGTGAGAAACAGCCAATCGTGGGCGCGGGCCGCATAAGTCAGCGCATAGATAGGGAGCCCGGATGTGACCGCGTCTTCTGAAACGATTGCGTTGTCCGGCATATGCCTCGCGATGGAGGCGCCGATCGTGGCGGGGGTTAGATTCCCCGTGGGTGCCGAATCGCTGAGTTTGAGTTCAACGACTCTTGGTGACTCGGATGCTGCGACGGCATCTGCGAGAGCCCGAAGCGCATATTCGCCATCCTCTTCAGGCAGCGCCAGCGTCTCGACAGTGCATCCTTCCGGCACCAGCACACTCGGCATTCCTGGGTAGGCGAAGAACGCAACCGGCTTCTTCGTCGAAGCGAGCAGCATCAGATCGACGCCCTGCAAGCTAGCCAGTGCCTTTTCACCGAAGTACTCCATTCGTTGGGGCGCAAAGCGGCCTGCGCCGCGGGGCTGACGAGCGACGAACGTGTCGATGATCACGCGCACGCCGGCGCTTGCGAGGCGCCCACCGGCAATGAGCCCTTCTTCGGTAAGAGCCCTCGATCCCACGAGAATGGCTGGCTTCTTGGCGGCCTTCAGCGCCTTCGCGACGGCCGCAATGCGTGCGGAATCGGGACGGGAACGGACCGGGGCGGCAAGCACCGGACCGGTGTCGCCGCACTCGGACCACGCACAGTCTGCAGGCAGGATCAGCGTCGCCGGACCGCCCGTGCCAACCTTGCTTTGTCGCACCGCTTCGGAGGTCAAGGCGACCGCATCTCGCGCGGTCTCGGCGGTCGCCACCCAAACGGAGACAGGTTCCGCGAGCGCGGCAATATCAGAACTCAGGGGCGCATCTAGAGAACGATGATAGGTCGCATGATCACCCACGATATTGACGACGGGCGAACAAGCCCGCCGCGCATTGTGAAGATTCGCCGACCCGTTCGACAGTCCGGCTCCAAGGTGCAGCAAGGTGGCCGCCGGCTTGCCTGCGATTCTGGCATAGCCGTCTGCCGCGCCGGTGGCCACACCCTCGTACAGACAAAGCACCGGCCGTACCCTCGGTTCGCGATCAAAGGCCGCGACCAGCTGCATCTCGCTGGTGCCCGGGTTCGAAAAGCAGGCCTCGACGCCGTTGTCGGCGAGGGTCCTCAAAATGATCTCGGCGCCATTCATGACTTGCATCCTAGAGCACGCGATCGCGGCCGTCGACAGGGTCGGCTGCAGGGATTGGGCTTGTCGCGCATGCAACGGTCCAGAACCCTGTACGACAAGGTCGTCGACGACCATTGCATCGCTTACTTGCCCGCGCCACACTGCGGGTCCAGCCAATGGACAGGAGTTCCGCATGCCATCCATGCACCGCTATCAGCTGCCGGTCGAACAGACCGGCTGGCGCTTCAACGGTCAAAGCGAGATCGATTTCGCCTGGGAATACGACGCGCCGCGAGAGCGATTGCTGAAGTTGTACGGCAAGGCCAAGAAGGACCAATGGGACCAAGCCACGCGCATCGACTGGAGCACCGACCTCGATCCCGAAAACCCGATGCAGCTCGACGATCGCATGATCTCGATCAACGGGACGGAGATGTGGGAGAAACTCACGCCCAAAGAGAAGGCCCACGTGCGCCACCACGCGCAGGCTTGGAACATTTCCCAGCTGATGCACGGTGAGCAGGGCGCACTGATCGCGACTGCAAAAATCGTGCAGATGGCTCCGGATATGGATGCCAAGTTCTATGCCGCCACGCAGGTGATGGACGAGGCGCGTCACGTGGAGAGCTACTCACGCCTGCTGCACGAGAAGTTCGAGCTTGCGTACCCGATGACTGCGCCGCTCAAAACCCTGCTCGAACAGGGCTTGAGCGATTCGCGCTGGGACTTCGTCTACCTCTGCATGCAGGTGCTGATCGAGGGACTGGCCCTGGCCGCGTTCCAGCGGTTGCGGGACTACAGCAAGAACCCATTATCGGTGGCGATCAACGCCTATGTGATGCAAGACGAAGCCCGCCACGTCGCTTTCGGACGCATCGCGCTGCGCGACTACTACAAGCATCTCACCGCCCACGAACTCGGCGAGCGCGAGGAGTTCCTCGTCGAAGGTTGCTACCTGATGCGCGACCGCTTCGATGCGCGCGAAATGTGGGAGCACATCGGCTTCCCGGTCGACAAGTGCGTCGAGGCGGCAATGATTTCGGAGAACCAGCGCCTGTTTCGCGCGCAGCTCTTCTCGCGCATCGTGCCCACGGTTCGCGACATCGGCTTGTGGGGTCCGAGGGTGAAGAAGGCATACGAAGACATGGGCGTGATGCAATTCGCCGACATCGACATCGCGGCCAAGCTGGCGGCCGACGAGGATTGGGCCAAGGAACTCGATGCCAAGAAGGCGCGGCTGGCCGCCGCACCGTCATAGGCGCCGTCGCGGAGACTCGTCAGTGTCCGGCGGCAAAACCCCGCTTACTCGCTGCCGCGCGGGGTGTATTTGAATTTCTGGCCGGCCACGGTCGCGGTATACATGAGACCACCCTTCGCTATCGTAAAGACCGCTACACCTTTCCAATACCCGCCGTTCACCGTCGCGTCTTTCGCGCCTCCACTGGCGCCGGACGTGGCCCCGGTCGTACCCGCGCTGGCAGAGGCCCCCGCGGTGACCGCCACTGCGCTCACACCCGCATCAAATTCGTACGTCCCCGATTCGAATGTATCGAGGTCGCGTTTATCCTGGAAGAAAATGATCTGGCTGTAAGCTTTGCCGCCCGCTTGAAAGCCGGCGCTCAATTGCGTCATCGTCGCGTCACCCACGTACTTGTCTTGAACGTACACGCGGCCTTTGCCGTGCGCGCCGCCGACGATGAAGCCCGCCTCGCCCACGGTTGGGAACACTGCGTAGCCATAGCACGTCTGAAAGAACCCGGCGCTATCGCCGGCATTCTTGAACGATGCAATGGCGTCAGAATATTTGTCGGCGTGCGCTGCACCGGCGGCAAGCAGCAAAAGCGGAGCAAAACAGAAAAGGCGCCTCATAGTTCTCACCTCCACGGAGCATGATTCTCCCGTGTACCGCCGGTCGTGGCAAGTTTCCGCTGAACCTGCGCGAAAGCTTGGCCGGCGTGGAAGAGCGGCTCGATACTGGCATAGCCCCGGGGTACGCCGCATTGCTATGATCGATGTATGATTCCGCATCAAATCCCTCATCTATGTTGACGATCGCGCTTCGCCAATGACCCGCCGGCGCCTGGCTGGGCTCGCGCTGGTACTCCTCGGCATCTTCGCCATCGTGGCGTGGACCCATCGGCGGCATGTTGCCGGCGAGCTGCTGCGCACGGAACCAGATCAAATCCTGAAAAGTCCGGCGCTCCTACGCGAGGCGATGCGCATCGGCCGGCCGCAATACCAGGGGCACTGCCAGAGCTGCCACGGGGCGGCGCTCGAGGGAGATCCTGCCCGCGGCGTCCCTAATCTCGCCGGCAATGTGTGGCTCTACGGCAATGATCCCGTGGACGTTGAACGCACGATTCTCTATGGGATTCGCTCCGGTCATCCCAAGTCGCGGAATATCGCCGACATGCCGGCACTCGTGCGCACGGGTCAAATCGCGCCCGATGATGCGCGGGATGCCGTGGAGTACTTGCAAAGCCTCGCGGGCCGGCCTTACGACAAACCAGCGGCGCTTCGCGGGCGTTCCATCTACTTTGGCAAAGGCAACTGCTACGACTGCCACGCCAATGACGCCAAGGGCGTCACCGACTACGGCACGCCGGCGCTGTCCGGACCGACATGGATCTACGGCGGCGATCGAGAGTCGCTGTATCAATCCATCGTCAACGGCCGGCACGGCATGTGCCCGGCTTGGGTCGATGTCCTGACGCCCGTGCAGATCCGTGCACTGGCTCTCTACCTCGTTGCCACCTCGGCGCTGCCGCGCGTCAGCATAGTGCGACATTGAACACAGGAGGCCTTCTTGGCCGCGCACGAAGAGTTTTTTGATATTTCAAAACCGTCGGTACGCCGTTCCATGACTCTGCTGGCGGGCGGGGCGCTGATCGGGTTGGGTCTGGCGGGCTACGGACTGTTCACCGCCAAAGGCACGCGTTCGCACGCCGTTCCGCCTGAAGCCGTCGCGCTGGTGAATCAGCGCCAGATTCTGCGGAGCGACTTCATGACCCAGACCCAGACTCAATTTGTGTTGCCGTTTGCGCAGACGTCCCGCGAGCAGCGCCGCACCGTTCTCGAAGACATGATCAACGAAGAACTGATGGTGCAACGGGGTCTTGAAATCGACCTGCCGAGCTACGATCCGGACGTGCGCAATGCCTTGGTCGCCGGCGTCGAACTCGAGGTCACCGCGGACGTGCTGGCGCAGCAGCCCACACCCGAAGAGCTGCGAGCCTACTACGAGCACCATAAGGACAAGTATTCCACCGAGGGCGTGATGCAGCTGCGGGACTTGCTGGTCAAGAGCGATGCGTCGCCCCCGGGGGCAGCCGCACATGCGGCAGCGCTGGCGGCTGCCGCGGCGCTGCGCCGCGGCCAAACGCTCGACGCGGTGATCAAGAAATTCAATCTGGTCGATTCGGGGCGTTTCATGGACGCCGGGCACGCGGATACGGGGGATATCTTCCAGTTCGCCCTGCGCGCCAAGCTCGACGATGCGCTCTACCAGGCGACGTTGCCGCTGCATGACGGGGAAGTATCTGATCCGGTCGAGGAGACCGATGGCGTGCATTTGATCGCCATGATCAAACATCGCTTTCCCGTTGCTCAGACTTTTGAAGAGGCGAGCAGCCAGGTGTGGACGGACGTGAAAAAAGAGGCACAGGTCAAGGTGCGCTCCGCCAACCTCGCTTACCTGCGCAGCCGCGCTGACATCATCACGGCCCCCGAGTTCGCGCAATGAGGCCGCGCACCGCGCGAGCGGTGGCGGCAATCGCGCTTCTGGCGGGACTGGCCGGCCCGGCCGCGGCCCACACCAAGAGCACGAGCTACTCGAACTGGCGCATCGAGGGACGGGAGGTGCACCTCTCGTTTACCGCACCGTTGATCGAGACCGCGCGGCTGAATGAACCCGGGGAGACCCAGCCCCCCGACGAGCGAATTGAGGATTATCTCTCGAAGCGCCTCAGCGCGAGCGCCGACGATGAGATGTGCACTCTGACCGCGCCCCCAAGGCCGCTGACGGCGTCGGCACAGTTTCGGCGCTTTGAGATGAGCTACCACTGTCCCGGCGACAAGCCCATCACGCTGCATTCCGAGGCCTTCCTCGACCTGGTTCCGTCGCATGTTTCGCTCGCGCAGATCCAAACGAGTGACGGCCGCCTGATTCAGCAACTCTTCACCAAGGACCATCAGACCTTCGCGACGTCCGGTAAAGACGAGAGCATGCGCGACGCCGGGTTTCTGCGATATGTGCAGATGGGCATCATGCACATCTTCACCGGGATCGATCACATGTCGTTCCTGCTCGGCCTGGTGCTGATCTCCCGGCGTCTGCGCGATCTCGTTTTCGCCGTGACCGGATTTACGATCGGCCACAGCGCGACGCTGGCGCTCGCGGTCACCGGAATCATCCGCCCGCACGCGGAATTCATCGACGCGCTGGTGGCCCTGACTATCGCCATGATCGGAGCCGAGAATATAGCCGTGGCCACGCACCGGCCCGGCATCGTGGCCGGCGGCCTCGCCGGCATGCTGCTACTGATGGCCGCGGGCAGCTTCTTGGGCCTCGGGGGGCTGCCAAGCCTGATACTTCTGGGCGCCGGGCTGTTTGCGGCGAATTACCTGATGCTCTCCGGGCATCTGCGGGACGCCGCGCGGCTGCGAATTGTGGTGACGATCGTATTCGGGCTGATCCACGGCTTCGGCTTCGCCGCGGATCTGCTCGAGTTGCGTCTGCCGTCGGGACAACTTTTCAGTATTCTTCTCGGTTTCAATCTGGGCGTCGAAATCGGACAGCTCACGCTGGTGTTGGCGGCCTTAGGCGCCGTGGTGCTGCTGCGGCGTGCGAAGCTGGCGCTGCCGCGACCCATTGTGGTCGATACTGTTTCCGCCGGCCTCGTCGGCCTAGGGGTGTACTGGTTCATCGGGCGCAGCTACGTGTAAGCGATGCGGACACGCGGTTGCAGTCTTGGTCTGGACGAACGCAAGGGGAGTTAAAATGAGCGGTCCGTTGACATCTCTGCGAGTCGTCGAGTTCAGTGGTATCGGACCCGGACCGTTGGTCGGCCAGCTGCTGGCGGACCTCGGTGCCGACGTCGTGGCGGTGGATCGGCGCTCGGGGAAGGCCGACCCGGCGGACGTGAACCGGCGCAACAAGCGCTCCGTCGCGCTGAACCTACGCAAGGCCGAAGGTCTCGCGGCCGTGCGTTGCATGCTGGCCCGTGCGGACGTGCTGATCGAAGGATTCCGTCCCGGGGTGATGGAGCGGTTGGGTCTGGGTCCGGACGCTTGCCTCCTCGCGAACCCCCGCCTGGTGTACGGCCGCATGACCGGCTGGGGGCAGAGCGGGCCCCTGGCGCACACGGCCGGCCACGACATCAACTACCTCGGCATTACGGGTGCGCTGCACGCCATCGGGCGGCCCGACGAGCCGCCGCCGCCGCCGCTGAATCTGGTTGCCGATTTCGGCGGTGGCTCGATGTTCCTCATATTCGGCATCCTGGCCGCGTTGTTCGAGCGCTCGCAGTCGGGCCAGGGCCAAGTCGTGGACGCGGCAATGGTCGATGGCGTGCCGGCGATGATGGGCGGGTTGCACGGGAGGATGGCTCGCGGCCTGTGGTCCGAGCGGAGGGGCCGCAATCTGCTGGATGGGGGCGCGCCCTTCTATCGGACGTATCGCACCGCCGACGGAAAGTACATCTCGGTCGGAGCCCTCGAGCCGGAGTTCTTCGCAGAACTCGTTCGCCGCGCGGGCTTGCCTGAGAGTGAGATCGAGATCCAGAACGATCGAGACCAATGGCCGGAGATGCACACGCGCTATGCCGAGGTGTTCCGCCTGCGCACGCGCGACGAATGGACGACCCTCTTCGAAGGCAGCGATGCGTGCGCGGGCCCGGTGTTGACCTTCACCGAGGCCGCCGAGCACCCGCACAACGCCGCGCGAGGCACCTTCTTCAAGCAGGATGGGATCTTGCAGGCGGCGCCCGCACCTCGCTTCGGCCGCACGCCGGCTGCGAGGCCACGCCCACCGGGTGCGCCGGGTGCGGACACCCATACCGTCTTGGTGGAAAGCGGCGCGACAGACGAGGAGGTCCGGCAGTGGCGGGCCGCAGGCGCCCTGACCTGAGTTGTATCCGCCCGATCTGCGGCGGCCTGCGCTACCATGCGGCGGAGGACGCCGCCTCCGGCGAGACGAGCATGGTTCATCGATCATGACCTTTGTAATTCCAGAGCCGCCGCGCGCGACGATCCCGGTCGAGGGATCGCAAGAGCTCTTCCCGGTTCGTCGAATTTTCTGTGTCGGTCGCAACTACGCCGAGCATGCCCGCGAAATGGGCGGCGATCCGAATCGAGAGCCACCGTTTTTCTTCACCAAACCGGCCGACGCGCTGGTACCGATGGGCGGTAAGTTGAGTTTCCCCATCGCCACGAAGGATTTGCATCACGAGGTTGAACTCGCGGTGGCTCTCAAGGGAGGCGGCCGGCAACTCTCCGCCGATGCCGCCCAAGCGTTGATTTTCGGCTATGCCGTGGCATTGGACATGACGCGGCGGGATCTGCAGGCGGAAGCGAAGCGGCTCGCTCGGCCTTGGGACATGGCAAAGGGCTTTGACCAATCCTGTCCGATCAGTGCGCTTCGGCCTGCATCCGCACCGACTGCTTTGCGCGGCGAACTGTCGCTTTCGGTCAACGGCGCGATGCGACAGCGTGGCGATCTTTCAGACATGATCTGGTCGCCGAGCGAATGTCTCGCGGTTCTCTCGACCCTGGTCGAACTGCGTGCGGGAGACCTGCTGCTGACGGGAACGCCGGCGGGCGTCGGATCTGTTGCAGCCGGCGATGTACTCGAGGCCCAGTGCGCCCTCACGCCCTCCTTGCAAGTTCAATATTAAGGGGAATCACAGATGTCGACCAAAGGATCCGACTTGCTGGTTGCGGCCCTGGAAAACGAGGGAGTGTCCCGGATCTATGGGATACCAGGCGAGGAGAATCTCGATGTCGTCGAGGCTATCCGCAGGTCATCCATCGAACTGGTGTTGACCCGCCATGAGCAAGCCGCCGCCTTCATGGCAGCCACCTACGGCCGTCTCACGGGCAAACCGGGTGTGTGCATCACGACTCTTGGCCCCGGCGCACTGAACCTCACGACCGGCGCTGCGTATGCGCTTCTCGGCGCCATGCCCATGATCATGATCACGGGTCAGAAGGGTATTCTGTCGTCACGCCAGGCGCGCTTCCAGGTCGTGGACGTCGTTGCGGCGATGAAGCCGCTGACGAAGCTCGCGCGCCAGATCGTCTCTCCCAGAATGATTCCTACTCTCGTGCGGGAGGCGTTTCGCGTTGCGCAGGAGGAGCGCCCCGGCCCCGTTCACCTGGAACTCCCGGAGGACATTGCCGCCGAGCGGTGCGAGGGCGTGGCGCTGATCCTTCCTCACCCGGTCGAGCTGCCCTTGGCGGCGGCCGAGGCGCTGGACCGGGCCGCCCAATTGATCATGGCGGCCGAGCGGCCGCTGCTGATGCTGGGTGCCGCCGCGTCGCGTCCGCGCTCGACTTCGGACCTCTCCCGGTTCGTGCTGCGCACCGGGATTCCTTATTTCACGACGCAGATGGGCAAGGGCACGGTGGCCGGCGGCACGGAACTCTACATCGGTACCGCGGCGCTGTCGGAACGCGACTATGTGCACGAAGCCATCGATCGCGCGGACCTCATCGTCACCATCGGCCATGACACCATCGAGAAGCCTCCCTTCATCATGGGTCCGCAGGGTCCCCAGGTGGTGCACGTCGGATATCAACCGGCCAATGTGGAGCAGATCTATTTTCCGCAAACAGAAGTGATCGGCGACATTGGTCCCTCGCTTCGGCTCCTCGCGGACCGGGTCGAGGGCCGGATCCCGCGTGCCGGTGCATTGCTGCCTCTGCGCGAAAGTATCCTCAGCCGTATCGGGGCGCGCGCGACCGAAGACCGCTTCACGCCGCAACGGCTGGTGCACGACATCCGGCAGGTCATTCCCCCGGACGGCATCGTGGCGCTCGACAACGGCATGTACAAGATTTGGTTCGCACGCAATTACCGGACCCGCGTCGCCAATACTCTGCTGCTCGATAACGCGCTCGCCACCATGGGCGCCGGACTACCCTCGGCGATGGCGGCTGCGATGCTGTATCCCGAGCGCCGCGTAATGGCCGTCTGCGGCGACGGTGGGTTCATGATGAACAGCCAAGAAATGGAAACCGCCGTTCGGTTGAAATTGAAT
>Ga0137409_10000954_pt1 | contig 31492 bp, 25 predicted proteins | sample CZODoug1_16funga_FD_122059 | JGI IMG/M metagenome (GOLD analysis project Ga0137409, IMG submission 122059) | Vadose zone soil fungal communities from Angelo Coast Range Reserve, California, USA - CZODoug1_16fungal (Hybrid Assembly) | ecosystem: Environmental > Terrestrial > Soil > Vadose zone... | reverse complement strand
TTGATGATGTAGTCGATGCCCTCGTCGCCCATCTTGAAGCCGCGCACGTCGGCCATCTCGCGCTTGACCTGGTTGAACTTGGAGTGGTCGTAGCCGCGTCGCTCGAGGGCCTCGCGGGTGGCTTGGTTCACGCGCTCCTCGGCCGCCAGGTACTCCTTGAGGATGGCGGCCATGTCCATCTCGGCGTCGGCAACGCGCATGGTCTCCACCTCGATGTCCCCATCGGCCATGAGCGTTGCGACGGTGTCGCGGGCGATGGAGGGAATGATCTTCGGGTAGAGCTTCATGCTGCCGGTCCTTTCAAGACGCGTGCCCGCAGGGCGACGCCGCGTTCTAGGACAGCTGGCAAGGGGGTTCAAGGAAAAACCGCGCAAATCGCCACCGGATCGACGCTTACGTAGCGCCAGTGCGTCCGGCGCTCTCGGAGACCGGCTCGGCTCCGGACGGCTCCGGCTCCTGCGGGCCGATCGGCTCTGCGTCTCCCAACTCGGAGTCCTCCAAAGCTTCCAACTCGGCGGCGGCCGCGTCGAAAGCGACGTCGTCGCGGTCGGTGGCCAGGCCGCCGTCGCCCAGTGGTGGCGGTCCTTCGCCTGCGTCGGCGGCTCCTTGGGCAGCCTCGCGCGCTTCGGCCTCCAGGGCGGCGCGCCCTTCGGCGGCGAGGAACCGGTGCACCCGGTCGGCGAGTTGGAGATTGAACCCCTCGACTTGCGCGATCTCCTCCGGACCGGCGGCGCGGATCCGGCGGAGCGAGCCGAAGTGCGCGAGCAGCGCGCGCTTGCGCTTCTCGCCGATGCCCGGGATCTCCTCCAGCAGGCTGCGGAAGTTCCGTTCGCGCCTCAGCTTGCGATGGTAGGTGATCGCAAACCGGTGCGCTTCGTCGCGCAGCCGCGCCAGGAGGAACAGCTCGCCGGTGTTCTGCCGCAGGACGACCGGGTTCTTCTGCCCGGGAAGGAAGACGCGCTCGGGGCTGCGCTCGACCTGGTCCTTGACGAAGCGGCCCTTCCGGCGAGAGCGGCCGGAGGTCATCTCCGTGTTCGGGGTCGTGCTCGGGGTCGGGGTCGGGGTCGTGTTCGGGGTCGAGGTCCCGTTGGCCCCCTCCCCGTGGGCGATCTGCGCCACCTCGGGTTCCGGCCCCGCCCGCGCCGCCCACGCCTCGGTCACCGCGTACCCCTGCCGCGCCGCGAAGCGCGCCTCGTCCTCCACCACCCGGCTCTTCGCCAGCCCGGCGAGCGGCACGTCGGAGAGCGACAACCCCGCTTCCTTGAGCGCCGCGCGCGCGACGTTGAGCTGTCCCTTGCCGCCGTCGACCACCAATAGATCCGGCAGGTCCCGCTGCTCGATGCCCCGCTGCAACCGGCGGGTCAGGACCTGGAACAGGGAGGCGAAGTCGTCGCCCGCCGCTTCGCCGCGCACCTTGAAGAGGCGATACCCGCTCTTGTCGGGTTCACCATCCGTGAATACCACCTGCGACCCCACCGTGAGCTGCCCTTGGAAGGTGGAGATGTCGAAGCACTCGATGCGGCGGGGAAGGCGCGGGAGCCGGAGCCGCGTCTGCAGGCGCTGCAGCGTCTCCACGGCGTTCTTCTTCGTGCGCTGCCGCTCGTCGAAGTTGTGCTGCGCGTTCTCGGATGCCATCTCCACCAGCCGCGCCTTCTCGCCCCTCTCGGGCACGTGCACCCGGACGCGCTCTCCCTTGCGCTCGCTCAGCCACGCCTCGAGCGCCTCGGGGTCCGGCAGCTCCATGGGGAGGAGCAACTCCTTGGGGATGAACGCGCCCGATTCGTAATACTGGTCGAGGAAGCTGGAGAGAAGCTCCTCGGTGGGGAACTCCTGCCTGCTGAAGCTGAAGCTGCGCCCGCCCGAGAGCCGGCCGCCGCGGAAGAAGAGCAGCTGGACCTCCAGCAGCCCGCCTTCGCGGTGGAAGCCGAGCACGTCCTGGTCCACCGCGTCGCCCAGCACGGTCCGCTGCTTCTCCAGGCTGCGCTCGATGGCGTGCAGCTGGTCGCGCAGCTGCGCCGCGCGCTCGTACTCGAGCTTCGCCGCCGCCTCGTTCATCCGCCCGCCCAGCTGCGCCGTCAGCTCGTCCGCCTTCCCTTCGAGGAACAGCGCCACCTCCTCCACGCTGCGCTGGTAGTCCTCCTGCGGGACGCTGTAGACGCACGGCGCCGGGCACCGCTTGATCTGGTACTGCAGGCAGGGCCTCCTGCGGTTCGCCATCACCTGATCGGTGCAGGTGCGCAGCTGGAAGTGCCGGTTCACGATGCCCAGCGTCTCCCGGATCGAGGAGGCGCTCGAGTACGGCCCGAAATAGCGCGCGCCGTCCTTGCGCACGCGCCTCACCACCTCCAGGCGCGGGTACGGGTGCGTGCGCGAGAGCCGCAGCGAGATGAAGTTCTTGTCGTCGCGCAGCCGGATGTTGAAGCGCGGCCGGTGCTTCTTGATCAGCTCGTTCTCGAGGAGGAGCGCGTCCTTCTCGCCCGGAGTGATCATCACCTCGATGTCGCCGAGCAGGTCCGTGAGGAAGGGAATGAAGATGCGGCTGTCGCCGGTGCGCTCCTGGAAATACTGGGCGACGCGCGAGCGGAGGTTGACCGCCTTGCCGACGTACACCACCGCGCCGGCGCGGTCCTTCATGATGTAGCAGCCTGGCTGCGCGGGCAGCGCGTCCAGCTTCCGCTGCAGCTCCTCGGACAGCATCGTATTCGATCCTATCTATCCGGTCGCCATTTCCCGAGCAAAAGCGGAGCGCCGCCTGACCGGCCGTCCACGAGCGCAGCGCCGCCCTAGGGGCGGCAACTGTCGGCGGCGGCTGTCGGCGGCGACTACCGGCGGACTCCGCCGCCGCGGCTGCGGGGCTGCTTGCGCCGGCTGAACCGCCCGTGCTCCGGGCGCTGCGGCGCCGCGATGCCCGCCGCCGCCCGCGCCTCGGCGCGCAGCACCTCCGGGCGCTTGGGCAGGATACCCAGGTCGAGGTCCTTGATGGCCTGGATCCGGTCCCGGATCATCGCCGCGCCCTCGAAGTCCAGCTCCTGGGCCTTCTCGTGCATCTCCGCTTCGAGCCGCGCGATCAGCTTGGGCAGGTCGCGCTTGTCCTTCGGCAGGTAGCCGGCCAGCTCTTCCTTGCCGGCGAGCGCATCGTCGGCATCGGTGGCGATACCCTGGATCTGCAGGTCGAGGATGGCGCGCTTGACGCTCTGCGGAGTGATGCCGTGTTGCTCGTTGTAGGCCTTCTGCTTGGCGCGCCGGCGATCGGTCTCCTCGAGCGCGGCCTTCATCGAGGCGGTCACCGTGTCGGCGTAGAGGATCACCCGGCCTTCCAGGTTGCGCGCCGCGCGGCCGATGGTCTGGATCAGCGACACCGACGAGCGCAGGGAGCCTTCCTTGTCCGCGTCGAGCACCGCCACCAGCGAGACCTCGGGGATGTCCAGGCCCTCGCGGAGCAGGTTGATGCCGACCAGCACGTCGAACACGCCGCGGCGCAGGTCGCGCACCAGCGCGAGCCGCTCCAGCGTGTCGATGTCCGAATGCATGTAGCGGACCTTCACCCCGAGGTCGGCGTAGTACTCGGTCAGGTCCTCCGCCATGCGCTTGGTCAGCGTCGTGACCAGCACCCTCTGCCCGGCGGCCGCTCGCTTGCGGACCTCTTCGAGCAGGTCGTCGACCTGCGAGGCGACAGGACGGACCTCCACCTCGGGATCGATCAGCCCGGTGGGGCGGATGATCTGCTCGACGATGACCCCTTCCGACCTCTGCAGCTCGTACTCGGCGGGCGTCGCGCTGACGAACACCGCCTGGTTGACCATCTTCTCCCACTCGGCGAACTGCAGCGGCCGGTTGTCGAGCGCGCTGGGCAGGCGGAAGCCGTACTCGACCAGCGTCTCCTTGCGGGAGCGGTCACCCCGGTACATCGCGCCGATCTGGGGGATGGTCTGGTGCGACTCGTCGATCACCAGCAGGTAGTCCTTGGGGAAATAGTCGAGCAGGCACGGCGGCGCCTCGCCGGCCTTCCGGCCCGAGAGGTGCCGCGAGTAGTTCTCGATCCCCTGGCAGTAGCCCATCTGCTCGATCATCTCGAGGTCGAACTGGGTGCGCTGCTCGAGCCGCTGCGCCTCGAGCAGCTTGCTCTGGCCGCGCAGCTGACCCAGCCGCTCCCGCAGCTCTTCGCGGATGTCGAGGATGGCGCGCTTGCGGCGCTCCCCGCTGGTCACGTAGTGGCTGGAAGGGAAGATCGACATCTTCTCGATCTGCGCCAGCACCTTGCCGCGGAGCGGGTCGATCTCCTTGATGGACTCCACCGTGTCGCCGAACAGCTCGACGCGGATGGCGCGCTCCTCCTCGTACGCCGGGAAGATCTCCACCGTGTCGCCCTTCACCCGGAACGTCCCGCGGGAGAAGTCGGTGTCGTTGCGCTCGTACTGGATCTCGACCAGGTCGCGCAGCAGCTTGTGGCGGGGGTACTCCCGGCCGGCCTCCAGGCTCACCTTCAACTCATAGTACGCCTCCGCGGTGCCCAGGCCGTAGATGCAGGAGACGGAGGCGACGATGAGCACGTCGTTGCGCGTGAGCAGCGAGTGCGTCGCCGCGTGGCGCATGCGGTCGATCTCGTCGTTGATCGACGAGTCCTTCTCGATGTACGTGTCCGTGGTCGGGACGTACGCCTCGGGCTGGTAGTAGTCGTAGTAGCTGACGAAGAACCCGACCGCGTTCTGCGGGAACAGATCCTTGAACTCGCCGTAGAGCTGGCCGGCCAGCGTCTTGTTGTGGGCGATGACCAGCGTGGGCCGCTGAATCTCCTGGACCAGGTTCGCCACCGTGAAGGTCTTGCCGCTGCCGGTCACCCCGAGCAGCGTCTGCTGCCGGTCGCCCCGGCGCACGCCCGCGACGAGCTCCTCGATGGCCCGGGGCTGGTCGCCCTGCGGCTTGTAGTCGCTGACCAGCTTGAAAGGCATGGCCGTCAAGTGTAACAGGCGCGCTCGGATACCGCCTCCCACCGAGGTCCCCCATGCGCCAGACGATCGCTTGTACTCTCGCCGCCCTGCTCGCCGCCTGCGCCGCGGAGGCGCAGACGGCGCGCCCCCAGCCGCGCCAGCAACCCACCGCGCCCGCGGCCGCGCGCCCCGATGCGCCGGTGATGGGGGAAAGCCAGGCCCGCCCCGGGTTGCCGGTCGTGAGGCTGATCGCGACGGGCGGCACCATCGCCATGAAGATCGATCCGGTGAAGAAGGCGCCGGTGCCGGCCATCTCGGGCGAGGACCTGGTTGCCACCGTCCCCGAGATCGCGCAGGTGGCCCACGTCGAGGTGGAGAACCTCTCCAACGTGCCCAGCGACTACATGGACCCGGACCGCTGGGTGCAGTTGCAGAGGTCGGTGGCCCAGGCGCTTTCGCGGCCCGAGGTGGCCGGCGTGATCGTCTCGCACGGAACCGACACCCTGGAGGAGACGGCGTGGTTTCTCGACCTGACCGTCGACTCGCAGAAGCCCATCGTGCTCATCGGAGCGCAGCGCAACGCCAGCGAGCGCGACTTCGACGGCCCACGCAACCTGCTCAACGCGGCCCGCATCTGCGTCGATCCGGGCGCGCGCGGCAAGGGCTCCATGATCGCGCTCAACAACAACATCAATGCTGCGCGCGACGCGGTGAAGACGCACACCTCGGACGTGGACACCTTCAAGTCGGGCGATCTGGGCTTCCTCGGCTACGCCGACTATGACCGGGTAGTCTGGTACCGCGCGCCGCTGCGCCGGCAGCACGTGGCGCTGAAGGCGCTCGGGGAAGGTCAGCACCTTCCGCGGGTCGACATCGTCCCGATGTACGGCGGAGCCGACGGCACGTTCGTGCGCGCCGCGGTCGCCGCGGGCGCGAAGGGGCTGGTCATCCAGGCGCTGGGCTGGGGCAACATGAACGTTCCGATGTTCCAGGCGGTGAAGGAAGCGATCGCGAAGAGCATTCCGGTGGTGATCAGCACGCGCGTGTGGACCGGCCGCGTGTTGCCCAACTACGGCTTCGAGGGAGGCGGCAAGACCCTGCAGCAGGCCGGCGCCGTCTTCGCCGACAACCTCTCCCCGCAGAAGGCCCGCATCCTGCTCATGCTCGCCCTGCAGACCACCGCCGACCCGAAGCAGATCCAAAACATGTTCGACCGCTGAGCTGGGTCCGAGGCCGTACCTCCGATGTCACGCTCTCTGATCCGGCGCCTTCGACGCCTCCACCAGGGGGAGCTCGCTCCCCCTGGACCCCCAACATCTCACGGTCGACACACCGGAACGGCCTACTCAGAGCAGGACGCGCCAGTCGGTGCCGGTTGGCGAATCGCGCAGCTCGACGCCCCGGTTCGCTACCTCGGCGCGGATGGCGTCGGCCTGGGCGAAGTCCTTCGCCTTGCGCGCGGCGACGCGCGCGGCAATGCGCTCCTCGACCCAGCGCGGATCGATGTCCTTGCGGCGGGCGGCGAGCTGGCGGCGCGAGCGGACGGCCTCCTCGGGCTTCCGCGTGGAAAGCCCCAGCACGTGCGACAGCTCGCGCGCAGTCCGCAGCACCGCTGCCACGTCCGCCGGCGGCGCCTTCGCGTCGATGCTCGCGTTGAGCCGCGCGTAGAGGTGCTCCACCCGGGCCAGGGCGTCAGCGGTGTTGAAGTCGTCCTCCATCGCGGCGCGGAACTCCGCCACCGCTTCGGGAAGCGGCTGCGTCTCCGCGCCGAACTTCTTCTGGGCGAGGTACGCCTGGCCCTTCGCGAGCGACTCGTAGAAGTACTCCACGCGCCGATCGGCGTCGGCGAGCGCGGACTCGGTGAAGTTGATCGGGTGGCGGTAGTGCGTCGAGAGCAGGAAGGCGCGCAGCGACTCGCCGTCCCAGTGCTGCAGCAGGTCGCGGATGGTGCGGAAGTTGCCCAGCGACTTGCTCATCTTCTCGGCGTCGATGGTGACGAAGCCGTTGTGCATCCAGAAGCGGGCCAGCGGCTGCCCCGAGGCGGCCTCGCTCTGCGCGATCTCGTTCTCGTGGTGCGGGAACACCAGGTCCTTGCCGCCGCCGTGCACGTCGAAGCTCGTCCCCAGGTACCTCTGCGACATCGCGGAGCACTCGATGTGCCAGCCGGGCCGCCCCGGGCCCCAGGGACTTTCCCAGGTCACGCTGGCCGGCTCCCCGGGCTTGGCCGCCTTCCAGAGAGCGAAGTCGAGCGGATCGCGCTTCCGTTCTCCGGGCTCGACCCTGGCGCCGGCGAGGAGGTCGTCCAGGTTCCGCTTCGAGAGCTTCCCGTACGGTGGATAGGAGCGGACCGCGAAGTACACGTCGCCCCCGGCGGCGTACGCGTTCCCGCGCTCGATGAGCTGCGCGATCAGCTTCTGCATCTCGGGCACGTGGTCGGTCGCGCGCGGCTCCACGTCCGCAGGCAGCACCGAGAGCGCCTCGAAGTCCTCGCGGCAGGCGGCGATGTAGCCTTCGGCCAGCGCTTTGGGGTCCTGGCCCCGCTCGGCCGCGCGCCGGATGATCTTGTCGTCGACGTCCGTCCAGTTGCGCACGTAGGTGACGTTCCAACCGGCCCAGCGCAGGAAGCGCACCGCGGCGTCGAACGCGACCAGGAAGCGCGCGTGCCCCACGTGCGAGACGTCGTAGACGGTGATGCCGCAGACGTAGATGCCCACCCGCCCGGGCTCGAGCGGGACCAGCTCTTCCTTGCGGTCGGTCAGGGTGTTCCACACCCGCTGCGGCATCACTGCCTCAAAGCCGGCGGGCGCGAGCACGTCAACCGTGCCCGCGCCCGCCGCGAAACTGTCCAGTAACTGGTCAGCAGTTGAAGATTTGCTTCAGGTCCGTCTCGATGTCGTCTTCGTTGACACCCTTCGCCAGCGACAGCTCCTTGATGAGCAGGTTGCGCGCGGTGTCGAGCATCTTGCGCTCACCAAACGAAAGGTCCTTGTCGAACTTCAGCAAGTAGAGGTCGCGCAGCACTTCCGCGATCTCGAACACGGAGCCCGTCTTGATTTTCTCCATGTACTCGCGGTAGCGCCGGTTCCAAGTGGCGGAATCCACCGAGATATCCTTCTGCTTCAAGATGCCGTACACCTTGACGACGGCCTTCTCGTCGATCAGGTTCCGCAGGCCGACCGAGCCGACCTTGTTGATGGGGATGAGGATCTTCATCCCGTTTTCCATGATCTTGAGCACGTAGAAGGACTGCCGCTGACCGGCGATGTCCTTGTGCTCGATACCCATCACCTCTCCGACTCCCTGCCCCGGGTAGACGGCCTTGTCGCCGACCTTGAACGTCTGCATATGCGGCTTGTATCACGGCTTTGCACCCTGCGTCAAGCTCCCGGCTTGACTCGTCGTCGGAGCGGGGTGTAGGGTTACCGACTCGCGGTCGGTATGTAGGACTTGTCCTACATCTGAGGGGACACCATCAAAATGGTGTCCCCCAACGGCTTGGTGGTTGGGGCTTGGCGGTTGGGTGGGGGGGGCGGGCGATGGGGCGGCCGCTGCTGGCTGCATGCGTGGCCTTTTCCGCGGCCGCCTATCTCGGACTCGGCAGTGACTCGGGACTGGTCATCGCGCTGGCGTCTTGCGCGGTGGCGACCGGCGCCGTTGCGGCCTTGCGCTGGCGGGCTGCCGCCGCCCTGGGCCTGTGCGCGGCGCTCGGATTCGTCCGCGGCGGCTGCGGCGGCAAGCCCGCGCGCGACGCAGCGCTCGATGGCGCGCTGATCGACCCGGCGCTGGATCGGGGCGGGCGCGAACCGGTCCGCGTCGAAGGGACGGTGCTGGAGGCGGAGCCGCGCCCCCGCGGCCTTTCCGTGGTGCTCCGCATCGAGCTGCTCGAGCCTCGCCCAGGCGACGCCCTGCACGAGCCCCGCGATCCGCCGCTGGCCATGGTCCTGGTGGAGAACGCGCCCGTCCTGGCCCGCGGCGCCCGTATCCGCCTGTTCGCCCGGCTGCGCGAGCCACCCCGGGCCCTCAATCCCGGCGAGCGCGATCGCCGGCGCGACCTGGCGCTGCGCGGCATCGCGTATCAGGGATCGGCCGATTCCGCCGAGGTGCTCGCCCCGGCGCCCCGTCCCTGGCAGATCGTGGCCGATCTGCGGGCGCGCTTCGCGCGCCGCTGCGCGGAGGTGTGCACCACTCCGGCGCGGGCGGGCCTGGTCGCCGCTCTCGGCGCCGGGGATCGGTCGCTGATTCCGCCGGAGGTCGAGGAGGACCTGGCCGCCAGCGGCCTCGTGCACCTGCTCGCCAGCTCCGGACTGCACCTCGCGGTCGTCGCGCTGCTGGTCCGCTGGGTGGCAAAGCAGCTCTGGCTACGCGGGCCGTGGGCCACTCGCGCGCGGGCCGCAGCCGTGGCGTCGCTCTGCGCAGCGCCGGCCGTCGCCTTCGAAGTGCTCCTGCTGGGCGCGCCCTGGCCTGCGATCAGGGCAGGCGCCGGCGCGGGGCTCGCGCTCTCGGCCGATCTGTGCGGCCGGCGCACCGACGGTCTCACCGCCCTGTTCGTCGCCGCGGCGGCGTGCGCCGCGCTCGACCCGGCCGCCACGCACGACCTGGCCCTGCAGCTCTCGGTCGCCGGGGTCGCGGGGATGCTCGTGCTGGCCGACCCGCTGCGGGACTTCTTGCCCCGTCCGCTCCCGCGACTGCCCGCGCCCGGTCGCTTCTCTGAGATCGCCGGGCGCGTGGCGGAGCACGGCCTGCGCCTGGCATGCGCGACGGGGGCCGCCACGCTCTGCACCGGCCCGCTGATCGCCGCGGCATTCCACCGGGTCTCACTCGCCACCGTGGCCGCGAACACCATCGGCCTCGCGCCGGGGTTGCTCGCCATCCCCATCGCCTCGCTGGCGGTGCCCGTCCAAGCACTGTTCGCGCCCGCGGCGCTGCCGCTGCTCTGGGCGGCGGACCACCTCGCCGGCCTGACGCTGCTCGCGGCGCGAGGCTTCGCCGCCCTGCCCTACGCCCGCATCGTGGTCGCGGCGCCGGCGCCGTGGACAGCGCTGCTGTGGTGGGCGGCGGCGTTGCTGCTGGCGGGATACCCTGCTCCTCTCGGGGCCGGCTCGCGACCACGGCGGCCGGCCCCTCGCGCCCGCCTGCGCCGGGCGCTGTTCCCGGTCTGCGCGCTGCTCTGCACCGGGTTCGTCCATGCGGCTTCACCGCGGCTGTCGAGCTCGCTGCGGGTCACCTTCCTCGCCGTCGGCCAGGGCGACGCCGCGGTCGTGCAGCTGCCCGGCGGCGGCGCCCTGCTCGTCGACGGCGGAGGCGACTTGCGCGGCCTGGCTCCTCCCGGAGCGGACGTCGGCTCGCGCATCGTGCTTCCCGCCCTCGCCGAGCTGGGCGTCTCGCGCCTGGACGCGGTCGTGCTCACCCACCCGCATCCCGATCATGCCGGCGGGCTGTTCGCCGTGCTCGACCAGCTTCGGGTGGGCGAGCTGTGGGTCACCGGCGAGGCCGGACCGGGGAGGCTGGGGGATTTGCTGCGCGAACGGGCGCAGGCTCGCGGCGTCCCCGTGCGCGAGCCGGCGCCAGGGACGGTGGAGATGGGCGGGGTCCGCATCGAGATCCTCCGGTCGGGCTGGCACCCGTCGCGCTCCACCAACGACAACTCGCTGGTCCTGCGCCTGGTGCACGGCTCGGTCGCGGTGCTGCTCGCGGGCGACGTCGAGGCCCTCGCCGAAGCCGAGCTGGCCCAGTCCGGCCGCGACCTCCGGGCCGACGTCCTCAAGGCCGGCCATCACGGCAGCCGCACCAGCTCTACCGACGCGTTCCTGCGCGCCGCCCGCCCGGCGCACGTCGTCTTCTCCGTCGGCGCGCACAACCCCTTCGGCTTCCCTCACCTCGAGGTGGTCGAGCGCGCCCGCTCCCTCGGCGCGGCGACCTGGCGCACCGACGCCGGCGCAGTCACCGCGGTCAGCGACGGCCACACCGTCGAGCTCCGGCAACCCGTGCCCTGATCAGTCCGCGAACCGCAGGGTGGCGAAGCGGTCCAGGTTGTGGAAGTCGGCGACCATCGGCGGCGAGTAGGCCTGTCCTTCGCCGGGCCGACCCGGTCCTTGGCGCAACCGGTACAGGTTGAAGCGCCACCTGTCGCCGCGCTGAGGCCGCGGCCGGGGCATGCCGGTCAGCGCCGCGAAGGGGATCGCCAGCTCCGCCGTCCAGCCGCGGTCCACGTCGCGCGAGTCGTTCAGCGTGCCGTCGACGTGCACGGCGTGGCGGGCGCGCGACGACCAGGACAGATCCATCCCCTGCCTGCGGCCGGTGAACGAGGCGTCGAAGAGCGCGTTCGACGGCGCGAGCTCGATCTCGTCGTATCGCCGCAGGTCGCCGCTCGGGTTGAGGAACATCTCCACCACGTTCGAGGTGTAGAGAGGCTCATCGTCCCGGCTGAACGGCGTCGAGACGTCCGGGTCCTCCGCCTGGAACGCGACGTAGAGGTTGTCTTCGTCCCAGAGCAGGCGCGCGACCGTCTGGGCCGTGGAAGGTTTCCCGTCCTGGGACCGCACGAAGGGACCCGCCCGCTCCGCCCGATCCCACGCCGCCTCGGCGAGCAATCCGTCGATCTCGATCGGGCCGCTCGTACGATGGACCACGTAGTCGCCGCTGCGGCGGCTGCATCCACCCGTGGTGGCGATGGCGGTCGCGGCCAGGGCTGCGACGGCCCGGAAGCGGCCAGCCGCCCGCCGCCTGTCCTCAGGCAAGCCCGGCGCGCCGGACGATCAGATGGCAGAGGCGCTCGTGCCCGCCGAGCAGACTGGAGAACTGGAGCGGCCCGCGCCGCGTCCGCACCGCGTAGTTGGTGCCGAGCAGGCTGGGCAAGACGTCGATGCGCAGGATGTCGTCGAAGGAGAAGTGCCGCACCGCCGAGAAGGTGCGCACGGTGAGCCCCGAGTCGCTCACCGTGTATGCGAGCCGCCCGTAGAACATCGAGCAGGCGGTGAAGAGCGCGATGAAGAATGCGGCCGAGAGGAACGCCTGGCGGGTCGCGCCGTGGAGCCCGAGCAGCGCGACAAACACGCCGATCCAGAGTGTATCGGCGGCGAGCACCACGGTGCGGAGGACGGCGCGGGGGCGGAAGGTCTCGGGTGCCAGGGCTTCTCGACCTCTGGGAAGCTGCACCATGTCAGGAGCATAGCGACGCGGATCATCGCGAGCAATTCCGCACCCGGGCGCTGCTAGCATGGGGGCATGCGCGACGTTTCGCAGGCGCTCGCCTCCCCGGCGGCCTGGGAAGACCCGGACCGCGCCGCGCGCCTCGCGCCGCGGCTGCAGGACGAGACCGGCCTTGCCCCGTCCGACGCCGAGCTGCTTCTGCGGCTGTGCGAAGCGAGCGCCGACCCCGACGGCGCCCTCGCCGGAGCCGTGCGGGCGCTGGGAGCGCGGCGGACCCACCTGGGCCGGCCGGCTTCGGTCGCCGCGCTGGAGCCGCTCGTCACCATCTGCGCAGCCTCGCGCTACCTGGCCGCCCACCTGGCGGCGCGGCCGCGCCTGCACGATCTGCTGCCGCTGCTCTCCGCACGCACGCGGACTGCCCAGGAGGCGCTCTCCGCGGCACTCCGCCACGCCAACGCAAGGGACGCGGAGGCGCTCGCGCGAAGGCTCCGCCGCCACAAGTTGATCGAGGTGCTTCGCATCGCGCTTCGCGACCTCGGCGGCCGGGCTCCCCTCGCCGAGTCCGCGCGCGAGCTGTCCTGGCTGGCTGCCTCCGTCCTGGAAACGGCGGTCCGCTTCCATTACGCCCGCCTGTGCGCGGAGCACGGGGCGCCCGAAGGACGGACGGCGGTGGGCGCTTCCGGATTCTGCGTGCTGGGGATGGGGAAGCTGGGCGGCACCGAGCTGAACTTCTCGAGCGACGTCGACCTGCTCTACGTCTACGACCGCGACGGCCAGACGCAGGGGCCGCAGCCGATCGACCACTTCGCCTTCTACGCCCGGCTGGCCGAGGAGGTGACGCGAGCGATCGGGGCAACCCCGTTCGTCTTCCGCGTCGATCTCGACCTGCGCCCCGAAGGCCGCAGCGGGCCGATCGTGAACTCGCTGCGGGCGCTCGAGCTGTACTACGAGGCGCAAGGCGCGCCCTGGGAACGGTTCGCCCTGCTCAAGGCGCTGCCCGTCGCGGGAGACCTGCCGGTCGGCGAGGACGGGCTGCGGCGGCTGGCTCCCTTCATCTGGCGCAAGTACCTCGACCTGGGCGCGGTGGAGGAGATGCGCGCGCTCAAGGCGCGGGCCGAGCGCGAGGCCGGCAGGCACGGCGGACAGGACCTGAAGCTCGGCCCCGGCGGCATCCGCGAGGTGGAGTTCTTCGTGCAGGCCTTGCAGCTCCTGCACGGCGGAAAGGATGCGAGCCTCCGGGTCAGCGGCACCCTGCCCGCGCTGGAGCGGCTGCTCTTCGCCGGCCTCATCTCCAGCCGGGACCGCGACGAGCTGGCCGAAGCGTACGTGTTCCTGCGCCGGCTCGAGCACCGCGTGCAGATGGTGGCGGAGCGCCAGACGCACGCGCTGCCGGACGACCCGGCCGAGCGCGCCCGGCTCGCGCGCCGGACCGGTTATCCCGGGCCCCGCGAGGAAGCGGCGCGCGCGCTCGACCGGGACCTCCAGCTGCACCGCGGGCGTGTCGAGGCGCGCTTCCGCGACCTGCTGCGGGTAGCGGGCGGCGGCCCGCCGGACGCCGATCCGAACGCGACGCTCGCCGCCGATGCCCAGGCCGAGCCTGCCGAGCGCCTGCAGGCGCTGCGCGCGCTGGGGTTCCTCGACGCCGAGGCGGCCATCGCCGAGCTCGCGCGGCTCGCGCGCCGGCGCGAGACGCCGTTCTCGCCCCGCGCGCCGCCCGAGTTGCAACAGCTCGCGCCGCGCCTGCTGCAGGAAACCGCCGCCGCCCCCGACCCCGACCAGGCCCTGCGCCACCTCGCCGACCTGTTCGGGCAGCTCTCCAACCCGCGCGCCGTCTCCGAGCTGCTGGCGGGATCGGCGCGGACCGCGCGGCTGCTCGTCTCGCTGTTCGGATCGAGCGACTTCCTCAGCCGCTCCCTGCTGCGCCATCCCGAGCTGATCGACCAGCTGGTCCACCGCGGCTCGGCGCCCCTGGTGCGCACGCGCGACGACCTGCGCGCGGAGCTGCTCAGCCGGCTCACCGGGGACACCGAGCACGATCTGACCGAGCTGCGTCGCTTCCGCCTGGAGGAGCTGCTGCGGATCGGCGTGCACGACGTCGCCGGCGCGCTGGACGCGGACCTGGTGCCGCAGCAGCTCTCGGACCTCGCCGAGGCTTGCGTGGCCGCGTGCCTCGACCTGGCCATCGCGGAAGTGCAGCACCGCGACGGCCGGCCGCGCCACGCCGACCGGTCGCCGGCCAGCCTGGTGGTGATCGGCCTCGGCAAGCTGGGCGGCCGCGAGCTCGGCTACCACTCCGACCTCGACCTGCTCTTCCTCTACAGCGGCCCGGGAGAGACCGACGGCGCGCGCCATGCCTCCAACCACGAGCACTTCGCGCGCGTCGCGCAGCGGCTCATCAGCCACCTGACCCTCCCGTTGCGCGAGGGCAGCCTCTACCGCATCGACACGCGGCTCCGGCCGAGCGGGAGCGCGGGCCCGCTGGTCGTCTCTTTCGATGCGCTGGCCACCTACCACGCGCGCGAGGCGCGGCTCTGGGAGCGGCAAGCGCTCTTGCGCGCCCGCCCGGTGGCCGGGGATGCGCGCCTGTTCGAGCGCGCCTCGCGCGAGGTGCTGGTGCCCAGCCTCTTCCGGACGCTGGATCCCAAGGAGGCCTCCCGCGAGCTGCTCGCCATGCGCGAGCGCATGGAGCGCGAGATTGCCGCCGAATCCGACGCCCGATACAATTCCAAGCTCGGACGCGGGGGACTCGTCGACGTGGAGTTCGCGGTGCAGTTCCTCCAGCTGGTCCACGGCTCCTCCCACCCTTCGATACGCACCTCCTCGACCACCGCAGCGCTCGCCGAGCTGCGGCGCATCGGCCTGCTCGCCGAGGCCGCCGCCGGGCCGCTCGCGCGAGGGTACCGGTTCCTGCGGCGGGTGGAGAGCCGCCTGCGCATCGTGCGCGACCGCGCCATCAGCCACCTGCCCACCAGCGGCCGCGAGCTGGTCCTGCTCGCGCGCCGCCTCGGCTACAGCGGTCCCCGCGCGGGCGAAGAGCTGCTCGCCGACTACGAGCGCGAGACGCAATCGGTGCGCGCCGCGTTCCTCGGCGTGCTCGAGGCGGCGTAGATGCGCTCCTCCCGGGTTCCATGACGCTGCTCGCCGAGCGCTTCGCGGAGATCCGCCCGCTGCAGGAGATGGAGGTGCAGCTCGCCCGCGCCGCGCTCGAGGCCCGAGGCCGGCTCCACGCCGAGGACGAGGCTACCCTGCGCTACGCGCTGTCGCTCGCGCGCTGCTGGCACGTGCGCGCTCCGGACGGCCGGGACGTGGCCGTGTCCGCCTTCGTTCGCCCCCTGCGCGAGCGCCTCACCCACCTGCTCTGGCCGCTGCTCGATCCGCAGCGCGATCAGCTCGCCGCGCCGCACGAGCTGCTCCCCGCCGCGCGCGAGGCGGCCCGCGCCGTCCGGGAGACGCGCGACGAGATCTCGCGGCGCCTTTCGCACCGGCTCCCCGCGGAGTCGCTGGATCGCGAGGTCCGGGAACGCCACCTGGTGCTCGTCTGCGGCGGCGGCGGCGGGACCGGCTACGTCCACCTGGCCGCCTTCGCGCTGCTCGAGGCGGCCGGCCTGCAGCCGGATCTCATCGCGGGCAGCTCGATGGGCGCCATCCTGGGCCTGTTCCGCGCCCGGGAGAAGCGATTCGATCTGGCGCGCATCCCGGAGATCCTCGCCGACTTGAGCTACCGGAAGATCTTCCGCATCGTCCCGCAGCCCAGCGTCTACGGTTTGCCGGGCCCGCTCCGCCTCCACCTGCGCGCGGCGATCGGCCACTGGTTCCGCCATCCCGACGGGACCGCGTTGCGCATCGCCGAGCTGCCCATCCCGCTGCTCGTCACCGTGACCGGCATCCGCCGTGGCAAGCTGCCCCGGCCGCTCGAGGAGTACGAGTCTCTCCTCGGCATCACCGAGCCGGACCCGGGCGGCTGGGGAGTGAGCGCCCTGCACCGCAACGTGCAGCGGCTCACGCAAGCCATCCAGGAGCTGGCCCGCGTTCCGCGGCTGACCCAGAAGCTCGTCTTCGGCGCCTCCGAGGAGACGCGGCAGGCGGACGCGATCGACGCGGCAGGGTTCTCCGCGTCGGTGCCCGGCGTCATCCACTACGACGTGCTGCGGGACGACGCCCGCATGAAGGAGCTGCTCGATACGCTGTTGCGCCGGCACAACCTCTTGCGCCTCTGCGACGGCGGCGTCTCCGACAACCTGCCGGTGCGCTCGGCGTGGCACCACGTCCAGCGCGCCGGGTTGCCAGGCACGGGGAGCCGCAACACGGTGGTGCTGGCGCTGGACAGCTTCGCCCCGCGCCTGCTCACGCCCCTGTGGTACCCGCTACAGAGCATCGCCGCGCCCGCGGTGGCGCGGAACCGGCCGTACGCGCACGTCTACAAGGCGTTCCGGCGGACGTTGTCGCCCCTGGCGCTGCTCCCGTCGCAGAGGTCGCTGCAAGGAGTGGTGGACACCGCCAAGGACGAGCTGCTCAGCGAGGTGCCCGTGCTCCAGCGGCTGCTCGCCCCCATCCCGGCGATGTGTTAAGAGCGCGCCTCCGGAGCGGAGGAAGACCGTGGCAGGGAAGAAGGTCGAGAAAATCCGGGGCGTCGACTTCATCTGGATGGACGGCCAGCTCGTCCCCTGGGCGGAGGCCAAGGTCCACGTCCTGACGCACTCGCTGCACTACGGCGTGGCCGTGTTCGAGGGCATCCGCTGCTACCCACAGCCCGACGGCCGGGGCGCGATCTTCCGCTTGCGCGAGCACATCCGGCGGCTCTTCGAATCGGCGCACATCTGCCTGATGGAGATGCCGTACTCCAAGGAACAGGTGGTGGAGGCCTGCAAGGAGGTCCTCCGCGGCAACAAGCTGAACGAGGCGTACCTGCGCCCGATCGCCTACCATTCCGACGGGCTGATGGGCGTCGGGGCGGTGAACCCGGTGAAGCTCACCGTGGCCGCCTGGGTTTGGGGCGCGTACCTCGGCGAGGAGGGGCTCAAGAAGGGCATCCGCGTGAAGATCAGCTCGTACACGCGCATGCACATGAACTCCGACCCCACCCGCGCCAAGGTGACCGGGCACTACCTGAACAGCGTGCTCGCCAAGCGCGAGGCGCTGGTCGCCGGCTACGACGAGGCCGTCCTGCTCGACCAGCAGGGCTACGTCGCCGAGGCGACCGGCGAGAACGTCTTCGTGGTGCGCGACGGCATCCTCTGCACGCCTCCGGTGGCCGGCGGCATCCTCGAGGGGATCACGCGGGAGAGCATCCTGCGGATCGCGAAGGACAAGGGGATCCCGGTCGAAGAGCGCCGCTTCTCGCGCGACTACCTCTACTGCGCCGACGAGGCGTTCATGTGCGGGACCGCGGCGGAGATCACGCCGGTGCGCGAAGTCGACGATCGGCGGATCGGAATCGGCGAGATGGGTCCGCTCACCAAGGAGATCCAGGCCACCTTCTTCCGCGCCGTCCGCGGCCTGGAGCCGCGGTACGTGGAGTGGCTCACGCCGGTCTAGGACGCCCGCTCAGGTCGGCGCCAGTCGCCGCGCGATAGGGCGGCGCGCGCTTTCCATGGGAACGCAGGGGAGCTCCGCGGCTCGCGGCGGAATGTCACGTGACCCTCGGAGGTTGCGGAACCGGGCGACGCCGGCCCGGAAGGTGGCCGCCCGTCCGATATGTGGGTCCGCCGGATGACGCAGTGAGCCGTGATTTTCGGACAGCAATGCTGTTGATTGACAGGAGTCGTTCGCTTGCCCATCCGCTCAACGGGCAAGCATTTCAAGGGGTTGCAAAAGGAGCAGCACCGTGAGCCGCACCCGGTACATGGACCTGGACGATCGCACCGAGGACGTTCGCCATCTGATGCGCGAGCGACCGCGCGAAGCGCGCGATTTCATGGAGAAGTACGAGCTGTCCTGGGTCTATCACGAGAACGCGATCGAGGGGATGGTCCTCACCCATGCCGAGCTGCGGCAGGCCTTCGACCCCACCGGCATCACGGACAGCTCGATGGTCCACACCTACACCGAGATCCGCAACCAGCGGGCTGCCATCGAGTACGTGAAGCACGAGGCCAGGTCCAAGCAGACCCGGTACACCCTCACGCTCGTCAAGAAGCTCTACGAGATCCTCTACCAGGGCCTGCCGAACCGGATCCCCGTCGCGCTGCGGCGCGACATGCCGCTGCACCGCACGTACTTCCACGACATCGTGCAGCCGGTGCAGATCCAGCCGGGGCTGGAGCAGTTGTTCGACTTCATGAACAGCGAGGAGTTCCACAAGCTGCACCCCATCCGGCAAGCGACCCACTCGCACCACCGCTTCATGGAGATCTTCCCCTTCAGCGACCTGTCCGGGAAGGTCGGCCGGATGATGATGAACCTCATCCTCATCCGGCACGGCTACATGCCGGTCATCGTCCACAGCATGGACCGCCAGAAGTACTACGACGGCCTCCGCCTGCCCGCGACGCAGTTCGGGCACGTGGTCATGGACGCCATGGACAACTCGCTGGACAACGCGTACCGGTACTTCATCCCGGGCTGGAACGAGATGTCGCGCAAGCGGGCCGCGAGCGAATAGCGGTGGGGACACGATGTTTTTATCGTGTCCCCCATCTGCGCAGTTGGGGGCCAACCAGTCCGGCCTAACTGCGCAATTGGGGGACACCATTCCCATGGTGTCCCCTCCTCAAGACCGGATAGACTCCTCCCCCATGCTTCTAGGCGCCCACGAAAGCATCGCCGGCGGCCTCCACGAGGCGTTCGCCCGCGCCCTGGCCGACGGCGCGGAGGCCGTGCAGATCTTCACGAAATCCAGCCGGATGTGGCGCGCGAAGGAGATCACCCCGGCGGATGCCGCGCAGTTCCGCAGCGCGGCCACGCTGCCCGTTTCGGTGCACGCGAGCTACCTGGTGAACCTCGGCGCCGATCCCGGCGACCTGCGCGAGAAGTCCATCGCCGCGTTCGTCGACGAGTTGCAGCGGTGCGACCTCCTCGGGATCCCGCACCTCGTCCTCCACCCGGGCGCGAACCCGGACAAGCGGCGGGGAGTCGGCAACGTGGCCGAGGCGCTGGACCGCGTGTTCGCGGCGCACCGCGGCCGGTGCCAGGTGCTGCTCGAGACGGCCGCCGGCCAGGGGTCCTCCCTGGGCAGCCGCTTCGAGGAGCTGCGCGAGATCCGCGACGCGTGCAAGAGCCCGGATCGGATCGCCATCTGCCTCGACAGCTGCCACGTCTTCGCCGCGGGATACGACATCGCCTCCGATCGCGGCTACGAGTCGACCTTCGAACAATTCGACCGCGTCCTGGGCGTCGACCAGATCCGCGCCTTCCATCTCAACGACAGCGTCAAGCCGCTGGGATGCCGGGTGGACCGCCACGAGCACGTCTGCAAGGGCGAGATCGGCCCGCTCGCCTTCCGCAAGCTCGTGAACGATGAGCGATTCCGGGAGGTTCCGGGGTACCTCGAGATCCCCCCGGAGGGGAATCGGGCCTGCCTCCTCCGTCTCAAAAAGCTGCGCGTCGCGGCGCCGGCCCGGAAGCGGCCCCGCGTTGCGCGGGCCACCCGACCCCAGTAAGGTGCGCACCTTCATGTCCCCACCCTCGCCGCCAGTCGAGCGGCTCGAGCCCGCTGCATCCGACGACCAACTGCGCTTCAGGCTGCGGAAGCTCCTGTCCGTCGCCCGGTCGCACAAGCGGGCGCTCGTCCTCACCCACGACAACCCGGACCCGGACGCGGTGGCGAGCGCCTGCGGTCTGGCGTTCCTGCTCGAGCACGGCGCCCACGTGCACGCCCAGGCAGCCTACGGGGGAATCATCGGACGGGCCGAGAACAAGGCCCTCCTCAAAGTATTGCACCTGCCCATCCAGCCGGTCGGGCGGATCGAGGCATCCCAGTTCGATCTCGTCTGCCTGGTCGACACCCAGCCGGAGGTAGGGAACTACTCGCTGGCCGCCCGCTCCGCGCCGGACCTGGTCATCGACCATCACCCCGCCCGCCCCGCCTCGCTGCTCTCCGCGTTCCACGACGTGGGCGGACCCGCGGGAGCGACCTCGACCCTGGTCACCCAGTACCTGCGCGTAGCCCGCCTGGTCCCGGGACCCGCGCTGGCGACCGCGCTCTTCTACGGCATCAAGAGCGACACGCGGGACCTCGGCCGCGAGGTCGAGGGCGCGGACGTGGACTCCTACAACTGGCTGTTCCCCCACGTCGACAAGCAGGCGCTCTCGCGCATCGAGCACCCGCAGGTGCCGGCGCGCTATTTCGCTGCGTACCACACGGCGTACGAGCGGGCGCGGCTGCACGGGAACGGGCAGGCCTGCGTGGTGGACCTGGGCGACGTCTACGTCCCCGAGATCGTGCCCGAGGTGGCGGAACGGCTGGTCAGCCTGGAAGGCCTGCGCTGGTCGCTGGCCACCGGCGCCTACAAGGGCGAGCTGTACCTCTCGCTCCGGCTCAACGACCGGCGCGTGAACGCCGGCAAGGTCGTGCGCGAGGTGTGCAGCGCGTTCGGCGGCAGCGCGGGCGGCCACGGCGCGATGGCCGGCGCGCGCATCCCGCTCGATGGCCGCGTCCAGGCCGAGCTGGCGCAGGAGATGGCGGCGGCCTTTCTCAAGGTCTTCCACCTGCGCGCGGGCCCCGGAACGCCCCTCGTCCCGCAGCCGTGATCTACCTCGACGCCAACGCGACCACCCCGCTCGACCCCGCCGTGATGGCCGCCATGATGCCGGCCCTGGGCGAGGTGTTCGCGAATCCCTCCTCGGTGCACAAGCCAGGGCAGGATGCGCGCGCCTTGCTGGACCGGGCCCGCGAGCAGTGCGGTGCCGCGCTCGATTGCGATCCGCGCGAGATCGTCTTCACCTCCGGCGGCACCGAAGCCGATGCTCTGGCGGTCCGCGGGGTCGGCCGCCGGAAGGTGGTCGCCACGGCGGTCGAGCACCCGGCCCTGCTCGGCGCTTGCGCGGAGCTGGAGCACGCGGGAGCGCAGGTGGTGCGCGTCCCGGTCGACCGGTCCGGCCAGCTCGACCTGGATGCGCTGGACGCCGCGCTCCCCGGCGCCGACTTGTGCTCGGCGATCAGCGCGAACAACGAGACCGGGATCGTCTTTCCGCTGGCGCGGATCGGCGAGCTGTGCCGGAAGCACGGGGTGCCGTTCCACACCGACGCGGTGCAGGCGGTGGGAAAGATGCCCCTCCGCATTCGCGAGCTTCCGATCGATCTGCTGTCGTGCTCGGCGCACAAGATCGGCGGCCCCAAGGGTGCCGGGCTCCTGTGGGCGCGGCGCGGTCTCCAGCTGGCGCCGGTCCAGGTCGGCGGGCACCAGGAGCGTGGCCGGCGCGCCGGCACGGAGAACGTGGCCGCGATCGTCGGTCTCGGCGAGGCGCTTTCGCGCGCCGTCGCCGCCGTGCCTTCCGAGGCGCCGCGCCAGGCCGCCTTGCGTGACCGGCTGGAGACCGCCGCGCGCGAGATCCCCGGCAGCCAGGTGGCGGGCGCCGGCTTCCCGCGCGTCTGCAATACGCTGAACGTCGCGTTCGAGGGCTGCGACGGCGAGACGCTGCTCGTCGCGCTCGACCTGGCCGGCGTGGCGGTCTCGACCGGCTCGGCGTGCAGCTCCGGATCCCTCGCACCCTCGCCGGTCCTGCTCGCGATGGGGTACCCCCCCGTGCTGGCCCGGGGCGCGATCCGATTCTCGCTCTGGCGCGGGACCACGGCGGCGGACATCGACGAAGTATGCCGCCTCCTGCCCGACGTCGTCGCGCGGACCCGCGGGCGCCCCGACCGCCGGCAGATCTGGCAGATCTGGGGACACCATACCTAACTCCGCCGTAGGCCGGGAGTTAGGTATGGTGTCCCCGGGTCCTCTTCGGCGAGCTCGCTGACCCTATTGCTTGAACAGGCCCCGGACCACGCTCGCGATGCCGAGCGCCTCGCCGACCATCTCGTCGTGGAAGGGCTTGAGGGCGTCGCTGAACTCCGCGGCGGTCTGGTAGCGCTTGTCGGGATCGCGGTTGAGCGCCCGGCGCAGCACGTGCGCTAGCCCCGAGGGGAGGTCCTTGCGAAGCTCCTCCAGCGGCTTGATCTCTCCGTTGCGCACGGCTTGCTGCAGCTGCTCGGTGTTGCTGCCCTGGAAGGTTCGCTGGTTGCCGATGATCTCATAGAGCACGAGCGCCGCGCCCCACAGGTCCACGCGCGGCGTCAGCGGTCCGCGGTCGAGCTGCTCGGGAGCCAGGTACGCGAGCTTCCCCCAAAGCGTCTCGTTGCTGTCACCGCCCATGGAGCGCACCTTGGCGATACCGAAGTCGCCCAGCTTGATCTCCCCCAGCCTGGAGATGAACAGGTTGGAGGGCGAGACGTCGCAATGGACGATGTTGAGGTGCAGGCCCGTCGGGCCCCGCGCCTCGTGCGCGTACGCGAGCGCGTCGAGGACGCGGCGCACGATGTAGAGCGCGAAGGCGACCGGCAGGAAGATCTTCCGCTCGCGGCAGCGCGCCAGCACCATGCCCAGGTCGCGGCCGTCCACGTACTCCATGGCGAGGTAGTACATCTCGCCGACCACGCCTGCCTCGAGCACCTCGACGATGTTCGGGTGCTTCAGCAGGCGCGAGACGTCCGCCTCGACGGTGAAGAGGTCGACCGCCTCGGGGTCGGCGGCGAGCTTGGGGGCGAGGCGCTTGAGCGCGACCTCCTGGCCGGCGCGCGTTCCTTCCACGATGCGCGCCTTGTAGACCTCGGCCATCCCTCCGCGCCCGAGGAGCTGCAGGATCTCGAAGCGCCCGAAGCGCGGAGGCGCCTTGGCCACAGTCACGGCCCGCGCCCCAGATTGTGCGAGCCTTTCGCACCCGCGAGCAGCTCCACGGCGGCGGCGCGCCCGGAGTTGGCCGCCAGCGCGAGCAGCAAGGTGGCGAGCGGGCTGTGCACCGGCGGCGACTGTACCGGAGGGGTGCACGAGCGGCAAATGTTCGCGTTGACTTCAACCGGCGCACGCTCCACACTTCTCGACAGAGGAGGAATCCGAGGGGATTCGCGGTGGGGACACGATGTTTTCTCTCCCGCCGATTTGACACTGGGGGACACGATAAAAACATCGTGTCCCCACCGCGATCGCTTTCCCCTGCCTGGACTGCGTGATGGGCGGCCAACCTCGTGCCCGATAGCTGTCCAACGGGGTCCTGTCCGCGCCTGCGGTGTGCAAGCCCCCGGCTGCGAAGCCGACTGGGGAAGCCTGAAGCAGGCCAACCGGGGTCCCACCTGCCATAGCGCAGGGCACCACCGATGCTGCCCACACGGCCAAGGCGGGGGTCTTTTCCGGGAGCGGCGGCGCGCGCCGTCGCTCCCTTCGTTTTGCCGGGTGGCGCGTGACCCTGGAGGAGCGGAAGAACGCGCTGCGCGAAGAGCTGCGCCGCCGCCCGCGCGGCACGCCCGAGGCGTCGCGGGCGGCGCAGGAGCGGCTGCTCGCGAGCGGCCTGCTTTCCGGGACCGTCGGCCTCTACCGAGCGCTCCCTACCGAATGCGGGACCGATCTGCTCGCGGCCGCCCTGGGCGAGCGGGCCTGCTTTCCCTGCGTGGTGCCCGGCCAGGCCGAGCTGCAGTTCCGGCGCGAGGGAGGCGCCTGGGCCCGGGGCCCGCTCGGCGTGCTCGAGCCCCGGGGCGAGCCGGTGGAGTTGCGCGACATCGACGTGCTGGTCGTCCCGGCGCTGGCCGTGGACCTGCACGGGCACAGGCTGGGGCGCGGGCGCGGCCACTACGATGCCACCCTGGCGGCGTTCGCGGGCAGCAGCGCGGCGCTGGTCTTCGAATCTCAGCTTGTGCCCGAAGTCCCGGTGGGCGAGCATGACCGGCCGGTCGGCGCGGTCTGCACCGAGGCGCGGCTGGTGCTCGCGAGGAGCGCGCTTTGAAGGTCCTGTTCCTGGGCGACATCGTCGGCAAGCCGGGCCGGACGGCGGTGCGCCACTTCGTGCCAATCCTGCGCGACCGGCACGGGCTCGAGCTGTGCGTGGGCAACTCGGAAAACTCCGCCGGCGGCGCCGGAATCACCCCGGAGACCGCCGAGGACCTGCTCGAGGCGGGCCTCGACCTGCTCACCGGCGGGAACCACACCTGGAGCAAGCGCGAGATCCTGCCCTATCTCGATCGGAGCGGCTCGCGGCAGCTGCGGCCCGCGAACTATCCGGACGGGGCGCCGGGGCGCGGCCACGGGGTGGTGACTTCCCGGGGCGGGCGCAAGCTGGGCGTCGTCAACCTCGAAGGGCGCGTCTTCATGAAGCCGCTGGACTGCCCCTTTCGCGCGGCCGAGCGGCTGATCGGAGAGCTGCGCGAACAGACTTCGTGCATCCTGGTCGACATGCATTGCGAGGCCACCAGCGAGAAGAACGCCATGGGGCACTTCCTCGACGGCCGCGTCTCGGCGGTGCTGGGGACCCACACCCACGTGCAGACCGCGGACGAGCGCGTGCTGCGGGGAGGGACGGCGTACCAGACCGACGTGGGCATGTGCGGTCCGTGGGACAGCGTCATCGGGCTGCGCAAGGAATCCGCCATCGAGCGCTTCCTCACTGCGCGCCACACCCCGTTCGAGACCGCGCAAGGCGAGACGGTGCTCCAGGGCGCGATCGTGGACATCGACGACCAGACCGGGCGGGCGCGGAGCATCCTGCGGATCCGGGAGATGCTGCCCGAATGACCAAGGACCTCCTGGGGCGCGTGACCCCTTCCGAGCAGCTCGCCGAGGTCACCCGCGGCGCGGTCGACGTGCACACCCGCGAGGACCTGCTGCGCAAGCTCACCTCCTCGGTCGAGCGCGGCGTCCCGCTGCGCGTCAAGATGGGGTTCGACCCCACCGCGCCCGACCTGCACCTCGGGCACACCGTGCCCCTCGAGCGCATGCGCAGGTTCCAGGACTTCGGGCACACCGTCATCTTCCTCATCGGCGACTTCACCGCGATGATCGGCGACCCGACCGGGCGCAACACCACCCGCCCTCCCCTGAGCGACGAGCAGATCGCCGCCAATGCCGACACCTACAAGCGGCAGGTCTTCAAGGTGCTCGACAGGGACCGCACCGAAGTGCGATTCAACAGCGAGTGGCTGCTCCCGCTCGGCTCGCCCGGCATGATCAAGCTGGCCGCGAAGTACACGCTGGCGCGCATGCTGGAGCGCGACGACTTCAAGAAGCGCTACGCCGAGGAGCGGCCGATCGCCCTGCACGAATTGCTCTACCCGCTCGCGCAGGGCTACGACTCGGTGGCGCTGAAGGCGGACGTGGAGCTGGGCTCCTCCGACCAGCTCTTCAACCTCCTCGTCGGGCGCACCCTGCAGAAGGAGTACGGCCAGCAGCCCCAGGTCTGCCTGACCGGGCCCCTGCTCGAGGGCACCGACGCGCGCGAGGAGAACGGCAAGATCGTCGGCGACAAGATGTCCAAGTCGCTCGGCAACTATGTCGGCATCGACGAGCCCGCCCCGGACCAGTACGGCAAGCTGATGAGCGTCTCCGACGCGCTGATGTGGCGCTACTACGAATTGCTCAGCCGGCGCACCGTGGCGGAGATCGCGGAGCTGCGCCGGGGACATCCGAAGGCGGCGAAGATGGCGCTGGCGCGGGAGATCGTCGAGCGCTACCACGGCGCCGCAGCGGCGCGCGCAGCCGAGGAATCCTTCGAGCAGGTGCACGCGCGCCGCGAGCTGCCGGACGAGATCGAGGAGCGCGAGCTTCCGCGCGACGGGGGGGCCGAGCGCCTTCCGCTGATCAAGGCGCTCTCCAAGCTGGGCCTGGCTTCCTCCGGTTCCGAGGCGCGGCGGCTGATCGCCCAGGGCGGCGTGACCGTCGAGGGCGAGCGGGTCAGCGACCCGAACGCCGCGCTCGCGCCGGGCTCGCATCTGATCAAGGTGGGGAAGCGGAAGTTCGTACGGCTCCACGTCCGATGAAGTTGGGACTGGCGATCGCCGCCGGGCTGATCGTCCTGGCCATGGTCGCCATCTTCGCCGGCCAACGCGCCCTCCTCTTTCCCGTGCCCCGACCGCCGCGCACCCCCGCGCCGGAGCTGGGCCAGCTGGTGAGGCTCCCCTCGACGGTGGCGCTCTGGTCTCCTCCACCCGGGGATGGGCCGGTCGTGGTGCATTTCCACGGGAATGGCGAGCAGCTGGCGGACCTGCGGCCGGTGTTCGCGGGGTTGCGCGCGCGGGGCCTCGGCGTCCTTGCAGTCGAATACCCTGGCTACGGTGTCGCGAGCGGATCGCCTTCCGAGACGGCGCTGGTCTCGGCCGGGCGGGAGGCGCTCGTCTACGCGCGCGAGACCCTTCGTGTCGCACCTGGGCGCTTGATCCTGCAGGGTCAGTCGCTCGGCTCGGGAGTGGCGTCTCAGCTCGCTGTCCGAGGGTCCGCGGCGAAGCTGGTGCTCATCTCTCCGTTCACCTCGGTGACCGAGCTCGCGAGCCGGATGTTTCCGCTCCTTCCGGGGCGGTGGCTGGTGCGCGACCGGTTCGACACCCGCCGGGCGGCCCACGACGTCCCCATCCCGGTGCTGATCGTCCACGGCGATCGCGACGAGATCGTGCCGTTCTCGATGGGCGAGGATCTGGCCCGCACCTTCCCGAAGGCGCGCCTGGAACGCATCGTCGGAGCGCACCACAACGACCTCTGGACCGAGCACGCTCGAGAGCTCACCGAGGCGATCGCCAGATTTGCGGTAAGCTCCGAAGCCCGCTGAGCCTGCCGCATGCCGCTGCTGAAGACGCTTCTGTTCACCGTCGTCGTGCCCGGCACCGTGGTGGTGCTGGCTCCGCGTTGGCTGATGCGCGGCGGGGGCACCATCCAAGGCGGATGGGTGGGGGTCGCCGGCGCGTTGCTGCTCGTCTGGGGGGCGGTGCTGTACCTGCGCTGCGCCTGGGAATTCGCCATGCGTGGCCGCGGCACCCCGGCCCCCGTGGATCCACCTCGCGAGCTGATGGTCGGGATCGCCTACCGGTACGTGCGCAATCCGATGTACCTCGGCGTGCTGTCGATTCTGGTCGGAGAAGCAGCGCTGTATCGCGCCGGCGTGCTGCTGGGATACGCCGGGGCGCTCTTGCTCGCCTTCCACTTGTTCGTGGTGACGTATGAGGAGCCGACCCTGCGCAGGAGGTTCGGCGCCTCTCACGAGCGCTACTGCGCGGCGGTGCCGCGGTGGCTCCCGCGGCTGCGTCCCTGGAAGGGCTGAATCGAACCGCGCGGCCGCTCTCGCTTGACAGCGGAGCGCGCGCAGCCAAGAATGCCGCCCATGCGCCCCTCCCACCGCGGCTGTCGCTGTACGTGCCGCTCGGTGGGCGAGGAGCTGCCGGCCGCCTGAGCGGGCCGGACCGTTCTTCGAGGCCCACCACCCGGCGCGGTGCGTGGGCCTTCGTGCTTCGGACGTCCGAAGCGGATCGCCTCCGATCTCGCGGGTGGTGGCCTCTAACGCGAGGAGCATGGAGTGCGGTGGCACGGCGGACATCGGTGGGTGGTGCTGGCGGCGGCGCTCTGTGCGGCAGCGGGGTGCCGGCGTGGGGACCCCCCCGGCGGTCGGAACCAACTGCTCAACGTGTCCTACGACCCGACCCGCGAGCTGTACGCCGACTTCAACGCCGCCTTCTCGCGTCACCGGGAGGCGGCCGGCGCGCCGAAGGTGGAGGTACGCCAGTCCCACGGCGGGTCCGGCAAGCAGGCCCGGGCGGTGCTCGACGGTCTCGAGGCGGACGTGGTGACGCTCGCGCTCGCGCACGACGTCGACGTGCTCGCGCGCGCCGGGCTGCTCCAGGCGGGCTGGCAGGACTCCCTCCCCCACCGCAGCGCTCCATACACTTCGGCGATCGTGTTCGTGGTGCGCAAGGGCAACCCGAAACGGATCCGCGGCTGGGAGGACCTCGTGCGCAAGGGCGTCGCGGTGGTCGCGCCGAATCCCAAGACCTCGGGCGGGGCGCGGTGGGGTTACCTGGCCGCCTGGGGCGCGGCGCTGCGGCGGAGCGGAGGCGACGAGCGGAAAGCGCGCGGGTACGTCGCCGCCCTCTATGCCAACGTGCCCGTGCTCGACACCGGCGCCCGCGGAGCCAGCACCACCTTCGCGGAGCGCGGGGTCGGGGACGTCCTCCTCGCCTGGGAGAACGAGGCGTTCCTGCTCGCGGACGAGATCGGCAAGGATCGCTTCGACATCGTGGTCCCCAAGGTCAGCATCCTGGCCGAGCCGCCGGTCGCGGTGGTGGACAGGTACGCCGACAAGCATGGGACGCGCGCCATCGCCCGGGAGTACCTCGAATACCTCTATTCCGAGGAGGGCCAGGAGATCGCGGCGCGCCACCACTACCGGCCCCGGTCGGAGAAGGCGGCCGCGCGGCACCCCGGCGGGTTCCCCCGCCTCGAGCTGTTCACCGTGGACGAGGTGTTCGGCGGATGGGAGAAGGCGCAGAGGACCCACTTCGCCGATGGCGCCATCTTCGACCAGATCTCGGTCCCGCAGGCGCGCCGATGACGATCCGGCGCGCGCGCGGAATCCTGCCGGGGTTCGGGCTGTCGCTCGGCACGACCCTGCTCTACCTGACGATTCTGGTCCTGGTGCCGCTGGCGGGCGTGGCGCTGCGCGGGGCGACCTCGCAATGGGAGGAGATCTGGCAGGCGTCCACCTCGGCGCGGACGCTGGCGTCGTTCCGGCTCAGCTTCACCGCCTCGCTCGCCGCCGGCGCCGCCAACGCGGCCGCCGGGCTGCTCATCGCCTGGGTGCTGGTCCGCTACCGCTTCGCCGGCAGGTCCGCGCTGGATGCGCTCGTCGACGTGCCCTTCGCGCTGCCCACCGCCGTCGCCGGGCTCGCGCTGACCGCGGTCTACTCCGCCGACGGGTGGCTGGGGCGCTGGCTCGCGCCGCTCGGCATCAAGGTGGCGTACACGCCAGTCGGCGTGTGGCTGGCGATGACCTTCGTCGGCCTGCCGTTCGTCGTCCGCACCGTGCAGCCCGTGCTCGCGGAGATCGACGCGCACCTCGAGGAGGCGGCGGCCGTGCTGGGGGCCGGCCGGCTGCAATCCTTCTTGCGGGTCATCCTTCCCACCATCGTTCCCGCGCTGCTGACGGGCTTCACCCTGGCGGTGGCGCGGGCGCTCGGCGAATACGGATCGATCGTGTTCATCTCCGGCAACCTTCCGATGCGCACCGAGATCGCCCCGCTGCTCATCGTCGCCAGGCTCGAGCAGTACGACTACGCGGGCGCCACCGCCCTGGCGCTGGTCCTGCTTCTCACTTCGTTCGCGCTGCTCCTCGCCATCAACCTCTTCCAGCGCTGGAGCGTCCGGCGCCTGGGGCCTTCTCCGGGGTAGCGATGCCCTTCGGCGAATCCATCCTGATCGCTCCGCCGTCCCGGCAGCCGAGCGTGACCGAGCCTGCCCCGGTGAGGTGGCTGCTCGTCTCGGCCGCAGCGGTGCTTCTCGGCCTCTTCGTCCTGGTACCGCTCGCGGCCGTCTTCGCCACCGCGCTGCGCGCCGGCCTGGGCAGGTACCTGGACGCCATCCTGCACCCGGATACGCGGTCGGCCATCGGGCTGACGCTGCTCACCGCCGCCATCGTGGTGCCTCTCAACGCGCTCTTCGGAATCGCGGCCGCCTGGGCGATCGCGAACTTCCGCTTCCGCGGCAAGCGGCTGCTGATCACGCTCATCGATCTTCCCTTCAGCGTGTCGCCCGTGATCGCCGGCCTCGCCCTGGTGCTGGTCTTCGGCCGGCAGGGCTGGCTCGGCGGTTCGCTCGACGCGCGGCAGATCCGGATCGTCTTCGCCGTGCCGGGGGTGGTGCTGGCGACCGCTTTCGTCACCGTGCCCTACGTCGCCCGCGAGGTCCTGGCGGTGCTCGAGGCGCAGGGCAGCGAAGAGGAGGCGGCCGCCCTGACGCTGGGAGCGAGCGGCTGGCAGATTCTCGCGCGCGTCACGCTGCCCAAGATCCGCTGGGGGCTGCTCTACGGGATCGCGCTCTGCAACGCCCGGGCGATGGGCGAGTTCGGGGCCGTGTCGGTAGTCTCGGGACACATTCGCGGCGAGACGATCACGCTGCCGCTCCATGCCCAGATCCTCTACGACCAGTACGATGCGGTGGGCGCATTCGCGGTCGCTTCGCTCCTGGCCCTGCTGGCGCTGTTCACCCTGGTCACCAAGAAGTACGTTGAGTGGAGGTCGCGCCCCGCATGAGCATCGTCCTGGAGTCGGTCACCAAGCGCTTCACGTCGGCCGGCACGCCGGCGGTCTCGGACGTGTCCCTCGACGCGCCGCGCGGCGGGATCACCGCGGTGCTCGGACCTTCGGGCGCCGGGAAGTCGACGGTGCTGCGCATCGTCGCGGGCCTGGAGACGCCCGACTCCGGCCAGGTGCGCATCGACGGCGAGGACTGCGCCCGGGTCCCGGTGCAGAAGCGCGGCGTGGGGCTGGTGTTCCAGCACTACGCGCTCTTCCGCCACATGACCGTCCGCGAGAACGTCGCCTTCGGGCTCTCGGTGCGGCGCGTCCCTCGAAAGGAGATCGCCGCGCGGGTGGCCGAGCTGCTGCAGCTGGTCCAGCTGGAGCACCTCGCCGACCGCTATCCCGCCCAGCTTTCCGGCGGTCAGCGCCAGCGGATTGCGTTCGCCCGTGCCCTGGCGGTGCGTCCGCGGGTGCTGCTCCTCGACGAGCCGTTCGGGGCCCTCGACACGGCCGTCCGGCGCGAGCTGCGCGAGTGGCTCGAGCAGCTCCACGCCGGCATGGGCGTGACCACGCTGCTCGTCACCCACGACCAGGAGGAGGCGCTCGAGCTGGCCGAGCACGTGGTGATCATGTTCGACGGCCGCATCGCCCAGTCTGGCCCGCCGGGCGAGGTCTACGACCATCCCGCCTCTCCGGTGGTCGCCTCGTTCCTCGGAGGAGCAAATCTCCTGACCGCGCCCGTCTTCTCGGGCCGCGCCGACTTCGGCCCGCTCGCGGTCTCGGCCCCGGACTCCGCGCGCGACGGGGAGCTGCTCCAGGTCTTCGTCCGGCCGCACGACCTGAAGCTGCGCAGGGTCCGCGCCAAGCACCCGGGGCTGGCCGTTGCGCGGGTGGAGAGGCTGAAGCGCATCGGCGGCTACGTCCGGATCTCGCTCGCCCTGCCGGGCGGCGAGGCGCTCACGGTCGAGTCCCCCCGCGCGGAGATCGACGAGCTCGGCGTGGTCGCGGGCGAGCCCGTCCTGGTCGATCTCCGCGCCGCCCGCCCCTTCACCGAACACGCCGCCCGCTGACCCGCCAGAGCTCAGGACTAGAAACTTTTCACGCAGAGCTCGCAGAGCCCGCAGAGTTTTGTTTTTCGAAACGAAGCTTTTCTCTGTGCTCTCTGCGAGCTCTGCGTGACAACGTTTTTAGTCGAGAAAAGGCGACGCCCCGCGGCTCGTGGTGAGCGGCGGGG
>Ga0137409_10000953_pt1:2500-31507 | contig 31507 bp, 23 predicted proteins | sample CZODoug1_16funga_FD_122059 | JGI IMG/M metagenome (GOLD analysis project Ga0137409, IMG submission 122059) | Vadose zone soil fungal communities from Angelo Coast Range Reserve, California, USA - CZODoug1_16fungal (Hybrid Assembly) | ecosystem: Environmental > Terrestrial > Soil >... | reverse complement strand
GATCGATGCGGGCCGGCCGGTCGAAGCTGCGGCGGCGCTGATCGATCAGCTCGAGGCGTTCGGCCACGCGGCGCCCGCCGCCGCCCAACCCGCGGCGCAGCCGGAGCCGAGCGCCTGGGAGCCGCAGCCTGCCGCCGCGGCACAGCCCGAGCCGCCGGCCGCAAAGCCAGAGCCGCCTGCCCCGAGGCCCGCCGAGGCGCGCGCGCCGACGCCTGCCGTGCGCGAGCCGGTCGCGGCGGCCGCGCTGCCGCGGGTCGAGCCTCCGGACCTCCCGGCGGCTTCCGATGCAACCGGGGAGCTCGAACTCACGGCCGCGGATCTCGAGGAGCTCGAGTCCATCGTCCTGAAGGCGGCGTCCGGCGTGCCACGCCCCGCGGTCGACCGCGAGGAGCCGACCGTCGAGGAGCCGCTACTGGTCGAGGAGCCGACCATCGTCGAGGAACCCGACGACGCCGCGCTCGAAGCCATCGCGCGCGAGGCCGCCGAGCTCGACGCCGCGGCGCCGGCCGCTCCGCCACCGCAGGCGCGGCCGCAAGCGCCGGCGGCGCCGATCGAGCAGCGCGCCACGGAGCGCGCCGAGACCGCGCGCGTCGACGCGGCGCTGCTCGACGCGCTGCTCAACGGCGCGGGTGAGATCAACATCTTCCAATCGCGGCTGAGCCAGCAGGCGCGCTCGATCGAGTTCCACTTGGGCGAGCTCGGCTCGACCGTGTCGCGGCTGCGCGATCAACTGCGCAAGCTCGAGGCCGAGACCGAAGCGCAGATTCTCCACCGCCATCAAGACGACGTCGCGGGCGACACGGGCTTCGATCCGCTCGAGCTCGATCGCTACTCCACGATCCAACAGCTGTCGCGGGCGCTCGCCGAGTCGGCGAACGACGTCGCGAGCATCAACGAGCTCCTGAACGGGCTCACCACCGAGACCGAGACGCTGCTGACGCAGCAAGCGCGGATCACCGCCGAGCTCCAGAGCGGTCTCATGAAGACCCGCATGGTGCCGTTCCAGCGGCACGTCGCGAGGCTCGCGCGCATCGTGCGCCAGGCATGCTCGGACACGGGCAAGGCGGCGGAGCTCGTCGTCGAAGGCGAGAACAGCGAGATCGACCGCCAGGTGCTCGAGAGCATGCTGCCGCCGTTCGAGCACCTGCTGCGCAACGCGGTGGCTCACGGCATCGAGGATGCGGCGACGCGCAAGAAGCGCGGCAAGCCCGAGGCGGGCAGGGTGTTCCTCAAGATCAAGCGCGAGGGCGCCGAAGTGTTGATCGAGGTTGCCGACGACGGCGGCGGGCTCGATCTCAAGGCCATCCGCCGCAAGGCCTACGAGAAGGGCTTGATCGCCGAGAGCCAGAAGATCACCGACGAGCAAGCGGTCGAGCTGATTCTGCGGCCGGGGTTCAGCACGGCGGGCGAGCTCACCCAGGCCGCCGGCCGCGGCGTCGGCATGGACGTCGTCGACAACGAGATCAAGAAGCTCGGTGGCTCGATGCGGATCGAGTCGATGGCGGGGCAGGGCACGCGTTTCCTGATCCGCCTGCCCTACACGCTCGCCATCACGCATGCGCTCATCGTCAACGTCGGCGACGAGACGTTCGCCCTGCCGTTGCCCACTGTCGAGGGCATCACGCGCATGTCGCGCGAGAAGATTCTGAAGCACCTCACCGAGGACGAGCCGAAGCTCGACTATGGCGGCGTGAGCTACCGGATCCAGCATCTGGGGAGCCTCGTCGGTGCCGCGCCATCCGCGTTGCCCGAGGAGGAGAACGCGGTGTCGCTCGTGCTGATCCGCGCGGGCGAGAGCTCTACCGCGCTGCTCACCGATTCGCTCGAGGGCAGCCGCGAGGTGGTCGTGAAGACGCTTGGGCCGCACATCGCCAGTGTCGCTGGAGTAACCGGCGCCACGATCTTGGGCGACGGCCGCGTGATCATGATCTTGGACCCCGGCACTCTCGTACGCGCGCAGCGCGGCCGGGAGCCGCCGCCGGTGGCGGCGCCGGTAGAGCGGGAGCTCACGGCGCTCGTCGTCGACGACTCGATCACGATGCGGCGCGTCACGCAACGTTTGCTCGAGCGCCGCGGCGTGAAGGTGTTGACCGCCCGCGACGGGCTCGACGCGATCACGGTGCTGCAAGAGCACGAAGCCGACATCATCCTGCTCGACATCGAGATGCCGCGCATGGATGGCTACCAGTTCGCCACGCACGTCCGCAACGACCCGAGGGTCAAGCATCTGCCGATCATCATGATCACCTCGCGCTCGGGCGAGAAGCACCGCGCCAAGGCGATCGAGATCGGCGTCAACGATTACTTGAGCAAGCCGTACCAGGAAAGCCAGCTCGTGGCGGCGATCGAGGCCCTGCTCGGCCGGGAGCTCTGAGATGACCGAAGCGCAAGCGCAGCGCGAGCTCTACAGCTTGCTGATTCCGCTCAAGGGCGAGCGACTGCTCGTGCCGCGGATGTGCGTGGCGGAAGTCATCGCGTTCGTCGACGCCGCGCGCGACCGCGACGACCAGAGCCCGGATTGGTTTCTCGGTACGATCGAGTGGAACGGCCGCCGCCTGCCCGTCGTGTCGTTCGACGACGTTCGGGGCGACGAGCGCAAGAGCAAGCGCGGCAGGACGCGTGTCGTCGTGCTGCACGCGATCACCGAGGAGCTCAAGGGCGGGTTCTACGGAATCCTGACCCAAGGGTTCCCGCAGCTCGTGCGCGTGAATCCGGACGTGCTGACGCTCGAGACCGACCAGCCGTTGCCCGAGTGGCAGCCGGTGCTGTGCCGCGCGCGCATGATCCACGAGTATCCGCTGATCCCGGACGTCGAGCGGCTCGAGCGGATGATCGCTGAGCTCCCCGGCCGCGCCTGAGCGCGCGCGGTCCATCGGCCACAACCCGCAGCCGAACGGCTCGGGCACGTTCCCCGACCCCGAAGTAGCCGCGCGCGGCGCGACCTCGCAGGGCGGCGCACGCGTTGCTCGTGCCCGTTTCGCGGCCGCTCGTTCCGAACCGAGGGGCGCTCGTCGCAGCGGCGCTTGCGCGCGCCCCGCGCTCGCTAGATTCCGCTCGCGTCTTGGCTGAAACTCGAATGAGCGGAGGGCTCCATGAACTACAAAGTGCTGATAGCCGCCACGTTGGCGACGAGCGTAGTGCGCGCGGGCGCGAGCGCGGTGGACGAGGTCACGCCGCAACCGTGGTTCAAGAACGGCCAACCGCCCGCGGCGACCGAGTGCGCGGCGGGTGTCGATAACGAGCTCGCGGTGCGCGGCGGCACGCCGAACATCACGCTCAAGTGCGACAAGGCGGCGCAGGGTTTCGTCGGAATCATGCAGAACTTCAGCGCGGGCAGCTACTTGGGCAAGCGCGTGCGCTTCTCGGCGCTCGTGAAGGCCGAAGGCGTCGAAGGCTGGGCGGGCCTCTGGATGCGGATCGACAACACGGGCAAGACGGGCCCCGCGTTCGACAACATGCAGAACCGCCCCATCAAGGGCACGCAGGACTGGACTCCGTACTCCGTGGTGCTCGACGTTTCGCAAGCAGCGGACGGGATCTTCTTCGGCGTATTGATGAGCGGCGACAAGGGGCAGGTCTGGCTGTCGAACGTGGGTTTCGACGTCGTGGGGAAGGAGACGCCGACGACGATGCTGTCGCCCGCGAGCTCCGAGGTCCGCGGCGAGCCCGGTAACCTGAGCCTTACGAGGTAGCGTGCCCGCCGCCCGCGACACGACAAAGCGCTGGTGGCCTGCTTCGCTGCCCCACACGAGCGGCCGGCTCGGCGACTTCCGTCTCGCCGGCCGCCTCGGTCCTCTGGTCGCGTTCGCGGTAGTGGCCGCCGCGATCTTCTGGGCGGGCGGGTCGCCCCGCGCGGTCACGCTGGTCAAGCTGTGGACCGCGTACGCGGTTCCGTTCTTCCTGCTCGCCGCGCTCGCGCGCCGGTGCGGCGCGAACCCGCCGTGGAGCTACGTGCTGCCTGTCGCGGTGGTCGGCGTCGTGCTCGGCGGCTTCGCGAGCGCGGCGATCGTATTCGCACCGAATTGGCGGTTGCTCGCGACGCCCGCCGCGCTGTGGCCGGAATGGGCGATCGGCGCCGGTTTCGCCGCGTTCTTCGTCGGCCTGTCATTCGTGACGGCCGAGGTGCGGCGCCGCGAGCAGCTGATCGCGGATGCGAAGCGCCAGCTGCTCGAAGCGCGGCTCCAGACGTTGACGGCGCAGATCGAGCCGCACTTCCTGATGAACACGCTCGCGAATCTGCGCTATCTGATTGGCGCCAACCCGCGCGCGGCGAGCGAGATGCTCGATCACCTCGCGGACTTCCTCGAGCGCGCTCTCGACCGCTCGCGCGCGGCGCACTCGACACTCGGCGAGGAGCTCCAGCTCGTCGCGAGCTATCTCGCAATCATGCAGATCCGGATGGGCGAGCGGCTCGAGTTCGAGCTGGACGCGCCGGCCGAGCTCAAGAGCACCCCGTTCCCGCCGCTGTTGTTGCATACGCTCGTCGAGAACGCGGTGGTCCACGGTATCGAGCCGAAGGAGGGCAACGGCCTGGTGACCGTTTCGGCGCGGCGCGACGGGGAGCGCATGGTGATCCGGATCGTCGACGACGGCGTCGGACTCGACGGCTCGGCTGAGGGCTTCGGGCTGCGCAACACTCGCGAGCGTCTCGCCACGTTCTACGACGGCCGCGCCTCGCTCGAGCTCGAGCCCGCCGCGCCGCGCGGCGTGACCGCCGCGATCACGATTCCTTTGCCGGCTTGAACGAGCCATGACTTCCGCGGTGATCGCCGACGACGAGCCGCTGCTCCGACGCGAGCTCCGCGAGGCGCTCGCGGACCTTTGGCCTGAGCTCGCGATCGTCGGCGAGGCGGCCGACGGCGCGGCCGCGCTCCGCGCGATCGAGGAGCAGCGGCCGGCCGTGTCGTTCCTCGACATCCGGATGCCGAAGCTGAGCGGCCTCGAGGTGGCCGAGCGCGTGCAGGGCGCGACGCAGGTCGTGTTCGTGACGGCCTACGACGAGCACGCGGTCGCCGCGTTCGAGCAGGGCGCCGCGGACTACGTGCTGAAGCCGGTCCGCCGCGCGCGGCTGTCCGCGACCGTGCAGCGCCTCAAGGAGCGCCTCGCGAGCGCGCCGGCCGGACGCGACGGCGCGCGGCCGTGGCTCGCTTGGATCCAGGCGACGCTCGGCAACACGCTCAAGTTCGTGCCCGTGCAAGACGTCTGCTATTGCCAGTCGGACGGCAAGTACACGCGCGTCGTGACGGCTGGCGCCGAAGCGTTGATCCGGAGGCCGCTCTCGGCTCTGCTCGAGGATCTCGACCCGGAGCTGTTCTGGCAGATCAATCGCGGCATCGCCGTCAACGTGCACCACATCGACAGCGTCGTGCGCGAGGACGGCGGTGAGATGATCGTCAGGATCCGCGCAAACCGCGCCGAGCTGCCCGTCAGCAAGGCCCACCAGGGCCGCTTCCGCGGCATGTGACTGGGCTATGCGCTGCGCTCCGCCGAGCGCGCCACAAGCAGCTCCTCGAGCAACCGCGTTCGCTCGTCCGAGCCGAGTCGCGAAGGTACGTTCGCTATCGCGGGTCATGGTAAAAGGTCGACGTATATGGTGCCAAGGAATCGAATTCTCTGGACGCTTCTGGCAACGCTGATCACCTGCACCCCCACGTTGGCTCAAGACAACGTTCGAGGGCGCACGGAACCGATCGTGAGCTCGATCGATCCGTCGAAGCTGACCTACGACATCCTGGTCGACGGAAACCTCGATCGCGATGATCCCGCCAAACTGCAGTTCAAGACGCTGCAGGCCGCTTACGCCGCGGCACAGCCGGGCACTGAACAGAAGCGGACGGTCATCGGAATCAAACCGAACTTGTATCTGCTTCCGAGCGATACGTCACCGAGCCTTCGTGTCACCAAGAATTACATTACGTTCCTCGGTCTCACCAACAATCGACGATCTGTCGTGCTGGCGGACAATCGCGGACTTCAGCAAGGTGCAGACGACAACGGCTACATCCTCGATGTGGATGCCGTCGGGTTCACGCTGAAGAATCTCACCGTCATTAATTACTGCAACACGGACTACGAGTATCCCGGCGATCCCCGCAAGAACCTGACGAAGCGCTCGAACGTGACTACGCAGGCGGTCGCGCTGCAGGCGTCCGGCGACAAGCACGTGTACGAGAACGTCGCGCTGCTGAGCCGGCTCGACACGATGTTTCTGCGAACCACACGGTCGTACTTCAAGAACGTTTACATCGAAGGCACCGACGACTGGATGGGCGGCGGGCAGATCAGCGTGTGGGAGGATTCCACACTTGTCTATCCTACGGGCAGCGGAGTGATGTCCGCCTCCAACGTTGTGTTTCGAAACTGCCGCTTCGAAGCCACGAACGGAATGCAGTTCTACAAGGCCGAATATGGCGGCGCAGCGCGACCGAATGTATTGATCGATAGTATTTTGCCGGTCGCGTCGGTGCAGTCCCCCGTTGCGTGGGTTCGCGGCAAAGCAGCGCCGCGGCCGTCGGTGTTTTCGCTGACGTACCACGATAAGGATGCCGCCGGTAATCCCGCGGTGCTCTACGACTCCAACATGGGCGACCCGACCTTCACGTATTCCCGCGAACTGTCGGACCAAGAAGTGCGTGCTTACAATCCGTGGAATCTTCTGCGCGCAACGCCGAACGGCGCGGTGGACGACTGGGACCCGGCCGGCGTGAAGCAGCGATATGAAACTGCAGGCGAAGGGAATCTCGTATATCGCATGAACCTGACGGGCAGCGGCGTGACGATCCGAACCGGAGGCGCCGGCACGACCCTCGGCGCAACCGTGACGCCAAGCACACAGACTGACGCGGTCATCACCTGGTCGACGCAGTCCGACCTCGTCTCCCTGGACAAAGCAACGGGACCGAGCGTCGTCGTAACCGCGAGGAACACCACGGGCAAACCGCAATGGGTTCCGATCGCCGCAGCCCTTTCGAACGGCTTTCGCGTGACGGCCTATGTCTATGCGGAGCCGCGCTACATCGACCCGCCGGCACTCACCTCGACTCCAAGGTTAAGCGCGCCCCGGCACGGTACCGTGAGTGTCGGCTATTCCCTCGATCTCGGAGCACACGAAGACCAGTCCCTCGTTTCGTGGGCCATCTGCGACGACTCCGCTTGTTCAAACCCGAGAGACGTTGCCGTGAGCCGCGGGAATGAACCGTTGAAGTCGATCAAGCTACTGCCGGGCTTCTCAGGAAAATTCATCAAGGTTACGGTGCAGCCCAAGATCGAAATCGGCGAAGTGGGTGCGGCGGTCTCTGCGAGCTCCACAACCCCGATCGCAGCTACCGCGGTTCCTTCGGCAAATGTTTCATTGAACGCTAGAAGTCTCGTCACCGATGCTGTCGATTCGATTGCGCGCGGCGTGTGGACAACCCAAGGTCCGTGGAGCGTCGCCGCAGAGGAAGAGTTCCTGAATGGCTACGGCGTTCGCTCGGGCAACGGACCGGCCTGGATTCTCTATCAAGAGGACGTCGAGCGCGGAGACATGCAGATCGATCTGTTCATGACGCCGGAGAAGACCGAAGGCCAGGGCTTCTCTGTCCCCGGCGCTCCTTCCGAAACCGGGCCACGCAATCTGCACTCGGATGTCTACATCAAGTACGACCCGCGGACGAAGAATGGCTATGCCTTGCGATTCTGGCGAACAACGTTGTCGGCCTCCAAGGTCATGTTTCAGCTCTACGAAGTCGTCAACGGCGTCGGCAAGCCGATCGATGAACGCCAGGTGTTGAGCGGCGTTTTGAAGCCGAGCACAAAGATGGCGCTCAAAATCACCGGAAGTAAGTTCACCGTCGATGCCTCGAACACCGACGATACGGAAACGCTGCATCTCGAAGGGACCATCAAACCGAACCGTTTCGGCGGCGCCGGAGTCTTCTGGCCCGGAGGCAGCACGAACGCGTACAGCAGAATCGATGTGTCCTATGCCGGAAACTGACGGAACCATGCGCGCCGCTGATAGTGCCCGTCGTCGCAAAGCTCGGCGCGGACGACGTTCTGAGCCTGTCGGCCTACCTGGCCTCGCTGCCGCCGCGCTGACGCGCTACTTGCCGCGCAGCATCAGGTTCATGACCTGTACGATCACGCCGACGCCGCCGGCGGACGCCGCGAGCACCGTCATCGTCGACGACAGCGCGTTCGGCGCGGCGACGATCAGCGCGACGACCCCGAATCCGAGCAGCGTGTAGAACGGTCCCCGAATCCCGGCCCACGCGCCCCCGCCCCCGGCCCGCGAGCTCTCGAACTCGCGCTCCGCCGCCGACCGCGGAGTGATCCGAATCTCTTCGGCGACTGCGTCGGAAGCGATCTTGAGCGCCGGCGCGAACTCCACGAGCCCTTTGTCGATGAGCCGCCGGATCCCGGGATCGTTGCTGACGCAGCTGACGAGGCGCGCGTCCGCGAGATAGCGCAGCAGCAGCACGTCCTCGGGATTCGACTCTTGCCACCGGACGGGCTCCGGCCGCGCGCGTGCCGGTCCCGCGTCGCGTAGGTCGCGCGGACCGAAGAAGCTGACCGCGACCGTGCGCAACGCGCGCCGCGCGAGGAACGCCACGACGAGCAGACCGAGCAGCAGCGGACCGGTCATCACCAGCCATGGGCGGAGAAACACCGCGCCCGCGCTCGCGGGATCGAACAGCCCGCCATCGACCGCTCTGAGCTCGTAGCGGCGCGCGCCCGATCGCGGCACCGAGACGTGCATGCTCCGATCGCGCTCGTCGGTCCACCAGTAGGTCGCGTCGCCGTCCGTTTGCAGCCGCCAGCCGTCCGCGAACAGCATGGCTTGGCGGGTGTCCACCGGCAACATCGTGGCGAACCACGACGTCGCGGTCTGATAGCGGGTCTGCTCGGCGGCGATCTCCTTGACACGGGTGAGCTCGTCGAGCGCGCCGCGCACGAACTCCGTGTCGGTCGCGACGAAGCTGCGGCTGCGCCGCGTGTCCGCGAGATCAAGCGGGGGGATCCCCGCGCGGTCGAACGTCGTCGCTTGCAGTCGGCGCGCCTCGCCGAGCAAGAATTCGTCGCGGCGCGCGGCCGCGCGCGCGACGTGCGCGAGATGGGCCTTCTCGTAGGCTTGGCGGTGGAAGCCGAACGTGTCCGAGGCCAACAGAATGCCGGGCACGAGGGACACGGCCGCCAGGATCGCGAGCAAGAACCCGACGAACGTCCTATCGGCGTCGATGCGCCCGCGCGGCGCCGCCGTGGGTACCGCGAACAGTCCGAGCAGCGCAAGCGCGAGCAGCAGCGCCCGCGGCTCGAAGGTCAGGGTGACGAGCGGCGGCAGCACGATCGCCGCGATTCCGACGCCGAGCAGCACCGTGCCCGTGAGGTTGCGTCGCGCGCGTTCGACGATCCAGCGCAGCAGCGACGTGCCCGCGAGCTCCGGCCACGCGGCCCCGGTGCCGAAATGCGAGCACAGCGCGCCGTGGGTCGCGACGAACGTCCCGAGCAGAATGCTCCACAGTGCGCCCGCCGGGCTGCCCGGCGCGATCCAGCGGAATCCCGCAGCAAGCAGCAGCGCCGCAACCGCAAGCAGCGGCAGCGTCAGCGCCCGGTGGCGCGCGCGGTTGTCGCGGCTCGGCCAGAACCAGGCCGGAAGATGACGCCGAAACAGACACCGTTCGAGCGCCCAAGCGGCGAACGAGATCAACACGAGGTAGGACACGAACGCAGTGCCGCCGCCGAACAGGGTTCGCCACGTGAACGTGCGGAGGATGCTCTTGTCGTACGTGACGATCAGCGTCCAAGGCAGCGCCTCGAGCGGCAGCGTGTGAAAACGGTACGGAGAGCCGTGGTAGCTCACGCTCAGGTCGGCGCTACGGCGCGCCGCGAGCGCGAGCTCGAGGCCGCGGTTACCGTCAGTCTCGCTCAGAATGTTCTCGATCAGCGTCCGCGACTCTTCCGGATGAAACAGCACGTCGCCGGTCCGCCAAGCAGGGCCGTCGAGCGTCGCGGTGCCGTCGGCGTCGCGCACGACCGCGAAGCCGACGCCGAGCGGCAGCACCGGATGGAAGAAGGTCTGCATTCGCTTGTTGGCCACGAGCACCACTGCGCCTTTCTGCCCGGACGGCGCGGGCGAGACTCCCGCCTTCGCGGCAGGAGCGGCGATCGACGACATCGTCCAACCGAAGTCCTTGGACCGGATCTGCTCGATGACGAACTCCTGGCCGTCGAGCTCCGAGGTGAAACCTTTCGACGCGCGCAGGAAATAGCCGCGGTCGTCGAGCGGGCGGCGGCTCGCGGCGGCGTCGCGCAGCGACAGGTCCGGCCCGACTCGTTCGCCGTTCGCGTCGAGTTGAAACGCCGTCTCGAAGACGTCCGCCGCGTCGAGCAGCAACGGCGCTTCCTCCGGCCCGAACCGAGCGAAGCAACGGACGCGCGGTCCGGCCCCCGCGCCGGCCTCCGGCATCGCTTTCTTGGCGCACTGCTCGATCGCTTGCGGGACGCTCTCGTGCGGCCGCAGCAGCGGATTCCGGGCCGCGACGGGATCCGGTCCGAGCAGGTTCACGGACTGCGCCAGCTCGTCGTGGAAGCGCTCCGCGAGCTCGTTCGCGACGCGGGCGAGCAGGTGATCGCGCAGCGCCGAAGTCTCGTAGTGGCGCGTCAACGCGACGGCGATCACCGCGAGCAAGCCCGCACCGCCGAGCATCGATGCGGCGAACGCCACCGGAACGCTGCCGCCGAATCTCGACGTGGGCGCGGAGAGAACGATCACGAGGAACGGCCACGCGAGCAGCGCGAGCACGATCAACGGCGAGATCGCGACGATCACTTCGAACGGCAACGTTCGCGTTCGCTGCCGAAAGCCCGCTTCGGATTCGAGCCCGATCAGGTACAGCGTGGCGAGCTCGCGGACCTGGGCGCCGGTCGGCGAGCCGCTATCGCTCTCCGCGTGCTCCGACGTGAGGTTCGAGGGCCAGTACGGAATGCCGAACGCACGGAGCGGAATGCCCGCCACTTCGCGCGGCTCGAGCACCCACGACTGGCTCCGGCCCACGCATGGCGAGCCCGTCTTCGACGCATTCTTTTGAGCGTCGCTTTTCTGCGCGGGCGCCGCGTCGACCGCGAGCTCGGCGATGTCGCTGACCGCAATCTCGCGGCGGGTGTCGGCGTAGAGCACCAGGCCGTCGCAGCCGGCGATGAGGATGCCGTCGAACGCGGAGTCGAACGACCGGCGCGCGATCAGATCCTCGAGCGGGACTTGCAGCGCGACGACGTCGCCGGTCTTCATCGCGCAGGCGACGACCGAGACCAGCGGCGCGCGGCCGGCGGCGATCGTGACCGTGACGTCGGACGCAGTGATGTCCCTCGGGCTCTTGGTCGGGTCGCCCTTCGGGCAGCCGACCGAGGCGGCAGCGATACCCCGACCCTCCTTGGCGTTGCGGAGCCAGTCGTTGGTCTTGAGCTGCCGAAGCACGTCCGCGCCCGCCGGGTCGTCGCCCTTGTTCGATCCCTCGCGCTGCGTGCGCAGGAACGTCACGCCGACCTGCCGAAGCGCGTCGAGCCGATCGTCGAGCTGCGCCCCGATCTCGCCGACCGCGCGCAGATTCTGCGCGGTCGCCGACGCGACCTGGCTCTTCACGACGACGAACGCGTAGATCGCCGCCGGGATCGCGACCAACGCGAGCAGCACGAGCAGCCGCCCGGTGGCGCGCAGCAGGCCTTCTTGCGAGCTCATTCCCGACCCCAGATAGAAGCACGCCGAGCATACGCCAACGTTTGCGCGGCGACTGTAAGAAACCCGACACTCGCCGGCCTCTCGCTGCCGGCGTTGTCTGACAGCTAGCTACGCGTCACCCCAAAGCGATTGAGCGAGGCCGCAGGCGGCGAGCGCGGCCGTCTCCGCGCGCAGCACGCGCGGCCCCAAGCCCACGCGCTCGAACCCCGCGGCGTCGAGCCGCCGCCAATCCTCCGCGCCGAACCCGCCTTCCGGACCGACGGCCACCGCGAGCGCGGCGGGCCGCGGTCCGACCCGGGCGAGCGCCGCTGCCGCGTCGAGGTCGAGCGCGAGTCGGCGCGTGGCGGCCGGGAGCGCGTCGCAGCAAACGCGAAGGTCGACGGGAGCTGCGACGAGCGGCGGCGCGTGGCGGCCGCACTGCTCGCAGGCGCTCTGCGCGATCTTGCGCCAGTGCTCCACGCGGCGCTCGGCGCGCTCTTCGTCGAGCTTGACGACGCTGTGCTCGGTGTAGACCGCGCGGATCGCGCGCACGCCGAGCTCCGTGCTCTTCTGCACGATCAAGTCCATTGCGTCGGCTTTGACGACCGCCTGGAGCAACGTGAGGTCGAGCGGCGATTCCGGCAGTGCGTTGCGCTCGGCGCCGAGATCGAGCTCCGCGCCGCGGCGATGCAGCGCTCGGATACTGGCCAGCCGCTCTGCGCCCCGGCCGTTGAATGCCACGAGCTCGTCGCCCCGTTGCAGGCGCAGAACATGACCCAAGTAGTGCGCCTCGCGCTCGTCGAGTGGCAACGTGTCGCCGCTGAGCTCGCGTTCGAGGAACAAGCGCGGCACACGACGTTTGGACGGCATCGATCTCTCGGCAAGCGGGCGCTCCCGCCTGGTATATTGTCGGGCGTCGGCAGTGCTCCCGAGGCACACTTTAGCAGTTGGAATCGACATCGTGATCATCGACCGCGAGAGCGGCTGGATCGAGGGCGTGCGCCGCGTCGACTCTCCGAACTGCGACGACCGTCCCGACGCGGAGGATCTCGGCCTCATCGTCGTTCACGGCATCAGCCTCCCGCCTGGCGAGTTCGGGGGGGCTTGGATCGACCGGCTGTTTTGCAACGACCTGCCGCCCGACGCCCATCCATACTTCGCCACGATCGAGGGGCTCAAGGTGTCGGCGCACGTGCTCGTCGACCGCGCGGGCGGGCTCACGCAGTTCGTGCCGTTCCGCCGCCGAGCGTGGCACGCGGGCGCGTCGGAGTATCGCGGCCGCTTTGCTTGCAACAACTTTTCCGTCGGCATCGAGCTCGAAGGCGCGGACGAGGTGCCGTACACGCAGGCGCAGTACGACGCGCTTGCCGCGGTGATCAAAGCGCTGCGGCGCGCCTATCCGAAGCTGCGCCGCGCGGAAGTCGTCGGTCACAGCGACATCGCGCCCGGGCGCAAGACGGATCCGGGCCCCGCGTTCGACTGGGATCGGCTGACGAAGCTGCTGGCCGTGCGGGCGAGACTGCGACCAAAGCGGGCGCGCGGCGGCGGCCGTTAACTAGACACCGGCGCCTGGCTCGAGCGTTGCCAGAGCACCTCGCCGCTGCCGTCGCGGCGCGCGAGGCTTCGCGCGGCGACGAACAAGAAGTCGGACAAGCGGTTCAAGTAGCGCAGCAACTCGCGGTTCAAGGTGTGTTGCTTGGCGGCGGCCCAGACACGCCGTTCAGCGCGCCGGCAGACGCTGCGCGCGAGATGACAAACCGCGGCCGGCCGATTGCCGCCCGGCAGCACGAACTCCTTGAGCGGCGGCAGCGCCGCGTTCAATGCATCGAGGTCGCGCTCGAGATGCTGCACGTGCGCGGACTCGATCTTCACGTAACCCGGCAACGCGATCTCGGCGCCGACCTCGAACAGCTCGTGCTGCACGCGCTCGAGCGCAGCGCGAATCGCGTCCGGTAAGTCGCTCTCGGCGAGCAGCAGCCCGAGCAAGCTGTTGGTCTCGTCGACGGCGCCGCAGGCCTCGACGCGCACGTCGATCTTCTCGACGCGCTCGCCGTTGGCGAGCCCCGTCGTGCCGTCGTCACCCGTCCGCGTGTAGATCCTGCTGAGTCGATGGCCCACGTCTACACCCAAAGAGGAGAGGAATTCGAAGATCATACGCCCGCGCCGCGTGCGTCCGCGCACGACGCGCCCGTGCGTGAACTCGGCCGGGCGCCAGCGGTCTCTATCCAGCGAGGCGGCGCATCGAACGAAGGACAACGAGTCGCGCGGTGCGAGAGTGGCGGCGACGACGATCCGCACGCGAAATCGGACGCCCAAAAAAGAAAAACCCGGCGGTGGGAACGCCGGGTTAGACTTTTGTTGTTATCGGAGTTTACGGTTTCAAGTATGCGGCCTGGCTGTTGTTCCTGACGCTCGAAAGCGTTGAACGAATTTATTTTTCTTTTCAGCCAATTTTCTTTTCTTGTTCTTCTCTTTTCTTGTTCTTCTGTAACGTTCCTAAATTTAACAGAACCCTTTGCGAATTCGCATCGTTTTCTGTCTGTTTGCGCACTCACTCGTCCCTGGGTGGGGACGACCTATATCAGCAAGACGCGTGCCATTGCAGAATAGGACCATCGAATCATGATGTTACGGTCTGAACCGTAGAGGCCTCGTGCGAATTAGACTGCGTCTTGTAAAGGCTGTCGACAGCCTTGTTACATAACAACATTAATCCATCAATTCAGAAGCTTGTCCTAACTGTTTGTTTTTCAATGTTGCGCAAATTTTCGCCACGGCAGATGGCCACCGGATCTTCTCGGCGCGGCGAACGTAAAGTCTCCTGACAGCCCCGCTCACGGCCTAGCCAGCAGCGTTTGGCGATCGAGCCAGACGCCGCTCTTGATCACCGCGGTGACCTTCTCGCTGTCGGCGAGGCGCGCGAGTGGATCGCCGTCGACGACGACGAAGTCGGCGAGCTTGCCCTCCTCGAGCGTGCCGAGTTGACGCTCGAGCCCGAGCGCGAGCGCGCCCTCGGCCGTGGCGATCCGTAGCACTTGGTCGTTGGGGATCCCGGCGGCCGCTAGCATCTCAAGCTCGAGGTGCACGCCCGATCCGTAAGGCAGGGTGGGCGCGTCGCTGCCGACGGCGACGTGACCCCCGCCCCGGACCAGCCGCGCAACCGTTGCCTCGAGACTTGCGAGCGCGGCCGTCGACAGCGCCGGCGCCCGCCGCGGCGGCGGCTCCGCGAGCACCAGGCCCCCGATAGCGGCCGCTGAAGCGCCGAGCGCGGGTAACCGCGGCCAGCTCGACGGCCCGCCGATCGAACCGAGCGTCGAAGGGATGAACGTCGACGAGGCAATGACCGCGCTGAGCTGGTCCTGATAGGTGGCGTAGCGCGGCGACACTGCGAGCTCGTACCGCTGCCCGTCGGCTCCCCCGGCCGGTGGCGCGAGCTGCAGCTCGCCCGGAATGCCGAACCGGCGAGCCTGCGCCGGAATGCTGTGCGCGAAGCCGTCGGCGATCCCGAGGTAGGCGCGCACCGGAACGGCCGGCGAGTCCCCCGGGCGCGGCGGCGCCCCACCCGAGGGCGTGATCACCAGCCGAGGTCCGAGCCGCCGCCCGCTCGCCCACGCTTCGCCCCGCTCGAGCGCTTCGCCCACGTCGTCCGCGATCTCGCGCACGGTCGTGACGCCGCTCGCGAGCCAGGTCCTGCCGAGGGCCTCGCCCGCCAGCGCCGATTGATGCGCGTGCACGTCGACGAGCCCCGGCAGCACGGTCGCCTCGCGTGCGTCGATGACGCGTGCCGGCAGCGGCAGGACGTCGCGGCCGACGATCGCGGTGATCTTGCCGTGGGCGACGTGCAGGTCGACGTGCCGGCGGTAGTCGCCGCGCACGCCGTCGAAGAGGCGGCCGATCTGCACGACGTACTCGTCGTCGGCGGGCGGTGGCCGCCATTCGAGCTTCGGCCGGGCGGGAGCGCCGCGAGGCTGAGCTTCTATATCCGGAGCCGTGCCGGCGCCGCCAAGGCGCACGGGCATCGCGCCGGTCTCGTGCGCGACCGCGGCCGAAAGGTCGAGCGCGCGGCCGTCGGCCGACCAGGCGAGGCCGTTCGCTCCGACCACGTCGGTCGCGATCGTCGTCGACTCGCCGGACGAGCCGATTTGCGCCACCTCGAGCCGCGCGGCCGCCCATGGGCCGACGCCGTTGGTCGCGAGAAACGCGACGCGCCGTCCGTCGGGGCTCACGGCCGGGCGGTGCGGGTTCGTGGCGCCGAAGGTGAGCTGCGTCAGCCGCTGATCGCGCAACCCAATCCGCCAGAGCTCGAATTGTCCGGTGCGGTCGCTCGCGAACACCACCGAATCGCCGTCGGGCGCAAACGTGGGATGGAGGTCGACGAACGGGTCGTCCGTGAGCCGCCGCGGATCCCCCCGGTCAGCGAGCCAGAGGTCCCCGAGCGCCGTGAACGCCGCGCGCCGGCCGTCCGCCGAGCGCGCCATCCCGTTGATGCCGAGCGCGGGGAAGGGTCCGGCCGCGTCGAGCGCGGGGAGGTCCAGCGGCGGCTCGCGGCTCTCGACCGCCGAGGCCGCGAACAGATGCACGGGCCGCCGCGCCGGCATGGCGACGCCGCGCCGCCAGAGCTGGCCGTCGGCCGTGTAGATGAGCTCGGCCTGGCTCGGCCAAGCGACTCGGCCCGGAAACAGGTCTTCGCCCTCGCTCAAGGTCTTGAGCACGGGCGGATCGCCGAGCACCAGCATCCGCAAGCGGTCGACGCCGGCGGAGCCTCCCTCGCCGAACACGAGCACGTCGCCGCCGGGGCGCCAGCTCGGCGAGCTCAGCGGCCCGTCCGCGGCGAAGACGGCCGAGCTGACGCCGTTGCGGGTCAGCACCCGCAGCGTCGCCTGTCCGCCGTTCGTCAGGACGTAGGCAGTCAACCCCTGCTCGGACACGCTCGGAAACGACGCGTCCCCGGGCTCCTCGGTGAGTTGCGTTTGCACGCCGCCGTCGAGCGCCACGGACCAGAGGCAGTAGTGGCCCGTTTGCGGCGACGCGTAGACCACCGAGCGGCCGTCGGCGCTGAAGTCCGGCTCCCGCTCGTCGTACGGAGCCTCCACCACGGCGTGCGCGTTGCCGCTGTCGAGGTCGAGTAGCCAGACGTCCCATTGGTCGCCTGCGAGACGCTGATACACGATCTGGCGTCCGTCGGGGCCGAAGCGCGGTTGACGGGCGACCTCGCCGGACGGCGTCAAGGGCTCGGCCGCGCCGCCGGAGACCGGCAGCCGCCAGAGCCGGCCCACGAGGTCCACGACGAGCGAATCGCCGCGCGGCGCGACCGCGACGCTGATGTTTGTGCCCTGGCGCAGGTCCGCGATCTGCTCGTCGGCGTCCGCACCCGCGGCGGCGAATACCGACGGCAAGAGCAGCAGCGCGACCGCCATGGATGGCGGGAGTGCCGCAAATGCAGGACGCAATTTGCGGCCGACCGCCATGGATGGCGGGAGTGCCGCAAATGCAGGACGCAATTTGCGGCCGACCGCCATGGATGGCGGGCCCACGCCCGCGCGCGGCCCGCTCATTCGCCGCCCTCGGCAACGGCCTCGATCTCGACGAGCTCGCCGTCCTCGGCGCGGTAGCCGATTGCGATGGGCCGGCAGCAGACGGAGCAGTCCTCGACGTAGCGCTGCTGCTCGACCGACAGATCCAGTGCGACCTCGATGGTTTCCCAACAGTACGGGCAGGTGATCGACTCGTAGTGCAGCAACGCGTGGGGCCCTAAGCTACGGCTGCAGCCTCTGCCAGCTCCACGGACCGACGCGAAAACCGAATGCGTCGGCGGGCGCGAGGTCGCGCGTGTAGCGAAGCCGCTCGTGAAAACGATCGGCGCCCTCGGCCCAGAGCTCGAGCGCGTCGAACCAGAGGCGATAGCCGCCCCAAGACGGTGGCCGCGAGATGGCGCCGCCGTGGACCTCGCGCGCCTTCTCCGCTGCGCGCCGGTCGAGCTCCGTGAGGTCGGCGAGCGGCTCGCTCTGCCGGCTTGCCCACGCGTTCAACTGGCTGCGCGCGGGCCGGCTCGCGAAGTACTCGTCGCTCTCCGGTGCGGGCGAACGGAGCACTCGCCCCTCGAAGCGGACTTGCCGACCGAGCTCCTCCCAGTAGAGCACGCCGGCCGCGCGGCCGGTCCCGTCGAGCTCCGGCGCCTTCCGCGAGCCGTAGCTCGTGTAGAAGACGAGATAGCCCTCCGGCGCGAGGTGCTTCACGAGCACCATTCGAGCCGACGGCCGGCCGGCCGCGTCCGCGGTAGCGAGTGCAAGCGCGTTGGGATTGCGCACTCGGCCGCCCGTGGTCACCTCCGCGAGCCACGCCGCGACGGTCGGTAGCGGGTCCTGCGGGACGGGTGTCGGCAGACCGGTCACGTTCGGGTCGCGCGGTGTCAGCGCAGCGCCTCCGCGTGAAACTTGAGATGCTCCTCGAGGAACGTGCTCACGAAGTAGTAGCCGTGGTCGTAACCGGGCCGCTCGCGGAACGTGAGCCGTTGCCCCGAAGCGCGGCACGCGTCCTTCAAGTCGTTCGGCCGCAACTTGTCGAGGTAGGGATCGGCGCCGCCCTGGTCGACGAGCAGCTCGTGACGGCAGGGCTTCGCGCGAATCAGCACGGACGCGTCGTGCGCGCGCCAGGCATCCCGGTCCGGTCCGAAGTACGCCTCGAACGCGTGTTGTCCCCACGACGATTCGCTCGCCGCGCAGATCGGCGCGAACGCCGAAATGGAGCGGTAGAGCTCGGGATTGCCGACGCCGATCAGGAGCGCGCCGTGCCCGCCCATCGAATGACCGCTGATCGACTTGCGCTCCGGGTCGACGGGCAGATTGGCGTTGACGACATCGACGAGCTCGTCGCGCACGTAGTCGTACATGCGGTAGTGCGCAGCCCATGGCGGCTGCGTCGCGTTGACGTAGAAGCCGGCGCCGGTGCCGACGTCCATGGCGTCGTTCTCGCCTACGATGTTCACGCCGCGCGGGCTCGTGTCGGGAATGATGAGCGCGAGGCCGAGCGCTGCGGCATAGCGCTGCGCGCCGGACTTGACGCTGAAGTTCTCCTCCGTGCACGTCAGCCCCGACAGCCAGTAGAGCGCGGGAACCGGGCCGCGCTCCGCGGCCGGGGGCAAGAACACCGCGAACCGCATCGTGCAATCGCAGGCACGCGAGCGGTGCTTGTACACGATGTGTCGGCCGTCGAAACAGCGCGATTCGGCCACCGGCTCCAACTCTTGCATCGTCGTTCGACTCCTCGAGAATTCCGGCCTTGTCGCGCCCTGTCCCGTGCGCGGGGCGCGCTCTCGGCCTTGCACGCCCGGGCCGAGGGGCGTACAAAAACCGGCCACGCGAGCCCTATTGATCAGAGCTATGACCCTAGAAGAATTACGTCAGCGCTTGTCCGAAGTCGACCGAGACCTCATAGGGCTCGTCGCGGCGCGGCAGAAGATCATCGCCGAAATCGGCGCTCACAAGATCCAGAACTCCGTGCCGACCCGCGATTATGAGCGCGAGCGCGAAGTGTTGAAAGGCGCGCGCGAGCAAGCGCTCGCCCGTGGTCTCGAGCCCGAGCTCGCCGAGGAGATCATGCGGCTCCTGATTCGCGCGTCGCTCACTCATCAAGAGCAGACCCGCGTGGCTGCTCAAACCAGTGGCGCGGGCAAACGTGTGCTGATCATCGGCGGCGCCGGCAAGATGGGGGCGTGGTTCGCGCAATTCTTGGCCTCGCAGGGATTCGCCGTGGAGGTTGCCGATCCGAGCCCGGCCCCGACCCCGTTCCCTCGCGTCGCGGACTGGCAGCAGCAGCCGCTCGATCACGACATCCTCGTCGTCGCCACTCCGATGAAGGCCGCCGCCGACGTACTGGCCGACCTCGCGGAGCGGCGGCCCGCGGGGCTCATCGTCGACATCGGCTCGCTCAAGAGCCCGCTCAGACATGCGCTCAAGCGGCTCGTCGATGCCGGGTGCAAGGTTACGTCGATCCATCCGCTGTTCGGACCCGACGCGCGCCTCTTGTCGGGGCGTCACGTCGTGTTCGTGGACGTCGGTGTGCCGAGCGCCACCCGCGAGGCGCGGGCGCTGTTCACGTCGACGATGGCGGAGCAGGTCGAGATGAGCTTGGACGACCACGACCGCCTCATGGCTTACGTTCTCGGGCTGTCGCACGCGCTGAACCTCGCCTTTTTCACCGCGCTGGCCGACAGCGGCGAGCTGGTGCCGAGGCTCCAGAAGATGTCGAGCACCACGTTTGACGCCCAGCTCAGGGTCGCCAGCCTCGTGGCGCGCGATAACCCGCATCTCTACTTCGAGATCCAGGCGCTGAACGACTTCGGCGCGGCCTCGCTCGAGGCGCTGCGGGCCGCGACGGAGCGCATCCAGCGGCTCGTACAGAGCGGCGACGAGCGCGGATTCGTGGACCTGATGGCGGCGGGCCGCCGATATCTGGAGAATCGCAGCTGACGGCCCGCGAACGCGACGGGCAAGGAGCGCTTCTGCGTGGACGCGGACGACAGGGAATTGATCGAGCTACGCCGCCGCATTGCGGCCCTCACGGACGAGGCGCGCAAGAACGAGGAAGCGTGGCAGCGCTCGCACCGGCGCGAGATGGACCTTCTCGAGGCCGACACGCTCGGAACGCTGCTCGAGCGGCTCACGGCCGGGCTGCGCGAGAGCTATCGGCTCGAAGCGGTCACGCTCGTGCTCTCGGACCCGGACCACGAGATTCGGCACCTGCTCATGCTGCAGGGGCAGAAGGCAGCGAGCTATCCCGCCGTGCTGTTCGTGGACTCTGTGCACGCGCTCGTACCGCAGGTCGCCACCCGGCGCCGGCCGTGGCTCGGACCGTTCTCGCCCGTCGACCACGCGCTGCTGTTTCCGCCCGAGGCGCCGCTCGCGAGCGTCGGCTTGTTGGGGCTGGCGCGGCAGGACCGTGTCATCGGCTGTCTCAACCTCGGCAGCAACGAGGCGCGGCGCTTCACCGGCCAGCTCGCGACGGACTTCCTGCACCACCTCGCGGTGATCGCGGCGTTCTGTCTCGAGAACGCGGTGAATCGGGCACGGCTCGTGCGCAGCGGCATCACCGACGTGCTGACCGGTTGGCACAATCGGCGGTATCTGCAGACGCGTCTGCACGAGGAGCTCGCGCGTTGCCGCCGCGAGCGCAGCGCGCTCACGTGCCTCATGATCGACGTCGACCACTTCAAGAAGATCAACGACCGGTACGGGCATCTCGCCGGCGATGAGGTGCTGCGCCAGCTCGCGCGCTGCGTCGACGCCGAGGTCCGTGGCAGCGACGTGTCTGCCCGCTACGGCGGCGAGGAGTTCGTGATCCTGCTGCCGGGCACCGGCATCGAGGCGGGCAGGGTGCTCGCGGAGCGCATCCGCAGCGCCGTCGCGGCGGAGTCGTTCGAGATCGAGAACGTGCCGGACCGCCTGCCGATCACGGTGTCCATCGGCGTTGCCGAGTACCGCCCGGGGCCGAGTCAGGAGGACCTCAAGGTCGCCGGGGAGAAGCTGATCGCGCTCGCCGACCTGGCCCTGTATGACGCGAAGGCGGGCGGGCGCAACAGCGTCGTCCACGCCGCGAATAGCTAATTCGGTCACAGCTTGGGGTCCAACCTTTTGGAAGGCTCCGGGGGTTGTGAAAGAATTGGGCCGAGCATGGATTTCATCGACGAACAGGGCTTCCGCGCCAACGTCGGCATCGTCCTCATCGATGGGGAGAGCCGCGTGCTGATCGCCGGCCGGCGCGGCCGTGGCGGTTGGCAATTTCCGCAGGGCGGCATTCGCCCCGGTGAGGAGGTAGAGGCCGCGATGTTTCGTGAGCTTCGCGAGGAAGTGGGTCTTACGCCCGCCGACGTCGACGTGGTCGGCGCGACCGAGGGTTGGCTCAAGTACCGCTTGCCGGAGCGCTACATCCGGCGCGAGCGCACACCGCTCTGCATCGGCCAGAAGCAACGTTGGTTCTTGCTCGAGCTTACGAGCGCCGTCGAGCGCGTACGTTTCGATCTGACGCCCGATCCCGAGTTCGACCGCTGTCGCTGGGTGGACTATTGGCGGCCCGTTAAGGAGGTCGTCTATTTCAAGCGGCCCGTTTACGTGCGCGCGCTCCATGAGCTCGGGCGGCTGGCGTTTCCGCACGACGGGCCGCCCGCTCCGCCAACGTGGTGGCCGCGACGCTGGCAACGCGCGTTTCACGACGGCTGAGACGATGAGCAGAGCGAGCCGCAGGCCGTTGTACGTCTATGCCGTCGCCGTGGTCATTGCGATCGCGGGCGCGTACCTGAGCTTCGAGCTCGGCCGCTTTCGCGCCGGCTACTCGCTCATCGACCACCGCCGCGAGGTCGCCGACTGGGAGCGGCGGCTCCGGGAGCAAACGGTGGAGGTGGACGAGCTCCGCAGCCAGCTCGCCATCTTGAGGACGGGCCGCGAGATCGACGACGAGACCTATTCGCAGGTCAAAGCCAACCTGGGGGACCTCCAGGCGCGGATCCAGGCGCAAGAAGAGGAGCTCGTGTTCTACCGCGGGATCGTATCCCCGCAGGACGGCGTCGCGGGCCTTAGGATCCAGAGCCTCGACGCGCTGCCGGCCGACGGCGAGCGCCGCTATGTGCTGCGGATCGTGCTGGTGCAGGCAATCGTTCACAGTCGCCGGGTCGGCGGCACTGTAAGATTGCAGCTGGAAGGGGTCAGCGACGGTCAGACGGTTTCGCTCGACGTGGCCAAACTCGTCGCCGACGGCGACGACTACGACATGGCATACGAGTTTCGCTACTTTCAGGGCCTCGAATGCGAGATCGTGCTGCCGGTCGGCTTCGAGCCGCAGAAGCTCGCGGTCGAGATCGCGCCCAGCGAGCAGCGCGCCGAGCGGCAGAGCCAGAGCTTCGAGTGGGCCGCCATCGCGAGGTGAGATGATGAGGTTCGGTAATGCTGGGTAAAAAGTCGCGCGGTAACGCGCCGATCGGAACCTTGGTCGGGGCGGACACGCGAGTGCACGGGGACATCGAGTTCTCGGGCGGTTTCCACGTGGACGGCTACGTCAAGGGTAATGTCAAGGCGACCGGTGACGAGAGGGCCGTGCTCAGCATCAGCGAGCGCGGCTGCGTCGAGGGCTCGGTGGTGGTGCCGCACGTTCTGCTGAACGGCATGGTGAAGGGCGACGTGCGGGCGACGGAGCGAGTCGAGCTCGGGCCAAAGGCCCGCGTGATCGGCAACGTCCAGTACAAGCTCATCGAGATGTCGATCGGCGCCGAAGTCAACGGTAAGCTGATCCACGAGAGCGAGGGGGCCGGGGTGGCAAAAGCCGTGGGTCGCCCCCAGATAGAGGCGGTGCGGCCAGTGAAGGTCGGGGAGTGAGGAGCCATGAGTGAAACACCCATGAATGAAGTGAGTGGGGCGGCCGAGGCGCCACCGCTCCATTTCACGGACGCGGCTGCCCACAAGGTCGGCCAGCTCATCGAGCAGGAAGGCAATGCGGCCTTGAAGCTCCGCGTCTACGTGCAGGGCGGCGGGTGCTCGGGCTTCCAATACGGCTTCACGTTCGACGAGGAAATCCAGGAAGGCGATACCGAGATCGAGAACGGCGGGGTCACGCTGCTCGTCGACCCGATGAGCGTGCAGTACTTGATGGGCGCCGAGATCGACTACCGCGACGACCTGTCGGGCGCGCAGTTCATCATCCGCAACCCGAACGCGAGCACGACCTGCGGCTGCGGGTCTTCGTTCTCGGTCTAGACGCTCTTGGCCAAACCGGCGGCTGCGTTGACCGACGTCAAGCCAGCGCCGCAGCCCGTTGACGAGCCCGCCGAGGTCATGGCGGCCGTCGACCTAGGATCCAATAGCTTCCACATGGTCGTGGCGCGTGCTCAGCACGGCCAGCCCTCGATCGTCGACCGGTTGCGCGAGATGGTGCGTCTCGCCTCGGGACTCAATCGGCACGGGTTCCTCGATCACGCGAGCCAGGAGCGCGCGCTCGCGTGCCTGCGAAGGTTCGGTCAGCGGTTGCGCGATATGCAGGCGCACCAAGTGCGCGTCGTCGGCACCAACACTCTGCGCCGCGCGCGCAACGCCGATGCGTTTCTCGAGGCGGCCGAGGAAGCGCTCGGCCAGCCGGTCGAAGTGATCTCGGGCATCGAGGAGGCGCGGCTCATCTATCTAGGTGTGTCGCACCACACGGACACCGCGGAGGGGGCGAACCTCGTCGTCGACATCGGCGGCGGCAGCACCGAGCTCATCATCGGCGAAGGTTATGAGCCGAAACATCTCGAGAGCCTGTCGATCGGCTGCGTCGGCGTGAGTCAGGAGTATTTCGACGAGGGGCGCTTGAGCGAGAAGCGGTTCGACCGCGCGCGGCTCGCGGCCCGGCTCGAGCTCCAGCCTGTCGCCGCGGCGTTCAGGCGCCGCGGCTGGGCGCGTGCGATCGGCTCGTCCGGCACCGTGCGCGCGGCTGCGGACGTCGCCCGGGAGCTCAAGCTACTGGAGACCGGCGTGAGTCTCGAAGCCGTGGAGGCGATCATCGCCGAGATGGTCGAGGCGCGGCACGTCGAGGATCTCGAGCTGCCGGGTCTGGGCCCGGAGCGGGCCCCGGTCTTCGCCGGGGGTCTCGCGATCCTGGCCGAGGTCATGAGCGCGCTCAGGATCCAACACATGCGCATCAGCGGCGGCGCGCTGCGCGAAGGACTGCTCCACGACATGCTCGGCCGGCTCCACGACGAGGACGCGCGCGAGCGTTCGATCCAGTCGCTCCAAAAGCGCTATCACGTCGACATCGAGCAGGCCCAGCGCGTGGAAGCCACGGCGGCGGGCCTGTTCGACGCGATCGCGAACGAATGGCAGCTCGACCCGGAGCGCTACCGACAGCTGTTCGTGTGGGCCGCGCGCTTGCACGAGGTCGGCCTGGACATCGCGCACGCGCGCTACCACCACCACGGCGGCTACTTGCTCGCGAACTCCGACCTGCCCGGCTTCGTGCGGCTCGACCAGCAACTACTGGCGGCGCTCGTCACGTTCCACCGCCGCAAGCTCGACGACCCGTTCCTCGACGACCTGCCGGCGAGCTCGCGCTTGCCGATGTTCAAGCTGATCGTGCTGCTGCGGCTTGCGGTGCTGTTGAATCGCACCCGCAGCCCGGTCGACCTGCCGCGGCTGGTGCTCGAGCCCGGCCAAGACGTCCTCGCAGTGCGTTTCCCCGCCGGCTGGCTCGATGCCAATCCGCTGACCGCCGCGGACCTCGAGCAGGAGCAGGGCTGGCTGCAAGCGCGCGGGTTCGAGCTGCAGGTGAGCTCGCGCGGCTCGCCGTAGAGTCGGGTCCCTCTAGGACGATTCGGCGAGTTGCCGCAGCAACGTGAGCTGCGCGGCGATCGGATCGCCGCCGGGCGTCGCGGGGAGCCGCACGTATTGGCCGTCCGCGCGCAGCTCCCAGGCTTGCACGTTGTCCGCGAGGTACGCGTCGAGGTCGGCCATGATCCGCGTCTTCATCGCGTCGTCGAGGATCGGGAACATGAGCTCGATTCGGCGGAAGAAGTTGCGATCCATCCAGTCCGCGCTCGCGCAGTAGATCTCCTCCGCGCCGTCGTTGTGGAAGTAGAAGCAACGGCTGTGCTCGAGGAAACGCCCGACGATCGAGCGCACGCGGATGTTGTCCGACACGCCGGGCACGCCCGGGCGCAGGCAGCAGATGCCACGGACGATCAGGTCAATGTAGACGCCCGCGCTCGACGCTTCGTAGAGGGCGCGGATGACCTCCGGCTCCACGAGCGCGTTGATCTTCGCGATGATGTGGCCGGTGCCGCCTGCGAGCGCGTTGTGCGTCTCGCGTTTGATCAGCGCGACCAGCCGCTCGTGCAACTTGAACGGCGACTGGGTCAGCAGGTTGAGCGCCGACGTGCGCATCAAGCTCGTAAGCTGCATGAAGACTTGGTGAACGTCCTCCCCGAGCGCCTCGTTCGCCGACAACAAGCCATAGTCGGTGTAGGCGCGTGCGGTGCGCGGGTGATAGTTGCCGGTGCCGAGGTGCACATAGCGCTTGAGGCGGCCGTTCTCGCGCCGGACGACGAGCGCCATCTTGCAATGGGTCTTGTAACCCACGACGCCGTACACGACGTGCGCGCCGGCTTCCTGGAGCTTGCTCGCGAGCTCGATGTTGGCCGCCTCGTCGAAGCGTGCGCGCAGCTCGATGAGCACGGTGACCTCTTTGCCCGATTTCGCCGCGGACACGAGGCTCTCGGCGAGCGGCGAGTCCGGCGTCGTGCGATAGAGCGTCTGCTTGATCGCGAGCACGTCGGGATCGGTGGCGGCGCGGTAGAGGAGGTCGACGACGGGGGCGAACGATTCGAACGGGTGATGCAGCAGGATGTCGCGCTTCGCGATGGCGTCGAAGATGTTGGTCTTCAACAGCTGCTTCGGGAGGCCCGGCGTGAACGGCGGATACTTCAAGTCGGGGCGGTCCACGAGATCGTAGACGGCGAGCAGCCGATTCAAATTCACCGGGCCCGGCACCTGATAGAGCTCGGACCGCGTCAATTGGAAGTGCTCGAGCAGGTAGGTCGCGAGCTCATCCGTGCAATCGTGCGCGGTCTCGAGCCGGACCGCGGCGCCATAGCGGCTCTCGAAGAGCTCGCCTTCGAGAGCGGTCATCAAGTCGTCGACGTCCTCGTCGTCCACGAACAGGTCGCTGTTGCGCGTGAGGCGGAACTGGTAGCAGCCGTCGATCTGCATTCCCGTGAAGAGCTGGTCGACGAACGCGTGGATCACCGAGGACAGGAACACGAAGTCGGCCTTGCCCGTGCCCTCGAGCGACAACGGCAGCGGAATCAGCCGCGGCAGCGAGCGCGGCGCCTGCACGATCGCGCGATGACACGGCCGGCCGAACGCGTCGCGGCCGTCGAGGCTCACGATGAAGTTCAGGCTCTTGTTCAGGATCCGCGGGAACGGCCGCGTCGGGTCGAGCGTGATTGGGCTTAAGACCGGCACGATCTCGGTACGGAAGTGCTGCTCGAGCCACTGCCGCTGCGCGCTCGACCAGTCGTCGCGCCGCACGAACCGAATGTCTTGGTCGCGCAACGCGGGAATCAGCTCGTCGTTGAGCAACCGGTATTGCTCATTAACGAGAGTGCTCGTCTGCTCGGCGATGGTACGCAACACCTCCGCGGAGCCCATATTGTCCGGTCCGATCGGCGCGGCGCCGACCTCGACGCGATGCTTGAGCCCCGACACACGGATCTCGAAGAACTCGTCGAGGTTGGTGGAGGAGATGCAGAGGAACTTGAGCCGTTCGAGCAATGGCAGGCTCGCGTCCTTCGCTTGCTTCAGCACGCGCACGTTGAACGCGAGCTGTGAGAGCTCGCGGTTGATGTAGTAGTCGGGCAGTTTTAGATTCAGCGTGTCCAAGCACACCCGTCCGGCGGCGGCGCCGAACGTTTGCGAGTGCTACGGCGCTTTCGGCCAGTATACGCTGCCGAGCGCGGCGCCACGGCGGGCGCCCGTCACACTCGGTACGTTGCCGGCCTCGTTGCGGAGTCGCGCCCGCGCGAGGTGGCGTATCGAGCCAGGGCAAGTGAAAACAGCTCGCGCCCGGTCGACTTCGGCGGGCTTGCGAACTGGGCCGCCTGACATACCATCGCGCGGTAGGTTGACTCACGCGAGCGCGGGGCTCTCGTGCGGGGATCGCTCAGTTCGCGGCGGTCGTCGCGCCGGTGTGCTGATAGAGGTCGAGCTGGTGCCAGAGGCTCGCAGCGGCCGCGACGAAGTCGTCACGATATTCGCCGGGAACCGGATCGGCTGGCGGCTTGATTGCCGTCAACGGGTTGCGGTGCACGCCGTCCACACGGTACTCGTAGTGCAGATGCGGTCCGGTTGCGAGCCCCGACTTGCCGACGTAACCGATGATCTCGCCCTGTCTCACGCGGTTGCCGACCTTCGCCCCGGCGAACCGCGACATGTGCCCGTAGAGCGTCGTGATGTTGTTGCCGTGTTGCAGCACGATCACGTTGCCGTAGCCGCCCTGCACCCCGCGAAAGGTGACCTTGCCGTCGCCGGCCGCGCGAATCGGCGTGCCCGTCGGGGCCGCGTAGTCCACGCCGCGATGGGCGCGGATCGTGTTGAGCACCGGGTGGCGGCGATTCGGGTTGAATGTCGAGCTGATACGAGTGAATTCGAGCGGCGCGCGCAGGAACGCCTTGCGCATGCTGTGGCCGTCCGGCGTGAAATAGTCCGCGCGCCCCGTCGCGTCGCGAAAACGCGCTGCGCGATAGACCTTACCTTGGTTGATGAATTCGGCGGCGACGACCTCTCCGTTGCGCAGCTTCGCGCCGTCGCGCCAGATTTCCTCGTAGATCACCGTGAACTCGTCGCCCTCGCGCACGTCCTGAATGAAATCGATGTCCCATTCGAAGATGCCGGCCATGGCCATCGTGAGCTTGTCCGAGATCCCCGCCGCAACGCCGGCTTCGAACAGCGAGCTCTCGATGACGCCGTGCGCGCCCGAGGTTCGCACGTCGACCGTCCGCTCGAGGGTCGTCGCCTCGAAGCCTGTGGCGCTACGCGCGATTGACAGCACCTTGACGTCGTCGAGCTCGCGGCGCAGCGAGAGGACTTCGCTCTCGCGGTGGGTGATCTCGAGGTGATCGCCCGGCTTGAGACGCTTTAGTCCGGCGCCCACCTCGGGCATGTCGACCATGGCGGCGAGGTCGGTGAGGTCGAGACCATTCCGGCGGAACAGCTCTTCGAGGGTGTCGCCGCGCTCGACGAGAAGGTCGAGTAACGCATAGTCGTCATGGATGACGGGTTCCGGCGCCGGCGTGTCGGCTGGCGGCGTCCCGACGAACTGCGGCAGCTCGTCGGGTACTTCGGGGACGAGGGCTATCGCGACCTCGGGCTGCTGGGCGGTCGACTGATTGGCCTCGCCGACGAAGAGCAGCGACACTCCGATCAGCGGCAGAGCGAGACCTACCGCGAACAGCAACCAGCGCCGTCCGCGCGGCTCCCGCGAAGCGTCAACCGTGTCTTTGTAGTCGTGGCGAACGCCACTGGTATACGCCTTCACCCAGCACCTGAAGCGAGCGCGGCCTGTACTCTAACTCGGCCCTGAATTCACCGTCAAAACTATTCTCTTTAAACTCAGCGGACTACGCTGCACTCCACATTTCCGTCGTCGAACGTGTGGAGGAGGCATTGACCGAGCCGACCCGCGACGCGAGAGCGGCCGTGCGTCCGGTCGTTTGAGCGCGGCGTCGACCGGCGCTCGCCGCGTGGTCTATTCTTCGCTCCCCTCGTTAGGCGGGTGACTCATGGCGGTTGGCAAGCAGG
>Ga0137409_10000952_pt1 | contig 31556 bp, 27 predicted proteins | sample CZODoug1_16funga_FD_122059 | JGI IMG/M metagenome (GOLD analysis project Ga0137409, IMG submission 122059) | Vadose zone soil fungal communities from Angelo Coast Range Reserve, California, USA - CZODoug1_16fungal (Hybrid Assembly) | ecosystem: Environmental > Terrestrial > Soil > Vadose zone... | reverse complement strand
AGGAGATCTTCGCGCGGCAGGAACGGCAGCGGCTTCTTGAGCGCTTCCAGCGCAGACTCCTTGGCCCCCTCGGAGGAGGTCGCCGCGCCCTCGCGGACGACCATGTTCTCGTCCACGTTGCGCGAGAGGGAGCGGTGCAGCACGAAGACGCCCGCGGCGACGAAGGCGCAGACGAGGCCGCCGAGCAGGACGACCACCCCGGCGGTCATCGCCCATTCGACCAGCCGCTTGCCGAGGCTGGGCTTCTCTTCCTTGCGCGCCACGCTGGGCCTCCGTGATATAGGGGTCCCCGGCTCCCGCCCTAATAGCCGTCCGGGGCTCCGAAGTTACGAACATTCGTGTCCCGGGAAGCCGGATTTGTTACCACCGCGGATTACCTATTTCAGCGATTCCAGGTGCGCCTTCAGGTCGAGCTCGAATTGCGCGCAGCTGCGGCCGACCAGCTTCTCGAAGGACGCGACCGGATCCTTTCCGCCGACCACGTCGGCGGCGTATTCCTCCAGCTGCTCCCTGGAGACGCGGCAGGCCAGATAGTGGGCGATCGCCCACGAGTGGGCATAGTAGTCGGTCCGGCGGCCGGGGTCCGAGGCGTGGACCAGGGTGAATTCCTCGGGTCCGCCGCGGACGACCTTGTCGATCGGCAGCGTCGTCCTCATCACCACCTTGTCCCGGAGGATTCTCAGGAAAGCGGGATGGGGCGCGCCGTGGACGAGCAGGGCCCCTTCCACGATCGCCGTCTCGAAGTAGGACGCCATCCCCTCGTGGAGCCAGCGCGGGAACTCCTTCTGTCCGGAGCCCTCCCACAGGTACATGGCCGCATACGCGTGGAACGACTCGTGGAACAGGGTCTCGAACATCTCGCGGTTCTGCAGGGCCAGCACGCCCTCATTGTGCTCGATCACGCGGCGGCACTTCTCCAGCTCGGCCGTGGCCCGGCGCCGCGCCTCCTGGAGCTCCGCCTGCGCGGTGGTCTTCCCGTCCTTCAGATCCTGCACCGCCTGCTTCTGCTGCAGTTCGAGATCGGACAGCCGCTTCTCCTTGCCGCCCTGGTCGTCCGATCGGATCGACCGCCGCAGCTCCGCGAATTCGTCGTCCAGCTTCTGCCGCAGCGCCGGCATCAGCGCGGCGATCTGCCGCTCCACCGTCTGCGCCTGCGTCCGGAAGCGGTCGATGTCCTCCTCGTAGGCCTTGATCTCCGCCCGGACGAGCTGCTCCTTCTCCTTCTGGATCAGGTTGTAGGCTGCGATCGTGTTCTCCGACGGGCGGTAGTACGCGACGGCCGACACCTTCCCGTCCGCCGCGTGCAGGTTGTAGAACTCGTACTCGAGGCGGTCGGCGAAGACGTACACCTTGACCTTTTTGTCCCCGTTGCGGCGGATCCCGAAGAAGCGCTCGTAGGCCGCGAAGATCTCGTCCAGGCTCAGGGCCACCTCCTTCACGAACGACGGGTCGGCGCTCGACTCCAGGACATACCGGTGTCCCGTCACCCGCCATCCCGGCAGACCCTGGAAGCGCACCGGCGTGGGGACGATCCGGTTCAGCGCCTCGAAGCGACGCACGCCGCGCTCCCCGAAGTTCTTCGAGCGGGCCTCCGCCTGGCGGCGGTATTCCGGCGACGTCCGGTCGATGACGACGATGTCCGCGCGCAGCACCGTGAGCTTGACCGTTCCGACGACCTGCCCCTTCGAGCCCTTGATCAGCGTCTCCAGGACCACGTCGTCCTTCCCCTCCGACACGATCCGGCCGCTGCGCGACGTCCCGTCCTTGAGCTGGATCACATCCTGGTCGGCCGTGACCTGGAGGGAGAGCGAGAGAAGGAGGAGTGCGATCACTCTTGAACTATAGCACGCCCCATCCCACGGACGTAGAGTAGGGAGATGAATGCGCTGCTGCTCGCTGCAATCCTCGTCCAGGCCGCGCCCTTCAAGCCCGACGAGGCGCCCGGCAAAATGACCGTGCCCGACGGCTTCAAGGTCCGCCTCTTCGCAGGCGAGCCCGACGTCGTCCAGCCCATGGGCTTCACGTTCGACGATCGGGGACGCCTCTGGGTCGTCGAGTGCGTGTCCTATCCGAAGTGGGTCCCGCCCGGCCAGGAGGGCCAGGACCGGATCGTCATCTTCGAGGACACGGACGGCGACGGCAAGTTCGACACGAAGAAGGTCTTCGCCGACAAGCTCGCCAACGTGTCGGGCCTCGCGGTCGGCCACGGCGGCGTCTGGATCACCGCGCTCCCGGTTGTCTCGTTCATCCCCGACCGCAACGGCGACGACGTCCCGGACGGCCCGCCGGAGATCCTGCTCGACGGCTGGGACATGAAGGCGAAGCATAACGTCTTCAACAAGCCGTCGTGGGGGCCCGACGGCTGGCTCTACGGCCTGAACGGGATCCTGTCGAACTCGAGGGTCGGGAAGCCCGGGACGCCGGACGCGGAGCGCATCCCGATGAACTGCGGCGTGTGGCGGCTGCACCCGGTGACGAAGAAGTTCGAGGTCGTCTGCACCGGGACGACAAACCCGTGGGGGATCGACTGGGACGACGTCGGCCGCGGCTTCATCACAAACTGCGTGATCAAGCACGTCTTTCAGGTCATCCCCGGCGCCCACTACGACCGAATGTTCGGCGAGGACAAGTCGGCGCCGAACTTGTACGGCCTGATCCCGAGCTGCGCGGACCATATCCACTGGGCGGGCGGCGCGTGGCAGGACGCGCGCGGCCAGGAGAAGCACTCGGAAGCCGGCGGCGGCCATGCCCACGTGGGCGCGATGGTCTACCTCGGCGACAACTGGCCCGACGACTACCGCGGCCACCTGTTCACGCTGAACCTCCACGGCCACCGCATGAGCCACGACGTCTTCGAGCCCAAAGGGTCGGGCGTCGTCGCGAAGCACGCCAAGGATTTCCTCCTGGGGAACGACCCCTGGTTTCGCGGCCTCGACTGCCAGTACGGTCCCGACGGGGGCGTCTTCGTCACGGACTGGACCGACACCGGCGAGTGCCACAACTACGACAAGGTCGACCTGACCAACGGCCGGATCTACAAGGTCACCTATGGCGATGCGAAGCCCGCGAGGATCGACCTTGCGAAGTCGAGCGACGCGGAACTGGCGGCGCTGCTCGACTCGGGTCGGAAGAACGCGTGGTTCGCCCGTCACGCCCAGCGGCTGCTGCAGGAGCGGGCGATCGCCGGAAAGCTGGACCCGAAGGTGCGAGCCGGCCTCGTGCATCCGACCCGCGACGAGAGCGATCCGATCGGCGACCTGAGGCGGCTCTGGGCCTGGCACGTGACGGGCCCGAAGGACGAGCCGGAGATCCTGGTCGCGCTCGACAACCGCTTCGAGCACCACCGCGCGTGGGCGGTCACGCTGGAGCTCGAGGACGGCCAGGCGTCGCCGAAGGTCGCGGCGAAGCTCTTGGAGATGGCGAAGAGCGATCCGTCACCGGTCGTCCGCCTCGCGCTCGCGTCGGGGCTTCAGCGCCTCCCCGTCGCGGAGCGGGCGCCGATCGCGGAGGCGCTCATGGCGCACGAAGAAGACGCGGCGGACGCGCAGCTGCCGCTGATGATCTGGTACGGGATCGAGCCGCTGGTGTCGTCGGACCGCGACCGCGCGGTCGCCCTGATCGCGAAGGCGAAGATCCCGCTGGTGCGGCAATACACCACGCGCCGCCTCGCCGCGATGGCCAAATAGGATGCTCGCGATACTCGCGATCTCGGGCTGCGGCCACCGGTGGGCGCTCGGCCTGGTCCCGCTCGCCGGCGTCTACGCGACCTGCACTATCGGCTTCAGCGGCGGTCCGAACCACGGGGAGCACCCGTTCATCGTCAACGCCATCCACCTGACCGCGTTCTGCCTGAAGTCGTCGCACGGGCCGCGGCCGCCCTATGGGACCTGCTTCGGCTTGCTGCTGGCGGCGACCGTGCAGTCGCTCCTGGTGCAGGGGCTGAGGGGCGGCTGGACGGACCGGCCCGTGCGGCTGAACCGCCTGGCGATGGCGGCCCTCTACGTCGGAATGACGGGCATCGTGATCTTCGGCGATCGCTAGCGAATCTTCAGCGGCCGCCGCTCGCCCATCCACTGCGACATGCCGCCGACGTTCTGGGCGTGCGTATAGCCCTTCTGCTTCAGGATCTGAACGGCCGCGTTCGAGCGCCCGCCCGACTGGCAGATCAGCACGATCGGGGCGTTCTTGTCGGACGGGACGCCGTCCAGCGACCCCGCCCGCAACACCTGAAGCGGCACGTTCAGGGCCTCTTCGATATGCCCGCCCTCGTACTCCTCGGGCGTCCGGACGTCGATCAGCGTTGCGCCCTTCTTGATGAGCGCGATGGCGTCGTCGGCGCTGATATTGTCGGGGACCGACCCCGCCGCGGGCGCCGTCGCCGGCAGGGCGGCGGGCGGCGGGAACAGCTCGGGCAGGTGCTTGCGGAAGGAGCCGCTGTATTTGAAGGCGTTGTCCGGGAAGATCACGACGCAGATGTTGCCCGGCGCGTCGGGCACCAGCTTGAACGCCCCGGCCAGCGCCATCCCGGAGCTCGGGCCGGCGATGATGCTCTCCTCCTGGTTCAGTCGCTTGCAGAGCTGGTACGCCTCCTTGTTGGCGATCTCCGTGATGCCGTCGTACTCCTTCGGGAGGAAGAAGTCGGTCAGCTTCAGCGCGCGAAGGCTGCGCACGCCGGGAATATCGTGCCCCTCGCCCGGGTGCACGCCCAGGACCTTGACCTCTTTGTTCTTCGACTTGAGGAAGCGGCCCGTTCCGGTGATCGTGCCGCAGGTGCCCAGACCGGCGACGAAGTGCGTGATCTTCCCCTCGGTCTGTTTCCAGACTTCGGGACCGGTGGTCCGGAAGTGCGCGTCGGGATTCGCGGGATTCTTGTACTGGTTGAGCTGGTGCCACCCGGGCTGCGAACCCATCTCCGCCGCCTTCTGCATGGCCCCCTCGGGCGCGCCGGGCATCGGGCAGAGGTCGTCGTTCAGCTCGACCAGCTTCGCGCCGAACACCCGCAGGCTCGCCCGTTTCTCCTCGGGGATCGCGAGCGACAGCGTCGCCGTGAACTTGAGGCCCTTGGCGTTGGCGATCATCGCCAGGCCCATGCCGGTATTGCCGGACGTCGGCTCGACGAGGTTCTCCAGCTTGAGCCCGCGCTCCTGGGCGTCGCGGACCAGGTTCGCGGCGACGCGGTCCTTCACGGCGCCGAACGGGTTGTACCACTCCAGTTTGGCGTAGACCTTCGTGTGCTTGTAGGGCGTCACCTTGTTCAGGCGGACGATGGGCGTGGGGTTGTTCTCGTTCGAGAGCATGTCGAGGGTCGAATCGAAGACCCGCAACGATAGGTCGGTCATCTGATCGCTCCTTAGGCTTGCGGTCCATTAAACCGACGACGCCGCTCCCGTGCAAGGGAGTGAGGGGCTAACGTCCGGCGGGACGGCGTCATTCCTCGCGGAAGAGGATCGTCTGGTGGTGCCGGATGATCTCGACCAGCTCGTCGTAGAGCGTCGGACCCCGGCCCGAGCGCGCCGCCGCCAGCCGCTCCATCCACCGCTCGCGGTTCGTCGGATGGATGCGATCGAGGGTCTCCTCCAGCCACCAGGCGGTTTCCCGATGTCCCAGGTCCTGCTTCGACTTCGCCGAGTTCTTCCAGACCAGCTCGATCTCTTCGCTGTCCTCGAAGACCCCGAAGCCCCCGTAGAGGATGTCCTTGAACGCGTCGAGGTTCCGCCCCCAGGCGAACCCCGGACAAAGGACGTCTCCGGCATGATCGTAGAAGGCGGGGAGCCCGTCGAACGCGTCGCCGTCCAGGACGAAGCGCTTCATGGGCCGGCCGAGGCCTTCGACCGCTTCGGGGTGTATCCCTCCAGCTCGCGCAGCGTCTTGAACTGCGCGGGACCGGTGGAGATCTCGACGTCCTCCGCCGTGAACTCCTCGGGGTGCCGGTAGCCGCAGGCGTGCGTCAGCGCCATCAGCTCGTTCTGGAACGACTTGAGGTAGCGGGCGAAGCGCATCGCCTGGTGCTCGGGGACCAGCCCCTCCTGCAGCCTCCGCTCGTGGGTCGCCACGCCCGTCGGACATTGCCCGGTGTGGCACTTCTGCGCCTGGATGCAGCCGATCGACAGCATCGATTCCCGGGCGATATTGATCAGATCGGCGCCGAGGCAGATCGCGACGATGGCCCGGTCGGGGAAGCCCAGCTTCGCCGACGCGATCCACGCCACGCGGTCCGCCATCTCCTCCTTGAGGAACGAACGGTAGACCCGGGGGAAGCCGACGCGGAACGGAAGCGAGACGTGGTCCGTGAACACCATCGGCGCCGCGCCGGTGCCCCCTTCGCCGCCGTCGATCGTGATCCAGTCCGGCCCCTGGCCCGTCGACTTCATCGCCTGGGCGAGCTCCGTCCAGAAGGCGGTACCGCCGACGGCCGACTTGATCCCGACCGGGAAGCCGGTCTCCTTCGCGATCGACTCGACGAAGCGGATCAGGCTGGGCACGTCCGAGAAGGCGCGGTGGCTGTTGGGGCTGATGCAGTCCTGGCCCGCCCGGACGCCGCGGATCTTCGCGATCTCCTCGGTGACCTTGTGAGCGGGCAGCACGCCGCCCTTCCCCGGCTTGGCTCCCTGGGACAGCTTGATCTCGATGCCCCGGACTCCCGATGCTCCGGCCAGCGTCTCCTGCAGCGCCTTCATCGAGAACATCCCTTCCAGATCACGGCAGCCGAAGTAGCCCGTTCCGATCTGGTAGATCAGGTCCGCGCCGTGCTTGTGGTGCGGGGAGATGCCGCCCTCGCCGGTGTTGTGATAGCAGCGGGCCAGCTTCGCGCCCTTGTTGAGCGCCTCGACGGCGTGTCCTCCGAGCGCCCCGAAGCTCATCGCGGAGATGTTGACGATCGACGTCGGCTTCCACGCCTTCGCGCGCGAATGAACCTCGCCGAGCGTCTTCGCGCCCGGCACGTCCAGCATGTCGTCGTGGGCTGCGCCCCGGAAGCCGACTTCGCCGTAGGGAAACATCGAGTGCTTGATGATCGGGTAGCCGATCGACAGGAGCTGGTCGTCGGTGCCGAAGCCGAAGTAGTTGTTCTCCCCGTCGGCCGAGCGGTAGATCCAGTCGCGCTCATCCCGGTTGAACGGCAGTTCTTCGTTGTTGTCGGCGATGATGTACTGCCGCAGCTTCGGCCCCATTTCGATGAAGAGCATCCGCAGGCGGCCGAAGACGGGATAATTGCGGAGGATGTTGTCCCGGGAGATGTAACGGTCGTGCATCCAGAGCGCGAGGAAGGCGAGCACCAGGAGCGCCAGGAAGGCCGCCGTGATGATGCCGACGACGAGGAAGACCCCCATCGCGTAAATCATACTGTGCGGACCCCGATTGTGTCATGAAAGACGTCCGCCGCCGGCCAAGGGTCTGAAAACTTGAAGAGGAGGATCGATCATGTCCGTGCTTGATCGCCTGTACGACAACGACCGGCTGCAGCGCGAGGACATCGAGAATCTCAAGCGAACCGGCGTGGCGCTGCGCGGCAAGATGATCCGCGATGGCGGCCGGATCCGGAACCTCCAGGACGAGGTGGATCATCTCACCAGCCAGCTGGACCATTTGACGCTGATCAGCGAGGCGCTGCTTCGGATGCTCGAAAAGAAGGGCGTCATCCTGCGCGACGAGTTTCGTGCCCTGCTGGTCGAGGTCGATCTCGAGGACGGCGTCCATGACGGCAAGCTGTCCAGGCGGGTGCCGGCCGCGGCGCCCCCGACGCCGGTCGCCCTGCCCTGCCGGCATTGCCGTACGACGAACGACCCCGAGTCCCGTTTTTACGCGGGATGCCGTCGACCGCTGTTCAGGCGCTAGGTTTTCAGGTATCGTCCGCGACGAATGATCAGCCTCCTCGCGGACTCCGGCGCGTCCATGCCGGTGTGGAGCGTGCTTCCGTTCCTGGGCCTCCTCCTCTCGATCGCGGTGATTCCCCTCGTCCGCGAGCACTGGTGGCACGAAAATCACCATAAGGCGATCGTCAGCCTCCTCTTCGGCGTCCCCGTCGCAGTCTACGTCGCGTTCCGGGATCCAGGCGCCCTCGCCCACGCCGGCCTGGAATACGTCGCCTTCGTCTGCCTGCTCGGGTCGCTCTACATCATTTCCGGCGGGGTGCGGCTCCGCGGATCCCTGCCGGGAACGCCGGCATCGAATGCGGCCCTGCTGGCCTTCGGCGCGGTGCTGGCCAACGTCACCGGCACCACGGGCGCCGCAATGCTGCTCCTCCGGCCGTACCTGCACGCCAACCGGCAGCGGAAGAACAAGGTCCACCTCGTGGTCTTCTTCATCCTCGTGGTCGCCAACTGCGGCGGCTGCCTCACCCCGCTCGGCGATCCGCCCCTCTTCATGGGCTTCCTCAAGGGCGTCCCGTTCACGTGGACGCTGGCGCTGTGGAAGGAATGGCTGGTCGTCTGCGGCTGCCTGGTCGCCGTCTTCTACTTTTTCGATCGCGCCAGGCACCGGGCCGACGGCGCGCCGTTGAATCCGAGGGACCCGGTCGCGCTGGAGGGCGGCGCCAACCTGGGGCTGCTCGCGGCCGTGGTCGGCGCCATCCTGGCCGGCGGCTTCTGGGTGAAGCCCCGCTGGGGCGAGACGGCGGCGCAGGTCTTCCAGTCCGCGCTCATGGCGGGCTTCGCGGGGCTGTCGCGGCTGACGACGCCACGGGCACGGCGCGAGGCGAACGAGTTCTCCTGGCACCCGCTGATGGAGGTCCTGGTGCTGTTCGTCGGCATCTTCGCGGCCATGATCCCCGCGCTCTCGGTGCTGCGGGAGCACGGAGCGGCGCTTGGCCTGGCGCGGCCGGCCGCTTTCCTCTGGGTCACGGGCGGGCTGTCCGCCTGCCTCGACAACGCCCCCACCTATGTCGCGTTCCTGTCGATGGCCCAGTATCTCCCCGACGAGGTCGCGGGGACGACGCAGGCCGCGCTGGCGGCGATCTCCTGCGGCGCCGTCTTCTTCGGCGCCCTCACCTACATCGGCAACGGCCCGAATTTCATCGTGAAGGCGGCGGCCGAGCACGCGGGTGTGAGGATGCCCTCGTTCTTCGGCTATATGGCGTGGGCGGCGGCGCTGCTGCTGCCGGTGCTGGGCGTGGTCACGTTGCTCTTCTTCCGTTAGCGGCCGAGATCCTTTTCGCCCGTCGTCTCGACCACCTCGAAGTCGCTGCCGTGCAGCTTGCGAAGTTCGTCGAGCCCCTGGAGACGCGGGTCCGGCGGCGTCGAGATCAGCCAGTCCATGCCGTTGTCGGCCACGAACATGCCGTACTTCTTCAGCGCGTTGGCGATGGCGAGCGCGTGCTTGGGGTACCCGCTCACGTCGACCGACGCCTTCAGGCGGAAGCGCTGCCCCATCGCCGGCGCCTCCGGAGTCCGCGTATGCCCCGCCTGGTGCGTCGCCGGATAGAGGAATTCCTTCCGCGACCGCCGCACGGTGAAGCGCAGCGCGTGCGTCACGTCGCCCCGCTCGCACTCGTCGAAGCGCGGCAGCGCGGGGAAGATCGGAAGGCCGGCCGCGTCGGACGAGGTCCACCCGCGCGGACGGAGCGCGTTCGACTTGAGGTCGAAGGTCGCCTCGCAGGCCGCCTCCCAGCCCGTCGCCTTGCGGTGCGTGCTGAAGAACTCGTAAAGCATGCCCTGGTGCGGGTCGACGACGAGGACATGCCGGTCGCCCTTCCCCTCGCGCTGGAGCTTGTCCAGGTCGGTCTTGTTCAGCGGCCAGTCCTCGACCGGAGCCCCGTCGGGGAGGGGATAAGGGCCCTTGTCCGACTCGTTCGCGTAGCTGAGCAGCGTCACGTCCACCCGCTTCTGGTCGGCGGGCACGAGGATGAACGACATGTCCCGGTTGAATCCGATCTTCCGCGCGCCGCCGATCGCCGCGATCATCCGATCGGAGTCGGGATGCACGGGCCGCGCGGAGATGTCCTCGTTCCACGGGTTGTTCTTCGGGAAGACCCGGAGCGCGGAGAGGACCGCATCGGCCTCCGGGGTGTTGAACATCAGCGGCGCCTTGAAGTCCGGGATCGGCGGCGGGGGGGCCTGTTCCGCCGGACTTTCCTGCGCGGCGACCAGCAGGGTGCCCAGGAGCAGCAGTCTCATCAGGTCGTCTCCCGCATCAGGCTGACGGAGGACGGCGCTCCTGCGGCGGGATTCAGATCACCTCCGTGTGATCCGCGATCCAGCGCCATTCCGAGACCTTCGCCCAGGGGCGATAGAGTCCGGCGCTCGCCAGGGACAGGAGCCAGCCGAGCAGCCACCGTCCATAGTACGCTCCGAAGGTCCCGGTGAAGTGGGAGGACCGCTTCTGTCCGGTGCGGTCCGGGATCAGCATGTTCCCGTGATCCCACTTCAACCACATCCACGAAAGCACGCCGAGCAGGAGGCCGCCGGTCGCGAGCCCCAGCGGGAACAGCAGCAGCGTCAGGAAGAACCGGCCGATCACCTCCTCGCCCGTCCCCTGGAAGTCGAGCGTCGCCGTCCCGCGCGCGGTGATGCGGTAGCTCCGGTACAGCGAGCGTCGGTACCGCGCATAGATCCACGGCAGGCCGAGTCCTGCGGTGAGGCCGAGGACGAGGACCGTGAGGGCCAGGTCCAGGAACAGCCCGCCCGGCGTCAGCTGGGACTGCAGCGGCTTCCCGAAGAGCAGGGTGTGACTCAGTCGGTAGCGCCGGAGGAACGAGCCCGCGAATCCGGCCGCCACGAGCAGGACGCCGGCCGCCGCCCACCGCTGCGGCATCGTCGCCGCCACCGGAGGCAGCACGACATATTTCTCCATCAACCGGCTGACCGGCCCCATCGGCGTGGCCGCCGCGGCATAGACGAGCGCCGCGACGAAGCCCGCGAAGAGCGCGAAGCGCAGCGCCAGCAGGGGGATCAGCGTGAAGGGCGACCCCTCGAACCGGACGCTGGCCCCGGGCGGCGCGACGACCGCCGCTCTCCGGCTGGTCGTGCGGACGCGAACCTTGGTGCTCTTCCCGCAGTCCCAGCACTGGGTTCCGGCCACGAGCCAGGCGTTGCAGCCCGTACAGTGGCCGAGTTCCGAGCTGCAGCCGGAGCAGCGGACGGCGGGTTCCGGGATCCTGCTGCCGCAGGACGGACAATCCTTGAGTGCGGTCTGAGTCGGCATGACGACCTCCTCACCGCTCGCCCCCACCGTATAGTACCCGGAAGCGGCTGGAGTTCGGCGGGATTCGCGATGCGCACCGAGGCCGGCCGAAGCGTGATCGCCGGGCGGCCGGGGATCGAGGGCAGCGCCACCGGGGAAGAAGTCGGTTTAAAAAACAAATCCCCCCGTTTCCGGGGGGATCTTTCGGGGACTGTCCTGGATCAGTTAGAGGGCCGCCCGCTTGGCAGTGTCGCCGAACTGCACGACCTTCACCTTGAGGCGGTCCATGATGGACAGGAAGAGGCTGTTGAGGGGCTGGCCCTGCATCTTGAGGAAGCGGCCGCCGGCCACGGTGCCGCCGCCCTTGCCCGCCAGCAGGATGGGCAGGTCGTCATGGTTGTGCCGGTTGCCGTCGGACAGCGCGCCGCCGTACACGATCATGGAGTTGTCGAGGATGGTCCCCTTCTCCTCCTTGACCGCCTGGAGCTTCTCGAGGAAGGTGGCGAAGAGCTCGATGTAGTGCTTGTCGATCTTCTTGATCTTCTCGAGCTTGTTCTTGTCGCCCGCGTGGTGGGACAGCGTGTGGTGGCCTTCCGAGATGCCGAGCGAGGGGAAGGTCTTGTTGCTGCCTGAGTTGGCGAGCATGAAGGTCGCGACGCGGGTCGAGTCCGTCTGGAACGCGGCGGCGAGGATGGCGGCCAGCAGCTTGATGTGCTCGCCGTGGTCGCCGGGCGCGCCGGAGGGCAGTTCGATGTTCGGGGGCGGGTTCGCCGCCATCTTCTCGGCGCCCTGGATCTGCTTTTCGATGGCGCGGACGCCCTCGAGGTACTCGTCGAGCTTGCCCTGGTCGCTCGTCCCGAGCCGCGCGCGCAGGCGCTTCGAGTCCTCGTTCACCATGTCGAGGATGGAGCGGGTATAGGAGGCCTCGCGGGCGATCTCCGCCTCGGAGGCGCGGGCCTTCGGATCGCCGAAAAGGCGGATGAACAGGTTGCGCGGGCTGGTCTCCTTCGCGTTGGGCTGGTTCGCCGTCCGCCAGGAGATGTTGGACGAGTACGCGCAGCTGTAGCCGGAGTCGCAGTTGCCGGACTGCGCGCCGCCGTCCGTGCCGATCTCCAGCGACGGGAAGCGGGTGTCGCCCCCGACCTGCTGGGCGATCACCTGGTCGACGGAGACGCCGACATTGATATCCTTCCCGTCCGTCTTCTTCGGGTGCATGCCGGTGAGGTAGACCGCGCCGTCGCGGGCGTGGTCGCCGGCGCCGTCGCCGAGGCCTTCCGCGTTCTTCTGCTGGAGGCCGGTGATGTGGCAGATCGAGCCGGCGAACGCCTTGAGGGGCGCGAGCGTCTCGGGGAGGCCGGGCGTCTTCGGCGGCCGCCAGGCTTCCATGTTCATGCCGACGGGGATGTAGAAGAACGCCGCCCGCACGGGCACCTTCGCCGCCGGGGCGGCCAGGAGCGTCCGGGGGAACATCGCCTCGAGGAACGGGAGGCCGATCGCGGCGCCCGCGCCGCGCAGCATCGTCCGCCGGGTGATCAGGTTTCGGCTCATTTCTTTCCCCTGTCCTTCTGTCGATACATAAACGGGTAGCTCTTCACGATTTCGGTCACGAGCGAAGAAAACTTGTAGTCCTTCTTGGCCACGGTGTCCGAAATCGACTTCACCACCGGCCCGTCAAAAGGTTCTACGCCCCGCCCCAGCGCGTAGGTGAGCAGTTTTTCGGTGAAGCCCTCGAGGAACTCCCCCTTCTTTTCCTTCAGGATCTTCTTCAGCTCGATCGGCCCGTTGAACTTCTTTCCGTCCGGCAGCTCCGCGGCGGAGTCGACCGGCTTGCCCTGGTCCTGGTCGCGCCAGGCGCCGATCGCATCGTAGTTCTCGAAGCCGAAGCCGATGGGGTCCATCCGCTTGTGGCAGGACGCGCAGTTGGGATCCGTCCGGTGCTTCTCCATCCGCTCGCGCAGCGGCAGCCGCGCCACCTCGGGATCGTCCTTCAGGTTCGCCGCGTCGGGCACCGGCGGCGGCGGCGGGGTCGACAGGATCGTCTCCAGCACCCACTTGCCCCGCTTCACCAGGCTGGTGCGGTCGGGGTCCGACGTCGCCGCGAGCACCGCGGCCATCGTGAGGACGCCTCCGCGCCTCGGATCCGACAGCTTCACCTTCTGGAAGCTGCCGCCGCCGGCCAAGCCGTAGAGCTGGGCGAGCTTCTCGTTGACGAACGTGAAGTCGGCGTCCAGGAAGGTGAGGATGCTCAGGTCCTCCTTCATCACGGCGTCGAAGAAGAGGACCGTCTCCTGGATCATGTCCTTCCGCAGCCCCGCGTCCGCGGAGGGGTAGCGGGCCGAGTCGAACTTCATGTCCTCGAGGCGGCGGATCTGGAGCCACTGGGGCGTAAAGTTGTCGGCGAGCGCGAAACCCTTGGGGTCCTTCAGCATGCGAAGCGTCTGCGCCTCGAGCACGGCGTTGTTCAGGAGCTTGCCGGTCTTCGCGAGGTCGAGCAACTCGTCGTCGGGCATGCTGCTCCAGAGGAAGTAGGACAGGCGGCTCGCCAGCTCGAACGGCGCCAGGGGATACGTGTCGGCGAAGCCCTCGGCTTCGACGCGCAGCAGGAAAAACGGCGAGATGAGCAGGCCGCGGATCGGCAGCTTCATCGACTTCTCGAAGTCGCCGCCCTCCATCTTCTCGCCGACGTCGTAAAGCTTGAGCAGCCGCTCGATCTCGTCCGACTGGATCGTGCGGCGGAACGCCCGCGTGCCGAGCTTCGTGAGGCAGTCCTTGGCGAAGTCGCGGTTGGTCTTGGGCTTGGCCGCGGATCCGGCCGCCGGCTCCGCCGCGCCGCCGGGCTTCGAGGTGAAGATCAGCCGGTCCTTCTCTTTGCCGGTCACGGCCTGCTCGGCGATCTTCCTTGCCGCCGCCACGTACTTCTCCAGCAGCAGCGGGGGCATGGAGAGGACGTCGCCGATGTTGTCGAAGCCGTAGCCCACGTCGTCGTGCGGGAAGTCGTTGAACGGGTTGAAGTCCACGCCGAGGAGGTCGCGGATCGTGTTCTTGTACTCGATGCGGTTGAGGCGGTGGGAGACCACGCGGCCGGCGACCTTCGGGGCGCCGGGATCGACCTTGTCGAGCGCGGCCTCGATGAAGCGGGAGAGGGTGTCGCGCTCCTCCTGGGTGGGCTGGGGCTGGAAGTCGTCGGGCGGCATCTCCTTCACCAGCGTCTTGGTGAGGACCCCCTTCCAGATCTTTCGGTTCTCGCGGATGGAGGCCTCGGACGAGAACTTGGAGAGGTTGAGGTCGGCCTTGGGTTTCAGCTGGGGTCCGTGACACTTGTAGCAATACTTGCCCAGCAGCGGCTGGATCTTGGCGGCGTAGGAGTCGGTGGAGGCGGGAGCGGCCTGGGGATGCAGCGGCGCGGCCCCGAAGGTGCCGAAGATCAGCGCGATGAACGCGCCGGAGGAATAGACGGAAGCTCTCGAAAACACAGTCCCCGCTCCATGAAATGGGTCGCCTTTAAATAGTATGCGCGGAGGGGGGGCGAAGTTTCGGGATTTGGCCCCTAATCCTTGTGGGCGCCGGCCGTCGTCAGGATGCGGGCGAGGCCCTCCACCAGGCGCTTGCGCGTGGTGGCGCTGACCATCTCCTTGGCGTCGCGGATGGAGACCCAGCGCTGGGCTTCGATCTCGCCGTCGGGGCCGTTGAGCGTCCCGCGGGCGCGGGTCTCGTAGATGCGCGCGACGGTGCCGTCCTCGCGCCGATAGGCGCCGGTCAGGCGCAGCGCCTCGGCCTCGAGTCCGGTCTCTTCGAGCACCTCGCGGACGAGGGCCTGGACGGGGGTCTCGCCGGCCTCCAGGCGGCCGCCGGGCAGCTGCCAGTTTTCCTTGTCGTGAGCCTTCACGAGAAGGAGAAGGTCGTCCTGGAGGATGATGGCGAAGGACGAATCCTGGAACCGCATCTTTTTTTCCCCCCTCCGAACTCAATTATGGCACAACGCCCGGCGAAGCGGAGGAGGAAAACGCTCGAGCGTCGGATTTGAACGCTCGAGCCCTTAACGGAGAAATTACGCGGCGCTCATGATCCGTTAGCGGCGGCCCGGCAGGAGGAGCAGCGTGCCGAAGTTGTTGAGGTCGGTCCGCGTCCTCGGCCCGCCGGACCACCAGTCCTCGTGGTGGAAGCCCCCGAAGTTGCCCGCCCCCTGCTCCGGACGGTCGAGGTCGCCCACCGCGAGGTTCAGGCCCAGACGCGTCTCGCCCAGATCCGGACTCCAGAACACGCCGGGCTTCACCTCGAGGCAGGGATCCGCGCGGATCGTCCACTCGATGACGTAGCCTTTTCCGTCCGGCAGGGGCCGCGCGGCCGCCGTCATCGCGCCCGACAGGATCCATCGCCGGTATGTGTCCCAGGCCTTCGGATCCGAGCGCGGCTCGCCCTCGAGGAGGCCGCCGGCGCCCACCCCGCCCAGCCGCGACTTCGTCAGGTTGCAGACCATCTGCCAGCTCGACCCGTTCCCCGCGGCACCGACGCCGTCGCGCTCGGCGCCCGTGGGCCGGCAGTTCATGAGGATCTCGATCTCGTCGCCGAACCAGGGAAAGCCTTCGCGCGTCAGCTCGTGGGCCTTCGGATTCTCCCGGGGCAGCCAGCGCGGAGCGTCGATCCCGTACAGCAGGTCGTCGGTGACGCGGAACGCGAAATGGAGATTCTTCCCGTCGTGCTTCACCGAGCCTTCGAGGGAGAGATCGGCGTCGTCCGTCGTGGGCGTGAAGGTCGGCGTCCAGCCCCGCACGCCGCGGAACGATGTCGCGTCGTCCCACTCGCCCGGCGAGATCACGCCGTCGATCGTCGGCGTCGTGCCGAGCCAGACGCGGAGCAGGGGCTTCCCGGCCGCGGGCCGCTCTTCACCCGGGATCGAGCATCCCCCGAGGAGGAGAAGGAGCAGGACCAGGGGCCGTGTCGACACCATGCCCTTTAAAATGAAAAAACCCCTCGGCCGTCAAGCCGGGGGGCTTTTCAGGGAACTTGCTTTAGTACACGAACAGCATCTCGCGGTATTTCGGCAGCGGCCAGAGCTGATCGTCGACCAGCAGCTCCAGCGCATCCGCGGCCTCGCGGACCTTCAGCATCGCGGGGACGACTTCGTCCCGATAGTACTTCGCGTGCTTCGTGTGATCCCCGCCGTGTTCGTCGGCTTCGGCGCGCGTCTTGTCGAGCTCCTCGATGGCCTCGGCGAGGGCGGCCGTCAGCTCGCAGACCTCCTTGAGGCCCTTCTCCGCGGCCGAGGCGCTCTTCACGCCGGCGGCCTTCGTCGCGTTCACGGTCTCGGCGAGCTGGAGCTGGTACTTGAGGGACGCCGGCAGCAGCATCTGGCGGGCGATGTTCGACGCCGTCAGCGCCTCGATGTTGATCGTCTTGATGTAGTTCTCCAGCATGATCACGTGGCGGCTGGAGACCTCCTCCTCGCTGAGGACGCCGTAGGTCGAGAGCAGCTTGACGATGTCCTTGTCCTCCAGGGACTCCACCGCGTCGACGGTGTTTTTCAGGTTCGGCAGGCCGCGCTTGGCGGCCTCGGCGTGCCACTCCTTGGTGTAGTTGTCACCGTTCCAGACCACCTTCATGTTCTCCGCGAAGACGTCCTTCACCACGGCGTTGATCGCGGTGTGGAGATCCTTGCCGCTCTTGAGCTTCTTCTCGAGCTCGGTCGCCACGTAGTCGATCGACTCGGCGACCGCGACGTTGACGTAGGAGTTCGGCCGGGCGATGGCCTGCGAGGAGCCGACCGCGCGGAACTCGAACTTGTTGCCCGTGAAGGCGAAGGGCGACGTGCGGTTGCGGTCCGACGCGTCGCGGGGGAGCGTGGGGAGCATCGTCGCACCGATGTCGAGCGTGCCGCCGACGCGGCTCTTGCCCTTGGCGCCCTTGACGATGCCGTCGACCACGTCCTGGAGCTTCTCGCCCAGGTACACGCTGATGATCGCGGGAGGGGCCTCGTTCGCGCCGAGGCGGTGGTCGTTGCCCGACTGGGCGATGCCGACGCGGAGCAGCTTGGCCCACTTGTTGACCGCGCGCACGACGACCGCGAGGAACACGATGAACTGCGCGTTCTCCTCGGGGGTGTGGCCGGGCTCGAGCAGGTTCTCGCCCTTGTCCGTGGCCATCGACCAGTTGTTGTGCTTGCCCGAGCCGTTCACGCCGGCGAAGGGCTTCTCGTGGAAGAGCGCCTGCAGGCCGTGCTTGTTCGCGACCTGGCGGAAGATCTCCATCACGACCATGTTGTGGTCGGCGGCGACGTTGGCCGCCTCGAAGATCGGCGCCACTTCGAACTGCGCGGGTGCGACTTCGTTATGGCGCGTCTTGAGGGGGATGCCGAGCTTGTAGCACTCGGTCTCGACGTCGTTCATGAACGCGAGGATGCGGGGACGGATCGAGCCGAAGTAATGGTCCTCCATCTCCTGGCCCTTCGGGGGCTTCGCGCCGAAGAGGGTGCGGCCCGCCGCGATCAGGTCGGGGCGCTGCAGGTAGAAGTTCCGGTCGATCAGGAAGTACTCCTGCTCGGGGCCCATCGTCGAGTAGACGCGGCTGACCTCCTTGCCGAGGATCTTGAGGAGGCGGACCGCCTGCTTCGAGAGGGCGTCCGTCGAGCGGAGCAGCGGGGTCTTCTCGTCGAGCGCCTCGCCCTTCCAGCCGCAGAACGCGGTGGGGATGACGAGGGTCTTGCCGTTGACGGCTTCCAGGATGAAGGCGTGGCTCGTCGGATCCCAGGCAGTGTAGCCGCGCGCCTCGAAGGTCGCACGCAGGCCGCCGGAGGGGAAGCTGGAGGCATCGGGCTCGCCCTGGATCAGGACCTTGCCCGAGAACTCGTTGATGGCGGTGCCGTCCGCCGTGTAGTTCATGAACGAGTCGTGCTTCTCCGCGGTGATCCCGGTCATGGGCTGGAACTGGTGCGCGTAGTGGGTCGCACCCTTCGCGACGGCCCATTCCTTCATGGCGCTGGCGATCGCGTCGGCGTTCGTCGAGTCGAGCTTTTCGCCCTTCTCGATGGTCCTCACCAGGGAGGAGAAGACGTTCTTGGGGAGCACCTTCCGCATCAGCCCCATGTTGAAAACGTTCTCGCCGTACAGTTCGGAGATCGACGTCTTCGTATGATCCACCGCGGACTTGACGGGCTGCGTCGCGGCGATGGCCTTGATCGCCTCCTGACGCGCATTACGGGCTACCATCAGCATATTTCCTCCAATTACCTAGAATCCCCCAGCTGTTCAACGCGACATGATACCGGTTGACGGAACCACTTCAATCAAAACCAAGCGCTCCATTGCTGCCCCGCCCCGGTGCACGATTCGGACGGCATGCTCCGGATGATCCGGGAGACGGGCCCACGGCGACCCGGCTCCCGGGTTCCGGCGGTAATTGCAAGTGCCATGCCAGACGGCTTCCCCAGGGGGCCGCCCCGAAAACTAGCGGAGAGAGTTACCGGCGTGTAGGAACCGGCAAAAAATGGTACGCGTGGGAAGCGTGAAATCCCCGGTCTCAGGATCGGTGGTTTCTCCGGTAGGCCGACGGGCTCATGCCCTCCTCCCGCTGAAAGGCCGCACTGAGATAGGCCGGCTGGTGGAAGCCCAAGCGGTCGCTGATCCGCGCCACCGGCAGGTCCGTGGACGCCAGCAGGCTCCGGGCCTGCTCGAAGCGCAGCCGCTGGATCTCCTCCTTCGGCGTGCGTCCCAGCCGCCGCCGGAATCGGTGCTCCAGCGCACGGCGGGTCAGCGGGACTTCCCGCAGGACGTCCTCCACCGTGATCCCCTCCGTCGCGTGACGCCGGATGTGATGGATCGCCTTCGCCACGTCCGCATCGTCGATCGCCAGGATGTCCGTCGACTGCCGGGTGGAAACCCCCAGCGGCGGGACCAGGAGGGGCGTCGAGGGCGCCGTGCGGCCTCCCATCAGCCGCTCCAGCAGGGCGGCCGCCTCGTAGCCCACGCGCTCCGGGTTGAACGTCACGCTCGACAGCGGCGGATCCGACAGCTCGCAGACCTCCGCGTCGTCGTCCGCCCCGACGACGGCCACCTCTTCGGGCACCACGAGCGAGGCGCGGCGGCACGCGTCGAGCGCCCGCAGCCCGTGAAGGTCGTTCGCGGCGACGAGCCCCAGCGGCCGCGGCAGGGCGGCGATCCATCGCGTGAGCCGCTCCTGCGACGCCTCCCACTCCCCGCCGGAGGGGTGCTTCGCGAAGGTCGCCGCCGCCGCCCGCGCCACGTCCGCCGCCCCCGCCAACCGCAGCTCCGACCAGCGCTCGCGCCGCACCCCGTAGTACGCGAGATGGCGGAAGCCGCGGTCGGCCAGGTGGCGCGCCCCCATTCTCCCCACGGCCAGGTTGTCGTTCAGGATCATCGGCAGCCGCAGCCGGTCCTCCGCCCGGTCATAGAGGCCCACGGTCGGCAGTCCCGACCGGACGATCCGCGGATCGTCGCTGCGCGTGATGATGCCGTCTCCGTCCCACTCCCGGATCCACTTCGGCAGCGCCGCACCGAGCTCCCGCTGCTCCAGGAAGATCGACCACGGCCCGTGCTCCCTCAGGTACCTCGCAATGCCCCGCAGCACCCCGCGCCCGTACTCGATCGACGACTCGATGATCAGCGCCACGTGCGGCCGGGACCGGCGTCGACGGGTCATGTAAAAAACTAGAGTAATTGCATCAGTTCATGGATATTCTACCCTAGACTGATGTAAAAAAACGATGGTTTTTTTCGCAAAAGAGTATTTGCCCGGAAGGCGGCCCGGGGTATCGTAAGGTCGCTTCAGAAAGGACTCCCCGACATGGACATCCGCGCTTCCCGGACGGCGCCCGCGGTCGCCCGCCGCCGCGCCGCCGCCGTGGCCGCCCTCGGCCGCTGGGGCCGCGCCTACCCCGAGTCCGCGGTCACCCTGACGGGCGGCTGGATCCTCGCCGGCCGCAGCGGGACCGACCGCCAGGTCGCCGTCGGCTACCCCGCCGGAAAGAAGCCCCGCTGGGCCGCCCGCCTCCACGGCACGGCCGCCGCGCTCGACGGCGACGACGTCCTCCTCCTCGACGCCGTCCACGACATCCTCGTCGCCCTCCGCGAGGCGCTTCCCTTCCTCCAGCCGCGTCCGACCGGGAAGACCCCGTCGTTCGGCTTCGGCGACCGCACCGGCATGGCGACCCCCGGCCACCTGCTCGCCCTCCAGGGCAGCGGCTACTTCCCCAACCTCGCCCAGCAATCGATCCGCGAAATGACGCGCACCCAGCGCGCGCCCGCGGACGTGCTCGATGCCGCCGTCTTCGGCGCCCTTCAGTCCGGCCACCTCGGCGGCTTCGGCGCCGACGCCGACCACCTGAAGACCCTCGACGACGTCGATCGCTGCGCCGAGGCGGGCTTCGTCAGCTTCACCCTCGACGCCATCGAGAAGGTCATCGACGCCGCGCCGCGCATGAACGACGCCGACCTCGAGCAGGCCTATAAGAAGATCCTGGTCGACGTTCCCGACGCGAAGGGCTGGGAGAAGAAATACTCCGGCAAGACGTTCACCTTCGAAAAGGAGGTCGCCGTCCGCATGGAGGGCCGCGCCTTCCGCGAGGCGATCGTCAAATACGGCCGCGCCATCCCCTACTGGATCGAGATGGAGAAGCGCGTCCGCCGGAAGACGAAGGGCCGCGCCTGCGAGATCGAGATCGCCGTCGACGAGACGGGCGCCGTCACGACGGGCGCCGAGCACGTCTTCATCGCCCGCGAGCTCGCCGAGCGCGGCATGAAGTTTGAGGGCTTCGCGCCCCGCTTCGTCGGCGAATTCGAGAAGGGCGTCGACTATAAGGGCGAGCGCCCGGTCCTCGAGGACTCCGTCGTCGAGCACGCCGTCCTCGCCCGCGCGCACGGCGGCTACAAGATCTCCGTCCACTCCGGCAGCGACAAGTTCTCGATCTACCCGATGATCGCCAAGGCCACCGAAGGCCGCTTCCACCTGAAGACCGCCGGCACGAGCTGGATGGAGGCCGTCCGCGTCATCGCCCGCAAAGACCCCGCCCTCTTCCGCGAGATCTGCGCCTTCGTCCGCGGCCAGTTCGCGAAGGACGTCGCCAGCTACCACATTTCCGGCGACCCCGCCCGGGTCCCCGCGCCCGACACGCTGACCGACGCCGACCTCGAGCGCGTCTATGTCGTCGAGGACGACGGCCGGCAGATCATGCACGTCACCTACGGCTCGGCCTTCACCGCGAAGGACGAGTCCGGGAACTGGCTCTACCGCGACCGCATCTTCGCGCTGCTCGCGAAGGAGGAGGACCTCTACACGGAGTGCCTGAAGCTGCACCTCGGGCGCCACGTGAAGGGGCTGAAGATGAAGGCCGCGAAGAAGCGGGCGACGGTGAAGGCATGAAGGCGATCCGGCTCGAGAAGCCCGGCCACTACGCCCAGATCCAGATCGACGAGCCCTCGAAGCCCGGCCCGGGCGAGGCGCTCGTCCGCGTCCTCTTCGTCGGCATCTGCGGCACCGACGTCTCCGGCTTCCTCGGCAAGATGCCCTTCTACAGTTATCCCCGCATCCCCGGCCACGAGCTCGGCGTCGAAGTGCTCGAGGTCGGGCCGGACGTCGCCAACGTCAAGCCGGGCCAGCGCTGCGCGGTCGAGCCGTACCTGAACTGCCAGACCTGCCGCGCCTGCAGGGCGGGACGCGGCAACTGCTGCGAAAGCCTCAAGGTCCTCGGCGTCATGACCGACGGCGGCCTGCGCCCGCGCTTCGTGCTGCCGGCGCGCAAGCTGCATCCGTCCGGCGACCTGCCGCCCGACGCGCTCCCGCTCGTCGAAACGCTGGGCATCGGTTATCACGCCGTCGAACGCGGCTCCCCGCAGAAGGGCGAGGAGGTCCTCGTCGTCGGCGGCGGCCCCATCGGCCTCTCCGCCATGCAGTTCGCCAAAGTCCGCGGCTCCCGGCTGACGGTGCTCGACGTGAACCCGCGCCGCCTCGAGTTTGCGAAGCAGGAGATGGGCGTCGACGCCACCGTCCTCGCCGACGGCACCGAGAAGCAGAAGCTCGACGGCGCGTTCCCGGTCGTGATCGACGCGACCGGCCACGCGGGCGCGATGAGCCAGTCGATCCACTTCGTCGCGCCGACCGGGCGCCTGGTCTTCGTCGGCATCACCCCGGAGAACGTCTCGTTCCCCGACCCGCTCTTCCACCGGCGCGAGATCACGATCTTCGCCTCGCGCAACTCGCTGCCGCCGGACTTCGACGCGATCGTCAAGCTGATGCAGGACGGGAAGATCAACACGAAGCCCTGGGTCACGCACCGGACGACGTTCGACCAGTACATCTCCTACTTCCCCGAGGCGACGAAGCCCGAGGCGGGGATGATCAAACTGATGGTCGAGGTCGGCGAATGAATCCGACGTCGCTCACGGTCAGCCTCGTCCCCGAGGCCAGGGGCGGCCCCTTCATCCTCTGGGATCCGCTGCCCGTCGCCTGCGCGAAGGCGAAGGCGCTCGGCTACGACGCCATCGAAGTGTTCCCGCCGTCGGCGGAAGGCGTCGACGCGGACCTCCTCGAAAGAAGCCTGAACGAGCACGGACTCAAGCTCGCGGCGATGGGGACCGGCGCCGGCGCCGTGATCCGCAAGCTGACGCTGACCAGCCCCGACGCCGAGGTCCGGCGCCAGGGCCGCGAGTTCGTGAACTCCATGATCGACTTCGCCGGACGCTTCGGCGCGCCCGCCATCCTCGGCTCGATGCAGGGCCGCTGGGGCGGTCCCGTCGACAAGCCGACCGCGCTCGGCCATCTCCGCACCGCGCTCGACGAGTTCGGCGAGCGCGCGAGGAAGGCGGGGACGACGTTCCTCCTCGAGCCGCTCAACCGCTATGAGGGCAACGTCGTCAACACGATCGGCGACGCGGTCGAGCTGATCCGGACCCTCTCCACCCGCAACGTGACGATCCTCGCCGACCTCTTCCATATGAACATCGAGGAGGACGATCTGCTCGCGGCGCTGCGGAGCGGCCATCATCACCTCTCGCACGTGCAGCTGGCCGACTCGAACCGCCGTCCTGCGGGGCAGGGCCACACGAACTTCCGCGCCGTCGCCATGACGCTCGACGCGATCGCCTATAAGGGGTACCTGTCGGCGGAGGCGCTTCCCTGGCCCGATCCGGACACGGCCGCGCGCCTCGCCATGGAAGGCATCCGGAGATTCTTCCGATAACGCCTATGCTCAACCACGGCCTCATCCATCCGAAGATCCTCGAAGTCCTCGGCCGCGCCGGACACCACGCGAAGATCCTCATCGCCGACGGCAATTATCCCGCGTCGACGACGATGGGCCCGAACGCCGAGCAGGTGAGCCTGAACCTCTCCCCCGGCGTCGTCACCTGCACGCAGGTGCTCGAGGCCCTGCTCACCGCGGTCCCCTTCGAGGCGGCGCACACGATGGACTACGAGCGCAGCGGCCCCTATGCGTTGAAGGCCGACCCGCCCGTCTGGGCGGAGTACCGCGCCGTCTTCAAGAAGGCGAAGCTCGACCTCAAACTCCAGCCCATCGAGAAGTGGAAGTTCTACAAGGCGGTGGCGACGCCCGATCACGTGCTGACGATCCAGACCGCCGATCAGCAGCGCTTCGCCAACCTGCTGCTCGTCCTGGGAGTGAGGATGTCATGAAGACCCGCGCGCTCGGAAAGACCGGCCTCCAGCTGCCGATCCTCAGCTTCGGCGCGTCCTCCCTGGGCGCCGAGTTCCGCGGCATCGACATCAACGAGGCGATGAAGGCCGTCCGCGTCGCCCTCGACTGCGGCATGACCTTCATCGACACGTCGCCCTTCTACGGCCGCGGCATGTCGGAGGTGCTCCTCGGCGTCGCCCTCGAAGGCGTCCCGCGCGACCGCTATATCCTCGGCTCCAAGCTCGGCCGCTACGACGCCGCCCACTTCGACTTCTCGGCGAAGCGCGTCGTCGAAAGCGTCGACGTCAGCCTGAAGCGCATGCGCGTCGACCACCTCGACCTCTGCCTCTGCCACGACCTCGAGTTCGTCGAGATGAGCCAGATCGTGAACGAGACGCTGCCTGCGCTGCGCAAGATCCAGCAGCAGGGCAAGGTGCGCTTCGTCGGCGTCTCCGGCTACCCGATGAAGATGTTCCAGTACGTGCTCGCGAACGCGCCGATCGACGTGCTGCTCTCGTACAACCACTACACGCTGCAGAACACGATGCTGGAGGGCCTGGTCCCGCTCGCGAAGGCGAAGGGCACGGGCGTCATGAACGCCGCCCCCTTCTCCGCCCGCCTGCTGTCGAACGCGCCGCTGCCCTCCTGGCACAAGGCGACGCCCCTCGTCCGCGAGACGGCGAAGAAGGCCGCCGAGCACGCCGCGAAGCGCGGGAACGACATCGCCCGGCTCGCCGTCCAGTTCTCCGTGCGGAATCCCGACATCTCGACCTGCATCGCAGGCTCGGCCAGCCCCGAACGCGTCGCCCAGTGGGCGAAGTGGGTCGAGGAGCCCGTCGACGAGATCCTGATGCGCGAAGTGCAGGACATCCTTGCGCCCATCAAGGATTGGTTCTATATCGAAGGTCGTCCGGAGAACAACGACGAGCCCGCCGCACCGAAGGTCGCAGCGCGGGCGACTCACGCCGGAGCCTGAAACGCGGAGGCGCATGAGCCGAACGATCGACGCGCACCAGCACTTCTGGCAACGGGGCCGGTTCAAGGGCGACGTCTGGCTCGACGAGCCGAAGCACAAGCCCATCTCGGGGTCCTTCCTGCCGGAGGACCTGGCCCCCCTGCTTCACTGGAACGGCATCGACGGCTCCGTCTTCGTCCAGACCCAGCACGACGTCGATGAGAACCGCTGGGCCCTCGATTTCGCGAAGAAGCATCCGTTCATCCTCGGCGTCGTCGGCTGGGTCGATCTCGCGAGTCCGAAATGCGAGGAGCAGCTCCTCGAGTTCAAGGACAACCCGAAATTCGTCGGCATCCGCCACATCACCCAGGGCGAGGCGGACGACGACTTCATCGTGCGCGACGACGTCGTCCGAGGCCTGAAGGTCCTCGAGAAACATGACGTTCCCTTCGACCTGCTCTTCTACGTGAAGCACCTGAAGCACGCGGCGACGCTAGCGAAGAAGCTGCCGAACCTGCGGATGGTCATCGATCACCTCGCGAAGCCGCGGATCAAGGACCAGGTCGTCGCGGGCTGGATCGACGATCTGAAGGCCGCGGCGAAATTCCCCAACGTGTCCTGCAAGCTGTCGGGGATGGTGACCGAGGCGGACTGGAAGTCGTGGAAGCCCGCGGACCTGAAGCCTTATGTCGATGCCGCGCTCGAGGCCTTCGGCCCGGATCGCTGCATGTTCGGAAGCGACTGGCCCGTCTGCCTGCTCGCCGCGCTCTATCCGAACGTCTTCGGCGCGCTGAAGGAGCTGATCGCGACCCTCGGCGCGGCGGAGCGCGCGAAGATCCTCGGCGGCAGCGCCGAAAAGTTCTACGGCCTCCGGTGAGCGAGACGGAGTTCGGCGTCCCGGTCCCGGGTCGCCTGGTCCCCCGGGATCGCTGGACGAAGACCGGGTACCGCGACCCCGGCCAGCCCTTCGACTGGGACGGCGTGTTCGGTCGCAGCGCCCCGCGGGTCGTCGACCTCGGCTGCGGCAACGGCCGCTTCCTCATCGGATCCGCCGTGGCGCGGCCCGACCGCGACCACCTCGGGATCGATCTCGTCCAAGTCGCGATCGACCATGCCGCCCACCGTGCGAACCAGCGCGGGCTGCCGAACGTCCGCTTCGTGACCGGCGATGCGATGCCCTGGCTTCACCAGCGGCTCGTTCCGGATTCCGTCGACGAGATCCATATCTATCATCCGCAGCCCTACTATGAGGTCGCCGACATCTCCAAGCGGCTGTTGACGCCGGAGTATCTCGAGCGACTCTGGCTCGTGCTGCGCCGCGGCGGACTGCTGGTGCTGCAGACCGACAACAAGTCCTACTGGTCGTATCTCCTGAAGGCCGTGGAGAAGCACTTCGACCCGGCGCCGCTGAAAGGCCCCTGGCCCGACGCGCCGCGCGGCCGGACGCGGCGCGAGATCATCGCGCGGCAGAAGGGGCTGGCCGTCTGGAGGATGACCTCGACGCGCCGGGACGCGCCGCTGAAGAAGGAAATCCCCCGGCCCGACTTCGACGCGAACCGCCCGCGCTTCAGGAAGCGCTGAGCTTCGCGCGGATCTTCCGGGCCGCGTTGCCGCGCTCCAGTCCCTCCTGGCGCGCGGCCGCGTCCTTCCAGCATTCCTCCGCACGGGTCCGCTCGCCCATCGCCGCGTACCCGTCGCCCATCGCGTCGAGGCACTCCGCTTCCACGAGCCGGGCGTTGAGGAGCTTGACGGACTTCAGGCGGTCGAGGGCGTGGCGGAGATTGTCGACGGCCTGTTGCGGGAGGCCGGCCTTCAGTTCGGCGATCGCGAGCCTGCGGAGGATGTTCATCCCCAGCCACTGTCCGCCGCCCGCCTCGGCGCAGCCGATGGCGGTGGCATAGAGTCCGCGCGCCTCGGACAGAACTCCCCGCCGCGCGGCATCGTCGGCCAATCCGGCATGGACGGACATCGCGGGCTCCCACAGGCCGAGGGCGAGCAGCCGGTCCTTGACGGCGCGGAGCCCCGCGATATCGGGACCCTTCTCGAAATCCGCCATCGCCCGCCGGCAGGCTTCGACGGCGCGGACCGCAGGGGCGGGATCGCCGCCGATCGCCAAGAGCGCCTGCGCCGTCTCCGAGCATCCCGCGTGGTGCTAGGCCGCCTTCAGGGCCGCCCAGGCCGCGGCTTCGTCGCCCACGACGGCGTCACTGCACGCAGGAGCAGAGCGCGAAGCGGGTCTCGGGGCCGTTCTGGAAGTTGCCGTTCTCGTCGATGAGGCGGCCGTCCCTCACCTTGCATTGCTTCGGCGTGCCGCGCGCGGCCTTGAGCTGCGGGCATTCCGGATTGGAGTGCACCACCCGCTCATAGCCGTCCATCAGGATCACCGTCTTCCCGTCCAGGTGGTCCCAGCGCTCCTCGTTCTGCGTCTTGTGCATGCACGCCGGAATGATCAGGACCAGCAGGGCTGCCGCCAGAAGTTTCTTCATGGGGTGCGTTCCTCCCGTACAGGGATTATTCCTCGCCGCGCGCCCCCTGTCGAGCATCTTGCTTCCCTCGCCCCCCGCGGGCTGGTAGCATTCTGGCCCATGCGATCCTGGCTTCTCGTCGCGATTTCACTCGCCGGCTGCTCCAGTCCGCCCCCCGCCCCGCCGGAGCTGGGCCCGCTCTCCCTCCAGGAAAAGTGGGTCTACTATCCCCTCGACCTCGAACAATCGAAGAACGTCGACAAGCTCATCGGCCTGATGGACCGCGCCGCGAGGATCGGCTTCAACACCGTCCTGCTCGAGGATCCCAACTTCGGTCACCTGCCCCTGATGAACGCGGACTACTTCCGCCACCTCGACCGGATCAAGGCCGCCGCCGCGGAGCGCCGTATCGACCTCGTCCCCGCCCTGTTCCAGATCGGGCACTCCGAGAACCTCCTCTCGCAGGACCCCGACCTGGCCGAGGGCCTCCCCGTCCGCGAGCAGCTCTTCGTCGTCCGCGGCGGCGTCGCCCGCGTCGAGGCCGACCTGCCCGTCGCGTTCCGCCCGGACTGGGACCATCGCGACGCGACGATGTCCGCCGACTGGATCGTCAAGGACCCGGAAGGAAAGCTCGCCCGCGTCTGGCAGAAGGTCCGCGTCCAGCCCTGCCGCCAGTACCACGTTTCGGTCCGCATCCGGACGAGGGACTTCAAAGGCACGCCGCGCATCGTCGTCATCGGCGGCGGCCGCATGCTCAACTTCAACCTCCAGGGCGCGAAGCCCACGCAGGACTGGACCGAGCACCACGCGGTCTTCAACTCGCTCGGCGACCGCGAGGTTCGGGTCTCCATCGGCTGCTGGGACGGCGGGACGGGCGAGGCCGCCTTCAAGGACCCGAGGATCGAGGAGACCGGCCTCGTCAACGTCGTGCGCCGCCCCGGCGCGCCGCTCGTCGTGAAGACCGCCGACGACGAGCCCCTGAGGGAGGGCATCGACTTCCAGTATGTGCGCGATCCGAAGCTCGGCCGGGAGGACGTGCCGGGCGGCTACACCGAGTGGCACGAGGTGCCGGCGATCCGGACGCCCCTGGCCGACGGGACCAGGCTCCGCGTTTCGTACTACCATATGCTCCGTTTCCCCGACGGCGGCCAGGTCATGATCTGTCCGTCGGAGCCGAAGACGATCGAGCTGCTGCGCGATCAGGCCGCGCGGCTGCACCGGATCTTCAACGCGAAGGCGTACTTCATGTCGCACGACGAGATGCGGGTCTGCAACTGGGATCCGTCGTGCACGAAACGGAACATGACGGCGGGCCAGATCTACGCCGACAACGTCCGGACCTGCATCGGGATCCTGCGCGACCTCGCGCCGTCGAGCCGTATCTATGTGTGGAGCGACATGTTCGACCCCAACCACAACGCGCACGACAACTACTATCTCGCCCGCGGCGGAATGGACGGAACCTGGGAGGGCCTCGACCCCGACGTCATCGTAGCGACCTGGTTCTACGACAAGCGGAGGGAGAGCCTGGAGTGGTTCTCGGCGCGCGGGCAGCGCACCCTGATCGCGGGCTACTACGACCAGAAGCCCGAGCGGGCGCGGGACTGGCTCGAGGCGGCGTCGCACGTGAAGGGCACGATCGGCATCATGTACACGAGCTGGAACGACAAGTACGAGGACCTGGAGGCCTTCGCGGGCCATGTCGACAAATTCCGCTAGGCGCGCCGTCGTCAGCGTCGCGACGGGGCCTTATATGGCCGCGCAGGCCGGCCTCCTCTCCAGCCTCATCGAGGCCGGCTGGTCCGGGCGCATGCTGACGTGGACCAACCAGCTCCCCCCCGGATCCCCCCGGCACGAGCAGGCGCCTTATGGGTTCAAGCTCTATGCGATCGCGGAAGCGCTGCGGCGCGGCCACAGCTCGGTGCTCTGGCTCGATGCGCCCTGCGTCGCGACAAAGCCGCTGGATCCGATCTTCGAGCGGATCGAGCACGACGGCCACTGCTTCGTGTCGGGAGACGAGCGCCTGGGCAACTGGGCCAGCGACGACTGTCTGGCCGCGTTCGGCATCCCCCGCGACGCCGCGATGGAGATGTCGCTGCTGAACGGCGCCTTCATCGGGCTGGACCTCGAACACTCCCGGACGCGCGAGTGGTTCCGGCGGATCACGCAGCAGTGCGAGGCGGGCCTCTTCAAGGGGGCCGCGCTGACGGAGCATGCGCCGCCCGACGTCCGCGCGCGGAACGTCGACAAGGACACGGGCCATCTCTCGGACGATCCGCGCTGCTGGGGCCATCGTCACGACGAGGCCGTCGGCAGCTGCCTTGCCCCCTTGTTGGGGATGGACTTCACGCCCGTGGGCGATCTGTTCGACTTCGGCCGGTCCTCGTCGGCCATCGTCCGCTACGACGCTCCCTAAGAAAAGAAGCCCCGGGCGTCTCCGCCCGGGGCTTCTCGAATCGGTCGCTGCTAGTGCTTGCCCTCCCCGAGGGCTGCCTTCATGACTTTGAAGAATACATCCGTGTTGTCCATGACTCCCGTGAACGCCGAGGAGCCGCGGCCGAACGCCGACAACGGGATGTCGGAAGCAGTGTGTACCGCGGTCGTCCCTTCCACCTGTCCCGTCACCAGGAAATTGCCGGCGGTGTCGCGGTTCAGGGGACCGGCGGGATACGTGTTGAGCGGCGCGACGCCGATGAACGGCTGCTGCGTGTCCTGGATCGGCTTCAGGTTCGTCAGCCAGTCCTCGTAGCGGTCCGCATTGGCCGCGTAGCCGATCAGGAGCTTGAAGTCCGGATCGGTGGTGACCGGATAGCCGTCCGGGGCGATCACGTAGACGGGGAACCCGGCGGCATCATAGTTGCCCACGACGCCCGCCCGCAGCTGGGCGGCGCCGCCGCCGGACGTCGAGCGCGTGACGAGGGCGCTGTTGGTGACCGTGGAGGCTCCGATGATGTTCGCGCCGGAGCACTCGTGGTCGGCCGTGACGATGACCAAGGTATCGCGATGGGTCTCCGCAAACGCCTTGGCGACCCCGATGGCGCGGTCGAACTCGATGGCCTCGAGGATCCAGCGGTCGGTGTCCATGTTGTGCGCCTGTTTGTCGATCGAGGCGCCTTCGACCATCAGGACGAAGCCGCGGTGATTGGACTGGAGCACATCCAGCGCCTTGGCGGTCATCTCATCGAGCATCGGCTGATCGGGGAAGCCGAAGTCGTCGACGATCGTCGACGTCCCGCGCCGCTTCCCGATCTTGTCCAGAGACACGTTCATGTTGGAGAAGGCGAACAGGCCCAGCAGGCGGTCGCCGACCGCGGCGTCCATCTGGGTCTTGTTGGCCGCGTAGGCGAAGCCGGCGCCCTGGAAGTTGGCGATCAGATCGCGGGTCGGGTCGAGCGAGCCGGGCGCAACTCCCCAGCCCGTGCTGAGCTCGGCGGGAAGGACGTAATCGAGAGACGAGACCCGCGCGGATCCCGGCGTGCCCTGGGGCAGGAACCACTTGCGGCCGCCGCCCATGAGGACCCGAAGGTTGCTGTTCGGAACCTGCTCGTCCAGGTATCCGTCGCAGATGCCGGTGCCCGCGCCGCGGTTCGACGTGTGCGCGCCGAACGCGGCCGGGGTCGCGTCAAACACGTCGGCGGTGGTCACGATGCCGAGGCTTCGGCCTTCCGTGCGGGCGAGGTATTCCCCGATGAGCTCGACGCGAGGGTTGTCGAAGAAATCCGTCGTGTCGTCGGGGAACACGCCCAGCTGGTTGTTGTTGGTCTTGTTGCCCGCCGAATAGCAGAAGGCGCCGGGGGCGGAATCCGTCACGATGGAGTTCAGGGAGTGCGTCGTCACGATGCCCGTCGTCGGGAAGGTGTCCATCGCGAGCGGCGCCCGGGACTTGCCCTGGTACGCGCCGTGCAGCATCAGGCGCGCCGCCGTGCGGTGGGCAATACCCATGCCGTCGCCGATCATGATGATGATGTTCTTGGCGCGGCCTCCGCGGTCGCCGTCGTGGTCGTCGTCGTCCAGCCGGACGATCTCGAAATTGCCCTCGGCCGTGACGACTTGGCCGTCGCTCTGCGCGGCCCGGACGACTAGGTGGCGCACGCCGGTCTTGTTGCTGGAATAGGCGCGGCGCGTGAAGATCCGCGTGGCCGCGGGAAGGCCCGCAACCGTGGCGAGGGTCGAAGTAACCGGGCCGGACACCTTCTTGCCGTCCACCCAGAAGTCGGCGTCGGTAATGGTCTGCCCGGCGTCGGGCGCCACCGTCGCCTGAAAGTCGAACCGCTGCCCGGGCAGGAACCGCGCGATGATCGGCGGATTCGGGTCGCCGAGCGCGAACAGGTTGCTGGGCGGCGTCAGTCGCAAGATTTTCAGGGTCGCCGCAGGCCGCTCC
>Ga0137409_10000950_pt1 | contig 31608 bp, 37 predicted proteins | sample CZODoug1_16funga_FD_122059 | JGI IMG/M metagenome (GOLD analysis project Ga0137409, IMG submission 122059) | Vadose zone soil fungal communities from Angelo Coast Range Reserve, California, USA - CZODoug1_16fungal (Hybrid Assembly) | ecosystem: Environmental > Terrestrial > Soil > Vadose zone... | reverse complement strand
GTTGATGTAAACGCTGATGCTGCGGTCGGGCGCTTCGTTCTCCAGGAACAGCAGCTGCGCGGTGACGGTGCTCGCGAGGTCGTCGTCGATGACGCCGCGCACGAAGATGACGCCGTCCTTCAACAGGCGTGAGTAGATGTCGTAAGCACGCTCGCCGCGTCCATCGTTGGTGATGACTGTCGGGATCAGGTTCATCGTCCACTCCTCATTTCGAAACCGATTCGAGGCCGCGGCCTTGGTGGTGCCTGGGCCATCGCGAGATACGCGCTGAAGTCGGCGACGCTCCGCAGCGCTTCGAGCGGCATGCCGGTGGTCGCGAGCCGCAGCTTCGCGGGCGGGTCCTCGGGCCACGCCGGCCGCTCCGTGTCCGCGCCGAGCAGCCGAGCCAGGTCGGCGTAGATCTCCGCCGGCCGCGCTCCGAGCGCGTGGGCGACTGCCAGCAGGCGCTCGGTCGAGACCTCCTTGCGCCCCCGCTCGACCTCGGACAGGTGTGCGGGCGACAGGCCGGCCTCGGCGGCAACCTCGCTTAGGGTCCTGCGGGACGCCTCCCGGCGGCCCCGGAGCACCGCTCCCAGGGCATCCTTGACTGCTCGAGCAGATTCGCTGTGAGCGAAAGCCATCTCTTCAGGGCGAAACGATACGACGGGATGCTGCGGTTTGTTACCTGAACTTCACGCCGGGCGGGGCGGGGACGTCCTTCTCACCTCGGCGCCGCCGTAGCTCCAGCGCCAGGCTCTCGTGGCCACGGGCCATCGCCCAACGGTGGTTGGCGGCGAAGAACGGTCGCAGCGCGAAGCTGCCGTAGCGGAGGAGCGGTTTCTCGGCGACGATGCGCCAGTCGTAAGTCACATCGACGAACTCGCCGTGCTGCTGCAGCGTCCACACCCCAGTGCCCTCGAAGTCGCCGTGGGCGACGAGCTTGAACCCGGTCGGAGGCGTCGACCCGGTGACCGTGAAGTTCCACTTCAGCGTGTAGGGCAGGAAGCCCTTCGTGAATAGGCCAATGACACGTCCGCTCCCATCGGGCGCGGCCGGCTTCAGCTCTTAGACGTCGAGGTACACGGACGGCCACCAGCGGGCAAGGCCGATCGGATCGGCCAGGATGTCGTAGACCTCCCGCGCGGTGGCGCGAAAGCGCCAGCGCGTGAAGAACGTGTACTCGGGAACTGCGCGCCAACTGGCCATCTCAGTCCCTCAGGTTGGCCGGGTCGAGCAACTCTTCTCTCGGCCGCTCGATCTTCTGTCGCGACCGCATGATCTCGATCAGCTTCTTCCGGCCCTTCGGCGGCCCGATCATGATCGCGCCGACCAGGTGGTCGTCCTTGAAGAAGAGCTTGCGATAGAACTTTTCCTCGAAGCTGTACGTGCGCACCGATTCGAGGCCAGGCTGGACGTCAGGCGTCACGCCCATCACCGCCAGCGTCGACCCGAACATCGTCGTGGTGTACGTGGGCACGTCGAAGAAATCCTCGTCCGCGCCGGCCATGTTCCGCGCCGCCACCTTGCCGTGCGCCTCGGCGTTGTCCCACGTGCCCATCTGGTTGTGCCGCTCGACCATCAGGTCGAAGAACACCGCCACGTCACCGGCCGCGTACACGTCCGGCGCCGCGGTGCGGAGCTTGGCATCCGTGACGATGCCCTTGTTCAGCTCGATGCCGGTGTCGCGCAGGGGCTCGGTGTAGTAGTCGAGACCCACGCCATACGTGAGCAGGTTGAAGTCGACGTGCTTTCCATTGACGGTCTCGGCGTGGAATTGACCGTTGTTCCGGCTGAACTTCTGCACTTCGTCGGACGTGATGAATTCCACCTCCTGCGCCTCGCCCATCTGCCGGCATAGTTGACCCCCTTCCTCGTCCAGCACGTAGCGCAGGAACCACGGCCCGCGCATGATCCAGGTCAGCTTTGCCTTCTTACGAAAGCTCACCCCCTCGGCCAGCTCGTAGCCGATGAAGCTGCCGCCCATCACCAGCACGCGCTCCGACGCATCCGCCTTCTCGATGATCGCGTCGGTGTCGTCCAGCGTCTGAAATCCGAGGCACGCTGACACCTCGTCGGAGCCGGGCCACGGCGGTGGTTTCGGCCGGCCGCCCGTCGCGATGAGCAGTGCGTCGTAGGCGAACTCCTGACCACGGTTCGTGCGGACTACCTTCGCGCGCACGTCGATCTCTGTCGCCCAGGTCTCGAAATGAATGTCGAGGTTCTGCCTCGCGTAATCCTCGACGGTGCGCATGAGCACCTTCTCGCGTCGCACCTGGCCGCGCAGATATCGAGGCAGCGCGACCCGGTTGTAGAGGGGATACCGCTCCGCGGCGATCATCACGATCGATGCGTCGGCGTCGGCCTTGCGCAGCTGCTCTGCGGCCGTTTGCCCGGCGATGCCGTTTCCGATGACGACGTATCTGCGAGTCAACTAAAAACGCAGGCCGTAGATGTAGCTGGTGTCGTCGTCATTCGCGAGATCGTATCCGGTAGCGGTCATATCCCCGGCTGCGGGATGGTCGCGCGGCAGCGCGACAGTGACGTGGTCGAGCCCGTCCGCATCCGCCTCGAAGCGCAGCGACATGAGCAGCTCGCGCAGCGCGCCGCCCTGGCCGGCGACGAATCCAACCGCGAGGTTCTCACCCCAGGGGTCTCGCAGCCCCACGACAGCGCGACCTCCCGGGCCCGCCCTGAGCATTCCGATCGAAGCGAGCCGCTCGAGCTCCGCGGCGTCCAGGTCGCGCGCGCCGTTGAAGTCCGCGGTGACTCCGCGGTACAGCTCCACGCCGGGGCTCGTGCGTATCGCCGCCCACAGCTTCGCGGCCTCTGACTTGTCCGGGATCCGAGAGGGCTCACCACCTTCCACTCGCCTGGCGCGCCACCATCGAGTATCGAGCCGCCGCTCGAACCCTGCGGCCTCGAAAAGTCGAGCGGCGCCCGGGTTGCCCGTGGCCAGCCGCATCTCTCGAAATCCCTGGTCCTTCGCTTCCGCGATGGCGGAGGCCAGCATCGTCCTCGCGAGCCCCTGGCGCCGGTGCGTGCTCGCCACCCGCAGGCCCTCGTACCAGACGAGTCCGGGCGCGTACGGCCGCAAACGCTGCAGGCCGACGACCGTGCCTTCGATCTCCGCGGCCTGGAAGGTGGAGCCGGCATCCGCCACCCAGGCGTCGAACACGCGCGGTATGTAGTCGTGCCCGTCCCACACATCGCGACAGATCTCCGTCACGCGGTCGCGATCGGCCGGCCGCATCGGCCGGAGCGTCAGCTCTTGCCCTGTGGTCGCCAATGTGCAACTCCAGACAGGACGGTGCCGCCCCCGAAAACAAAATCGTCGCCTTCACGAGTCAGCATGTCTTCCAGCATCGTTCGGCCCACCGCTTCATCCCAGACGTCTCCCACCAACGCCCTCGAATCGGCGACCGCCTCCTCGAAGTTGCCGTATCGATTGGAGCTCGTGTAGCGGAGAAACGTGACGTCGGGCGCAACACCGAGCTGCATCAGCAGCATGAAGAGGTCGCTGAAGCGAGGAAGACCCGGGCCTGCTTCACCGGCGAGTCGTTTTCGAATCGCGGCCGCCGGGTGCGGGAGGTCGCTCTCGCGCAGCATGATGAACACGCGCTCGGTCGCGGACCTTTCGAGCTTGGCGATGAACGGAGCGGGGCGCTCGACCCCGTAGAGCACATGGCAGCAGATGACGAGGTCCGCCGGCGCGACCACTGCGTCTTCCCACGTGCTGGCAACAACGGTGATGTTGTCTTTGTGTGCGATCTGCCCTCGCATGCCCTCGGATGGCTCGACGGCGGTGACCCATTCGAGCCGCTCCGCGAGGGGAGTCGCGTGGCGCCCGGTGCCGGCGCCGGCGTCGATCAGCGTCTTGCGCGGCGAGAGGTAAGGATCGATGACGGAGAGGAACTCGTCGGTCCGGGTGCGCGTCGAGCGGGCAAAGCTTGGGGCCCGGCGGTCCCAGTACCCCGGGTCTGCGTGCGTGCCGGCCGCACGCTCGCGCACGACCTCCTGCCAACGCTTTTCCCAATCCATAACCAAATTCGAGGCTAGCGCAATCAGGAACGTCGGCAATCCGCAGGCGGTTTTTAACAAGGCTGGGGACAACCAGTGGACAACTTCAAGCGTTGGGCCCAACAGGCTGTGGATACCAGAATTCTTGACACAAAATATGGACTAGAGGCGACAATAGCCCGCATGGCTGGCTCGGAGTTTAACGACCGCGAGCAGCTTCTCCTGGCTCGGTATTTCACGAACGTCGATCGACCTGTTTTTGCCCTTCGAAACTTGCCCGACGTCGTTAAGGGTGCACTCTTTTCGCGCTACTCCCGAACGGAGAAGAGCCTACGTCGTGTTCTCCTAGACGAATTCATCGGCCAACCCGATTCGGGATTTACTGAACTTGAAATTGCTGAGGAGCTGTCGTTTAGCGACGACATGGTGGCTACTCGGCGAGCTGAGGAATTCTACGAACGAGTGTTGGTCGGCTATGGAGATGACTCGGTCGCAGAACTCGCGGGGGCTCACGTTGCAGTGGAGCTGACTTCGATACTTGCTGCTAAGGCGATAGAAGACAGCAGAATCGGAATCTCCCCCCTTGAGAAGTCGACAAGATACGTTCGGTTCGATCGGCCTGGATTGGACGGCAAGTATCTGTTTTACCGCGGTGAAGAACTTGCGCATCCTGACTACGAAAAAGCCGCCAATGCTCTTTTCGAGACATATAGCCGCCTCGTTGAGCCCGTAACGCTTGCGATTCGGGAGCGGTACCCCCACGAAAACGGCGAGACCGATCGGGCGTGGAAATCGTCGACCCGCGCCAAGGCCCTCGATCTACTTCGAGGCCTCCTGCCGGCAGGATCCCTGACTAATCTCGGCCTGTTCGGCAATGGTCGAGCCTTCGAATACCTAATTACAAAAATGGCGGCGCATGAACTGCTCGAATCGCAGAAGCTTGCCAGTCAACTTCAGAACGAGTTGTCTGTCGTAATCCCAGCCTTCGTACGGCGTGCGTTAGATGATCGGTGCGGGTTGCCCAGTGTGGATCGCATTAAACGTGTGCGCAGTGCAACTGCGGCCCTGGCAAGGCGTGGCTCGGTTCTCCCAACCAAACCAACGGTACGGCTGGTCGACTACGACAAGGATGCAGTGCGGAAAGTTGTGGCCGCGGCGCTTTTCCCACACTCAACGCTAGGTTGGGAGCAGCAAGCAGCCGACCCAGCGTTGGTGCTCGCTGCCTTGCTCAAGGACCGGGCCAACCGCCGCCAGCGGGTGCCGCGGGCACTCGAACACGCTACCTACACCTTTGAAATCGTTGCGAACTTCGGAGCCTACCGGGATCTACATAGACACAGAATGCTGACCCAGGATCGCCAATACCTCGGCGCCGACCTGGGATACGACCTGCCGCCCATGATCGTGGAGCTTGGCCAGGAGAAAGCCTTCGCTAGCGCCATTGAGGCTGCCGGCAACGCTCACCGGGGCCTGGATCGCGACCTTGGCCCTGCGCTTGCCCAGTACATTGTGCCCCTCGCCTACCACGTGCGCTGGTACTTCCGCGCCAATCTCCGTGAGGTCTACCACCTCTGCGAGCTGCGCACGACGCCACAGGGTCACCCGGACTACCGCTTGGTCGCCCAGGAGATGTACCGGCGGGTCCAGGAAGTGCATCCACAGCTGACCGAATACGCGGATTTCGTCGACCTTGGACCCGGCGACGAGCTGGAGCGCCGCGGCGCCGAGCGAAAACTCGATGAGAAGTTATCCGCGCTGGACCGTGGTGTGCGATAGCATCACCGACCAATGCTTACGCAAGAGGAAGGTGTGGTTTTGAGGGAGATGTTGGTCCCCCGCGGACCAGAGAGACGCGACAGCGACAGGCGCGACTGGGTGGAGCGGAGATTTGCCGAGCGACGGGATCCCGGGCGGGCCAATGCGGGCCGCCGCGTGCTGTACCCATTCGACCGGCGAATCGCCGAACGCCGCATGGTCGATCGCCGCGCCGACTGGCCGAAGTAGCGTCCGACCGGCGCTGATCGTCCACGGCGGAGCCGGGCCGGTCCCCGACATCGAACGTCCGCTCCGGCAGGCTGCGGTCGAGCGCGCGCGGGATGCCGGCTGGTCGCAAATGGGCTCGGGTGCCCTGGCTGCGGCTCTGGCCGCCGTCCGGCATCTGGAGGACGAGCCGCTCCTCAACGCCGGCATCGGGGCTTGCCTGAACGCCGATGGGGTAGTGGAGCTCGACGCCGGCGTCATGGAAGGCGCTGACCTGCGAGCCGGCGGGGTCGCCGGGCTGAAGGACGTGCGCCACCCGATCGACCTCGCGGTCGCCGTCATGCGCGACGGCAGGCACGTCCTGCTGGCGGGCGATGGCGCCTCGCGCTTCGCGCGAGAGCACGGGATCGAGATGTGCGACCCGGCGATCTTCATCACCGATCGGAAGCGCCAGGAGCTGATGGAGGGCGCGGACACCGTGGGCGCGGTGGCCCGCGACTCGGACGGTCGGCTGGCCGTCGCGGTGTCCACGGGCGGGATCACCGGGAAGCTGCCCGGACGGATCGGAGATTCGCCGATTCCCGGCGCCGGGTTCTATGCCGACGATCGGTTCGGCGCGGTTTGCGGCACCGGCCACGGCGAGGCTTTCATCCGCCTCGGGCTGGCCAGGGTCATGGTGGTCGAGCTCCAGCACGGAATGGAAGCCGCCGCTGTGGCGAATGGGGCGATCGCCTGGCTCGCGAAGAGTCTGAAAGCGTCAGGCGGTGTGGTCGTGATGGCTCGCGAAGGAGCGCCCGAGGCGGCTTTCAACACGCCGGCCATGCCGCTCGCGATCGCCCAGTGAGTGATTCGGCGAATACAGGGGAGCTCATCGCCCTCGCGCTCAAGCGGGCCGGCGTCAGTCACCTGTTCACCCTGAACGGCGCCCACATCTGGCCGGTCCTCACCGGCGCGACCGAGCACGGCATCCGGATCATCGACACTCGCCACGAGCAGTCCGCGGCCTTTGCGGCCGAGGGCTGGGCCAAGGTGACGCGGCAGGTCGGCGTCGCCGCGGTAACGGCCGGGCCTGGCGTGACCAACTCCACCTCCGCGCTCGGCCAGGCGCTGGCTGCCGACAGCCCGATGTTCCTGATCGGCGGCCGGGCGCCCGTCGCCAGGTGGGGGATGGGCTCGCTGCAGGAGATGGACCACGTCGAGGTGGTGAAGAGCCTGACCAAGAAGGCGCTGACGTTGGCTTCGGCCGAAGAGGCGTATGGCGTCGCCGCGGAGTGCATGCGCACCGCGCTCAGCCGGCGCACCGGCCCGGTCTTCATGGACGTCCCGGTCGACACCTTCATGCTTGGCGCGGCCGACGTGCCCGAAGCCACGGAGCACCTGACGGCCGATCCTGGCCCTCTGCCGGATCCGGACCTGGTCCAGGAGGCCGCTCGGTTGATTCGAGCGGCCGAGCGCCCGGCTGTGATCGCCGGCGGCAGCGTGTGGTGGGCACACGCAGAAGCCGAGCTGCGCAACCTGGTCGAGGCGGCGCACCTGCCGCTGTCGGTCAACGGCATGGCGCGCGGCATGCTGCCGCCCGGCCACCCTCTGTTCTTTCCGCGCGCGCGCGGGCCTGCGCTCGCAGGGGCCGACCTCATCCTGGTCATCGGCGTTCCGCTCGATTTCCGGCTCAACTGGGGCAACCCTCCCGTTTTTCCGGAAGACGTGCGGCTGATCTTCGTGGACGTGGACGGCCACCGAAAGCACCGGACGCCGGACGTTGCGATCTACGGAGACCTGAAATCTGCCATCGGGGCGCTGGCTTCGGCGGTCGAGCGCACGAGCCCGCGGAGGGCGTGGCTGGAAACACTGCGGGAGGCAGAGGCTTCGTCCCGGGCTCGGGATCAGGCCATGACCAGCTCGGATTCGTCGCCTGTGCATCCCGCGCGGCTGATCGCGGAGGTCGATCGCTTCGCGGATCCGGACGCGATCATCGTCGGCGACGGTGGCGACTTCGTCTCGTTCGCGGGACGGTTGATCGAGCGGTCCAAGCCGGGACTCTGGATCGATCCCGGGCCGTTCGGTTGCCTGGGTTCGGGGCCGGGTTACGCGATGGCCGCCAAGCTCGCCCACCCGGACAGGCAGGTGCTGCTGCTCGCCGGGGACGGCGCTTTCGGCTTCTCAGCCATGGAGTTCGACACCATGGTCCGCCACCAAATCCCGGTCGTGTGCGTCGTCTGCAACAACGGGATCTGGGCGCTGGAGAAGCACCCGATGCTGAGCATGCTCGGCGTGAGCATCGCCGCCGACCTGGGCCGGCAGACCCGCTACGACAAGGTGGTCGAGGCGCTGGGCGGGCACGGCGAGATGGTGGATCGGCCCGAGGAGATCCAGCCCGCTCTCGAGCGGGCGTTCGCGTCCGGGCTGCCTGCGTGCGTCAACGTAATCTGTGACCCGGACGCGGAATATCCGCGATCATCTGTGTTGATGTGAGTGCCACCGAGCTAAAGCCTGCCGTCGAAGCAGACGAGTGGCGCACGGCGCAATCCCAGTTCGACGAAGCGGCCGAGATCATCAACCTCGAGCCGTGGCTGCGCGAGGTCCTGCGCGAGGTGCAGCGCGAGTTCACCTGCAACTTCCCCGTGAAGATGGACACCGGCCACATGCGGGTGTTCACCGGCTATCGCGTGCAGCACAACATCAACCGCGGGCCGGCCAAGGGCGGGATCCGCTACCACCCCGACGTCTCACTCAACGAGGTCAAGGCGCTCGCGATGTGGATGACGTGGAAATGCGCGGTCGTCAGCATCCCCTTTGGCGGCGCGAAGGGCGGCATCATCGTCAATCCGAAAGAGCTTTCGCTGAACGAGCTCGAGCACATGACACGCCGGTTCGCGACCGAGATCTCGATTCTCATCGGCGCCGACCGCGACATCCCCGCCCCGGACGTCAACACCGACGGCCAGACCATGGCCTGGATCATGGACACGCTGTCGATGCACCTCGGCTACTCGGTGCCCGCCTCCGTGACGGGCAAACCAATCGAGGTCGGCGGGTCGCTCGGCCGCATCGAGGCCACCGGTCGCGGGGTGACGATCTGCGCCATGGCCGCGCTCGAACACCTCAACCGGCTCCCGCACCAAACCCGCGTCGCGGTGCAGGGCTTCGGCAACGTAGGCAGCATCAGCGCGAAGCTGCTCGAGGAGTCGGGCTGCACCGTCGTCGCGGTGTCGGAGGATTACGGCGGCATCTACAATCCGCTCGGTCTCTCGATCAAGCGCGTGCTCGAATACCGCGCGCGCGAGAAGACGCTGAGAGGTTTTCCGGGCGCGCAGGAGATCGGCAACCAGGACCTGCTCACGGTCGACTGCGACATGCTCGTCCCCGCCGCGATCGGGAACCAGCTCACCTCGCGCAACGCGCGCGACGTGAAGGCGACGCTGATCGTCGAGGGGGCCAACGGGCCGACGACCCCTGAAGCCGACGCGATCTTCCGTGAGCGCAATATCTTCGTGGTGCCCGACATCCTCGCGAACGCGGGCGGCGTCACGGTGTCCTATTTCGAGTGGGTGCAGGACCTGCAGTCGTTCTTCTGGTCCGAGCACGAGGTCAACCAGAAGCTGAAAGCGATCCTCTCGCGAGCATTTTCCGAGGTGCTCAAGACCAAGCTCGAGAAGAAGCTCGACATGCGCATGGCGGCTTACTGCCGGGCGGTATCACGCGTCGCCGGGGCAACGCGTGAGCGAGGCCTGTACCCCTAGATCTCTCTCCTCCTGAAACTCAAGATGCTCAGTCCCAGCATCAGGGCGAACCACACCACGACCCAGAGCAGAAACAGGATCGGGGGCGGGTCCGCGGCGAAGAATGGATTCGCGCGAGCGGCCGCGCCCGCGGCTCGCATCGTCGCAAGAAAAGCGTCCGGCTCGAGCGCGTAGATCGCGCCTCGCCACAGCAGGTCGGTGGGCAGGATCGTGTGCGTGATCACGCCGACTTTCGCGACGGCATCGTTCTGCAGACCCGTGCCGATGTCTCCCACGACACCTCCGATCCAGCCCATCAGCCACGCGACCAGCGCGATCACTCCGCCCGTGATGCCGGAAAGGCGGGTCGAAAGAAGGAGGCCCAAAGAGAGCAAGGCGAGGCCTTCCAGTCCGACGTAGATGACCAGCTGGATGGGATGGGGCGGCACGTAACCGGTCGCCCAGTCGACCGCGGCGAGCTCGAGGAATGCAGAGCCGGCGGCATAGATCGCGACCAGCACCGCCAGCCCCAGCCATTTGCCGATCACCACTTCGCTGCGGCGCACCGGACGGGCAAGAATCGAGAGAAGGAGGCCGCTCTCGACCTCGCCCGAGATCAGCGGTCCGGCGACGACCGCCGCGCTGAGCGCGAGCACGCCGCTGAACATGAACGTGACGACGATGAGCAGCTGCGAGGTGATCAGCGCAATCTGCTCTGGCGGCAGGCGGGTTCCCTCGCTGTTGGTCACCGTCGTGATCTTTTGAAAACCCCACGCAGAGACTCCGACGACGATCAAGGTGAGGATGATCAGCGCGAGAATCAGCCGCCGGCGCGACGTCTCCTGCACGGTGAGTCGCGCGATGACAAAGATTGGCGGCATTACTTTTCTTCCTCCTCCAGCAGCTGGAGGAAGCGGTCTTCCAGGGTTTGGTGACGCGGAGCGACCTCGTACACGTGCCCCCCGAGGGCGACGATCTGCGCGACCAGGTCCGGCACGCGCTCGGGCTTCAGCCTGGTGAAAGTCAGCTGGTCACCCTCGTCATCGACGTCGCCGAAGCTTGAGAGCTTGCCGATGTCACCCGCGCTGAGACCGCTGACCCGAACTTTCACCGCGCTGCCCCCAAGCAGCTCATCCATCGTGCCCGACGCGATCACACGGCCGTGATCCACCACCGCCACGCGGTCGCACACCTGCTCCACCTCGCTCAGCAGGTGCGAATTCAGAAAAACCGCGGCGCCTCGCGAGGCGAGGCCGCGAATGATCTCCCGCACGTCGTGCCGACCCACGGGATCGAGGGCGGAGGTTGGCTCATCGAGGAAGACGAGCTCGGGCTCGCCGACAAGCGCCGCCGCCAGGCCGAGCCGCTGCTGCATGCCCTTTGAAAACGTGCCCACGCGATCCTTGGCGCGATCGGTCAGCCCGACGGTCTCGAGGGCGCTTGTGATCTCGTCGTTCCAGCTCGAACGCGGCAGCGGCGCCAGCTCGCAATGCAGGGCGAGGACCTCGCGCGCGGAGAGCCAGCCCTGGTAGCGGAAGAGCTCGGGCAGGTAGCCGATCTTGCGCCGCGTCTCCAGGTCGCCGATCGGGCGGCCGAGCAGCGAGGCCTCGCCTCCGGACGGCTTCAGCAGGCCGAGCAAGAGCTTCACCGAGGTGGTCTTGCCGGCGCCGTTGGGTCCGAGGAACCCAAACACCTCGCCTCGGGGCACTGTCATCGAGAGCCCGGCCAGCGCGACTGTCTTGCCGAACTTCTTAGACAGATTGACCGTCGCGATAGCGGGATGAGAAGCGGCCGCACCTTCGGGTACGGCCGCCCTGGTTGCTTCTTTTACCTCTGCCACGCGTGCAGGCTATAACGCCCGCTCAGGTCAGATGGTTAGCGACGTCGATGGCATCCGACTGCTTGATCGTTCCGACGACTCCGTAAACGACGCCGTTCTTGATCCAGATCACGCCGGAGCCGACCCCCGTGTTGTCGCCCAGCGCGACCCCGTCGACGCCCTGGACCTGGACCCGTGTCGCAGTGCCGAACTCGATTGGAACCGGAACCGGAAGGGTTGTGCTCGGATCGCCGATCGCCTTGATCGCCGCCACGAGCTCTGGCGAGATTCCCGGCATCGTCAGGATGTAGTCCTCCAGCTGCTTCACGCTCACCTGGGTGGACGTGGCCACCGGCGCGCTGGATTTGGCCACGATCATCTGAGGCAGGTTGGCCTGCGTGAGGTCCGAACCCGTGCTGGGCTTGTTGAGGTTGCCGTAAATCGCCGCGACGGCCGGCCCGATGGTCACTGTCAGCTTCGCGCCGTCCATTCCCGCCGGCAGCGCCGGGAGGGACTTGCCGGCCTGCGCCGCCGCTGCGGCAGCCCTGTCCTTGCTGAAGGTGAAGACCGCCTCCGCTTTCGGCATTGCCGCATAGGTCACCGTCGACGAAACTCCCACCGGCAGCTTGGCCACGTTAGGCGGGGTCAGGCCGGAGATCGACTGCGCCTCGGCCTCGTTCGCGGCGATCTGGAGATTCGGCCGAGTGGTCCAGGTCACCTCGCCGTACGCGCCGAGCTGAGAGAGCGACTGGAGGTCGGCCATGGTCACCGGGACGGGTGTGATCGTCTTGGGCGAAAAGATGTTGTCGCCCGACGCGAGAGCCGTCACCAGCAGCGCGACTGCCGCCAGCGTCGCCGCGAACGCGAGCGCGAGCGGACGGCGACCCGGCTGCATCACCGGCAGTCGGAATCCAAATCGTGGCTGTGCGGCGGGCGCGGAGCGCACCCGATCGAAAGCCGACGCGACGTCGACCTTCAGGTCCGGTGCGGCGAGCAGGATGCTGATCCGCGCTGCATCGCCGGCCACGACCTTGTAGCGAGCCTGGCATTCGGGGCAGCTCTCGTAATGGCGCGCGTCGGCGCCTGTGTTCGCGTCCGGTTCGTCAACGATCCGGCGCAGTGCGCCATCAGCTAGGTGTGCCACGTCCGACCTCCTTGCGCAGCGTTATTTCCGCGCGCCTCAACAATGTTCCGACCTGACCTGTACCGACTCCGAGCGCTTGCCCTACCTCGGCGTAGCTGAGACCGCTGGCGCGAAGCACCAGCACCGCGGCTGGTTTCGGCGCCATCCGGGCGAGCGCCTGGCGCACCCGCCGTCGGTCTTCGTTGATCTCGACCTGCTTTTGCGGATCGACCGACTGGCTGGTCTCCTCGGCGGCCTGGGACAGCACCTCGCGTCGCTGCCGGCGCCGAGCCCCGCGCAGGCGGTTCAGCGCGGCGTGCGCAGCAGCCCGATGCAGCCACGCCCGGGCGTACTGAGCGCCGGCCGAGTGCAGGCGGTGGAAGTCGATGAAGACTTCTTGCGCCACGTCCTCGGCCTCGTGCGGATCCGCCAGCACCCGGTTCGCGATCCCGGCCACCCGTGCGTACTCCGCCGTGAAAAGAGCCTCGAACGCCTCGTCGTCAGGACGGACGGTCGCCACTCGCCTCACGCCAAGGTTTGCGCCCACTGATAGACAAGCACCGCGGGCGGCTCGTTTGTGACACCGGGCGCCTAGCCTGCGAGGGATCTCCTGTGCCGGGCGCTGCGGGAAAGCTCGTCTTCGAGGATCGCGAAATCGTTTCGTGGCAGCGCGTGGATGTGGCCCTGGAAAGCGAGCGTCCAGTGCTCGGGCGGCCACTTGCGCACGTAATCGAGCCGGTACGCCAGCTCTTTGGCCGGCACCCAGTCGGCGTCGTCGAGCACCACGTCCTGCCGGATGTGGACGCGCCACGGGTAATCCTCATCTCGCCGCGCTGATCGCCAGATCGGCGTGTGGTCCTCATACATCGGCGAGGCTACGGTGACGCTGGCGGCGAAGGCCATGCGGCCGGTCACGTAGTAGAGCATCCGGTCGCCAACGCGCATCGTCTCGACCCGCCGCCGGTGCCGGCTCTTCAAGCCCTGGATGGTGAACCCGTGCTCGCGCGTCTTGCGGAAGTTGTCGGGCGAGCTGACGATCATCCAGTACTGGGACGCGCGGGCCTCGCCACCCGAGCGCCCTGACTTGCGCTTGCGCCTGGAGCGGCCCGACTTGGCGGGACGTTCGGCCGGGGCGGCGCCGTTTGCGATTTCCTCAGACACGATTGAAATTCTCTTCCTCGGGCAGCAGCACGGTCAGGTTGCGGATCTGCGCGATATGCCCGATCTCGTGCCGCGCCACCATCCGGCAGACATCGAGCAGGGTGGTCTCACCGCCGCGTGGATCGCTGAGCTTGCGGTCCCACTCGTTCTTGCCCCAGCCGTGAAGCAGGTCGACCGTCCGGCGGCGAACGCGGGCGAAGTCCTCGAGGGCCTCCTGCAGCGGACGCTCGAGCTCCAGGTCGTGAGGTGGATCGATGGTTGCGCGCACGTCGGCTGTCGCCAACCCGTCGAGGTGTGCGTGCCGGAGGAGCGCGTCCACCTTGGACCCCGAATCGAGCAGGTGTGCGATCAGCCCGCCGAGGGTCGGAAAGGCCGGCCCGTGGCGGTAGCGCAGGCGGGCATCGTCCAGCCCGTAGACCAGGTCGCCGATGCGCTCCGGCACCGAGCTCATGAGCAGCACGGCGTCGGCCGGCGAGAGCTCCTCTTGCAGTTCCATTCGTCCTGAGTATGTAGCCTTTTGAACATGGCCCAGGTGCAGGTGGCTTGTGACAAGTGCGGCGGCGAGCTGGTTCCGAACGCCGCCTACTGTGAGAGGTGCGGCGAGCGCACGCGTCGCGCGCGCAGGCTGGTCCGCGTCGCGCTCCGCGTTGAGGTCCTGTTCTTCCTGACGGTGGTCGCGGTCCTCATCGGTTTCATCTGGACCTACTCCGCCCAGCGCTAGCCAAGAACCAAACCCGCATCCGACAGTCCGATGCGGGATTCGCCTCGACGTTAAACCCGCATCCAACTGTCCTATGCGGGTTATCGGCGGCCATGGGCCAGGCGCCGCACGCCGAGGAACAATCCGACGACGGTGATGAGGATGGCAATCACAATCGGCAGCCAATACTGGCCGACCAGAGTCGAAATCTGGTCGCCGGCCGTCAGTGGAGCAGGTGGTCTCGCGTCGGCGGGAGCTAGCGAGCTCAGTTCAGCTGTGTAGGGCTGAGTGGCGCTGCAGCTGTTGTCCTGGAATGGCTGGCGATCACTGAAAAGAACGAAAAGATCACGCTCACCCGGCCGATACGTGCGATCGACCGACGTAGCCGTGAAGGCCCCGGAAACCGTTGAGCCGTGAACGTAGACGTAAGCGGGTAGGTTTGGGCCTTTCCAGATCGATTCAACCTTTACGCGTGCCACGCGATCGTTGTCGGACGTAAAGGCTACGGTTCCGACGAATACCAACCGCGCGCTTGCGATCTGTTCCTGCACCGAGGGAGGGCCGGCGCAAGACGCCCGAGCTCCCGCGGTACCGATCAAGCCAAGCGCAGCGAGCGCAATAAGGGTTGCCATTAGAGCTCTGGCCATCACCAGACTCAACGCCTTATGTCCGCCCAAGGCAACGCGACCCTTCGGGGGGATTGGCCAGGAAATGCGCAGTATCCTGTCGGCCTTGGTAAGTCCGTGAGAGTGGCGAATTGGCCAGACTGGGCGATCAAACGACTCGCTTCCGCTCGCATTCTGGTGGGAGAGGTCAGTGTTGCCAACGCAGTGAGAATTTGCGTGCTGAGCCTGAGCGAGCTCGTCGTGGCGGCAGTCTTTGTCTCAGGCGTGGTATGGAATGTGGTCCCGGTTGGCGATCCCCCTGCGCCTGTAGTCATTTTCGTTCGTCTGATTGGTGCGCTCGCACTTGCGCAGGCAATAGCGTTGGCCTGGATCGGAGTGCAGACAATTCGGGACTTGAGAGCGCGCGAGATTCCATTTACAGGCCGGTACGTGCGGTCAGTGCGCGGCAGCGATGAGAGCTACAACAGGTTCCTTGACCAGACCGGACTAAGTCCAAAGTACGCCGTGCCTATTGTGCTGTGGGTGAACGTGGAGCGCCAAGACGGCTTGTTCGCGGTCCCGCTGTCCTACTCAGATTCCCTAATTGCGCTGGATTCGCGTCGAAGGTCGGGCGAACTGCTGGCGGTGGAAGGGTTGTATTTTCCGCACACGCACTTGATTCGCGACCTTCTTCCGGCGGGAAGAAATAGCTCGTTACCCGGTTGAGTTAGTGGGTCTCTCGCGCGATAACTACCTCTGGAGAACCCGCATCCGCCAGTCCTATGCGGATATTCCTCGCCGTCCAAACCCGCATTCGACAGTCCCATGCGGGTTATCCACGGCGGTCAGCGGCGGTAGACCGCTCTCCCGTCGATCTCGTCTTTGTTCAACCGTTTGTTCAGATGTAGTCCTTCGAGCAAGAACTCGATCACCGACGCACGCACCTCCGGCCGGTCCGGCAGATTCAATTTCTTCAGCGCCGTCGCGAGCTCGGGAAGGTCGCCGAACGCACGCGCGTAGGTTCGCGCCGGGATTCCCTCACCGACCTCGAGCATGCTGCCCTCTTCGAAGCGTGCGACGACCCCGTCGAACTGCGCGGCGGAGAAGTGCCGGCTGAACACCGCGCTGATCGCGCCGCGCTCCAGGCGAGACAGGACCTGCTCTTCCTTACCCTCATCGAGCGCTTCGATCTCCACGCGACCGGCGGTGGAGGAGGCGAGGAATTCGAGGTCGGTGATGCGAGGCACCGCCAGCGCCTCTCCGACACGCGCTGCCCGCCGCACCGCGTTGCTCGCGAGGTTCTCGAAGTTCGCGATCGACATGCGCACGGACACGCCGGATGACTGTGAGATGTGCGGGCTGCGCCGAGCAAGGTGAGTCAGCTCCGCGACGATCTCTTTCATGAAGGACGGAAAGATCAGCTCGAAATCCTCGGGGACTGGGTGCTTCTCGGACTCCATGATCTGCATCTCTTCGCCGATGCTCAGCGGGTAGTGGGTGCGCACCTGCGAACCGAAGCGGTCCTTCAGCGGCGTGATGATGCGTCCGCGCGACGTGTAATCCTCGGGGTTCGCGCTTGCGATCACGAACAGGTCGAGCGGAAGGCGCACGCGGTAGCCACGGATCTGCACGTCTTTCTCTTCCATGATGTTGAGCAGGCCGACCTGGATGCGCTCCGCAAGGTCGGGCAGCTCGTTGAGGCCGAAGATGCCGCGATTGGTTCGCGGCAAGAGGCCGTAGTGGATGGTGAGCTCGTCGGCGAGATAGCGGCCCTCGGCGACCTTGATGGGGTCGACCTCACCGATTAGGTCGGCGATCGAGATGTCTGGAGTCGCGAGCTTCTCGCCGTAGCGCCGGTCGCGGTCGATCCACTCCACCGCGACCGCATCTCCATCCTTGGCGACGAGGTCGAGACACCGCCGGCAGATCGGGGCGAAAGGGTGATCGTTGACCTCGCAACCTGAAATGGCGGGCACGAGCGGGTCGAGAAAGCTGACCAGCGAGCGCATGATCCGGCTCTTGGCCTGCCCGCGTTCGCCGAGCAGGATGACGTCGTGGCCCGAGATGATGGCGTTGGCGAGCTGCGGCAGCACGGTGTCGTCGTAGCCGACGATCCCTTCGAGCAGCGGCTCGCCGGACCGAAGTCGGGTCAGCAGGTTGCGGCGCATCTCCTGCTTGACGGTCTCGCGCTGATGCCCACTGGCGCGAAGCTCGCCAATGGTCTGGGCCCTCGGGGCGGTCACCCAAGCACTATAGACAGGTAAGCAATTGCTGAACACCGGTTTACGTGCGACTCGCAGTTAGACTGACCGGCGCTTGACTGAATCGATTCGCGATCGCTACGAGGCTGCACACGACGACGGCCGGCCGCTGCTGGGCGGTCACCGCGGCAACCCGGCAGAACACCCCGAGAACACGATGCGTTCATTTCGGTCGGCGATCGCGGCCGGCTGCGACCTGATCGAATGCGACGTCCACCTTTCCTCGGACGGCAGGCTCGTCGTCATCCACGACCACACTCTCGAGCGCACCACCAACGGCAAGGGACTGGTGCGCGACCACACCGTGGCCGAGCTGCGACGGCTGGACGCCGGCCATGGTGAGCGGATCCCGCTGCTCCAGGAGGTCGTCGAGCTTGCGCTGGGCAAGGTCGGCCTTGTGATCGAGACGAAGCAGATGCCCATCCAGTACCCAGGGCTCGAAGACAAGCTTGTCGCGATGCTGCGCCAGCTGGGTGCGGTGGCCGAGTGCGCGGTCGTTTCTTTCCACCACCCGTCCGTCCGCATCATCCGCGAGATGGAGCCCAAGCTGCAGCTGGGCATTCTCGAGGGCTCGCGACCGCTCGAGCCGGCCCGGATGTTGAAGGAGGCGCGCGCCGACGTGTTCTCACCCCATTGGGGCGCGATGGACCCTCAGCTGGTCAAGGAAGTTCACTCAGCGGGCGGCGCAGTGGGGGTCTGGCCCGTGGACGATGACGCGGCGGTCGCCTGGTGCAAGTTCTGCAAGCCGGACTCGATCTTCACCAACCGGCCCGTCGAGATAGGCGCCGCCCTTCGCGCATAGGGTCCCGCCGTTACACCGGCCCCGCGCCGGGCGTTGGCTCAAATACGGTGCACACACCTACCATGATCCGGCCGTGCTCGCCGACCGGCCGCAATTCGAAGACCTCTACCGCGCCTATCTGGGCCGGATCTACGCCTACGTCCGCGCGCAGGTCCCGAGCTCGGCTGACGCCGAAGACATCACGGCCCAGGTCTTCATGAACGCCTACCAGGCCTACGCCCGCTTCGAAGCGCGAAACACGACCCCGGCTGCGTGGCTCTTCCGCATCGCGCGCAATGCGACCCTCGACCACTTCCGTGCCCACGGACGGCGAGAACGCCTGCGCCGGACCATCGAGCATCAGCCGATGGCTGAAGAGGATCCGTCCGGCGTGGCCGAGGAGCGCATCCAGTACCGCGCCCTGCTCGAGCGCGTCGGCCGTTTGCCGGAACGCCAGCGCGATGCGATCTCGCTCCGGCATTCCGGTCTCAGCTTTGAAGAGGTCGGCGCCTTGCTGAAATGCAGCGAAGATGCGGCCAAGATGCTGTACCACCGCGCGGTGAAAGGTCTCCGTGAAGCGGTCGAGAAGGAGGGAGTGTGATTACCCCAAAAAATCTGCCGATTTTTCGGGGACCCCGATGAGCGACAGCGAGGATCTGGAGCTCCAGGCCCTGCAGCGGCAGCTCGAGGACGCCTTCGAAACGACGCGGCCTCGTCCCGGTTTCGAAGACGAGCTGTGGACGCGAATCCAGGCCCACCGCCCGGCGAGCACTCGCCTGCGTGACGCTTGGCTGGGCCTGGTCCAGGGCATCCGTCAGGCGCCCGCCGTCCCGATGGGTGCTGTTGCCGTCGTCCTGGTGGTGGTGCTTGGTGTCAGCGTGGCGACGCTGAGCGGCGTGCACCTTGGTGGCGGGGGCGGAGGCTCGACGGCGAGCCTGACGTCGGGGGGCCAGCAGCAGTACGGCCCTGAATCCGGGCGCGCAGGCCCGCCGGGAGCTTTCGGACGCCTGCCGTCGCCAGTGTTGAATCCGGGATCGCCCTCCAAGGCCGCCGACAGCGCGGCCCAACCCACATTCGCAGCACCGGATTCGTCCTACGCGGGACCGGTCACGCTCACCTGGACCGGGAAGCTCGACCTCAACGTGACCAGCGCGCCCGTGTTCCGATACAGCGAGCCGTCGACCAACACGGCTGACCAGTTCGGCACGTCGCTGGGCGCCATCCTGCTGTCCCGCCCCGGGGGATACCTGGGGTCGTACGAGACGTCGGACTTCAACCTGCGCGTGCGCGGGAGCGTCCAGTCGCCGGCGCGCGAACCGTCGTTCATCATCCTTCCGATCCGCGCGCTTGCACCAATCGATGCGGCGGGTGGTTCGGCCGACATCGCCGTGGTGTTCCTCGCCCAGCACAGCCTCGCGCCGACATGGCCATACACGTCTGACGCGACCACCTCCGGCGACCAGACGAAAGTGATGCTCCTGCGGCAGTTCACGGTCAACGGCTACGGCTACGCATACCTCGTCAATGTGAGCGGCGAACGATATGGGCTCGAGGTCGACCTGAAAGGCAACACCCCGACGCTGGCGACAGGCCCGCTGCCGTTGAGCCTCGACACAGCGAGCTACCCGATCATCACCGCGGACGAAGCGGTGCGATCGGCGCTTGCCTCGTCCCCGTCCGTGCCGGCCGGCCCGGCTGCGCCAACCGTGGCGCTGACCCGCTCGGAGCTCGTGTACTCGCTGGTGGTGGCGGGTGACCACAGCTTCTACGAGCCTGCGATTCTGTTCTCAGGGACCTTCACCGTGGACGGCAAAACGTACGTCAAGCGGGTGCTGGTGCCTGCGGTCGATCCTTCGCAGCGCTCGTCGTAAGGCGACCGGATAGACTCCCCGTAAGAGAGGAGTGGGAAAGAAACAGATCCGGCAGGTCCGCCAGCAGATGCGGCAGGTCCAGCCCAAGGCAGACTCGGCGACGAGTCCAGGCCAGACCCGCAAGCAGCGCGAGCGGTACGTCCAGGCGGGCGGGATGCTGCAGGGCTACGCGCCCGACTTCGTGATCCGCATGGGCTACATCGCCGTCGGGGCCGGCGTCGTGTGCCTGCTGGCCATCGCGGCGTGCCTGGTCTTCCTGCCTCCGATCTACGGATGGCCGGTGGGGATCGCCGCCGCTCTCGCCTGGGTCCTGCCCATCGCGCTGCTCGCGAGCTTCATCGCGCCGGGCTTCCAGCTCGCGCGCAAGGACCGGAAAGCGGAAGCCCGGCTCGTGCAGGGGCAGCTCGTCGGAGCCAGCTCGGTGAGCACGTCGATCGGGCTCGGAATGATGATGGTGCAGACCCGAGGCGGAGTGGAGCAGTACCTCGTGCCGCCGGCGCGCCTCAAGCAGGTGCCGGGCAACCAGGTCAACGTGGTGGTGACCGTGACGCCGCACCTGCGACACGTCCGCTCGGTGGGCGTGATGGGCCAGCGGATGGTGGGCCGGGTTGAGCCGCCGGTGCCGCCCGTGATGAGGCGCCTCCAGCTGCTGCCACTTTTGACGCCGGTCGCCCTCACCCTCGGCGCCATCATCGGCGACGATGCGGTGGCCCTCGCGCCGATCCAACCTTCGTTCCTTCACGCGGCGCTCGCCGTGCTGGCGGGAGCGGCCCTGGCGGGCGCCGTCTACGGAGTGTCCTACCTGCTGCAGCGCCAGATGATGACTCAGGTCCAGGCGCTGATCCCTAAGACTTAGCCGCCTCTTCCTCTTTCTTTGCTTCGATCACGACCGGGGCGGCCGGGGCTGGAGCTGGAGCGGTGGCTTTCTTTTCTGTCGACGGCATCAGCTTCTTGCGCTGCGGGTAGGTTGCGATCAGCAGCAGGCTGAAGGCCAGCCCGAAAAAGACAGGGCCGAAGTGGAAGGGGGCGTGCCAGACGTAGTAGGAACCGGCTTCGAAGGCGACGACGACAAAGCCGTAAAGGATCCCTGCGCGGACCCAGCCGATGTTGCCCGCCGGATTGACGGCGGCGGCCATCAGGCCGATCCCGAGCACCGCGCCGGCCGCTGAAGCGTGCGTGCCGACCTCCTGGTCGAGGGGCAAAAGCGAGGTCCCGACGAGCGAAACGGCGGCGCCGCCGACCAGGGCCATCCCCATGAGCAGCATCGCAACCGTGAGCAAGATCCGTCTCATGCCGCGACTGTATACGGCCGGCACATGGTTAGACTCGAATCGATGACAAATGACGTTCACATCACACCCGAGGGGCTCGAGGGCGTAAGGAAGGAGCTTCACCAGCTGACGACCGTGTGGCGGCCGGGCATCGTGGCCAAGATCAAGGCTGCCAGAGAGTTGGGTGACCTTTCAGAGAACTTCGAATACCATGCCGCGAAAAACGAACAGGGAATGATGGAGGCCAGGATCAACGAGCTCGAGGCGATCATCAAGAACCACGTCCTGATCGAGACCAAGGCCCTGACCGGCATGGTCGACATGGGGAACACGGTGCACTTCAGCGAGGACGGCTCCGACGTGGAGACCTATCGCATCGTCGGCCCGGTCGAAGCCGACCCCAAAGCTGGCCGCGTGAGCTACGAGTCCGCCCTCGGGAAGGCGTTGATTGGGCACCGCGTCGGCGAGGAGGTCGAGATCAAGACTCCCAACGGTGCGTACAGCGTGAAAATCGTCGGCATTGAGTAGCGCCACCACGACCACGCCTCTCCAAGACCTCCGCGCCTGGTTGGCGCGCCATAACCTTGACGCGGTCTACGTCACCAAGCCGGTGTCGATCGCGTACCTGACGGGTTTTCACGCTGAGCCTTTCGAGCGCCTGATGGCGCTCGCGGTGAGGCCCGATCGCGCGACCCTGATCGTGCCCGCGCTCGAGCAGGAGAAAGCGAATCGCCACTCGGACCTGGCCGAGGTCGTCGCGTGGCGAGATGGAGAGGACGCGTACGCGCTGGTGCGCACCGCGCTCGAGGGCTGCGTGGAGGTCGGCGTCGAGAAAGAGCACATGAGCCTTCTCGCGTCGGAGATGCTGATCGCCCGCACGGCCGCGCGCGAGATGGTCGACGTGAGTCCCGAGATCCGTCGCCTGCGGCGGATCAAGAATCACTCTGAGATCGACAGGCTGGCGCGAGCCGCGGCGATCACCGACGCCGTGACGGAACAGGTGATCAGCCGCCTGCGTTCGGGCCAGACCGAGCTCGAGGTGTCAGTCCTTATCGGTGCGGCCATCGGCGAGCAGGGCGGAACGCTCTCGTTCGAGAGCCTGGTGCAGTCCGGGCCCAATTCGGCGCACCCCCATATGAGACCGACAAGTCGCAAGCTCGCGGTGGGCGATCTCGTGCTCCTCGATTTCGGCGCTGCGTTCGACGGCTACCACGCCGACACGACGCGCATGGCGGTCGTCGGCGCGCCGAGCGCGCGACACAAGGACATTCACCGCCTCGTGCTTGCGGCGCATGACGCGGCGATCGCCGCAGTGCGCGCCGGCACGACGACCGGCGCCGTCGATGCGGCCGCGCGCCAGGTGATCGAAGCCGCCGGCATGGGCGATCGGTTCTTCCACCGCGTTGGGCACGGCCTTGGCCTGGAGGCGCACGAGGATCCGAGCGTCGATCCAGGGTCGGCCATCGTGCTCGAGGCGGGCATGGTGTTCACGATCGAGCCCGGCATCTACATCCCGGGATGGGGCGGCGTGCGCATCGAAGACGACGTGTTGGTCGAGCGGTCAGGATGCCGCGTGTTGACGCAAGCGGACCGTTCGCTTCACGTGATTCCGGAGAGCTGATGCTCGCCCCGGGCATGCGCAGGACCGCGCAGCGGACGATGGTCTACAACGCCATCGTCAGCCTCGGCGGGCACTGCACCGCCGACGAGATATCCGAGGAGCTTCACAAGAGCAAGCCGGGTTTTCCGCGCAGCACCGTGTATCGAGCTCTAGATGCGCTCACAGCGTCGGGCTCGGTCTACGCCGCGCACCTGGGCGAGGGCGCCACGTATTACGAGCTCGCCACCGGCGATCACCATCACGCGGTCTGCCAGGTATGTGGCGGTGTGCTGCACATCCAGGAAGAGCTGGTCAGCGCGCTGGAGACGCACCTCGAGGAGGGCCACCACTTCAAGCCTCTACGGACGGAGGTCCTCGTCGTCGGGATCTGCGACTCATGCTCTCGAACGCCCGGCCGCAGGGCCGAGCGACGCCCGACCATCGACCCGCACTTTCACTTCACCGAAGGGACGGGATAATCACTGCGATCCAGGAATACCTGCCCCAAACGGGCTAGTTCCGCGGTCTCTGTCAGCCGTTTGTCAAGGAGGTGACGTGATGGCGAGGTACATGTTCCAGGCGAGCTACTCAGCAGAAGGAATCAAGGGTGTCCTCAAAGACGGAGGCACCGGACGTCGCGCCGCTGTGGAAGCGGCGGTCAAGTCTCTGGGCGGAAAGCTGGAAGCTTTCTATTACGCATTCGGCGACACCGACGTCTTTGTAATCGTTGACGGCATCGACAACACAACAGCGGCGGCTTTCTCAATGGGCGTGGCCTCCGCCGGCACTGTTGTCGGAATCAAGACCACAGTGCTCATGACGCCTGAAGAGATCGACCAGGCGACCAAGAAGACGATGTCGTACCGCCCTCCGGGCCGCTAAGATGCCCGGCCGCTGGCTGACGTTCGACTGTTTCGGCACGTTGATCGACTGGCGTCACGGCATTCGGACCACCGGCGAGCTGCTGTTCCCGGGACATGGTCAGCAGTTTCTTGACGCCTACATTGCCCTCGAAGCGGAGGTCGAGACCGAGGGATCGTTTCGACGCTACCGCGCGATCCTCACCGAGACGACGCGCCGGGCGGCGCGGCAGCTTTCCCTGGATCTGAAGCCGGATGACGCGACCGCCCTGGTCTCGACGATTCCATACTGGCCCGCGTTCGGCGACGTTGGTCCCGCGCTGGGTGAGCTGCGAAAGGAAGGTTGGAAGTTCGCGCTGCTGACCAACTGCGATCGCGACATCATCGCTTTGACCCAGCGCCGCCTGCCGGTTCCGTTCGACGCGGTGGTCACCGCCGAGGACGTATCGGCTTACAAGCCCGATCCTGCGCACTTCCGCCTCTTTCAATCCACGTTCGGCGCCTCGGCGGACGTCTGGATCCACGTCGCGCAGAGCTACTTCCACGACATCAGGCCGACCAGCGAGCTCGGCATCTCGCGGATCTGGGTCAACCGCCAGGGCGAGAAGGACGACCCTTCGCTGGCAGACGCGGTGGTGCGAGGGATGAACGAGCTACCTGCCGCCGTGGCGAGGCTGGCGACACCGGCATAGCTCGGATTCGGCCATTTGGGCGCAAATGGTCACATCGCGGGCGGTGGATGGGGCCAATTGGGCCCAGTTGGTCATGGTGCGGATATGAAGTCCGCCAGGTCGATGGTCGCTCGGTAGACGCGCCGCGCCGGGCCCGACTGGACCAGGTTTCCGCTCTTCTCCCGGCGGATGCTCAGGTCCCCTCCCGGCATCTGGATGATGACGTGCTCGTCGACCAGCCCCGCCCGCATGCAAGCGGCGGCCACCGCGCTGGCACTCGTGCCCGAGGCGAGGGTGTAACCCGCCCCGCGCTCCCAGATCTCCACCTTCACGCGGCCGCGGTCGAGCACCTCGAACAGCTGGACGTTGGTGCGTTCCGGGAAGGCTGGGTGGCGCTCGAGATGGGGACCGAGCTCGAGGCAGCGCTCCTTGGTCACAGGTTGATCGAACACCACGCAGTGCGGGTTTCCGACCGAGACGAGCATTGCCTCGACCGCGCCTGCCTCCGTGCGGAGACGAACGCGGTCGGGCTCGCCCTCAAACGTGGCCGGCAGGTCGGCGGCGCGGAACGACGGGCGGCCGATGTCGACCTCGCAGGCGATCTCGGCGCCGTTTCGTCCCAGGACGCGGACGGGGTTCGGCCCGCCTGCCGTCCGGAGCTCGAACTTCTCGCCGGCGCCATGCTCCAGGACCGCGTGGGCGGCGGCGATGCGCAGGCCGTTGCCGCTTTTCTGAGCCTCCGAGCGGTCCGGATTGAAGATCCGCACCGACATGGCTCGCGGGTCGAAGGCGAGCAGGCCGTCGGAACCCAGGCCCCGGTGGCGGTCGCAAAGCACTGGCAGCTGTGCCACCACCTCGTCGAGCGGTCCGGGCAGGTCGAGGACGAGGTAGTCGTTGCCCAGGGCCTGGTACTTAATGAGATCGATTCGCATTAACGCTCCATCATCGGGGAATCGTGGCCGCGGCTCACCGGTTGTCATAAAATGTCGTGACCATGCGGGACATCACCTGGCCTGCCCAGCGCCTGGTTCACATTCCGGCCTGCTTCTGTAGCTAGGCTCCCGGCCGTCTGCTCGCGCCCCTAGGGCGCGCCCATTCGACCGCTTCTCGTCTCCGACCGTTAATCGTTTGTGGATTTGCATTTTTTGGGAGGTTTTTGGAATTGAGCTCATCGACGACGACCAGGTCGCTGGTCACCACCGATTGGATCGCCGAACATGGAAAGGACAAGGGACTTCGCATCGTCGAAGTCGACGTAGATCCGTCCGCGTATGACAAGGGACACATCGCGGGAGCCGTCGGCTGGAACTGGCGAAAGGACCTCCAGGACCAGCTGAATCGCGACGTCGCCACCAAGGAGGCGCTCGCGAACCTCCTCGGCCAGAGCGGCATCACGCCTGACACGAACATCGTTCTGTACGGCGACAACAACAACTGGTTTGCCGCCTACGCCTACTGGGCGCTCAAGTACTACGGCCACGACAAGGTTCAGCTCGTCGACGGCGGACGGGTCAAGTGGGAGAAGGAAGGACGCGAGTACAGCACCGACGTCCCGAGCTACCCCGCGACCGACTACAAGTTCCACGGTTCTCCGAAAGAGGACATCCGCGCCTACCGCGATCACGTGCAGTCCAGGCTCGGCAAGGCCGGCCTCGTCGACGTGCGCTCGCCGAAGGAGTACTCGGGCGAGCTGCTCGCGCCGGAGAACCTGCCGCAGGAAGGGGCGCAGCGGGGCGGCCACATCCCGACCGCCGTCAGCATCCCCTGGGGCACCGCCGTCAACACCGACGACGGCACCTTCAAGAGCATCGAAGAGCTGAAAGAGATCTACGGCGGCAAGGGCATCACCTCCAACAAGGATGTGATCGCGTACTGCCGCATCGGCGAGCGCTCCGCGCACACGTGGTTCGTCCTGAAGGAGCTGCTCGGATACCCCGACGTCCGCAACTACGACGGCTCGTGGACTGAGTGGGGCAGCTCGATCAAGGCCCCGATCGAGAAATAAGAATGGCAAAGCAGCTCGTAGACCACTCAGCGCTCAAGGTCAACCAGACCGGGATCGTGACGACCGTGCTCGTCGCGTTCATCGGCAGCGCGTTTTATCGCCCGCTGCTGGTTCTGATCCCGCTGCTCGCGATCGTGCTCCTGGTGGGCACCTTCGCGCCGCAATTCGCGCTGTTCAAGCAGTTTTACTTCAAGGTCCTGAAGCCGCGCGGCATCGTCAAGCCGCGACCGGTCCAGGACAGGCCGGAGCCGCACAACTTCGCCCAGGGACTGGGTGGAGTTTTCCTGGCGGTCTCGTCGGTTCTGCTCATCACCGTCCCGGTGTTGGGGCTGGCGCTGGCGCTGCTGGTCGCCATCCTCGCGTTTGTCAACCTTGCATTCGGTTACTGCGTGGGCTGCCAGATCTACTTCCAGCTCGGCAAAGCGGGATTGATCAAGGCCTCGTGAGCACACAACTCTGGGCGCTGGCGGTGGTGGGCACGGTCGTGCTTGCCGCTGCCTGCCTGGAGGTCTTCCGTGCCCGCCGGGCGCGCGCCAGAGCTCTCGGCGCGAGAGCTGACGCCGCGAGCGAGCCGTACCTCCTCTACTTCACGGGCGAGGGGTGCACGGTCTGCCGCACCCACCAGGAGCCGGCCCTCGCGAAGCTCGGATCCGTGCGCGTGGACAAGGTCGACGCGATCGCCGAGCGGGAGCTGGCCGACCGGTTCCACGTGTACACGCTTCCTACCACCGTCGTGATGTCGCCCGAGGGTCGGGCGCTCCACGTCAATTACGGGTACGCGACCGCGCCGAAGCTGCAGCGACAGCTGGACGAGGCACGCGGCGGCCTGCAGGTAGCAACCGCCTAGTCGATATTCTGGCCGGGTGAAAACCCGGGCCATGACGCTGATCGCGCTCGTCCTCTCTTTCGCTGCCGCATGCGCGCAGCCTCAGTCCGATCAAAGCCACGACCTGGTGCTTGGCGCGATCTACCCGCTCACCGGTCCGCAGGCGCCGGGCGGGACGCAGGAGCTGGCGGGTGTGCAGGCCGCGCTCAGCGTCGCGGAGTCGAGCGGTGCGCTCAAGGTTCACGTCAAGCTGCAGGTCGTCGATGCGACCACGCCCGCCGGAGCTACGGCGGCCGTCGATCGGCTGGTGCGCGACTACCACGTGCCCGCGATCCTCGGCACGTACGGCAGCACGCTGTCTGCAGCCGCATCAGCACGCGCGGAGGAGCTGAAGACCGTCTACTGGGAAACGGGGGCGGTCGCAGACCCGATCACCGCCCACCGGCACTTCGTCTTTCGCACTGTCGCGACCGGAAGCGCGCTGGGGCGGATGGCGGTGACGTTCACGCATGACGCACTGCTGCCACAGATGAAGGTGTCGGCACCGCGCGCGGCAGTCCTTCGGGTCAACGACGTCTACGGCCGCTCGGTCGGCGGAGGTGAGGAAGCGCTGGCCAAGGAGCTCGGCATCAAGGTCGTCGACGTCATCGAGTACAACCCGAGCGCCTATGACGCCGACGTCATCGCCGCGCGGCTCGCCGCCGATCATGCCGATTTCCTGTGGGACGTCAGCTATCTCGACGACGGCGTCGCGATCTGGCAGGCCCTGCTGCGCAACCAGGTGTCGTTCAAAGCGGCCATCGGGACCAGCTCTGCCTTCTGCATGGAAGAGTTCAGCCGGCGTGTGGGGACGGGATCGGTGGGCGTTTACGCGGCCGACAAGCCCGACGGTGAGATCAACCCCGCGGCCCTGTCACCGGCAGGACGGTCGTTGCTCGCGAAAGCCCGCGCTGAGCTTGCGCTCACCGGGCACACCCTGGACATTCCAGCGGTGGCCGGGTTCGTGGGCGGCTGGACGCTGATGTACGACGTGCTGCCGGATGTCTCCGGGCCGTTCACGTCCGACTCGATTCGCCGCGCTGCGCTCACGGTGGACGTCCCGACCGGAGACAGCATCAACGGCGGAGGCGTCAGGTTTGGCGCTGACGGGTCCCTGGATGAGGGACAGAACACGAGGGCCGCCGCCGTCATCGGTCAGTGGCAGGCGGTCGGCGTAATGAACGTGCTCTTTCCGCCGGCCTACTCGATGAACAGGTCGTCTACGTAGCAGAACATCCAGGTTTCGCCAGGCTCGAACGACCTGATCACCGGGTGTTGCGTGGCGTGGAAATGTTTCGTGGCGTGCTTGTGCTTCGAGTTGTCGCAGCAGCCGACGTGGCCGCAGGTCATGCACAGCCTGAGGTGGACCCAGTCAGCGCCCATCGCGAGGCATTCCTCGCAGCCTTCCGGCGTCCGCGGCTCCACCTCATGCACGTGAGTGAGATGAGCGCACACCGCACTTCGTGACATCTAAATCGTCTCCTTCGTCGCCAGCTGTGCCAACGCGAGAGAGACGGCTTGTTCGAGAGTCATGGCCTGGCCGGCCTCCCACGCGCGCTCGTCATCCTTGCCGGACACGTACTCGTGGCGGCTGCGGCCTTCCTCGAGGTTGAGGACTGAGCCCAAACCGGCCCCGGACGTCGCCTGGTGCGTCGCGGCCGCGGACGCGAGCTGGATGCCCACAGGCCGGTTGCCCGCGGCAATCACGACCTCACCCGCATCATCGAGAAGAAGAGCAATACCTGAGATGTCCCCCGCCTCCGAGAATAGCTCCAGCGCGTCGCGGACGTAATCGCGCGCACGCGCGACATCACCGGTTCGAAGGGCGCACAGGGACCTGGTGTGCAGGGCCCAGCCGACCCCGAAGCGGTTGCCGCCCTTGCGAAACAGCTCGATGGCTTCGTCGAGCGCGATGATCGCCTTCTCATAACTCTTCCTGAAGTACAGCAAGTTGCCGATCGCCCACTGGCATCCGCTGATGCCAGCTTCGTCAGCAAGCTCGCGGTAGATGGGTAGGGCTTGCTCCAGCAGCGCCTCGCTTTTCGGCAGGTCGCTCACGTTCACCGCCGATGGGAAACTTGCGTTGTAATACGCGTTGGCCAGCTCGCGCCGGTCACCGCCCCCCTGTCTCAGAGCAAGGCACTCGTCGTAGAAGGCCTGCGCCGCGGGCATGTCGCCTTGCCAGTAGACGATGCCGCCGGCCCCCTCGAGGGCGCGCGCCCGGGAGTCCGGAAACCGCTTGCTCTCCGGCATCGCGAGGATGGCCGTGAGCCGGGCTCTTCCTTCGTGGAGGTGTCCGCGCATCTGCCAGAAGCGCCACAACGAGGCGGCCAACCCGTGAGCGCGCTCAGCGTCGTTTTGCCCCACACACCAGTCGAGCGCGGCGCGGAAGTTGTCGTGGTCCAGCGCGAGGCGATCAAGCCACATCTTCTGGTCCTCGCCAAAGAGGTTCGGCGCGGCCGTGCTCGCGAGGGTGCAGAACGCGTCGGCGTGGCGGTTCCGGATCTCTTGTGCCTCGCCGCTGTCCTCGAGGCGTTCGCCCGCGAACTCGCGGATCGTCTGCAGCATCAGCAGGCGCGGCTCATCGAAGTCGGGCTGCCTGCGCAGAAGACTCTTGTCAGCGAGCTCGTCGAGACCTGCCAGAACGTCGTCGCCGGCGTCTTCCGGTGATCCGCAGACCAGCTCCGCTTGCTCGAGGCTTGCCCCTCGCGCGAAAACTGAGAACCGGTTCAGGAGACGCTTCTGCTTGTCGTCGAGCATCTGGAAGCTCCAGTCGATGGCGCCGCGGAGCGTCTGCTGGCGTCCGGGCAGGTCCCGTGCTCCGCTGCCCAACGCGGTCAGGCTGGTCTCGAGGCGGTTCAACAGCGCCTGGGGAGAGAAGAGCTTGATCCGCGCCGCCGCCAGCTCGATTGCCAGGGGCAGGCCGTCCACGCGTTCGCAGATGCCGGCGATCGCCGGCGCGTTCTCGTTCGTGACGGTGAAGCCGGGCTTGACCGCCACCGCGCGCTCGATGAAGAGCTTGACCGCCTCGTACTGCCTGAGGGCGTCGAGACCAATGTGTGCCTGTTGGCCGGGAAGGCCCAGCGGTTCGACGCCGAACTCCTGCTCGCCGTAGACGTGCAGGACGGAGCGGCTGCTCACCATCAGCTTCACTCCCGGGCCGGACTGAAGCAGCTGCGTCGCGGCCGCCGCACCGTCCGGAAGGAGCTGCTCGAAGTTGTCCAGCACCAGCAGGATGGTCTTGTCGTGGAGGTGCTCGACGACGCCCTCGATCGGCGTGCGTGCCCCCGCCACCGGGACGCCCAGGACCTGCGCGACAGACGAGGCCACCAGCTCCGGGTCGCGCACTGCGGAAAGCGGGACGAAGTAGACCCCGGCTGGAAACTGAGGGGCCGAGTCGGCGGCGATCTGAAGGCTCAAGCGTGTCTTGCCGATGCCGCCTGGCCCGGTCAGCGTCAGAAGACGCGTGGTCTGCAAGAGCCGCTTCCCTTCGGCCACCTCGGCCGCGCGTCCGACAAAGCTGGTCATCTGGGTCGGCAGGTTGTTCTGCGTCGAGTCGAGGGTGCGAAGCGCGGGATAATTCTCCTGCAGCCCTTCGATCACCAGCTGATACAGGTGCTCGGGCTGCGCAAGGTCTTTGAGGCGATGCGATCCGAGGTCTCGAAGCCTCAATCCCGCTTTCAGGTTTCCGTCCACGAGTCCTCGGGTCGTGTCCGAGATCACGACCTGGCCGCCATGCGCCGCGCCCGCGACCCGCGCTGCCTGGTGCACGTCGAGCCCGATGTATTCGTTGCCGACGAGCGGCGCCTCGCCCGTGTGCAGGCCGATGCGCACGCGGAGCGCTTGACCGCCCTCCCATGCATAGCCGGCGAGAGATCGCTGGGCGGCAGCTGCCGCCTGGCACGCGTCGATGGCGCTTGCGAACACGCAGAAGAACGAATCGCCTTCGGTTCTCAGCTCGTGACCCTCGTTGCTCTGAAAGGCAGCGCGGAGCATCTCGTGGTGGGCGGTCTGGGCGGCTGGATAGCGGTCGCCCATCTCCTGCATCAGGCGCGTCGAGTTCTCGATGTCGGTGAACAGAAAGGTGACGGTGCCGCGCGGGAGGTTCATCGCGAGGTTTTGGTGAGCGATGGAGACAGCAGTGCGCTCAATGCCGCAGAGAGCTGGTTTTGGTACTCGGGGCTCTCGAAGTCGAGCAGCGGATGTGGAGGCATCAACTGCGGTTCGGTCACAGCGCCGTTGCGGCGAAGGTAGACCGCGGGATACGGATCGTCTCGGCCGTTTGATTCGAGCGTGATGGCGAGTGCGTCAGGCCCATGT
>Ga0137409_10000949_pt1 | contig 31634 bp, 30 predicted proteins | sample CZODoug1_16funga_FD_122059 | JGI IMG/M metagenome (GOLD analysis project Ga0137409, IMG submission 122059) | Vadose zone soil fungal communities from Angelo Coast Range Reserve, California, USA - CZODoug1_16fungal (Hybrid Assembly) | ecosystem: Environmental > Terrestrial > Soil > Vadose zone... | reverse complement strand
CTTCCGTTCGCCGATGCGCCGGCGCTCGCTTCCCCAAAACCTCCGGTGATGCCGCTGCGTCCGCCGGTTTCCAAGCCGGCTCCGCCACGCTTTGCTCCTTACCAACCACCGGTGAAGCGCTCGCCTTTCGAGCGCCCAAAGGTTTTCTTCTCGGCTCCAGCGCTCGTGATGCCTTCGCGCCCGCCGGCCGTTCGAGTGACGCCTTCGAAGCCGGCGGTTCCCTCTCCGGTGGCGCCCGTGGCACCTGTCGTTCCGGTGGTGCCAAAGGGGGCGGCAAAACTCAACGCGGTGATCGTTAAGTCTGGCGATTCGCTCTGGAAAATCGCGGAACAAACTTTGGGAAAAGGGCTCCGTTGGCACGAACTGCTCTCTGTCAATCCCACGATTCGTGACGCCAACCACATCGTAGTAGGCTCGCAGATTTATCTGCCGGCGGCGGTTTCTTCGGCGCGCGCCGCAACGAAGTTCACCGTGAAGAAGGGCGACACGCTGACGGCAATCGCTCAAGTCCAACTTGGCCACGCCTCCTACTGGTCCTGCGTCGCTCAGGCAAACCCAACCATCCGCGACGCAAACGTGATCTTCGAGGGCCAAGTGCTCCTCCTTCCCGCCAGCTGCAAGCCGTAGATTTCCTGGCTCGCCCCGCATCTGCAGTCCGCTAAATTTCGTATAAACCCTTCGGTATTTGGGAAGTGCCTTCAGTTTTTGGGAGCGAGCTGCCCGTTTTCGCTGCTTATAAACCGAGATAAACCTATAAGCCATTGATATGGCTTGTTTTCATGTGGTTTTGAGGTGATCCCATTCTGGCACCGCGATTGCGAAACGATTGACTGCGGGGATCGAGCAGTCCAAGTGGGTTCTAAACAGGAGGAGTCGAAATATGGAAGTTGCATCAAAAAATTTGATGAGCAATCGCAATTTTTCCCTACGCGCCTTCGTTTTGGTCGTTCTTTCGGCCTTTTTGGGAGCCAACGCGCTCGCGCAGTCCACAGCCGCTTTGAGCGGTACGGTGAGTGATGCGACGGGAGCAGTAGTTGTGAACGCCAAGGTGGTCGCAACGAACCAGGCCACCGGAGTCGAATCGGCGACGCAGACGGACACTGCCGGGACTTACCTATTCCCCTCACTGCCGATCGGAATTTATCGCATTCTGGTCACCGCTCCTGGCTTTCAATCCGCGATCGTTGCAAACCTCAAGCTTGACGTGGCAACTGCTGTCACGCAAAACATTCAATTGACCGTCGGCCAGGCCACGGAAAAAATTGAAATTATGGCCGATGCCGCGCTTGTTGATACCACCACGACCGGCGTCGGACAGGTTATCAACGATAAGACAGTGCAGGAGATTCCCCTGAACGGGCGGCACTTCACGGATCTCAGCCTGCTGACAACCGGCACAGTTACGCCACCGGCAAACGGATTCCTGTCGGCCCCGCTTCGTGGCCAGGGTTCGTTCGGAATCAATACCGCGGGCCAGCGCGAAGATACGACTAATTGGCTGGTCAACGGCATCAACCTGAACGACAACGTCCAGAACCAGATCACCTTCCAGCCACCGATTGACACCCTGGCGGAATATAAGATCGATAACTCAACTTTTCCGGCGCAGTACGGAAGGAATGCGGGAGCGATTGTTAACTTGGCCACATTGTCCGGAACAAATGAATATCACGGCGAACTATTCGAGTTCTTCAGGAATAGCGCCTTGGACGCGAGGAACTTTTTCAATCCCATATTGACTGCGAGCGGTAAGTTCAATCCTCAAGCTCCGTTCAAGCGCAACGATTTCGGCGCTAGTTTCGGCGGCCCCATCAAGAAAAACAAAGTATTTTTCTTTCTCGCATACGAGGGACTCCGCCAGCACCAGAGCCTTACCGTCGCATCCAGCCGTGTGCCCAGCCAGAATGAAAGAGCGGCAGTGACTTCTCCAGCTATCCAGAAAGTTATCGCTCTTGTCCCGGCTGCCAATCTCGTAGGTACTGGCAACGCAGCGGACCAGGGTACGTTCAACGCTTTTACTGGCGGAACGCTGGCCAACGTGTCTCTCAACCAGGGATCTGCCGATCTAGACGTGCAACTCTCCGAGAGGGACCGCATCCATGGTTACTACGTAGTGCAGAAAGATCTAAGGCAAGAGCCAACGGCGGGGGGAGCGATCAATGCGAACCTCCCCGGCTATGGGGATACTCGCGATGGTTTCCGCCACCTGATGACCCTTAGCGAAGATCACGTTTTTGGCCCCTCACTCACGAATACAGTCCGTCTAGGCTTCAACCGCATCCACCTGACGTTTACGCCGAATGCGCTGCTGGATCCAACGGCTTTCAACATCAACATGCCAGCAGGTGCTCCAGTGGCCGCGGGATTGCCGTTCTTCAATATTGGGAACGCATTGGGCTTTGCTGGGCCAACGAACGAGCCGCAGGGGCGCGGCGACACGACAGCTGTTCTGAACGACGGATTGAGCTGGCTCAAGGGCCGTCATACCTTCGATTTCGGCGGGGAAATCCGCCGCGCTTACAACAACAATATCGCCTTCAATATTGGAAGCCTTACGTTCAACCAGACAGGCTCGGGAGCTACTCTCCAAACGGCGATGCAAAACTTCCTGAATGGGACCGCTCAAGTGTTCACTGTCCAGCTCGGCTCCGGGAACGACAAAATCCTCCAGCCGTCTTACGATGCCTTTGCTCAAGACAGCTTCAAATGGAAGCCCAACTTCACCGTTAACATTGGCTTGCGGTATGCCTGGAACTCTTCCCCGTCCGAAAGCACCGGTCACTTCACGCAGTTCGATCCTACGACCGGGACTCTTGTTCCGGCTAGTCAGCCGTATCACACGAACAACAAGAACTTCCAACCGCGCGTGGGTTTCGCCTGGGACCCCTTCAAGAACGGAAAGACGTCGGTTCGGGGTGCCTACGCCATAATGACGCAAGACCCGACCACTAACATCGTGACCGGGTTAAGCAGTAACCCGCCCTTCGCCATTCCGATTTCGATTAGCAGCGGGGCCATTGCCGTTGGGAATCCAGGGGGTTCCCTCGGCGCAACAAGCCTGGGTCCGTCCGCAATCAATCCCAATTTCAATGACATGTACGCTCAGGACTGGAACCTCACCATCGACCGCCAGTTGACTTCAAGCATGGGCCTGAGCATCGCTTACGTTGGATTGAAGGGCACACACCTGCAACTGAATCAGAACATCAATCAGCCTTTGGTGACCAATGGCATCTATGGTTCCACGCGGCCCTTCCCAACGCTTCCGGCCACGAGTCCCATATTGCCATCACAGTGCACTGCTCCCCATCCGGCATGCGCATTCGGCAACATCAATCAGGTGAATAGCAACGGGAACTCGAACTACAATGCCCTCTGGGTCACACTCAACAAGCACTTCTCCCATGGGTTGCAGTTCCTCACCTCTTACACCTACTCGAAGTCGCTCGATTACAATTCTCTGTCCACGGGCGAAACGTACATCATCCAAAATGCGTATAACCCGCGCGGGGATTACGGTCCGTCCGAGTTCGACGTCCGTCATCGCTTTGTCGTAAGCGGATTTTACCAGTTGCCGTTCAATGCCAACCGCCTTGTGGGTGGATGGGAGGTCGGCACCGTCGTCCAGGCGCAATCAGGTAATCCGTTGAATCCAACCATATCAATCACAACGCCAATCAGTCTCACGGTTCGTCCCGATGTTACAGGTCCGATCCGCGTGACGGGAGATCCGACTCATTGGTTTGGAACCAGCGCGGTTTTCGCCACCGAGTTCGCGTCGCCTTGCGTTGGGACGACTTGCCATCCGGGGAATCTCAGCCGCGATTCGGTTACTGGACCAAGCTTTGTCAACGCAGACTTCTCAGTCATCAAGAACACAAAGCTAACGGAGAGGGTAAATCTGCAATTCCGAGGAGAGATGTTCGACATTTTCAATCATCCTAACTTCGGAAACCCAGGGCTCACTTTCAGCCCCACAAGCACAACATTTGGTGTGATCACCAGCACGCGATTCCCAACAGGCGATTTTGGCTCGGCGCGCCAAATTCAGTTCGCCTTAAAACTCAAATTCTAAGAACTGATCAATCTAAGTTACATCGGAGGGTGGGCTTTGGCTCGCCCTCTTTTTTATGCTGCTGAACGTTGCGGACTTCTCGCCTACCCTCTCAAATTGCGGTTTTCGGATACAATAGAAGACAGGATTGAGAACTTTTCGTGAGGAACTGGTGATTCACCCGAACGTCTTTCACAACGAAAGCCTGCTGCCCATCGAGAAAGTTCGGCTTTCTCCCGGTCAGGCCGGTCTCATTTGCGGCTGGGGCATCTTCACGACGCTGCGCATCTCCCGCGGCGAGGCTTTCGCCTACGAGCGCCACTGGCGCCGCCTGGAAAAAGACGCCAACCTCACCCGCCTCCCCATGCCCTACACCGCGGCCAAAGTGCGCGTCCATCTCCACGAAGTCATTCGCGCCAACAAAGTAACCGAAGGTTGCGCGCGCATCTATCTTGTCTACAACACCATCGGCTACTGGCAGAGCGACGAGAAGCATCCGCAGGTCGACCTCATCATTTACACCGCTGGCCTCCCCGAACATCGCGAAACCGTGCGCCTCGGCCTCCGCGAACACGGCCGCCACGCCGCTTCTCCCCTCGCTGGCGTAAAGAGCATCTCCTGGCTCAATAATATTTGGGCCGTTTCCGAAGCAGTCAGAGAAGGATTCGACGAAGTCGTCGTGCTCAACGAGCGCGGCGAAGTTGCCGAATGCACGTCTGCAAATATCTTTGCCGCCAAAGACAGCAAGGTGCTCACGCCCCCGCTCAACTCCGGCTGCCTCGAAGGCGTGACGCGCGGCATCCTCATGGAAATTGCGCCGGAAGCCGGCGTTTCCGTCCTCGAGCAGGCGCTTCGTCCCGAAGACCTGTACTCCGCCGACGAAGTCTTTATCTCTTCTACAAACCGCAATCTCATCAGCGTCGGCGAGATCGCCGGCAACAAAATTCCTACTCCCGGTCCAGTCTGCGAGCGCCTCAACGATCTTTTCGACGCCTACGTCGCCGATTACGTCTCGCGCCGCCTGGCTTCGGCGGCGAGATAAAAACAATGTGCCCCTCCACCAATGGTTCAGGGATTCCGGCTTAGATGGCTAGCGACACTAACTTGACCGCAATTCGGGCAACCGCTCCTGCAGACGCCGGCGAGAAGACCGTCTTCAAGATTCTTCTCACCATCAGCTTCTGCCACCTCCTGAACGACACACTGCAATCACTGATCCCCGCGATTTATCCGCTCCTCAAGAACTCCTTCCATCTCGATTTCGGCCAGGTGGGCCTGATCGCCCTCACGTTGCAATTGACCGCCTCCATCCTTCAGCCGCTCGTCGGTCTCTATACCGACCGCCGACCGCAACCTTATTCCCTCGCTGTGGGCATGGGCATCAGCCTGGCCGGCCTTCTGGCATTGGCACTGGCCCCCAGCTACGCTACTGTCCTCGCTGCGGCTGCGCTCATGGGTATCGGCTCCGCTGTGTTTCACCCGGAATCCTCGCGCGTCGCGCGCATGGCTTCCGGCGGACAGCACGGAATGGCGCAATCGCTTTTCCAGGTCGGGGGCAACGCGGGCTCCGCGCTCGGCCCTCTCCTCGCGGCGTTCGTGCTTACCAAGGGACAAGGGAGTCTCGCGTGGTTTTCGTTTCTCGCTTTTTTCGGGATTGTCCTGCTCGCGAACATCGGTACCTGGACGAAACATCACAAATCCTATTTTCCAAAATCCTTCACCGCCGACCCCGCAAGTCTCGCCGCAATGCCCCGCGTGCACGCCGCCTTGCCTACCGGCAAAATCGCCCTCTCTCTTGCCATCTTGGTGGCTCTCATGTTTTCGAAGTTTTTCTACCTGGCCAGCCTGATGAGCTATTACACGTTCTATCTGATGGGCAAATTTCACGTGTCTCTTCAGAGCGCTCAGCTCCACCTTTTTATTTTTCTCGGCGCCGTCGCCGCCGGCACCATTATCGGCGGTCCCGTGGGCGACAAAATCGGCCGCAAATACGTCATATGGGTCTCCATTCTCGGCGTTTTGCCATTCACTTTGCTCCTTCCCTACTCCAACCTTTTCTGGACCAGCGTCCTCAGTGTCATCATCGGCCTGATCTTGGCCTCCGCCTTTTCCGCCATCCTCGTCTACGCTCAGGAGCTCCTGCCCGGACGAATCGGCGCCGTCTCCGGCCTATTCTTCGGGTTTGCCTTTGGCCTGGGCGGCATCGGCGCGGCCTTCCTTGGCAAACTCGTCGATCTCACCAGCCTCAATTTTGTCTACCACCTCTGCTCGTTCCTCCCTGCCATCGGCATCCTCACTGCCTTCCTCCCCAATCTTGAGCCCGCCAAAGCTAAGAGCCCTTCTCCACAGAAAACTACCGCCTGACATTGGGGATGCAACACCCCCCACGCCATTTTCCCTCGGCCCCCGGCTACTGCGATGGGGCAAGCGCGGCGTTTTTGTGCCTATTGCGGCTGTGCCGTCCCCACGCCCAGGTAAATCTTGTATAGCAATTAGGGAATTCCCCTGATTGTTCGCTCTCGATGATCTGGCTATTGTCCGCAACAACCTTGGGTTGGGTCGTTCGTTCTCTCAATTACCCGCCCAACCTGCAGGGCCTGAGGAGATCCGCATGGCAACCGCGCTGGCAAGAATAAACTATTCCAGAAGAATGGTTTCTCGAGTCGAGACCGGCGACGATGTGTGGGTCTATTGGAGCTGCTGTGGAACGGATGATGTTTCCCGTGTCTGCGACCTGAGCGTTGGGGGGCTATTCCTCTCCACGCCAAGTCCGCGGCCCGTGGGCGAAAAAGCCAAGCTTGATTTTCTCGTTCGGGAAGGACAGATCAGGGTCGAAGCCGTCGTGCGACATCTGATCCCCAACGGCGGAGTGGGTTTGAAATTCACGGCAATAACCGACCGTGACTGCCCGAACCTGGTAGCACTAATGAACCGGGTTCGCACTTTGGCGTGCACTCAGACTCCGAGGGCACCTCTTTTCGTAGCACCATCCCGTTAGGGCGGCTTCCTTTCTTCTCTGCGATCCGGCGACCCAGGGTAAGTTGAAGTCTCAGTCATTAGTTGTCCTTGCCGGCCGGGTGACCTTAGATTTGCTTCGGATGGACCAGCAAAAAAAACGATAGTCGCATTCTTCGCATCGATGCGGTCGAATCGGTAGGATGGTTAGGAGGGACTCGACCGTTCCTCTCGTTCTTGATCTGCGGATTTGGTCACTCTGACAGTCGGGGCACCAAATCGGCACCGCAGGCTTCTCCAATAAGGACAGGGAAGGCAACCGCCGGTTAGCCTCAATCTCTGGATGGACCTCATCCCTTATTCCCCCGCCCTCCACAGTCACGCTACGAAGTGTCCTTGTCCATCCGGTAAAGCCCCCAAAAGATCCATGTGGCAACTGCATTTCTACAGGAAGCGAGTGTCAATGCCGCCGACTGCGATGTGCACTTCGAGATTTCTATGACCACGGACAAGAGCGCTCCCAGGGTCATCGTGGAAACGCCTGTAGACAGTGAATTTTGCAGCGCTCGCCAGAATGCTCAAACCCAGCTGGCGAAACATAAATTCGCGCTGGACTCTCAGCATGGCGGTGAACTGCCACTCGCCTTGCCAGTGGATGTCCTGGGGATGGCCTTTGAAGACTTTGACCACAACCGAGGCTCCGCGCAGGTGCAAACGATCTGGGAACTCCACCCCGCGATCGTGACAATACCCTGAAGATGATTCACATTTGTGGTGCTTGCCCTGAATCTCGAAGGGAGGCGGAAACGCGGCTTATTTGAGTCAGTTGGCCCGCGCCGCGAGCCGGCGGTCCAGGTTCATGGAGAGACTTTGGTCAAGAACAACTGCTGCATAGCGCGAACAGATCTGCATTTCGCCCTTTGCCCATGAAGAAATGGAGGGAACCTTCACTCTGAAAAGTTGCTCGAATGCCGTCATGGCCCGATAGTAGACCGACACTTCTCTAAGCCATGGGCTTGTCTTTTTCAAATCAGGAGACAACTTGTTGCAGAGCTGCAGGAGTGTGCTGAAATCGCCGGCGCCGATGGTCGCGCCGTCAATTCCCGCCGCTAGCTGCAACGAGTCAGACAGCTGCTGATTGGCGGCGGATATCCAAATCGCGCGCCATTGCGAGATTCCGAATCTCACCAGGGCGGTTACGGCGAACACTAGGATGAAGATCGAGACCATTTTTGTTCAACGGAATTTTGCCAGGATGCTCCAGCCTGGCCAATGGGACAGGAGTACTAACCGGATGGGACTCTTGGCAGAAGCGTAGCAGCTCCCTAACTGCTTCCTACCTGGAATTTTACTGAAACATCCGCCGGGCAGATAAGCCTCAACTTCGCCTATATCTTGCAAGTACCTAATATAGTAAATCATACCGAATTAGCCTTGACCGGTGTTTTCGAAAGGCTTAACTTGAATGAACGGTGAATTTCTTGCCCCCCCTCTCCAGCCCATGAGTGACCCCTACATCCAACCCATCTCGCCTTCTCTAAAGGCGCGCGATCAAGAGCTCGCAAACGAGTTTCGCCGAATCGAGAAGCGCGACTGGTGGGTCTGGGGCTATTCTATCTTTGTCATTTTCCTTCTCGCCTTTGCGGTCATCGCGCTTGCTTTCCCCGCAGTGCGCCAAGGAGCGGACACCATTTTCAAGATCAAGATGGTCGAAGCTGTTTTTGGTTTGATTGCTCTGGTGGTCGTTTTTAATATCTATACGATCTCTCAACAAATTCTCATCAAGCGGCTTCGCCGTCAGCTCGCCGAGAAACAAGGTCATTCCGAGCTTCTCCGCAATTTAGCCATGGTTGATCCATTGACAGGTCTGTACAACCGCCGTTTTGCAGAGCAACGCCTGGCCGCGGAAGTGGCTCGTTCGGAACGCAAGGGGCACCCCCTAACCGTCCTCACGTTGGACTTGAACAATTTCAAGCAGATCAACGACACGCATGGCCATCCGGCTGGTGATCAAGTATTGCTGGAATTTGCCACCCGTTTGAACAAGGTCGTCCGGGGGTCCGACCTGGCTGTTCGGTTGGGGGGCGATGAGTTTCTTGTACTGCTTCCGGAATGCACCTTAGAGCAGTTGCAACTTGTGTTACTGCGCCTCGGTTCATTGGAAGTGAACTGGCATGGCCAGAAGATTCCCGTCACTTTCTCGGCAGGATGGAAACAGTACGAAATGGGCGAGCGTCCGGAGGAATTGCTTGCACGCTCCGATGAAGCTCTGTACGCCAGCAAGCGGGCCAGCAGGAACACGCAATCGCTGCCAAAGGAAAAACGCCTGGCCCCGGAAAAAGCCCCTAAAATGGGGACGAGACTCACGCCCCTCCACGTTATGGTCGATGTCGCTTGCCCTTACTGCAATAAGAAGAACTCGTTTGCAGTCATTCAAGACTCAGGGCCCGGTGACTCCGACCACCGGCAAGTGCAGTGCGCTCACTGCAAGAAAGCCTGGGAGCCCCTGCTGCCCGGGCCGATCATGGCCGGCCCGTTCCCGAAATGAGGATTCCGCGTTTCTGTCTTAGCCTAGACAGGGGGGTTGGCGATTATTGTTAACTAGGAATCAGATGGTGATCCCAGCCCCGCGCCGCCATCGGGAGCCGCGGGTTCTGACTTATCGGTGCAGCCATGCCTACCTCCACGCCTCCATGCCTCCTCGCGCATGCTACAATTCCGGCATTAGGGTTCGCCCATGCCTGACACCGTTCCCCTAGCCGGTGAAGCGGTTCTCGAAGTCGTCTCCCCGGACGGCGCGCGCCGTTATGCCCGCATCACCCAAACGCCCTTTATGATCGGCCGCGGCGTCGAAACCGGCAACCACTTGCAACTCTCCGACCGCCGCATTTCCCGCAACTGCGCCGCCGTCGTGATCGAAGGTAATCGTTTCTATCTCGAAGATCGCGGCCAGCGCCGCGGCCTCTTCGTCAACGGCGAAAAAGTCGAAAGTCGTGAACTCCAGGATTGCGACGCCATCACTTTTGGCCTCGACGACTCCTACGAGATCATCTTCCGCTCCGCCAAAAGTTCGGACGACGATTCCCTTCCACAACTGCTCACCCGCATGGAGCACATCACCAGCTCGGAGCCGGCCGGCGGCCTGATCAAGCTCAAGCGTCTCCTTGAAGCGACCTCACTGCTTCATTCCCAGCTCCCACTCGACGTGGTGCTCGGCCACATGCTGGATCACGCCGTATCCGTCACCGACGCCGATCGCGGCTTGCTCCTTGAAACCGACAATGCCGGCGCGCTGAAAGTAAAACTCGCGCGGCGCAGTGGCGGACTCCGTCTCCCTCCCGAAAGCCTCTCGCCGAGCCAGACCGCCATCCAGCTCGCGCTGAAGCAGCAGTCTGCGGTCATAACCGAAGACCTCGCGCAAGCCGATGTGGATTTGCAGGCCGCGCAGAGCATTGTCGCGCAGCGACTCCGCGCCGTCGTGGTGATTCCGCTTTACGCCTTGTCCCGCGCCAACACCCAGGAATCCATGGTCAACATCAAGTGCGGGGATTTCCTCGGCGTTCTCTACCTGGATTCGCGCCGTCCTGCCGCTTTCTCGAAACTCGACCGCCAGATCCTGGATGCCCTGGCCGCCGACGCCGCCAGCATTCTCGACAATGCCCGCCTCGTCGAACGAGAACGCGAACGCCAGCGCCTCGAGGAGCAAATCAACATCGCCCGCGACATTCAGCAAGCGCTTCTCCCGCGCGATTTCCGCGAATATCCGCACCTCTCGGTTACGGGCTTCAATCTTCCCTGCTTGTCGGTCGGAGGAGATTACTTCGATGTCTTCCCGCTGAGCGATGGCCGCGCCGCTTTTCTCATTGCTGACGTTTCCGGTAAAGGACTCGGCGCCGCGCTTCTCACCACCATGCTTCAGGGCGCACTCTCCGGCATGACTCTCGGCACCGATCCCGCGCGCGTCTTCAATCATATCAATCGCTTCCTGTGCGATCACTCGGAGGTCGGCCGCTACGCCACCATGTTCTTCGGCATTCTCGATCAAGAAGGCCACCTCGAATACATTAACGCCGGCCACCCTTCGCCTTTCCTGATCCGCCGCGGCATTGCCGAAGAGGCCTTTACGGAAGGCTCCTATCCCGTCGGCCTCGTTCCCGAAGCCCAATACACCGCCGTTTGCCTGAAGCTCGAGCCTGGGGACACCCTCGTGCTTTTCAGCGACGGCGTTACCGAGGCCATGGATCCCGACGAGCAGTTGTTCGGCATCCCGCGCCTCAAGGAACTCCTCACCGGCCAGATGGAGTGCCCCCTTGAGCTGCTCCAGAAATGCGTCCTCGAAGCCGTCGAAAACTTCGCCCGCGGCGCCCACCAGGCCGACGACCTCACACTTCTCATCGTGCGCTACCGCGCTGCAGCAGCCGCTGCCACGTCGGACACCGACGCCCCCTTGTCGGCTGCGTCCCCCTACCCCGGCGCGGCCGCTGCTTCTTCCGCGTCGTCCCCAGATGCCTCCCCTTCATCTGCGCCGGCGCAGCACTCCGGTCCCTCCGCTTAGGCAGGGTCTGGCTACGCGCAATCGTGATGCGCTCGTCGCAAGATTGTTTCCGGATGGCTCTGGAATTCAAGAAGCAAAGGGCCGAGGCCGCAACGGTTTTGAATTTCAAATAAAACAGGGCGGGTGCCTTCAACGGCCCCGCCCCGTTTCGACTTCGTGTAGGGTTTTCTCTGCCTTCGCCGAAAAATCCGTTCAACCGTTTGAGATTTTTCTCCGGCTTCGGCCTTACGCGCCGAGATCCTTCAGATCGTCCTTGGCTTGTTGCTCGGCGTTCTTGGCTGCTCCCTTTGCGTCGGCACTAGGACTCAACTCATGTATGGCCTTTTTCAGGCTCTGTGCCTGGTCGGCGATTGCGCCTTTGCACCCGGACAGATCGGCGTTGGTGTGCACGCCCGTCACATTCGCGCGCAGGCAAGTGAACTCCAACGCAAGATTGTAGCTGGCGTGGAGCGCGGCGAGACATTCATTCAGCGCGGTGAAAGGCGCGCAAGCATCGGTGGCGTTCGAATTGGCCGGCAAAACACCCTGGGCCTGCAGCTTCGGCGTCAACTTTTTTTCGACGTCGCTCCTGCTGCCGTTCGAATCGGGGGAATTCTTGGAAGCCTTGTCTTTCTTCACCCACTTGATGGGATTAAGGGAACGCGAGCTATGCGAGGCCGAGGAGCTCGAACTTCCCTTCGCCGCGGTGGATGCGCCCGCGCCCGCGGGACCTTGCGCCCCGGCGCGTTCCGCACCAATCGTCATGTACAGGGAAACACCCAGCGCCACAAATGCAACAGCCAACAATGATCTTTTCATGGTCACTCCTCTGTTGAATGTATTGCGACAATTTTGGAGGCTGCCAGACCCGGCCTCACTTCTAGTAGGCCACGCGCCGCGCCGGGGAGAGCATTCGAATGCAGGGTACTACTCCAATCGGTCAAGCTGGCCTTACGAACAGGTTTTTTGTCCGCCCGGCATTTCCTGCCTGGCTTTCGGAAAGCTTCGCTGGTTCGAATGGCAAAGCCAAACGGGCGGAAATAGATCAGGATTTAATTCGGAGAAAGAGGCCGTAGATCGTCATTCCCAGACCACCCAAGAAAAGCAGCGGCGAGAGGTAATCTGTCACCAGCGGCAGGATGAGGATGGGAAGCTGGATCGGCATGCTGTAGCCGCCCGCGAAGTAATGAATCACACCCGCGAGAAGCATGTAGAGAAGTCCGCGCCGGATTTGACGACGACCGTCGGGACCTGTGCGACGAGACAATTGCACCTGCGGAACCGCCTCGCGGCAAAAGGGGCACTGCTTCAGACGCGCCGCCATGTACTTGCCGCAAAATACGCAGCGTTGCGTGTCCGCGGCCTGTTTTCCAAGAGGGTTCATGCGATTGCCGGGATCCTTCCTTCTTAGGCTAGGGTCGCAGTCCTTGAATCGTCAAGGGACATGATGAGCAAGAGTAAGCACGGATTCAAAAGCGGCAGTAAAAGATTGGATATGGGTTCTGCTGCCCGGCGAGCTTGTGGGTGCTCCACTCTTCTGCCAAGAATTCGCAATACCAGCTTAGACCGTCAAAGCGCTCGGAGCGTATACGTGCCCTTTTGCTAACAGACGGGCTCACGAGCAGGGTTCACATTCTTTCGAATCGTGCTACAAAAATATTGCAGGCGAAAGTTCATGTGCATTCAGGCGCTCGCGAGACAAACCAATTCGTGAGCTAAGGACCGGCAATGAAATTCCCTTCCTACAAAACGGGCCGGCACCTCCTTGCCTTGCTTCTTGCATTCCTTACGGCCTGCGCGGCCAGCGCGCCGGCTTTGGCGCAAGAGAAGAAGGTGGCACAACAGAATGGCGTGGATAACTCGAAATGGGAGCGTACCGCGCCCTGGCGCAACACATCTATGCGGACTTCCAGAAAGTCGACTTGGCAGCGGCCGCGCTAATGGCGAAGGTGCTCGAAAGAGTATGGGACAAGGCGGAAGACTATGGCGGAGATACGGCGCTTTCGAAGACGAATCAGGGCCTGTTCGAACAGATCGACAAGGCCATGGACGATTTTATCTCTCCGATCACCAACGCGAAGGGCAAAGCACCGAATCCTGCCAAGGTAAAGGCCACCTATAACGCGTACTTGGAAAAATTGAAGCTGGCCGACTAGCCCCACCGGTTAAGCTTGTGAGGCGAACACAGGCCCGCTCCCGGGCCTCTTTGTTTTCTCGAAGCGCCTCCGGAGCGCTGCAAGCGCCTCGCCAATGAGTTTCCTTCCGGCGCCTACAGCTCGCGGAGGGCTGTGGCCACGGGACGGCTCGCAGCGCGGATGGCCGGGGGCATGCCGCCGAGCACCCCCATGACCAGAGCGAAAAGAACGCCCATCCAAAGAAGATCAAAGGTGATCTTGAAGGCGAAGGCCAGGTTGGAAAAAGTCTGAAAATTCATGGTGCTCGTGGTCAGGCCGTTGAGAGGCAGAACGGCGAGGCAGCCAACGAGGCCGCCAACGAAAGAAATCAAGAGGGCTTCAAAGAGAAAGGAGAGGACGACGTTCCCGGAGTTGAAGCCGAGCGCGCGCATGGTGGCAATTTCACGGCCGCGTTCGGCGACGGCGGAGTACATGGTGTTGAGGGCGCCAAAGACCGCGCCGATGGCCATGATCAACGCGACAAACCCGCCAAGTATGGTGATGAGCTGGGTCATGCGCGTGGACTGCTTAGCGTAGTAGTCGATTTCGCGGGTTACGTCCACATTCAAACGCGGATCGGCGGTGAGAGTGTCCCTCAACTGTTGAAGTGCGGCAGGCGAAGCGAGGTGCACCGTGACGGACTGAGAAAAAGTGTCGGGACGCTTGTAGGCGCCGTTCAGGAGGTGGGCGTCGCCCCAAACCTCGGAATCGAAGGCGCTTCCGCCGGCGTCAAAGATGCCCACCACTTGCCAACGCACGCTACCGAGCCCAATTGTGCTTCCCAGAGTCAAGCCCGAATAGGTCGCCTTGGCGTTTTTTCCGACGATGAGTTCGGACAGACCGGGCCGAAACATGCGGCCCTCGATGATTTTGACATTGCTGCGAATAGCAAAAACGTTTGGCGCGACACCGCGAAGCTCAACGTTGGCATCCGTGCCCGTGGATCGCAATGGAATCGGCGCCATCAGAACAGCCTCCGGTGTCAGCAACGGGCCGTCGGCCCCACGAGCGATGCCCGGAGCATCCTGGATAATTTTGACCGAATCGAGAGACACTCCACTGGTCATTTCGGACGTTGCCCCTGCGCGGGTGATGAGCGCGTTGTCCGCGGAGCCGGAAGAAACCAGTGTGGCCTTGAATCCGCGCGCGAGCGACAACATGGCAACGAAGACACCCACGGTTCCGGCAATCCCCACCACCGCAACGATTGTGGAGGTCCAGCGAGCTTTGACGCTCCGAACGTTGTAAACGAGTGGAATGGCCATTTCAGGCCCTCCTCAACGCGTTAACCACGCGCATGCGCATGGCGCCGATCCCAGGGAGCAGGCCGCTGGCAGCGCCAACAAAGAGGGCGAAACCAAGGCCAAGCGTCAGGAGCGACTTGGAAAGGATAAGAGGCGGCAGAAGGCCAGTGAGAGCCACACCGATAACAGGGATGGCCAAGTAGGCCAGCGTCAAGCCTAGGAAGCCGCCAACGAGGGCGATGACCACGGACTCTGCCAGAACGAAGAAAAGGACCGCGCGCCCGGAAAAGCCGATGGCTTTAAGGACGGCCAGTTCTGAGGTGCGCTCCCGCACAGAGATAGCCATGGTGTTGCCGGTGACCAAGAGCAGCGTAAAGAAGACGACGCTGCCGATGGTGAGGATTAAGAGTTCGATGTTTCCGAACTGTTTGACGAAATACGCGGCGAAGGCGGATTCCGTCTCGGTCTTGGTCTCAAACGACGAGTTAGCAAACTTTTCGTCAATGGCCTTGGCGACGCGCACGGCATCATCGGGGCTGTCCAACTTGACCACGTACCATCCGGCCGTGCTCTTGACGGGAGCTGGTGCGTTCTCGTCAAAATATTTCCACTGCAGCCAGAACTGGCTTTCGTCGCCGCCCGGGCGGTCGCTGTGATAAATCCCGTCGAGATTGAACTCCGAAGAGCCGCCGCCGTACAGAGTTGTCTTGATGGGGATGCGATCGCCAATTTTCCAATGGAAGCGCGCGGCCGTGCGGGCGCCGGCAATTGCGCCCTGGCGGTCCTTCAGAAAATTGTTCCACTGGTCGTCAGGCACCACAAGCTCCGTCATCACCTGGCGTTGATTTTCGGGGTCAATGACAAACTGTGGGAAGAAGTTCTTTTCATCCTGATAGACGCCGCCGAACCAGTGATTGTGGGTGACCGCTTTGACGCCGGGAATGGCAAGGATTTTGTCGCGGTGGGAGATCGGCATTAGTTGCATTAGACCGATGCGGCTGACGACGATCAGGCGGTCCGCGCCGGCGATTTCCGTGCCGCGGCTGAAGGCGCTCTTCACCACGGCAAGAAACGTGAAGAGAACCAGTGCGATGGCAAAAGATCCGATGGTGAGGATGAGCCGAATCTTTTTGCGGAAGAGATTGGCGAAAATCAAGCGGCTGAATTTCATGCGGCACCTCCGGCCAGAACGGCCTGTTTGGATTTGCCGCCTTCGATGAGCACGCCCTTTTCCAGATGCAGTGTCGTGTGTGCGCGTGCGGCAACCACCGGGTCGTGCGTGACCATCAGAATCGTCTTGTTATACTTGCCGACCAGCTCATCGATGAGGGCCATGATTTCATCGGCGCTCTTGCGATCTAGGTCACCGGTGGGCTCGTCGCAGAGAAGGAAAGTGGGGTCGGAGACGATAGCGCGAGCAATGGTGACGCGCTGTTCCTGACCGCCGGAGAGCTGCCGCGGATAATGGTGCATGCGGTCCGCGAGATTGACGACGCCGAGAGCCGTTTCCACGTGCTTGCGGCGCTCGGACTTGGAAAGTTTCGTCAAGAGCAACGGCAGCTCGACGTTTTGAAACGCCGTGAGCACAGGGATGAGGTTGTACATTTGAAAGATAAAACCGACGTGGCGGGCCCGCCATTGGGTCAGCTTGCTCCCCGACATGTGCGTGATTTCGTCGCCGTCGACGGTGATACTGCCCGCCGAGGGTACGTCGAGACCGCCGAGAAGATTGAGCAGAGTGGTCTTTCCGGAGCCGCTGGGGCCCATGAAGGCGACAAAGTCGCCCTTGTCCACGTCGAGGTTCAGACCCTGTAAGACCTGGATTTTCTCGCCGCCGCGGCTGTAGGTCTTGTTCAAACCGCGTACTCGTATTAGGCTCGCGGAATCGTCTCGTCCATCGACTCGGATCATGCTTGGCTCCTACTGACGGATTTCAATTTTGTCACCATCATGCAAACTTTCAGGCCCTTTGACGACCAGCGAGTCGCCAGGGGTGACGCCCGCCAGTATCGCGACGTCCGTTCCGCGATCCATGCCGAGGCTCACGGCCCGGCGCTCGACTTTTCCATCGCGAACCAGGAAGACAAAAGAAGCATTCGCATCGGAGCGCACCGCGCCCTTGGGGATGAACGCCACCGCCTGCGGCCCCTTGTCTTTGCTTTTGTCCTTTGCCGCGGGCCGCTCATTTTCCAGGAAAGCGACCTTCACGCCCATGTCCGGCAAAATGAAATCGTATTTTTCCAGATTCAGGATGGTGATACGCACCTTGACGGTGGCCTTCTGGCGGTCGGCGGTGGGGATGACCGTCCGCACTTTAGAGGGAATCGGCTTGTCGGGATAGGCATCCAATGTCGCTGTAACCTGTTGGCCGTTTTCGACGCGCGCAATGTAAGACTCGTTGACGTCGACTTCAATTTCGTTGGATTTCATGTCCACAATCGTGGCGATGCCCGTGCGCGTAAAGCCGCCACCCGCGGAATTGGGCGAGACCATCTCGCCCACCTGCGCGTCCTTGGAGACGACAATGCCCGCAAACGGTGCGCGAATGGTGCAATTGTCCACGGCCTGTTGCGCGACGCCGATGCGTGCCTCGGAGGCCGCCACCTGCTGCTTGGCGAGCTCAATTTTGGCCTTAAGACTGTCTGCTGCCGTCGAAGCGTTGTCGAGGGCTTCCTGCGTCTGGACGCCAGCTTTCTGTAGTTGCTCAGCGCGATGAAGCAGAATCTGCGCGTTCTTAAGCTGAACCTCGTAGTCGGCGATCGCGGCTTGGGAGGCGTCGCGGTCGGCTTTAGCGGAATCGAGGGAGCGCTTGACGTCGGAGTCGTCGAGGGTGGCCAGGAGTTGGCCCGCGGCGACACGGGTCCCTTCGTCGAAGAACACGCCTGTGACGCGCCCGGTAATCTTGGCGGCGATGGTGGCGCGACGACGGGGCGTGATGTAGCCGCTGGCATTCAACAGCGCCTGCCGGCCCCCCGCTTCGGGCTTCGCGGCGGTGGCGACCTCCACCACGGGCTTCTGACTACGCAACGCATAGGCGCCCGCGACGATGCCGGCAAAGATGAGTACGGGTATTGCCGCGTACAGGACGCGTTTGCCCATGCCGGAGCCCTTGCGCTGGCCCTCCCCAATGCGCAACGAGCCCAGGTCGTGTCTTGGTGAATTCGCTGGAGTCGCCATCTACACCACTGCTCCTAATGATGGAAAACGCTTAGTATAAGATCTTACGGATGGACTAGGCCAAAAATTTCACCGCCGGCCAATCCCAGACTCTCAGGAAGACTATTGTAGCGTGCAACGTCAAGTTTAGGGGGTTTCCTTATGAGAGCCCCATTGCAAACCGGCTTAGATGCGCGGGACGAGTCGATGGACGCATGCAATTTGAGCCCTCGGAATCCCTGCGAATTTTCGGAAATCACCGCTTGACACGCTTGCTGACAAGTTCTATTACATAGATTCCGCGAGGCGCACCCTACCTCACCTTACCTCTCGCGGTTGGGAGTCCCAGTATGAATCCTACCCGCCGTGATTTTTTCAAACTAACCGCAATTGGTGGAGCGGCCGCCGCGGTGTTTGGTTTCGATTTGAAGCCGGCGTACGCGCAGTTGCGCACGCTGAAGATTGCGAGGGCGAGCGAGACACGCTCGACCTGCCCGTATTGCGCGGTGGGCTGCGGCACCATCATCTACACGATTGGCGACCGCGCGAAGAATGTGACCGCGCAGGTGGTGCACGTCGAGGGCGATCCCGATCATCCGACCAACCGCGGCACGCTGTGCCCCAAGGGTTCCTCGCTGCAGCAAGAGATCATGAACGACCGGCGCCTGCTGAAGCCCCTGGTGCGCCGGCCGGGTGGCACCGAATGGCAGGACATTTCGTGGGACGATGCCATCAGTGAAATCGCAGCGCGGGTGAAAAAGACGCGCGATGAGACTTTCATCGAGAAGGATGCAGCGGGACACACCGTGAACCGGCTGGAATCGGTCGCGTGGATCGGCGGCTGTACCGATACCAATGAATTTAACTATCTCGTGGTGAAAGCGATGCATGCCCTAGGGGTCGTGCATCTGGAAAACCAGGCCAGGGTTTGACACGGCCCCACGGTCTCAAGTTTGGGACCAACGTTCGGACGCGGGGCAATGACCAACGGCTGGGTCGACATGAAGAACACCGACATGATGCTCATCATGGGCGGTAATCCTGCCGAGAACCATCCCTGCGGATTCAAGTGGCCCATCGAAGCGAAGCGCGCGCGGAACGCAAAAATAATCTCCGTGGACCCGCGCTTCACGCGCACATCCGCGGTCGCCGATCTCTTCTGCCAGATTCGCGCCGGCACGGACATTGCCTTCCTCGGCGGCGTCATTCACTATGCCATCGAGAACAACCGCGTCGCGAAAGATTACCTGGCCAACTTCACGAACGCAGCATTTATCGTCAATCCCGGCTTTCAGTTGCCGGGCGATATGGACGGCGTTTTCTCCGGCTTTGACGCCAAGACGCAGACGTACGACAAGTCCACGTGGAATTATGCGGGCGCAAGCGGGGGTGAAGGAAATAGCTCGGCGCAGCCGACAACCGGAGGCGCTCCGCCCGCTCCACGGCTGCCGGAAAAGGTCGAATTCGATCTATCGCTGCAGAATCCCAATTGCGTATTCCAACTGCTGAAGAAACATTACTCGCGGTACACGCCGGAAATGGTCGAGCGCATTACGGGCATTCCTAAAGAACAATTCCTCAAAGCCGCTGAACTCTATACTTCGATTCGCAAAGACGGCGACATGAAGAAGGCGGGGACGATCATTTACGCCGTCGGATGGACGCAGCACAGCTTCGGCACGCAAATCATACGAACCGCGGCGATACTGCAACTGCTTCTCGGCAACGTGGGCCGCGCGGGCGGTGGCGTCAACGCGCTGCGCGGGCACTCCAACATTCAGGGTGCCACAGACATGGCCGGCCTTTTCGATTCTTTGCCCGGCTATTTGAAAGTTCCGACGCCTGCGGACACTTCCTTCGACTCCTGGATGAAACGCATTACCCCCACACCCTCCAAGCCCGCCCCGTGGGATTCGTTCAACTACTATGGCAACACGCCGAAATTCGCGGTCAGCTATCTGAAAGCTCTTTTTGGGGACGCGGCCACGAAACAAAACGGCTGGGCCTTCGATTATCTGCCGAAAGTGGATCGCAACTATTCGTGGGTGCAGATGTGGGACGACATGTACAACGGGAGTGTGAAAGGCATGCTTGCCTTTGGGATGAACGGCGTAGCGATTGGTCCCAACTCCAAGAAAAATATCGACGCGCTGAAAAAAGCGGACTTCCTGGTGGTTGGGGAAATTTATCCGGATGAGACCAGCGAGTTTTGGAAGTCGCCCGGGATCACCACGGACGAGATGAAGCAGATTCAAACGACCGTGTACCGCTTGCCTTGCGCGGGATTTGCCGAGAAAGACGGTTCGTTCACCAATTCCGCGCGCTGGGTGCTCTGGAAGAATACAGCCTTGCCAACGCCCGGAGACACCCGGCTGGACCAGGCTATCGTGGCGCAAATTTTCTTGAAGATCCGCGAGCTGTACAAGAAGGAAGGCGGCAAGTTCCCCGATCCCATCCTGAACCTGACTTGGAATTACAGCGTCCCATCGAGCCCGCCCCTAGCCGAGGTATTGAAGGAAATCAACGGCAAGGCGCTGGCGGATCTCGAGGATCCCGCTACCAAGCAGCAAATCAAGGCCGGCCAGCAGCTTCCTGGCTTCGCGTGGCTGAAAGACGATGGTACGACCTCGTGCGGCAACTGGATTTACTCCGGCTCCTTCACGGAAGCGGGCAATCAGACGGCGCGACGCGATCCCTCGGATCCTTCGGGTCTGGGTTTGCATCCAGGTTGGGGCTGGTCTTGGCCGGCGAATCGCCGCGTACTTTACAACCGCGCGTCGTGCGACGTGGACGGCAAACCCTGGGATCCGACGAGAAAGCAAGTCTGGTGGAACGAGAGCACGCAAAAATGGGTGGGCAACGACGTGCCCGACTTCAAAGTTGATTCCAAGCCCAAAGATCACATGGGCCCATTCATCATGAACCCGGAAGGCGTGGGGCGGATCTTTGGGCCGCTCAGCGCCTTTGCCGATGGACCGCTCCCCGAATTCTACGAACCGATTGAGAGTCCGATTGACAATCCACTCCATCCGCAGCAGACGCACAACCCCGTGGTGAAGCGCTTCAAGACGCCGGAGGATAAATACGGCACGCCCAGGGACGGTTACACGATCGTCTGCACAACCTATCGCATGACCGAACTTTATCACTACTGGACCAAGAACAATCCGATGAACGTGCAGTTGGTCCCGGAACCCTTTGTGGAAATCCCCGCCGAGTTGGCGAACGACATGGGGCTGCACGGCGGTGAAAAAATAAAAGTCTCGAGCATCCGTGGAGATTACATTGCGAAAGCGATGGTCACCAAGCGCATCAAGCCGATGATGATCGACGGCAAAAAAGTCTACCAGATCGGCTTCCCCATTCATCAAGGCTATCGGGGAATCGCCGAAGACGAAGGCAAGGACGCCAGGACACTGGCGAATCTGCTCACGCCGACAGTCTTTGATCCCAACGCTTACACACCGGAATTCAAGGGCTTCCTGGTGAAGCTCGAGAAAGCGTAGAGGATGCCATGAGCCAGGAAATATTGCGCATCCAGAGAATTTCCGGTCACGCGGGGACCGTTCCCGGCGAGGACACGCAGCGCGAATATAAAGTCTGCAAACTCATCGACACCACCACCTGCATTGGCTGCAAAGCGTGCGAAGTGGCGTGCATGGAGTGGAACGACCTGCCGTTCGGCGAAACCGTTTTCGACAATACCTATCAGACCATGCCGGAGACGCGGTGGAATTACTGGAACCTGATTCTCTTCAACGAGCACGAACGCGAAGACGGCACGCTGATGTGGCTGATGCGCAAGAACCAGTGCATGCACTGCGCGGAGCCTGGATGCCTGGCGGCATGTCCCGCGGACGGAGCCATCGTACAGTACACGAACGGCATCGTCGATTTCCAGCAAGCCAACTGCATCGGCTGCGGATACTGCATCACGGGATGCCCGTTCGACATTCCGAAGATGAACCCGAAGACCAATCGCGTCTTCAAGTGCACGCTGTGCACGGATCGCGTCAGCGAAGGGCTCGAACCGGCGTGCATTAAGTCGTGCCCGACGGGATGCCTGCACTTCGGCAGCAAGGACGATATGAAGTTCCTCGCTGAAGGACGCGCGAAGCAACTTCGCGATCACTCCAACTTCCCGAATGCCGGCGTGTACGATCCACCGGGCGTGGGCGGCACCGGCGTGATTTACGTGCTGCACGACGCTACCCAGCCGGAACTCTACGGCGGCCTGCCGAAGGACCCGCACATTCCGTGGACCGTCAAGCTTTGGAAAGGCCCGCTGAAGTGGCTTGGCAACGTCGCCATGGTTGGCGGATTAATCGGCCTGTTTGTGCACTACCTGCGATTCGGACCGAAGGATCGAGAGGATGAGGATATCCGTCCGGGAGGAGCAAAATCGTGAGTCAATCCGAACAGATCATTCCTCGCGGGCATGTCCTCCGGTACACGCTGAAAGAGAGATTGACGCACTGGGTGGCGGCAGGGGCGTACATGTACCTGCTGCTGACCGGGCTGGCGTTCTGGTCGCCCTGGTTGTTCTGGGTGGCGGTGATTCTGGGCGGGGCGCCGGTTTCAAGAATGCTGCACCCGTGGGCCGGGCTCATTTTTTTTGCGGCGGTATGGAATATGTACGCGATGTGGGCGCCGCAGATGCACCATACCGACGTGGACAAGAAGTGGTGGAAAGCGGTCCGCTATTACAGCACGAATCAAGATGACAAGATGCCGCCGGCCGGACGGTACAACGCGGGGCAGAAGTTTCTGTTCTGGGGATTTTTCTGGAGCGCCGTGGCACTGCTTGCGACTGGCCTTGTGCTGTGGTTTCCGGAACGCATCCCGTGGAATCTTCGCTTTTTAAGATACATTTCCGTTCTCGTTCATCCCGCGGCGGCGCTCTTCACGATTGGCCTGTTTCTGATCCACATCTACATGGGCGTGTTCGCGGAGCGCGGGGCATTTGGTTCGGTCATCCGCGGCGATGTTTCGATTGAGTTTGCCAAGCGCTACCATCCCGGCTGGTACGAAGAGATTGTCGGCAGGTCCACCGCGCCGCGCAAATGAGGACAACACAGACCGGTGGGACCGAGTACGACGCGCGAATGCGGCGCGCCGAGCGCTTATCCTCTGAACATTCCTTTGCCGCTGAATTTCTCGATTTCTACAAGCACGTCGCGGCGTTTCAAAAAACACTTCGCGCAAATATCGCAGCTTCAAGCGGAGTGAAATCGGGCGCGCCCGTGGCCGGGCTGCGAGATCCACTCGACCTCACCGCCCTTCTTCCCCACTTCCGGGGCTTTCTCTCCACGGTCGAACAGCACGCTCCGCCCGCGCTGGGTAAATCCGCGCATCACATGTCCTTGCTGCCGTCAGATTCCTGGGTTGCGAGCCTGGAAGCGTACTGGGAACATGCCGGCAGGTACGACCAGCAAGTCGGAGCGTTGGCACAGTTCCTTGCTCGGGCGTTCCTGCAACCGTATGCCGAGTTTCGCGCAGCGCTGACGCCCAGCGCTCCCGTTGTTATGACCGTGCGAGTTTGTCCCTTGTGCGGGGCGCGGCCGCTCATGGGTGTGCTGCGAGTGGAAGGCGACAGCGGGAAACGATTCTTGCTGTGTTCGTTTTGTTCGCAAGAATGGGAATTTCGGCGGATTCATTGCCCTACGTGCGGAGAAGAAGCGGAAGGCAAGCTGCCGGTGTACGTTGCTGAACAGTTGCCGCACATTCGTGTGGAAGCATGTGATACCTGCAGGTTTTATGTGAGAACGGTCGACCTGACAAAAGACGGCCACGCTATCCCGCTGGTCGATGATTTGGCGGCGATTCCGCTCAGTTTATGGGCGCATGAAAAAGGGTACTCGAGGCTGCAACCGAACCTATTGGGTACATGAGAAGAAGGGGGGGAAGATAGAGGGATTATTCTCTAGTGCTCGGCAGTATATTGCTTGAAGCAGATAGTAGTGCTTATTCACTTGGCTGCGGTCCGTGCCGAACCACGTTCCAAAACGGGGCTAACAAAGCGTGTAAAAAGCACTCGATATGTTGAATACCGTGATGGGCCGGCAGGGAGAATCGGCTGGGCAGCGGAAATCTGAAAAGAAAGCGAGAAATGGGAGCGTGAAGTAAGAGAAGTTTATGGTTGGTCCGCTTGTGCGATCTTGCGAGAATGACAACCCTCGCTTATTCCCTGTCTACAATGCGCTTTGAAAATGTGCCGGCCGATCAGATAGCCGATCACACTTCCCACCGCCACATCGGACGGAAAATGTTCTCGGCCGGTGAATCGCGACACAGAAACTGCGGTGGCTGTGCTGTAAGCCAACCATTTCACCCACGGCCGAGGGTATTCGTGCGCAATCACGCTTGCCATCGACCACGTGAATAGAGCGTGTCCGGAAGGAAAGGAGCTGCTGAGAGCGTTATTGTGCCAGAAACGCCCGTTGCCGCTGCCCTCAATTGGCCGTTCCCTGCCAGCGATGAGCTGCAGACCTACATAGACGGTTACGGTGTTGGCCAAAGCCTCGGCACTCAGGACGCCCGTTTCACGGGCATGGTCATTGTGCGTTGCCATGCCGGAAAGCCAGAGAATTCCTGCGGCCGCCGAAGTCCCATAGAGACCCACGCTGGAAATATTCCGGCTTACATTGAGATGATTCCCCGGCAGCGCTCTGCTGGCTTGCCTATCCGTCGCGATGAACACTCCCGTACCAGCGAGGAACAATGCATCCCATTTCAGGTTGGAACGATGAAACGGAGCCGAATAAATTTCCGCTTGATCCTTCCGGAAGCGCCCTAATACCTTCTTGAATGGGCCATCTGAGGATCGGCTCCGCGAGCTTTGTGGATCAGCAAATGTTGGACCGGAGGACAATTCGCTGGGCGGCAGAAAACGGACATTCCGATTGAGGCCTGAACTCGGAGCCTGTGCTACATGTCGGATCGCAAAGCTGCCGGCGTCTTGGCAACGAGCCGGCAAGCAACCGAAGGTAGCCAGCAGAATGGCCGCAGCTAGCTGTTCGTGGAGATGGCGGAACGAACGAACTCCAGCCCCGTGCACGACCCTGCGTTCTGCAGAACTGGAAGCAGAGCAGAAGCCAGTCCCTTCATTCATAGCTTACCCGGAACGAGTCTCACGGCAGTCAAACTCATTTCACTTTCGCGTGCGGACTTGGCCATGCGCGGCTTCGCCATTTCCTTCTTGACGCTGGCACGTGTCGCTTCGCCGAATTCTTTCCTAACTTTTTTCTTCATCGTGCTTCCCTGATGACATTGCGACCGAAGCAATAGAGTTCAACGCCAGTTTGTGGATCACTAGATTTCCATTCTATCAAATTCTTGCTCTTCACCACTGATGTGCAGGAGCGGACGCCGCCCGCCCCCAGATACCTCTCGCTATCGCCGAAGAATAAGGGGCCGGCCCCCGCTTTGAGAGGAACCATGCTCCTGCGAGTGAAATAAGTTTGCGAGGGTCGGGGTTCGCCGGTCTGTCTTAATACGCACACATGTTGACCTGTTCCCTTTCGCACAGACGCGCACCTCTCGATGCGTTAGTCTATTCGTGGATCCCGATTCACCGGGATCTACAGCTTTCCTCGAATCAAAATGGAATTCCTGGCTAAATCCCGAATCGGAACGCTTTTGGTCGCGATCGCGGCTTCATCCGCAGTCTTCGCTCAAGATAGTGGACCGGGTGAACATCAAAGTCATGCAAGCGTCCTGGACGCTCGTCAGATCGTGGGCCAATCGGTCGCGGCGACCGAGCGCAGTTGGCAGGCGCGCAACCATTACGTCTACATGGAGCGTGATCAGGATCGTCGTCTTGACTCTCTGGGGCAGGTGAAATCGGAAAATGTCGACGTTACCAGAATGATTCTCGTCAACGGCGCTCGCTTCGAGCAGCTCATGGAACACAACGGGCAGCTTCCATCGGCCACGGAACAGAGGAAAAGCAACGAGGATCTTGAGAAGCTGAAGCACGAAACACCTGCCGAACAGATTGTGCGGCTCGAGAAGGATCAGGAAAACAAGTCTTTTCTCCGCGACCTGCTCGAGGCCTTCGACTTCCATCTCATCGGCGAAGAGGTAGTCGATGGCAGCCCGGCCTACGTGCTTCAGGCCACGCCCCATCCGGGCTATCACGCTCACGGCAAGTTCGGCAAGATGTTCTCCAAGGTGGAAGGCAAGCTTTGGGTTGACAAGCAGGACTTTGGCTGGATCAAGGTCGACGGCCAGGTAACGCAGTCCTTCTCGATGGGTTTATTCGTGGCCCGCGTGCAGCGTGGCTCGCACATCATTCTGGAGCAGACTTGTGTCGGTGACGGCGTCTGGGTGCCGAAACGCCTCGAAGTACGGGCAAGCGCCAGAATCCTCTTCTTGAAGAATCTCGACATGGACAGAATTCTCACTTACTCCGACTATCGCCCGGCGGCGGACGGCGCATATTCCGTGAGCAAATAATGATGACTTTTCACTGCCAGCTAGATTGGATTGCTGCGACACGGAGAAACCTCTACTTCTTCTCGCCCTGCTTGCAGTTGGCGACAAACTACTTACTCCTTTTTCTTTAGCAGGGGTTTTGCTGCGATTTGTCACAATTACTATGACATTTCTATGACAGAGAAATCAGGGGGCCAATCAAGATATGGTAAAGACCTATCTCTCGAGTGGCTGACCGACTTCATGGTCCAAACGACGTTTTAGGAGATGGGGGCGAGCAGCATTCAGCGGAAATCATACTTCCTCAACGGGACTTATGACTCGGAATAACTTGTGGAGTCGACAGCACCATGGGCGCGATAATCTTGGCCTGAATCCTTTCCTCCGGAACTTATGAAACGGCAAGTGCTGATATACGGGTTAATCGGTGGGCTCCTGATTACCGTGCTGAAGTGGACGGAGTACCGGTTCCTGGTAATCGAGCATTCCATCGAAATCTACGGCGCGCTGGTCGCGGCGCTGTTTGCGGGACTGGGCATCTGGCTCGGGCAGACACTCACCAGAAAGAAGCCGGCGGTGATCCTCAAGGAAGTCCCGACGGCGGCCGCGGGTCCGTTCGCCGCCGACGAGATGCGCGTGAGCGAGCTCGGCATCACCGCGCGCGAGCTGGAGATTCTCGGGCTCATAGCCAGCGGGTTGAGCAATCGAGAGATTGCCGGGCGGCTGTTCGTCAGCGAAAACACGGTGAAGACCCATTCGAGCCGGCTGTTTGATAAGCTCGGCGCCAAGCGGCGGACGCAGGCCGTGCAGATCGGCAAGAACGCCCGGCTGATCCCGTGAGCGTTTGCCTGCCCGGAGGCGCCCCACCCGAAAAGGTGATTTTTCGCGCTCCCATGCAAAATCACCCAAAAGGGTGACGACAACGTTTAAGTCCCCCGCTACACTTCGGGCCCGTGAAATCAGGTAAAGGAGGCTCATGAAGCGCGTAACCGGTATTGGTGGAATTTTCTTCAAATCAGAGAGCCCGCCGCAGCTCTATGACTGGTATGAGAAGCATCTCGGCATCCAGCGCGAATCGCACGGCCAGGGAGCATCGTTTCACTGGCGCGAACCGCAGGCAGCAGACGGCACCGAGCCCGGTCCCAAAGCCTTGACTGCGTGGTGCATCTTCCCACAGACGACGAAATATTTCGGCGCGAGCAAAGCCAGCTTCATGGTCAACTACCGCGTCGACAATCTCGACGCGCTGCTCGAAGACCTGAAGAAATCGGGAATCGAAATCGATCCCCACCGGGAAGACTACGACTACGGCCGGTTCGCCTGGATCACCGACCCAGACGGCAACCGCATTGAGTTATGGGAACCGCCAAAGCCAAAGGAAGACTGACCGCAGCGCCGGCGGCCCCCGCTAAATTTCGGGCACGTTAAACCAGGTTTCACGGGATTGAGGGAAAAGGAGACTTAAATCGATGAAAAAGACGGTGCTGACTTTCGGGCTGATTTCGGGCGCAATTTCCTCGCTGCTGATGGTGGCCACTTTGCCGTTCTTGCACAAGATAGGCTTTAACAAGGGCTTGATCATCGGCTACACGGCCATCGTGCTCTCGTTCTTGCTGGTATTCTTCGGCATCCGCTCGTACCGCGACAACGCCGGCAACGGCCAGATCACGTTCAAGAAAGCTTTTACCGTCGGGATCTCCATTACCCTGATTTCGTGCGTCTTCTATGTCGTGACGTGGGAAGTTCTCTACTTCAACTTCCTGCCCGATTTCATGGACAAATACGGCGCCCATATGATCGAGAAGCTCAAGGCCTCGGGCGCGGGCCCTGCCGCCATCCAGGCGCAAATAGAGCAAGTAAAAAAATACAAGGAGATAGAAGACAACCCGCTCCTCAACGCAGCGATGACGTTCATCGAGCCCTTCCCGATTGGGCTCGCCATCACGCTGATTTCCGCGGCGGTCCTGAGGAAAAAGGCGCAATCGCAACCGGCACAATCGCCCTTGCCGGCATCTTAATTGAACCTGTTCCCGCGAATCTGCTCCTTCTTCTCTTAGCGTTGGCGTTCATGAACAAGCCGCGGATACGGCGATTCTGTTCGGCTACACGGAAGTTATCGCGAAACGTTCAAACGGAGTTGTAGGTAGTATGGCCGGCCATTCGGACGCGCTGTGCGCATTCGCGGAGGCCCATTACGCTTCATCAAAAGGACTTCCCTGGCGTCCTAATGTCGTGCTCCGCGCGTACTACATTTCTATGACAGGACTTGATTCTCGGTGGATCCAGAACTGAGTTCGGTTCGCGTAAGCAATTGGATCGGTAGAAGAAAGAGCAAAAACGCCACAGTCCCGCCATCCCCGACCATCTGTCAAAAAAGCAGATGCTCGAGGGTGAAGTCAAGGGGTGAAGAATGATCTCGGTTAACCCTTTGGATTGAATAGGATTCAAGGGAAATGGCGCGCCCGGCCAGACTCGAACTGGCGACCCCCTGCTTAGAAGATACGCAGTACAAAACTCTAAGTGCCGCTTCTGGTGTCGCTTACGAGGGAGCGCGGCATTTATCTCGCCCTTGAATTGGACCGATCTTGGACTGAAAACGCTGGGGTGAACCCCGATCCGACCACTGCAATGAGCTAATGCTTCTAGCGGGCGTTGTCACCGTCGTGGAGTTATCCCGTGTGGAGCGTAAAGCGCCGCTGGAGTGAGTTGCACGGATTCTGTTTGAGATATACAATTACAATGTATATCAAGGAGGGCTGATGCAGGTATCGAAATGGGGTAATAGTCTGGCGGTGCGGTTGCCCACGGCTGTGGTTGACGCGCTCGATCTCAAAGAAGGCGACCAGATCGAGATTCGAATTGCTCGTGAGCGGGTGTTCGAAGTGAGCCGCGATCAACGCAAACCTCACGCGCTCGCTCGTCTACGCAAACTCCGACGCGCTTTACCTCCCGGATTTGTTTTTGATCGAGAAGAGGCCAATGCCCGTTAAGGTTTTCTTCGATACGAATGTGCTGGTCTATGCTGTGGCGCACAACGAGCCACGGAGCACGCAAGCTGAGCAACTCCTCGCATCGGGAGGAGTCCTCAGCGTGCAGATCTTGAACGAATTCGCCTCTGTGGCTCGCCGAAAAATCTTAATGTCCTGGGGTGAGGTGACGGAAGCGTTGGATGCTTTTCGAGTTCTCTGTCCTTCTCCGCTGCCCATCACCATTGAAATGCACGAAGCGGCACTCAAAATTGCGGAGAAGCACGGCTACAACATCTATGACGCGCTGGTCGTTTCCGCTGCATTGGAAGCTGGATGCACGACTCTCTATTCCGAAGACCTTAACGATGGCCAGACAATTGATGGACAACTGACCATTCGAAATCCGTTCGTTGGATCATCCGGCTAGCAATCTCGTGAAAGGTACAGCCCGAGCAATGACCACTGTGCGGATGCCCCTCAAGCAGCCGAGAACAGCTAAAGCTTTCTTTCGTTCCCGCCATCCGCCCCCTTTGATGATCCCTGCGGGGCTTGACGCTGCACCGCTCGGAAACTCCTTTTCAATGAACCCAAGGGGGACGTCACGATGCAGTACCTCCATTATCCAAGCTGCTGCGGCCTGAGAAGACGTCTGTTGCTCATCCAGCTCAGCCTTCCGAACTCTCACGTACGCCCGGACAGTCGTCACTTTGCGCTTTGGTGGCAAGGCGTTCTGCAGTGCTGCTCGAACGGTCCGACGATGTACTTTGTATTTTGGGGCCGCCCCCCTGATGGTTCCTAGCCCGTGTTCGTATTCCCAACGAAGTCGTTTGTAGAGCTGCGTTCTGTCCTCCAACATTTCCGATGGCCAATAGCCTTTGATGTTTGTTGTTCGCAGGAGTTAATCCTGTTTGAAACTTCTGAAGAGTCACCTTGATCCCAATCCGCCGGTTCTCTCCCGATGGCAAACAACTGGTTTTCGTTAGTACTCGCGGCGGCGGAACGGCGAGGCTTTGGACAATGGATCTTGCGACGCGACGCGTGGAGGCTCTGACTTCAGAAAAGGGCGGCGACTTCCGGCCTTCGTGGCCTCCCGACGGCAAGTGGATCGCATTCTCTTCCAGCCGCGATCACAATGCGCCATTTACTCACGGTCGTTGGGAGCGCCTTCAGTTGGCCGATATCTATATCATTCACCCCGACCACTCAGGGCTCAAAAAAATTGCGGAGAGCGGTGGCTTCTGCGGAAGCCTAAATGGATGTCGGATAGCCAGCACGTCGTGGCTTACTGCATGACGGCGGAACAGACCCTCGGGACTCGTATGGCAAATATCGCGCCCGGTAATGACACGAAATTGGTTTCGATCGACATCGACACGGGAGTGTCCACCGATCTACCCGCCGGCCCTGGAGTGAAAATCAATCCCTCTCCGGTTTCCGGAAATGAGATCGGCTATGTGAGAAAGGACAAGGCGGAGCGCGGACCTCGCGGCGACATCCGAACTGCATCGTGGTCGCCCGATGGTAAGCGCGTCGTCTTTCATAAGCGCCTCACGGTGACGATGCCCGCGCTTACGAAAACCTTCACGGTCAATCCGAATTACGAATTGAGCCTGACAGACACATATATACTCGCGTTTAGTCCTTCCGGCGATCGGTTCGTCACAAACAGCCGCCCGTCGCCTAATCCGTTCGGGGCCAGACTCCTGGTCACAACGGTTGCAACGGGACAGTCCGCAGCCATCTATCAGGTCCGCCAGTCAGTTGCGAGGAGGTCACTTCTACGTAGTAGCCCGCATCAACCATTGGCGCGTTCGCAACACGGAAACGCGCGGACCCCGCTCAAGGCCTCAATTTAGCCTGTTTCTCAAGGAAGCTTTTGGCAAGGTGCAACTCGGGTCGCTGCGATTCTGCGTTCTTGCACAGAGCCAGAAGCTGACTGTAATAGGTCTCGGCCTTCGAACGAGCACCCGCTAGTTCTGCGGCTCGTCCGCCACCGAGGAGACTGTTGAACCGATTAGGGGCAAGTTGCAGGGAGGCTTCATAGGCTGCCAGGGCCTGCTCGGGTTGGTTCTGCTCCAATAGCAGGTCGCCGAGTTGTTCATTCCCGGCAAG
>Ga0137409_10000948_pt1 | contig 31636 bp, 36 predicted proteins | sample CZODoug1_16funga_FD_122059 | JGI IMG/M metagenome (GOLD analysis project Ga0137409, IMG submission 122059) | Vadose zone soil fungal communities from Angelo Coast Range Reserve, California, USA - CZODoug1_16fungal (Hybrid Assembly) | ecosystem: Environmental > Terrestrial > Soil > Vadose zone... | reverse complement strand
GGCCGGACAATGCCCTGTTGAGCGGGAGGAGCAAGCTCACGGCCATGCCGGAATTTGCCGAAACCGCCGTTCTTGACTACTCCGGCGAAATTGACGTCGGTCTGTGCGCGATTGTAATTCTCGACGGTAACAAGTGTGGTTTGGGAAGCAGATGTTTGTGCTGATGCCACCGAACTAACCACCGCTAGCGACACGGTTGCCAAGATTCCCGCTTTGATCTTTTTCATAATGTTCCCATGTGCGGAACAAGTGCCAGCTTCTGCTTTGGGCTAGAACGAATCCCCAATTCGATGAGCCATTCCTTGATATTGGCGCCGATCACATCGGGATGGTCTTCCTGCAGGTAGTGAAGGCCGGAGCTAAGTTGCACCAGGCTACAGTTCTTTAGTCCCTTGGCAAAGCTCGCGGCCAGAGCCGGCGATACGATAGCACCTGGATCTCCCGCAAAAAGCAGCTTGGGGTAAGTCGACTGTGTTAGAGATTCATGTGCTTTTTCCAGGCTTGAATACACATCGGCTGGCTCTCCCGCGATCGGAATCTCATTCGGGAATCGCCAGGTGGCAAGGACTTGGGTTAGAAAGCCCATAGGGCTAGGCGTACGAGTCAAAGTGGCCAGCCCCATGTTGTGAAGAGCGGCGATCAGAAAGCCGCAGGAGATGCCAACGGATTCCTGCACGTGGTAGTGCTTGATTCTTCGCTCGTTTCCGTCTGCATCGCGCGCGGCTTCATAATCGATCCGAAAAACGACAATCAGCCACGGAGCAATCTCCAGAAACTCCTTGTGCCAGTCGGTCTCCAAAGCGGCCAAAGCATTCAGCCACTCTTGCGGGAATCGGCGTTCATAGTTTTCCCTTTCCTCCGCTTCCGCAGCGAGGCGAATCTGCCGTTTGACCCGGGAGCTGGACACAACTACGAATCGCCACGGCTGCTGATTGGCACCGGAAGGCGCGCGGGAAGCCACCCGGAGCGCCGCCTCGATCAATTCGCGAGGCACTGGCCCGGAGGAAAAATGCCGGACCGTGCGCCGTGTCTGCATGCGAGCCTCAAATTCGTGCGCTCGGGCAAGTTGCTCTTCCGGCAGCAAGGTCCCAAATCCCAGGGGAACAAAGCCATGACCGTTTCGCTTCGACATCGTGATCTCCGCACTCAATGTTAACCCCGGACCTGGAAGTGGGTCATGGGATGGCTTCCGGATCAGGGAGAATCCGGGCGCCGCTTCAAAGTGGGCCGGTCGTCATCTGTGCTGCTGGGATCGTCGCCGGTAGGCCGCTTCTTGGACTGCTCGGTCTTGGTACGCAGTGTGGGTTTGCCGGGCGCGTTGTCATGCGCTTTGCGGGAGGACACGATGTCGCGGAGGCGCGCCTTCACGGAGTCGAATTCCGAGGTGGTCACAATGTATTCCTGTTTGGCCGGCAGGATGCGCGCAATTTCCCGCTGCGCATTTTCGATGCGTTCGGGCGTTGGCGGGTGCGTGGAGAACACCCTCGGAATCGTGCCCGGGCGGCGCTTCTCGTCGGCCTGGATGCGCTCAAAGAAAGTGATGTAGGAATTCGGGTCGTACCCGGCCTTGTACATATACTGCAATCCCAGAAAATCAGCTTCGCGCTCCGCGTCACGACTGAACTTCAGGAACGTCAACGGAAGCGCGATGTTCAACCCTTGATAGAGCCCGTATCCGGCCAGTCCGGCGGGACCCAAAAGAACCAGGGGAATCGTGGCGAGTTGGAGTATCTGAGCCTTGGTCGCGTTCTTCGTGCCATGCCGCGCGGTCACGTGGGATATTTCGTGCGCCATGACACCGGCCAGTTCAGACTCCTCTTGCGCGCGAAGAATCAGTCCGCTATTTACATAGAAGAATCCGCCTGGCAGAGCGAACGCATTGACCACGTCGGAATCGATTACCTTGATCGTGAATGGCACTCGCGCATCCGAATTGCGCACGAGGTTTTGTCCGACGCGGCTTACATACTCGGTTACGACTGGGTCGTCGATGAGCTTCGACGAGCGCTCAACCTCTTGTGCCAGCTGCTTACCGAGCGCGATTTCTTTTTCCAACGAATAGAAGTTGGCACCCTTGCCCACTTTCCGATTGCCAATCGCATCGACATCGTCTTTGGAGTTTTTCGGGTGTACGACGTCCTGTTGTTCGACGGGTTGCCGTTGCTCTTGTTGAGCCTGTCCAGATTGGGGTCGCGCATTCGCCAGGTCCGGCGGGCGATTCTGCGCCAGCGCGGTGCTCACAACCAACGCAGCCAGAAGTGATGATCTCATCATTCGCCGCAGAATCTCCTGCATGCATCGACCTCCGCCTGCGCAGGACTACGCCCGTCAGAATGTCTACAGATGATGAGATGTGCTTGTCGCGACGAAGTTTCCAGGTCAACTGGGTTCTATCAGGTGTGCCGGGGAACCCGTGCCATGGCCACGAATCTCACTAAGGGCGGGCTGGCGGCAAATGGACCGCGCGGTTCCCATCTCCTGGTCGAGGCTATCCTTGCATCTGAGTGTTCCGATCCCCGGAGGACACAGGTATTCTGTTACATCATGAGAATTTATTTGGGCTTCACCGTTGCCGGAAGTCGTTCCTCGATTGAGGCGGCCAAGAAAATTCTAACCGTTCTCCAATCCCTAGGTCATGAAGTCCTCACAAGCCATTTGGTCGGCGAGGACGCTTGGGAGGCGGACCGTAGCGTGTCTCCTCAGGAAATCTTTGCGCGCGATATGAACTGGCTGGCCCAGTGTGACCTCTTCGTCGCCGAGGTTACGGGTTCCTCATTCGGTCTAGGTTTTGAGACTGGCTATCTCCTTGGAGCGACCACGAAAAAGACTATCCTTTTTTTTGAGCGAGACGCGGAGCATAGGATTTCTCTTCTGATTACGGGGAACACGCATCCAAACTGCGTACTGGCGCCGTACTCCCATCTGAGGGAACTGGAGGAATTGGCTCGGAGGCACGTATCCGCTTTATGAGTTATCCGTCCGGAGCGACCGTGCGTGACCGCTTCTTTTAGTCTTCAGGAAGCGTTCTGATTGCGACCAGCCATTACGCCACCGTCCACATCCCAAATTGCGCCAGTCACCCAGGCGGATTTGTTTGACAGCAGAAATGCAATGGCTTCCGCAACTTCTTCGGGGCGTCCGATACGGCCAATTGGGTGGAAGCCGTCGAAGCCTTGAAGGACCGAATCTATTTGTTCTTTCGGAATGAACCCTTCAAAGATTGGAGTGCGCACAACCGCAGGCGATACCGCATTCACTCGGATGCCGGCGCTGGCCAGTTCCATCGCCAGATGCTGCGTCAAGGAGTGCAAACCGGCCTTCGCCATCGAGTACGCAGAGGAAGGGGTCGCTTGCACGGCTTGCCTCGCCCACATTGAGCCAATGTTCACGATGGAGCCGCCTTTTTTTCCAGCAACCATGTTCTTGGCCGCGCATTGCGTGAGCAAGAAGATCGCTTTGTTGATTTCGAGATAGCGATCATAGTCAGCCTCGGTGTGTTCGAGAAACGGTTTGGGTAGGAAAACACCCGCGGCGTTCACCAATAAGGTGGCATCCGTATGCTTGGCGTCCAGCTCGGCAATTAAGCCGGCGCGTTCGGCGCGATTCGTAATGTCCGTCTTCAATCCTGAGACCTCTCCGTAGGAACCCAATTCAATCGTAGCCTCCCGTATCTTGGCCCCCTGACGGCCGACGATCACGGCCCGGCCCCCGTTTCTGACAACCAACGACGCCACCGCCTTCCCGATCCCGCTTGTGCCCCCGATAACGATCAGTTTCTTTCCCAGAAAATCCGCATTCATCGCTCTCTTCTCCTCTCGTTCTTCGCAAAACCGCAAGTGCACGCGCCCGGCCGTCGCAATAGCTTTCGCTTCGCTTTCGGCGTGTTAGAAGTGTTCAGCGAACGCTCAGCAGCTTGTCCACGCGGCCTGCCAGCTTGCTGGGGTCAAAAATCGGCGGCGAACAAGTGTGGCTGGTGCAAACGAACGCCGCGGCTTGCTTCAACTCTGGATATTGCACGTCGGGATTGGGCAAGCGGCCTTCGCGAACATCCCACCACTCGAGACGTTTGTAATAGGAGGGATAGTGCAGACACGCTTGAAAGAGATCCTGTGCTGTGGTGTCGTCTTTGTGGCCCACGACGGTTAGGTGCAGTGGTTCAGACCCGATCTCGAGATCGGCGAGAAGCGCGCTGGACGCCGGAAGACGATCGACCACAGGCTTTGCGGCCAGGTAGCGCATCGCGTTTTTGGCAACCTGTTCGTATTCGGGACTGCCCGTGTAACGGAAAAGGAGATTCGCGGTGCGCGCAACCGACACGTTTTCGTCGCGCTGGGGATGCGGCGGATGACTTTGATCGCCGGCCCTCGCCGTGAAAAAGCCCGCGCCTTTTGGGTCGCGAAAATTCCTAGCGATGAAATTAACAGCTTCTTGCGCGTGAGCTAGCCATTGGCGATCGCCCGTTCCGCCATAGAGTGTGAGGAACGCGCGCGCCATTGCAATCGTGTCGCCCAAATAAGGACCGGATGCATCGGACGAGCCGTGACGGAAGCCCCCTGCGGGGAGCGAACGATTGGCAAGCACCCAGCGCGTGGCACGGATGGCTTCGTCGAGAGCCGCGCGATCCCCGGTGGCAGCATAGAGCGTGACAAGACCATTGATGGCCCAGCCGTTCTCGCGCGCATAGATGTGCTTGTCGACTCGCGGAACGCCGAGTTTGCGGCGCTGAGCGTCGCTCCGCGCGAAATAATCAGCGCTGTGCTTGCCGTCGACGAGGTCGGCATCCTGGCTAGTATAAAAAACGCCGGTGGGAGAGGTGAGAAATGTGCCGAGGTAGCGGCGGATTTCCTGCGCGGCGTGAAGGTTCTGTGGATCAGCCCATTGCGCGTACGCGAGCGAGTATACTCGCAAGTTTTCCGCTTGCATCTGCATGATCTTCTCGAAGTGTGGCGAGTTCCAATCGCCATCGGTTGAATATTGGTAGACTCCGCCCCACGCCGGATCGAGCAAGTGAAGCTGCTCGGCGAGAGTTTGGCGGGCCATGTGCTCGGCGCGTGTGTCATTCTTCAGGCGAGCAAGATCCATCGCGTATTCCACGGAATCCCAATCGAGGAATTTCTGGTCTGTGCCCCAACTGCCATGCGTAGTGTCATAACCGGAGAAGAAATTGTTGGTCAAGCGCTCGCGCAACGCCGAAGTCAGCAGCGGCTCTCCGGGCAATTCCAGCTTGCGCTCGGGTTGGACCGACGGCCCCGGCGTAGGGTCGTCGATAATGGCTTGAAGCATCGACGCCATTTCTTCGGGCGCAAGATAACCCTGGCGTTTGACAATCTCGTGGCCATCGCCGTCGAAAACGACCGTCGCCGGCCAGCCATAATCCTCGTAGCGGTTCGAGAGATCTGGGCGGGAGTCTTGGTCGACTTTGATCGTGATGTAATGCGCCTGCAACAGCTCGATGACTTGCGGGTCACTGTAGGTGTTAGCATCCATTACGTGGCACCAGTGGCACCACACAGCCTCCAGATCAAGTAAGACGAAACGGTGGTCACGCCTGGCTTCGGCGAAGACCGCATCGGACCACGGGCGCCAGGTGAGGTGGTTTTTGCGAGCTGCGGAGTTTGGCGCTGAGCTCTGCGAGCCAGCCGCAAGCGCCATAACCAGCAGAATTGTGCTCCCGATAACGATCAGTTTCTTTCGCGGAAAATCCACATTCATGACTCTCTTCCCCTCTCTTTCTCGCAAAGCAGTGAATGAACGCTCACGGCGGTGACAATAGGTTTCGCTTCGCTTTCAGCGCCGTTCTTCTATGGCGAAACTTTCTTCTCAAAGCGAAACACATCGGGACGGGCGTAGTGACCGGAAACATCCAAAGTCATTGCTTCCCGGTCGATGTGTGTCAAATCAAGATCGGCAATGATCAGTTCCTCGCGATCAAATATTGGAGGAACAATGTAATTCGAATCCGGACCAATCACCGCGCTCCCGCCGCGCTCGATCCATTGGCGGTCACCGGGCTGGGATACGACGCCATCACAAAGCTCACGGGGCAAATCGTCAGCCGACATCATCAAACCGACTGCCAGGACGAAGCACCTGCCTTCGAAAGCGTAGTGTCTGCTGGCCAGCTGATGTAATTCGTGGACTGTGGGCCAGACCGCTACGTGGATCTGCTCGCCGGAATTGTGCATGGCCATGCGAGCGAGCGGCATCCAGTGTTCCCAGCAAATCAATCCACCGACGCGCCCCGCAGAAGTGGACACTGCATCTAGCCCGCGGCCGTCACCATTACCCCACACAAGCCGTTCCGTGTAGGTCGGGACGAGCTTCCTATGATGATTTCTGAGCTTTCCATCTTCTGAAATGCTGAAGAGCGAATTGTAGAGCGTCCCGTTTCCCGGTCCGGCGTCGACTCGTTCACTCGCCCCGATCACAATCGCAATTTTTAGGTTTCGCGCCGCTTCCCTTAGCGCATTCACTTCTTTGCCGGAAACGGTGATGCTGTTGTTTCTGTACCTCGCGAACACCTCTTTGGCAGCAGCATTTTCCCAAAGGCCCGCGCCGGGACACACATCCAGCCACGCCGGGTATCCCGGCAGCCAACTTTCTCCAAACGCAACGAGCCGTGCGTCTCGCTTTGCCGCCTGCCGGACAAGATCGAGAGCCCTTTTGAGGCTGGCTTGTTTGTCCAGGAAAACGGGAGCGGATTGCGCGATAGCTACACGCATTCGTTTGGACTGAGGAGCTCGTTGTCCTGTTTTCTTTGTCACGACCGGCGCTACCCCGAGTTGCGCTTTACTTCGTCAACCCAACCAAGGAGGAACTCACAGCACGCCCTGCAAAGACTGCGGCAGGTCTGGGAAGTAAGGAATGCTCCTGGGGGTGGAGCTGGGCCGTTGTGATCGCCCGGCGGATCGCGGCGAGTGTGGCGTTGTCGTCGAAGCGGACATTGGCACCATCGGATTGGACACCCAGTTGGGACCATAAGGCAGTTAGGTCCAGGCTCACCGGCTTGTCTTTCATTTTTGCGTATAGTGGCTGAAGAACATTTACTCCGACTGCGCGATCCCCGGTTCTCAAGGCATCCTCAAGATTCCATTCTGTGCGGATGTCGCCGCCGGCGGCGAGAATGGCGCGAAGCGCATGTTCCAAACTCCTCGCGTTGTTCGTTCGGCGGCGAATCTCAACGTCAGCCAGGAGGCAAAATAGCGCTCCTCCCCAGTAGGTTCTCCCCCACGTGTGCGTGTGATCCAGTCCGCGATCTCCAGCCTGAGGCAGACCTTGAGGCATATCGCGAACAAGGTCAAACCACATCTGCTCCGCTGTGAGATTTCCCGCTTGAATCCGAGCGATCGGTTCGACATAGGTGGCAATCCCTTCTTCGATCCAATGGTGCTTTTCGTCCACCGAAGGAAAAGCCAGGTGAACCATTTCGTGAGTCAGCATCCAATCCGAGGCAAGGTCCGAAGGAGAAGTCTTGTTGCCGACCCGTATGGTGATTCTTCCGCCGCGATCTCCGAACGTCATGCCGTTGCGGACGCCTCTTCCTTCAAAAGGAGTGATCCGAATCAAGACTTGAGAGACGGGAAAACGGCCGTAATAGGTGCTCACGGACTCAGCCGCCGCTTTGACCCAGCGAAGAACGTCCTTCGTGGGCAAGTCCAGCGAGGTTCGTTCGATCATGATGTCGATGCGAGCGCTTCCGATGAGCAAGCTCGAAGTCATCTCTCCCGCCGTCGCTGCAAGGCAGAAACAAAGAAGAAAAAGAAGGGCGATCGTCGCCACGCGGGCGCAGAAGCCCGCCATAAGAGAACGGAGCATTGAATAACCATGAAAAACTTTCTGAGCGAGACCGTGCGATCAAGCCACAACTGAATTCGAATGCTTCACGCGCTGATGACCAAAGAAAAACGCGATCGCCGCGTCTGCCGAGATCTTGCCCGCGCCAAAAATAAGGACGATCAGAGAAACGATTAAAAATGCGAACGGGGCAGCGGCAATGAACTTGTCCGGATCGGAGAAGAACGAGAGCAACGCCTCACGGTCCCCGAGAACGTAAGCCATGCTCAGGTTCACAGTGAGTACGAGGCCTGTGACTCTGGAGGCCAAGCCCAGAGCGAGGAAAATGCCGCCGAAAAACTCAACGCAGGCGATGAAGACGGCCATTTGCGCGGGCATCGGCAGGCCAAGGGTGCGAAAATACTCGGCGACATTCGCCAGATGATGGAGCTTGCCCCAACCGCTCTGGGCAAGTTGCCATCCCCAGTAAAGCCGCACAAAGAGGAGGAACGGCGACTGCAGGTAGGAAACCAAGCTAAAAAACCGGTCGTGCCACTGCCTAATCTTCGCAATCAGATTATCCATGATCTGTATCCTTACTCTTTTCCCGCGGGTTCTCACCGCGTACCTTTTCCCCTGGCCGGCAAAACCAGCCTAGAGTCGCCCAAGTCTGAAATGAGTGTTGAACAAATGCCGCGCGGTCGGCGGCGGGGACTGCACTCTTCCTGAAAGCCAATTCGACGGCGCGCTCTATGGACTTTCCGCTCCGTAGCGCGGTGAGCAAGAAGAAATCTTCCGGTTCGATGCGGCGAAAATAGACGGCGAAATCCAGACGGTGAACAGCCAGAAAGATTTGCGCTGGCTCAAGTGTCGCAACCGCACGGACCTTGCTGCGTTTTCTCCGTTCCTGAACAGCGTTGCTCGCAAAATCGAGCGTTTCGTCTCCGTGTTTCACTTCCAAAAGCAGGTCGTCCACCGGGTAGTGCAACTCGAGGAGTTGCACATAGGGCTGAATGCCTAACTGGAGATTGACCGCCTCGAGCTCACAAAGATCTTCCGAGCGGAAGGCTGGCTTGGCTAGACCGTCGAAAGCCTGGATGTCCGCCCATTCGAGGCGAACCATATCGAGGGCCAGCACGCGCCTGTTTCGAATCCAAGACGGATTGTTGCGCAACCAGGTTTCCAAACGCGCGCCTAAATTCCTAAGCGTGAAAGAACGGGAAGGACATTCCGCAAGATACGCTTTGCACATGCTTTCGAAACGCTGCCCGCCGAGAACAGATCGCAAACCAGGAAAATCTTCCGCCATACTGGCAAGAACGCGAAACCAATATTGCCGATTGTAAATCTCCAGTCGCTCGAAGGAGGTCAGGCGGTCGTTCGGCTTAATGTAGCGGGCGGCGTAGGCCCGCATCTTCTCTCCGCGAGGGCCGATCCGCTGCATGCGTTCGTCTCCCGTCAGGGGTTGCATGAGAGCCCGCGCCACGGCTTTCTGAAGGGCGGCGAGACTCATACGGCAACTCCAAGCTGTGTTTCGGCGAGAAAACGATTGGCTTTCAGAGCCTCGTCATGAACTTCCTGAAAAGAAGGAATGCTGTCATCCCATTCCAGCAGCGTCGCCGTATGCCCTGCGCGCCGGATGGCCCTGTCGTAAAGCTTCCAGACAGGGTCGATCACCGGATGGTCGTGTGTATCCAAAGTGTATTTGTGGAATTTCGAATGACCGGCGATATGGATCTGTGCCACGCGATCCGCAGGAACACTGTTGATGTATGTCAGGGGATCGAAATTATGGTTTCGGGATGAAACATAGATGTTGTTGACATCCAAGAGAATTCCGCAGTCGGCCCGTTCCACGACTTCGTTCAGAAACTCCCATTCGGTCATCTCTGACACGTGATATTCGGCATAACTGCTGACGTTCTCGACGGCTACGGGGACTTCGAGAAAATCCCGGACCTCTCGAATCTTCTGCGCCGTGATCTTGGCTGCTTCAAACGTGTACGGCATGGGAAGCAAATCATGCGTATACCTTCCGTCCACGCTGCCCCAGCAGAGATGGTCAGATACCCAAGGCGTGCCTGTTCGCTTGACGAGATCCTTGAGGCGGCGGAGATGCTCCCGGTCGGTCCGGCCGGCCGAACCGAAATACATCGAAACTCCGTGTTGCACCACTCGGTATTGCTCCAGGATTCGATCGAGGATGTGGAGTGGGCGGCCTCCGTCAATCATGAAGTTTTCGGAAATGATTTCGAACCAGTCCACAACCGGCTTACGCGTCAGGATGTGATCGTAGTGGGGGGCGCGCAGCCCGATGCCGATGCCATAGTCGGTGAAATTGTTAAATCGATTTGCGGGCATGTTTTGTCCCCAGTTCGCTCCCAAGGGCAAGGGTTACGTTTACTCAGCGCACCCTGCCCCCGATGAGAGCGATACAGTTTTTGGAGCTAGGCGGAAGGAGCCTTTTCTTCCGGAGCCTTCTTGCCGTCGGTTCTGCAGCCGCCCTTGCCCTTGCAGGAGTTCTTGCCTTTGCAGCCGTTGTCCCCCGCCTTACAGCCGCCCTTGCCCTTGCAAGAGTTCTGGCCTTTACAGGCATGCTTTTCCTTGACCTTCTTGTCCGCTTTCTTGTCTTGGTCCTGGCTCTGATCCTGCGCGCTAAAAGACGTCTTCAGCGAGGGAAGCAGAGTCGAGGCCTTGACTGCCGAGGCGGTCCCCGCGAACAATCCCGCGAACGCCGCACCAGCGAGTATGGCCTTTGTGGTTTTCGTCATATTCAAGCTCTCCCGTCGATTTGGGTTGAGATACGAAGCACTGTTTAGGCCCTCTTCCCGCCTCGGGATCGCGTATCTCGCTGCACGGTCTCAGAAACGAACCCTCGCTGCGATTTCGAAGTGGTCTTGAAGGACTTGACAAGGTGCCCCGTCCGTTAAATGAGAATCCCGAGTCGCATAAAGGTTTCCGGAATTCTTAACCGGGTTGGCTGCGGAGCCATGGAAAGACGAGCCTGCCTGGCGGTTACGAGTGACCAGTGAACAGGAAGACTAACTCCTTCTCCTGGACTCGAGGAAAGAGGGCCCGGCACAACGTGCCCAGCCCTCCACTCAGACTGCCTGCGGATTTGGCGCGGTTTACTGGGGAGGCTTCTTGGAGCCATCGGTTGCGCAACCGCCCTTGCCCTTGCAAGAGTTTTCGCCTTTGCAACCGTTGTCACTCGACTTGCAGCCACCCTTACCCTTGCAGGAGTTTTGCCCCTTGCAAGCGTGCTTTTCTTTGACTTGCTTGTCGTCCTTCTTGTCCTGACCCTGGTCCTGGCTCTGCTCCTGCGCGCTGAGGGAAGTCTTGAAGGAAGGAAGCAGAGTCGAGGCCTTGATGGCGGCCCCGCTGCCGGCGATTAAACCAGCAAACGCGGCTCCAGCCAGCATGGCTTTTGTCGTTTTCGTCATTTTCAAATTCTCCTGTCAATTTAGAATGAGGTCCGCAACACTGTCAGGTCACTCTCTGCACTTCCGAGATCGCGAATGCCGCTGCCGACTTGACCAAAGTGGTCTTCGCTGCGATTTCGATGCGGCCTCGAACGCCCGTACAAAGTGTTCCGTCCACTGAATGAGACTCCCAGGTCTCATGAAGGTTTCCGATCTGTTCGACATCAAATCGAGGTGAACCCTAGAACGTGAGGGCTGCGCTAAGACGAGAACGACAGGAGGGTTGCCAGTTCTAATGGCTGGGCGCGTAATAGCCTGTCTTCGCGTACGCAGTTAGAGGAGGAAGTCCCTTGGGTGTGCGCAGCTTGATTTTGATCTTCCGCCAGCGCGCGTCGTGGGCCTTATTACTGGGGTGATATCCCAGGACATATTGATTGCGCAACTCTGAGCCGATCTTTGCGGCGATATCCGGCAGGTCGTTCAAGTTCTCTACGGTGAAAGCGCGTCCCCCGGTCAATTCGGTCAACTCGCTGAGCAGTGATGGCCCGTTGAGTTCCTCCGGTGTTCGGCTGCGATACTCGAACGATTCAAAGATGCCGATCGAATAGAGCTGCGTGTCCGCTTCTCGCACCAGCCGCTTGATGTCCTTCTCGTTGTACCGGCTATTATTGTCACCCCCGTCGGATATGATGAGCAGTGCGCGTTTGCCATTCCGCGCGCCCCGCATCTGACTAAGCCCTAGATAGATGGCGTCGAGTAAAGCGGTCTTGCCCTTCGCGGCCACGGGCAGCAGACGGCTCTGCAGATCTTCAACGTTTTCCGTAAACGGACTGAGGATTTCGGCGCGCTCGTTGAAACCGACAAGAAAGAATTCGTCGTGTGGATTGGCGGTTCTGAAAAACTGAAACGCGGCTTGCTTGGCGTTACCCAATTTGCCGGTCATGCTGCCGCTGAGATCCAGGATGACGCCGATGGAGATAGGAATATCTTCGGAGGAAAAATTCACGACCTCCTGCTCGATGTTGTCTTCAAAGATGCGGAAATTGTCGGGTTCCAGGCCTGTCACCAAGCGATTGTACGGGTCGGTGACGGTAACATTGACAAGGGCAAGTTCCACTTCGAGATGCACCGCTTGCCCTGGTTTAATCACCTGACCGGGTGTGTCGTATTTCAGATCGTTCGCAACGACGGATTGGGCGAAGGCGGCCACGGATAAGCTTAAGGTTGCAGACCCACAGAGCAGCAGAAAGACAATTGCAACGCGTAGTGCGCGAGCTGCGAGCGTGCTTGTTTGAGCCATCATTTTCCGCTCTCATTCCGAGTCAAGCGTTTCGGCTGTCACAGGGAACAACTTCGCCCTGGAACGGGAATCCAACTTGCGTGCTGCCAGGCGGGTATCTCGCGCCTTTTCTCGCTGAGCTTCGTGAAGCAATTCACGCAGGCGCTTGCGGGCCTTGTGCAACTGCGACTTCGAATTCCCTGCCGAGCGTCCGACGATCGTGGCAATCTCGTCGTGCTGATAGCCTTGGATATCGTGCAAGACAAATATTGCGCGGCAGCCCGCGGGTAACTGCTCGATGCTGCGGTCGAGAGCCACTCTGTCAATCGATCCCTCCAACAATAGGTCAGGCGCACTGATATCGATGGTCGACGAGCTGGTTTCGTCGTCCAGATCGGCCGTCGCGTCGATCGAGATCATCGGGGGAGACTTCCTGCGCAGGCGCATCAGCACGAGGTTTACCGCCAGCCGGTGGAGCCATGTTGAGAATGCCGATTCGCCGCGAAAGGTATGAATCTTGCGGAACAGCTGCATAAACACGTCCTGGGTTAGATCTTGGGCTTCGACGGGGTCTCTTAGCATGCGCAAGCAAAGGGCATACACGCGACGGGAGTGTTGTTGATAAATAATCTCGAAGCCCTCCGCATCGCCCTGCTGAGCCAATCGAATCGCTTCGCTCGCGGATGAAGTGTTGAGTTTTTCGGATTTTGCATCCGCAAATGTCCGTTCGGCCGCAGACGCTTGCTTCTTCTTGCTTAGGTGTGCCTTTAGCTGCGCGCGCCCCCTCAGGCTGACACGCTTGAGTCGAAAGTCGGAGTTTGTGCGGCGAAGATTGCCTGCTGAATTCATTCGGATTTGCCTTTTCCGATTCCGTTGAGGAGGACTCCGTGCAACGTTGCGCTCATGCGCTGGCCGTTTTCAGACTAGGTAGAACCTCTTCATCGGGCGATTAAGCGATTTCGAGAGCCTCAGGTGCAAAGCAATGGCTAATCTCGGCACTCAATGAGAGTCGCGAATCTCACAAAGGTTTCGGAACGGTCAAGACCGAGCGCGGAGCCCGCCAACACTGACATGCGACCAAGGAATGCTGCGCAAGAGTTAGCCGTTCGAAATGGAACGGTTCAAACTGCCGCGCGATTAATTCGAAACGGCGTCTGTATTTAGGCTTCTGACGATTTCAGCCAGAACGTAAGTCAATTCGCGCGGACGAAAGGCGGGCGTGCCAAGACAGTTTTCGCCATTTCGAAGAACGGGCAGGCACCAACAACCTTCTTCAACGGGCAGCACATAGAACATAGTTACGCGCAGGCCTGTCAGGAGAGCCAGCATTTCGGAGTGGCTGTGGTGCGTGTATGTGCTGATTACGATGTCGAGCGCAACATGCCTGAGAAGTGCGGCCACTTCTTGGTGCGATCTCGCAAAGTGCCATTGGTATCTAGTCTTTTCTAGCGGCTGAAAGAGCGAAAAGGAGTGGGCGGATTCACCCACAACGAGAATGTTGATTTTCCGTGCCGCAACCGCTGTCGAGGCAAACATAGTCCTCATTTCCGCCTCGCAAGGATGCGGGGGCAGTCGTGTTTGATCGATCAATTTAATGACCGAGAATGTGACTGCTAATCTTCTTTCCGTGCTTCCGCGGCAGTCCAGATCGATGCACCCAAGAGAACGAGATCCTTGATGAGGAATTGGCCAGCATCCCCTAACAAGAGAAAACCATGCGAGAACTGGAAGGCACCGGGCGTGGAGAAAAGAAAACTCACCGTGAGCACGAAGGTGACGATGGCTCCCATGCTTCCGATGAAAGAGAGCTTTGCTGAAAACGGCCGCAGCGCTATCAGCGCAGCGACAGCAATCTCGACTGCTCCAATCAAATTCGAAACGGCCTGAAGGCTGAAGATTTTGTACAACCAGAACATGAAAGGACTGCTTGCTACGAGAGGCTGAATGCCCTGTGCCTCGCCGGCGGTGAACTTAAGAACTCCAATTAGAAGCAGCGTGACAACGAGGGCGTAGCGCGAGATGTGAATGCCCAGCGTTTCCAGTGATGTCCTGGACTCGGAACGGCGGGGTGCCTCTACGAGCGGTTTTCCCGCGATTAAATATTGATCATTCATACTCATATTCGTGGCTCGCTTTTCCGGGGATCGCCTGTATGGAACAACTTGGAGACAATATTTGCCTTCCAAGACTGACATTCACCCAGCCAATCTGACCCTCGTGATGTGAAAAGGTTTCAGAGCGTGCTGAAGTGTTTCTGTGGGTTTTAGTGTGTAGGGTGCGAACAAGAGGGCAAATGCAAAGACCCGCCGACAGGGTAACCGCGCGACAACGGCGGTTACAGAAAATACGATTGCATTTGGCGCGGTGGAACCTTCAGCGAGGGGTAAATGCGCTGGACAGCTATTTCGTTTCCTTCAGAGACGCATCCAGGATCGAGGAAATGGCGGATTCTTCAATTTCTCCTGAGGAGTTGTAGACGGGCTTCCCCGAAGCATCGAGAACAGTCACATGCGGGATATACCCCCGATAGTAGGATTTCACCAGGTCCTGTTGTCGCTCCGTCCGCTTGATATCCAAATCGATGACGACGAACTGCACGCGGCCTTTGTACTTTTGATATAGGTCCACCGTGCGGCGCGCCTGACGCTTGGAATTGAAGCACCCCTCGCCGTAGAAAATGATGTAATTCGGTTTGCCCGAAACGGCGGCCTCGTCCATGTGGTCGCCTGTGATAAGAGGTCCGTCCAGACTATCGCTGGAATAATCAAGCCTTGGATTCAACCTCAGATTTTCACTCGCACTAAGCGAAAAGGTCATCGCGGCGGTGAGCAAAACGAACGTCAGCCACTTCCTTGCGTTTTTCATGAAACTGAGCTCCTTCCTGTGTCCGGACATCGAACCCTCCGCTCTCAATCGTCTCGCGCTGTTCCTGAAGCATGCACAGAGCGCCTTCCAACATTTCCTGCAGAGAGGGTTTCCCACCCCGAGGTTCGGGAGGGAAATAACCTCCGCCAAAGTAAAGTTTTCCGGAAGGGGACAGGATGGCTGTCAGGGGTAGACCGGCCGATAAGTTCATGTAGGCTTGCGCCCTTTGCAATCGTGCCGCAATCTCTGGCTGCATGTCGTAGTCAACTTTGATCGCTACAAAATGGCCGTTTATGAATTTCGCGAGCTCGGGCCGCTCGTAGCTCTCACGGTCCATCTGTGCACAATACGGACACCACTCCGCTCCCAAATCGAGAAGGATGGGCCAGTCGAGAGCTTTGGCTTTCCTAAACGCCTCGTTCCCCCACGGATACCAATCGACCGGCTGTTGGCTGGCTCGCTTAAGATAAGAAGACTTGCTTTCTTTCAAGTGGTTGTGGCTTGCCGCTCGGGGCGCGGAGACTTGTGTCGCCGCGCCCGTTGCGATCAACGCGCACAGGAGAGGAGAGAATTTGCTCAGTAGAGTGCGCATTCCGGTAAATGAGACGCTCCGCAGTATGGAAGGTTTCAGGCCCGGAAAGCTGCCAATGAGCCCTCGCCTGAGAATTCGTTGCGAAAGAATCATAACCCTGGTCAAGAACAAGTGCCCCCCTAGGCGAGTCCTTCAGCGAGCAACCTTTTGCGTAGCTGTGATTGACGACCCGATTTGAATTTCTTTACGGTTTCCGAGGGAAACTACCCTTTTTTCTCTGGCTTGTGTTTCCCGATGCAAATCGGACAGGGCGCGTAGCCTTCGCGAACGGCTTCCGCTGCGGGAAGAAATTTGGGCTTGCCATGCAGATACGGGCAGCTAGGAACGTGGAAGACTTTGTCATCGGAATCCTGGGATACGGCTACAAGTCCCGTAATTGGAGGAGAATCAGGTGGACCCGATGGGCTCTCGTGCCCGAGCCGGGGCAAGATGATTCGTTTCGCTGAGAACAAGGCGAAGCCCAACGGCACTGCCGCGGCCGCTGTCAGAGCCCAGGCCAGAACGGCGCGCCGCGAAGTGTGAATCCTCTCTTTCGGTCCCAGGGTAAACGTCTGGTCCAGTCTCTTGTGCAGTCGATCGTGAAACCCCTTCGGCAGTGCCAAAGCGCGTTCATCGCGATATAGGCGAATGACGTTGCAGGTTCCCTCAAGAACCGCGGCGCAGTGCCGGCATTCGGCGAAATGCTCTTCGAGTGCAGTTCTCTGCTTGGGGTCTAGCTCATCATCGACGTAGTCGGAGATGTCACGCCAAACTTCCTCACAAGTTATTCCCATGGTTTCCGTACCTCTTTGAATGTTAAGTCCACGTGGCCACCCTGTTGCAATCCCGGGGACAGAATATCCCTCAACATCAAACGCGCGCGTCGAAGGCGTGTTTTTACGGCTCCGCGCGTAATTCCCAAGACGTTGGCGGTTTCCGTGATGCTCATTCCATTCACGTCGCGGAGAATGAACGCCAACCGGTAGTGTTCTTCGAGTAAGGTCAAAGCCTTGCCCAGAGCCTCGCGAATCTCTGAACGTTCCAAAGCCTCTGAAGGAATCTCGCGCCAATCCGCGAAATCCTTTGGGACATATGTTTCGTCGTCATCGGGCCCGCTTGTCAACGAAAACATGATTCCACGCCTCAACTTCCGTCTGCGCATCCTTGCTTCATTGATTGCAATCTGAATCAACCAAGTCCCAAACGCCGACTCCCGTCGAAACTGATGAAGACGCGCCAGCGCTTTCAGCAGTACATCCTGCGTTACATCTTCGGCATCTTCCTTGGTCCCAAGCATCGAGATCAGTGTCGCGTAGACTGTCCGTTGATACGGTCGAATAAGCTCAAGGAATAGATCCTTCTCGCCTTCAAGAATTCTGCTGATCAAAAGCTCTTCATTCGCTCTGATCTGGTCGTTCCGCGTATCATTTCCTTCGCAATTTGTCGTGGCGCATACGGGCATGCGCCTTTCCGCTAAGACACCTCCCCTCAGGTCGAAGCCAGCCAATGAAGTGGGGCCTTGTAGTTTTCCGCTCACAAGTCAGACGCAATCTCTCTGGCCAGACAAAACCTTTGCCCCTTTACAGTGCCTGCCCACACGCTTCACCAAAGCCCCCTTCGCACAAACGCCTTTGTCGGTCTGCACGCGAGCAGAGCTCTGCCCGCAGCAAACAGAATCGCGGTCTGACACGCGCGCCTTGCTTGAATTTCCCGCTAAAGAAGCGCCTGGAGAATGAGATTCCCGTCTACCGAAAGAGTTTCCGGTGAGAGTCGAATTCATCGGCGATTAGAGAGGAAGTCCTAACCCAATGGGAAGTGGACCCCCGTACGGGGCTCCCGCAGGGCCTCAGAACCTGATTAACAACCCGCCGTTGAACGCCAGATTATTCTGAAAATTGCCGGTGACTTTTTGATTGTAGTTGGGCAGTCCCGAATAGAAATCACGCACTTCGATCCGGAAGCCGATGGGTATCTTAAGGACGTGGATAACCGTGTGTGTGTCCACCCCACCACCAAACACAAAAGTTCCGGTATTTGTTCCCGGCTTAAACGATGGCGCAGCAGCTGGTGCTTTTTCCAGGAAGCGCGCGTAACCGCCGCCAAACGACAGCCACGGAGAAAACACCCCGGCCGGATGGAATTTCACTCGGACGTGGGGAGTCAGAAAAATGAACGCGTATTGACCGATCGCATTCTGGGACTGCTGGCTGACCTTCACATCTAACGGAGATGCCAGGAAATCGACGCCGCCCCCAATTGCGAATTTTTGTTTGAGAACAAACGTTCGATCGTACTCAGCCCCCAACGTCAAACTGGCGTTGAATGTAATATCCCGGCCGGGCAACACTGTCCCGCCAGGTCCTATGAGGCTCGCCCCAGGCGACAGAGGTTGGCCTGGTGTCACGATCCCTCCGATCACAAGGCCGACTTCATTCTTTTCCTGCGCAAGGGCTGGGATGGACAAAAAACCAAACGCGAGGCCGAGTACGATCAACCCCTTGATCGTATTCTTTGCTGCTTTCTCCGGTGAAACGGCGGCGCGCGAGCTGGTACCGAAAAGCTTCAGAGCCTGCTTAACACGTCGTTCAACACGAATGGAATTCACTTGAAATGTCTCCCTTAATAAAAGATTTCTCGATTTGCCCGGTAAAAATAATTGCGCATGATCGGGCTGCACGCGGTACGAAGGTCATTGCGGTGATGATGGAGTTCGGGCATCGATAGGAACCGGACTTGCCGCCTGAACTCCCTCCGGATTACCTGGAGCGTGAAGATCTAGTTGCTTCCGGAACTTGGTGAAGCTGATCCGTGGTCGTGCGGTCTCGCTGCAGCCTCCAGGATCCGCGAACGGGATACGGGGATGCTGTAAACGTCGTGCGCTGTCCGAATCTTGGCCAGGAAGTGCTGTTCCCCGACTCGCTCGAAGCTCACCTCCGGCTTGTCGGCGGAAGCTTCCTCGATCTCGACAGGATGAACAAACACACTTGTATGACTCTCGTGGTTGCTGAGGATTACTCCGTCAAATTTGTCATCCGAAAAACGGCTGATGGTGTATGTGCCCGCCGGGAGGGTCTTGCCACTGACCACAAATTCGAACGGCAGTTTTACAACAATCTCGCCCCGAATTTGCGCGTTGGCAACCGAACCCAGCCCGAGAAGGCAAATGAGTGTGAGCAGCAAGCTCGCATACTTCTTCACGATCATGATTTCTCCTTTTGATTTTGGGTTCTCGTTGATTCGCTCGACGCCAGTGCTTTGATTCCGTAACGGTCGCGCTTAGCATCCGATTCAACAATCGTCCTCAAAATGTGTACAGACAGTGAGATGGAGTTGTCGGGACGAAGTTTCAGTTTCCTCGTGAGCAACTTTGAGGTTGCGTGGCGTGAAAGTGTTATTTTCCGTCGTCAGTCTTGGCCCGGCCAAGTTCACGTCCGGTCAAATGTGAATTGAAACTTTTTCGCCCTCTTCGAAGGCGCCTGGCTGAAACTTCCGCAAGAAGAAGGAATCAGATGTTGGGGCAGCCGATGAGACACGTGCGACGAAACTTGGAGACTCTTCCTTTTCAGGCTTGGCCCGGCTTGATCTTCCTGGCGTGGTGTTGTGGTTGCGGCAGTGCTTACAATTCAGCCACCTCCGCTCCGCCTCCCACTCCTCCGAAGCCGTCGGGGTCGGTGGCGACCCTATACACGATGTCGAACGCGATCTCAGGTAACACCGTGGTTGCGTATGCGCGGAATGCGGATGGCACTCTGAGGCAGGCGGCAAGCTACGCTACCGGAGGCTTGGGAGTAGGGCATGGACTCGAGAACCAAGGAGCCTTGGCGCTCAGCGACGATCGCAAATATCTTTTCGTAGTGAACGCGGGCAGTGATGATGTTTCTGTTTTCCAAATCAATACCCAAGGATTGACGCAGACGGCGCGAGCCTCATCAGGCGGGCGTTTGCCGGTCAGCGTCACCGAGCGGGCCGGACTGGTGTACGTGCTGAACCGCGGAAGCGAAGCGGGCGATCCCAATGGCGACACCATCAGCGGTCTGCACTTGGCGTCCGACGGGAGCCTCACGCCGATTTCACAATCGACGAGACCACTAAGCGGTGCGAATACGAATCCGGCGCAAATTGCGTTCAGTCCGAATGGAGATCTGATCCTCGTTACGGAGCACGGAGCTGGATTCATCGACACCTACACAGTCGATTCGAATGGCATTGCGGGCGGCCACAAGGCTCAGCAGTCGGCTGGCACGGGGCCTTTTGGGTTCGCCTTCCGCAATGCTTCCCAGTTGTACGTGTCGGAGGCGGGAGGTGGAACCGCGTCCAGTTATACCGTGGATGGACAAGGGTTCTTACAAACCATTAGCGCTGCGGTCCAGACGCAGCAAGCGACTGCCTGCTGGCTGGTCATAACGCGGGATCAGAAGGAGGCCTATGTCTCCAACACGGTGAGCGGAAGTATTTCGGAATTCGGCATCGGAGTGGACGGCTCCCTCTCGTTAATCGCGTCCGTTGTGGCCTTAACTCAAGGTCCTCCGCTGGATATGGCCATCACTTCGGATGGACTATACCTAAATGTGTTGACCGCCTCCGGGAACATCGAAGTTTTCCGTATCGACCCGGCCACTGGTGGTCTGACACAGGCGCAAGTTCTGACGGGACTGCCCACCGGGAGCAACGGCTTGGTCAGTTTTTAGGATGACTGGTATGACTCCGCGCTTCGATTTTCACCGGGGAGGCAACCCCGTTAGACCTGCCAACTAGAGGGCGAACAGACCGTTGCCGACGTAACTTCGTCGGAGAACCCTTCGGTTGCGAAACCAAAAGTGAGAACGGATAACTGAAATCTTGTGCGGAATGTGAAACCTTTGGACGGTTCGACAATCTCACTGTAGCTGGGGAATTTTAGGCCTCCATGATGGAACGGGTACTACGATCTCCCGCGGGGGGCTGGCGCTTATTGCAGCGCGCCTTGCTCCAAGATTCGCCTGACTAGGAGCATCTAGTGGCAAATGTAAAGCTTGTAGTTATGTACCCACGCCCAACAGATGTCGATGCGTTCGAGCACATCTATCAGTCAGAACATGTACCGCTGGCGGTTGCGAAACTTGGCGGGAAGACGAAAATCGTCGCAACCAAGATATTGGGCTCTCCACAAGGCGTCCCTCCTTTCTACCGCATTGCCGAGGTTTACTTTCCGTCGATGCAGGCTCTGGAAGCCTGCGCTGCTTCGGAAGGCGGGAAAGAAGCCCTAGCAAACGCCGCGAAGATTTCTTCCGGGGGAGCCCCAATCTTTTTGGTGGCCGAAGAAGAGGCCTTTACATTCCAGCAGACAGCAAACAGCTAGAGGAGAAACGTGATGCGTTTCAGGGTTGCGATGACCGTACTGCTTGCGATGTCCATTTTAGCGCTCGGGTCACTTCCGTACATCCGTGCTGCAAGCAAACTGGCAGTCCCAGCTAGCGATGAAACTCGTCGTACTCCGGTGCTGGTGGAGTTGTTTACGTCGGAGGGCTGCTCGAGCTGCCCTCCAGCCGATGCTCTGCTTGAAAGGCTTGATCGGTTCCAGCCTGTAAACGGGGCGGAGTTGATCGTTCTCAGTGAACACGTAGATTATTGGAATGATATCGGATGGAAGGATCCCTTTTCTTCGCATGAATACAGCGAACGGCAAAGTGCCTATGCGTCCCAATTTGGCCGAGGGAGCATATATACGCCACAGATGGTTGTCGACGGACACATCGAGTTCGTGGGCAGCGATGAACGGCGGGCAACTCAGGCAATTGAGAAGGCAACGAAGGTGCAGAAGATTCCAGTCAGTATCTCTTCCAGTTTGAGCGACGAAAAAAAGCTGACTCTGCACATCGAAGTTGGCGCGTTACCTTCCTCCGTCACCACGGAGTCAGCGGGCGTGTTCCTCGCGATAGCAGACAATGCCGATGAATCTCAAGTGAGCCGCGGAGAGAACGCCGGGAGAACGCTGAAGCACGTTGCAGTTCTGCGAAGCCTCATCCGAATCGGAGCGGTAGACGGGACAACGGGGTTTTCGCGAGACATGAAAGTGGATCTCAATGCCAAGGATCGGCGGAATTCGAGGGTCGCGGTGATCGTCCAGGGGGCATCCGCGGGAAGAGTGTGGGGAGCGGGACTGGCTCGGCTTTCGAACTAGCGTCGGTTATCCCTCGTATTGGCACCGGTTTGTCAGCTCGTACGATAGTGAGAAGAAATTGAATTTGGAGCAAACATGAAAATTGGGGTTCCCATCCTTTTCCTTGCCGGATTGTTTGCTGTTCCGAGTGGGCAGGAAAATCCACCTACTAATCAGGCGATTACTCCGTCTGTTGGCTTGGAAATCGGCCAGCAGGCGCCGGCATTTGCTCTGTCCGATCAGTTCGGTCATCAACAGTCGAACGAGACGCTCAAGGGGGGCAAGGGCACTGTCCTTCTTTTCTTCCGTTCTGCTGACTGGTGACCCTTCTGCAAGGCGCAGCTCGTGCAGCTGCAAAACGCAAAGCAAAGATTTGAGGCGCAGGGACTTAAGCTGGCCGCGATTAGCTACGATAGTCCCGCCATCCTGAGGGACTTCGCCCAGCGGCACGAGATCGAGTTTCCTCTATTGGCTGACCCGAACTCCGAAATCATTCGCAGCTTCAACGTGCTCAACACGGAAGCGAAGGGAATGACCAAAGGGATGGCTTACCCAGGATTCTTCTTCGTCGACGCAAATGGGGTTATTCGTGAAAAGTATTTCACAGCCAAGTACACGGATCGATTGACGGCTAATAATGTGATCGCAAAGCTGTTCCCGGAGTTGAGCGCAGAAGTGAGCCAGAATATTAGTGCGCCCCATCTTCAGCTTACGCTTGCACAATCGGATCGCAGCGTCATACCCGGCGGCAGGGTCAGCCTCATTGCCGAAATTGTGCTTCCTCCGGATATACACGTCTATTCTCCGGGAGTGCAAGGTTACAAACCGATTCGGCTCACCTTGCAGGAAATTCCAGGAATCGAGTTCCAGCCAGTCATCTACCCGAGCTCCAAAACGCTCTACTTGGAAGCAATACAAGAGCGCGTCCCGGTCTTCGAGGGAAAATTTCGCATCACCCAGGATCTGACGGTAATTCCGGCTCGGACTTCGGATGCGGTCCGCTCTCTGTTTTCCAAGAAAAGGATCGTTCCCATAACCGGAGAGCTGAAGTATCAGGCTTGTGACAAGGCGATTTGCTACCCTCCAGCGTCTGTGCCGTTGAGATGGGAGTTACAGGTTGTTCCCCTTGACCTCAAACGATCTCCAGAGGCCATTCAGCATAAGTAGCCGATCCAAAGAATAGAGCCGGTTCTTGAGTGTTTGAAAGGAGAAAGCCATGAGTGATGTTGTTTATGTTTCGAAGTCGCGGATCGAACGAAAGCAGGGACCTCTCCGCATTGCACAGCTGCCCGGCGAGTCACAGCCAGTGACCTTCAGCGTCCACGGGGGCATCGCAGAGCACTACAAAGTTGACCCAGCAAAGCTGAAAGAGTCGCACTCCTCGACCATTGACTACGTGATTTCCGCAACCGCAGGTTGAATGATGGGTACTTTCGGAGGTGCGCTGGAAGCGCGCCATATCGATGCCAGTGATGGAAAGTTGACCGCGGATGTAACCGGAGAGGTCGAAGCTGAGGAGGGTGTATTGGTCATCCGGCGGATTCACGTGGCGATGCGCATAGCGGCACCGGAAGCGGCAAGAGAGACAGTCGAGCGTACGCACGGCATGTACGCGATGCACTGCCCGCTGTACCGGACGCTGCACACGGCGATCCAACTTACGTCCTCCATCCACCTTGTGACGACAGTATCCCAATAGAACGCATGTCAACGAAGAGCGGCGACAGGTAAGTCTTTTCTAGGAGGCGTTTTGAAGCACGCTATTCTCGGCGCGGGTGCGGTCGGTGGACTGATCGGAGCGGTTCTAGCTCACGAGGGGGATGACGTTACCGTGCTGGTGCGCACCGAATCCCTCGCCGGACATCCCAGACACCTGCACCTTGAGCGATACTCCAGTAAGATCGAGGCACCGGTCCGACTCGATACAAAGCTAAGCGGGAGTGCAGATGTGCTCTGGATAGCCGTGAAGGCACACCAGTTCGTTCCCGCCCTGAGTACGATTCCACCTGATGGTCTTCGGAGCGCAACGATCGTGCCGCTTTTGAACGGGATTGAGCATGTGGCCTTGCTGCGCTCGCGTTTCAATCAAGACTGTGTTGTACCGGCGACGATCTCGGTCGAATCCGAGCGCATTGCTCCCGGTCGAATCATCCAACGTTCACCATTTGTCCGCCTGGCACTTTCAGGGACAGGGGAGCACAAGTTGGCGGGCGTGGCCGCACGACTTCGGAATGCAGGCTTCTCTTGTGAATTTCAGGCGGACGAGAAAACCATGCTCTGGAGCAAGCTCGCTTTCCTGGCGCCATTTGCTCTTACAGGTACAGCGAGCGGCAAGGACAAGCAGGGAATCTTTGCCGACGCAGCGTGGCGAGGTCGACTCGAATCCGCCGTAGATGAAGCGTGCGCCGTCGCTACTGCGGACAGAGCGGTCGTCGATCGAGAAAAGATTCTGACCACGCTCGCATCATTACCTGCAACGATGCGAAGTTCCATGCAGAAGGATGTGTCGGCAGGCCGCATGCCGGAGCTAGACGCGATCGGGGGCCCGATCATTCGCGCTGGAAGGAGCCATGGGCTCGACGTGCCCACGACTCGAGAGTTGGTTGCGAGAATCCAAGAGCGCCTATCGCACACGAGCCATACCGTCGGAGCGTAAGGCAAAGAAAACAAAGCGAATACGGATTGGTTAGATCGGGACAGCATTGGGATGAGTTGTTTTGGGTAGCACTTCCTTGTCATTTGCCGGAAACCTTTCGGCGAGCTGGAAATCACACTGGTAGGTGCATTTGTTTGGCCAGTCGGGGATTGGCTTCGGACAAGAGTTTGAGTAGTCGCAAGTTGGGTTTCCGGTGAGCCTTTGGCGCTCCAGGGCGGCCGAACGTTCAGGTACGACATAGGTTCCGCGTGCATTCGTGAAGACAGATATTCCAGAACAGGCGCAATTGCGCGCCAACGAGGCCGAGCTCATAAAGCGCGTCTGCAACGGAGACCGCGAGGCCTTCTACGAGTTGGTGCAGCCCTACGAGCGTTTGGTTTACGCGACCGCCATTTCGGTGGTGAAAAACCCTGCCGATGCGGAAGAGGTTGCACAGGAAGCAGTCCTGAAGGCTTTTTCGAATCTCGCGAGTTTCCGCGCGGAGTCAAAATTCAGCACTTGGATGCTGCAAATCACCTACAACGAAGCAAGGATGAGATTGAGGAAGGCCCATTCGCACCTGTATGAGTCGATTGACGATCCACGGCAAAGCGAAGATGGAGACTATTGGCCGAAAGACTTTGCCGATTGGCGACCTATACCCTCCGAATTGTTCGAAACGGATGAGGTGCGTCAGGCGATACAGAATGCGACCAATTCGCTCAGGGCCATCTATCGGGAAGTCTTTGTTCTGAGAGACGTCCAGAATCTGAGCACCAAAGAAACGGCGACTATACTCGGGATTTCGGAAGTAGCCGTCAAGATTCGGCTCCTGCGAGCCCGCTTACAAATGAGGGACACGCTCGCGCCTGGAATCGATGGATGCGGTGTTAGAGGACAGCCGTATCAGAAAGTTAGGCCATGGTGAAAGAACAAGAAGGATGCAATGTCGACAATTGAAATCAGCTGCCTCGAAGTATGGCGGGAAATCTCCAATTTCCTTGATGACGAGGTTTCTAGCGAAATGCGCGAGCGCATGGAAGCTCACTTCAAAGAATGCCAGCACTGCAAAGCAGTGCTGGACGGGACTCGAAACGTGGTAGGTCTCGTCGGCGACGGACAATTGTTTCAAATGCCCCACGGGTTCAACAAGCGTCTTTACAAAAAGATTCAGGGTGCTACGTAACTTCATCCTCCGGGCCGCATGGTCTGCTCCGGGCGGAATGGGTCTGGGACATCCTGGTTATCCATGTACATCCATAACTTCCACTTTCCTGTCTTATTTCTCCGCCAAATGTCCACATAGCGATCCCTGCGACAAGTCGGTTGCCCGCCGACCTTAGGTGTAAGCGTTAAGTTGTGCCACCCGTAGTCATAGGCGATATCTCCTTGAAGGCGAATCTCGACAACGATCACCGTCAGCTTCACCGTAAAACGCTCGAATAGGTTTTCTAGCCGGGTTTTCAAGGCGTCCAATCCGGTCATGCCAAATTCACAGGGGTGGCCGTCGGAGAAATTAACCAGGTCGGGATCTGCAATCGCCAGTAACCGCGAGGCATCGGAGAGATTGAAGCAATCTCGAAATTCGCTTTTGACTGCATTGATCGCGTATAAATCGTCCATCGTTATGTCTCCAGTGATGAGTCGCAGCTAGGAGGTCTTTTCCTCTCGACCTATCCTACCGTTATTGCCTTGAGGCGATCATCTCCGGTCTGGAACTTCTTACCCTACTCCGAATCAGATAAGCGTGGGGATTTTCTGGCGCGTTTGTCACGGGACCGCGCAAAGATAACTCGCGACCGCTCCGCTGGGAGGGGCTATGACAGACGTTTCCATCGTCGGGGCATTGTTGGCAGGGCTGGTGTCATTTCTCTCGCCGTGTGTGTTGCCGCTCGTGCCCGGCTACATTTCAATGCTTTCCGGCATTGGGATGGAACAGTTGCGTCAAGGGCAACCCTCCCGAGCCGGATTGTTTTCCACTTCTTTGGCGTTCGTCGGGGGTTTCTCGCTTGTATTTATCTCGTTTGGCGCGTCGGCGAGCGCAGTTGGGCAATTTCTCCGGGAAAATCGTGCGCTCCTCGCACCCGTGGCTGGAGCGTTGATTCTGATGTTTGGCCTTCATCTATTAGGGTGGTTGGCAAAGTTGAGCCTTCGGCTTGGCACCGCCCTCGGCATCGTGCTTGTCATCCTGGGCTTTGCTGCGTCACTGCTGGGCGGTCCGCTCTTTGGCGTCTTCCGAATGATTCATTTTTTTTCGTTTGCCCTGATCGGTTTTGCCGGGCCGGCGATGGGGCGATGGCTGAATCGTGACTTTCACCTCCGTAAGAACAGTGCACAGCCTGGCATCTGGAGCGGTTTTCTGCTCGGGTTTGCCTTCGCCTTCGGCTGGACTCCGTGCATCGGCCCGATTCTCGCGACGGTGCTTGCTCTAGCCGCCGCGAGCGGCACCGTTGCACGTGGCGTGCTGCTGCTCGCAGCCTACTCGGCCGGACTTGCGGTGCCGTTCCTGCTCACGGCTCTCGGCATCGGGCAGTTTCTGCGATTCTATCAGCGGTTCCGCCGTTATCTCCATGCTGTTGAACTCTTCAGCGGAGCATTACTTGTCTTTGTCGGCGCGTTGGTTTTCGTAAACAAACTGACCTGGCTCTCGGGAAAGCTGGGCTTCTTGAATCGATTTTCTCTTTAGAGCGAACAAGATACGAGTTGAGGAGCGGTTTGGATGAGACGAATTGGATTGCCTGTCGCGTTGTTTACAACGATCGTGTTCCTGGCTTACTTTGCAGGCCGGGGTGCGCGAACCTCCGACGCGCGGGCAGAAAAAAGAAATCAGGCCATGGTCGCGTCTGGCATCCCCGATTTTACATTGAAGGACCTAGATGACCGCGACGAGTCGCTCGGCCAATATAACGGCAAAGTCGTTCTTGTGAATTTCTGGGCTACGTGGTGCGGACCTTGCAGAATAGAAATCCCGTGGTTGATGGACCTGCAAGAGAAATACAAACAACAGGGGTTTACGGTTCTGGGCGTGGCGATGGACGAAGAGGGCAAGAGCGCTGTTGTTCCCTTTGTCCAAAACGAGCGTTTCAAGCTCGGGACTAAGTTCGAGCTTATCAATTATCCGATCCTGATCGGCAATGATGACGCCGCCGAAAAGTTTGGAGGTCTACTGGGCCTTCCAACGACCATCTTGATCTCGCAAGACCGCCGGCAGGTCAAGCGCATTGATGGATTGCTCAGTTACAACCAGTTGGACAGCGCCATCAAATCGCTTCTTGAAACCGACGTTCGATGAATCGAAGTCTCCGCCGCAATGTTATTGGCATTTTAAGTGGAGCAGTAGCCAGCGCAGCGTTGATAGCGACGCTACACCATGGAGTATGGAGCTTGATTCTAGGCGTCGCGATTGGGGCGGCCTATTCCGCAGCTCTGCGGCCCACCCGCCGAGCGTATGCGGACAATCTGATGGCAGGCGGTGCGCTCGGGGTTCCCCTGTGGGGTCTAATCACTGTAATCGCGATTCCTTTGCTTTCCGGCCAGATGCCCGAGTGGAACGCGGAACAGATGCGTCAGCATTTTCCCGCTTTGGTGGGTTGGGTGGTCTACGGCGCATTTCTTGGAATCATCCATCAAGCTTTACAGGACGGCGCCGACCATTTTTTCGGTGAAGACGCGGTTCCCCAAGTGCCGGCTGTTTCAGTGACCAAACGCATTGTAATTCTGGGTGGCGGTTTCGCCGGCATGCGAACCGCGGAGTGCCTCGAAGAAAAATTACATACGGATTTTTCTGTCAGCCTCACTCTGATCAACGAAACGAATGCCCTTCTATTTACTCCAATGCTCGCGGAAGTGGCAGGAAGCAGCTTGGAACCCAGCCACATCAGTACGCCGTTACGGAGCGCACTGCACCGTACAGAGTTCATACGAGGTGTCGTAGCGGGTGTCGATCCAGAAAATCGTTTGGTTATTGTGCTGGGCAATGGAAGCGCGCATGGAGCAACCGAGGGACGAGTATTTCCGTACGACGATTTGGTTTTCGCCCTGGGCTCAATCTCAAACTACCTGGGCATGACGAACATTGAAAAGTGCGCATTCAATTTCAAGAGTCTTTTCGATGCCATCCGCATTCGGAATCATGTCATCGAGATGTTCGAACGTGCCGATTTGGAGTGCGATCCCGCTCTGCGCTCTTCACTTCTTACTTTTGTCGTCGCGGGTGGCGGATTCGCAGGGGTGGAGCTTGCTGGCGCCTTAAACGATTTCGCGCATGGCATTTTGGCGGATTATCCCAGGCTGCGCGCGAATGAGCTAAACGTCGTACTGGTTCATTCCCACGATCGCGTCCTGCCGGAATTGAGCGAATCCCTTGCCCGGTATGCGCAAGAGAAGATGGAATTGCGCGGGGTGACGTTTCGCTTGAACACGCGCCTGGTAGATGCGCGGCCTGGGGTCGTTCTCCTCAGCGATGGCGAGATTCGCACTGAGACTCTGGTTTGGACCGCTGGTACGGCGCCGAATCCCTTGTTGAAGGCGCTCCCTTTGGAAAAGGACAAGCGGGGCGCACTCGTTGTGGATGACGCGCTCGCGGTGCCGGGCGAGGCCGGTGTCTGGGCTATCGGTGATTGCGCCGCGGTAACAGACGCAACGACTGGGCAGCCATGTCCCCCGACGGCACAGTGTGCGCAGCGTCAGGCGGAGCTTCTCGCGAGCAACATCGTGGCTCAACTGCAGGAGCGGCCTGCACGCGGATTCCATTTCGATTCACTCGGTGCACTCTGCGTTGTGGGCCACCAGACAGCCTGTGCTGAACTGCGCGTTCCTTTTGCTCCCGGCAAATTCTTGCGGTTTTCCGGTCTGTTCGCTTGGCTTGTATGGAGGGGAATCTATCTCTCGAAATTGCCAGGCCTGGAGCGAAAAATTCGGGTGCTCATGGACTGGACAATCGAACTCTTTTTCCCGCGCGACATCGTTCAGACAGTCGATCTGAAGTAAGGTTGGGGTTAATGCCAGAAATGCATTCAGCGATCGGTGCGCAGTTCGAATTACCCTTTTCCCGTTGGGTTCGAATAGAGCCACATCTCGGTTTGGCCCTCGGCGCCTCAGGAGGTCTGCTCGAGAGCGCTGTCCTAAAGGCCTCGCTCTTCTCTGGCGGATTGCTCGGCATGTCGTTTGGGCTTGCATTTGGATTGTTTTTCGCCCGGCGCGCCACGAGTCCTGGCGCAGGACTGATTTGGGGTTTGGGTTCCTCCTTCTTGCTGTGGATACTCACCGTCGGAGGTTTTTTTCACTTCGTAGCGACCACCGGACGTTTCGCAATGGGGCTCCAGGATGCCCAGGGACACTTCGCCGAACTCGTTGCCTACGTGCTGTGCCTTGGAATGCCCGTCGGCGTTGGATTGGGTATCCGGGGAGGATTCTGCGCGTCCAGGCCGGACAAGAAATTCGCGTGGAGACGTGCCAGCGTAGCTGGCGGATTCGCAGGCACACTCGGAGGTCTTATCTTCGGTAGATGGGTATCTTCGGGAGATTACTTTCCTCTTTTGGCGGGATTTGGGGAGCTCACCTCCCGCCGCATGACCATCTCTCTGCATTTTGCCATCGCGCTCTTGATCGGCGTAACTTTCGGCCTCCTCTTCCAACGAGACGTCCGCGGCTACGGATCCTGCATGGGATGGGGGCTTGGCTTCGGAATCTTCTGGTGGTTTTTTGGCCCCTTGACAATCTTGCGACTTGCTTCAGGAATGCCACTAGATTGGTCTGCCGAACAAGGAAGCGCGGTCTTCGGCTCCTTGGTCGGACACATCCTCTATGGATTAATTCTCGGCGTCGCTTACGCCACCATTGACAAGATTTGGGTTCGCTTGTTTATCCAGTCCGACCCACTCAACAGGGAAATCGAAGGTCCCGGCTTACACATCCTGCGCTCGTTGGCATGGGGAACGATCGCGGGACTCCTCGGCGGCTTGGCCTCCATGCCGGTCATGATTGCCACGGGCGTCTTGCCGAAAGTCGCAGGAGTGGACAGCACTCTTCTAGGGCTTCGCGGTGTATTCATTCATTTATCGGTGAGCGCAGCGATCGGCATGACCTATGGCCTGCTGTTTCGGGATGAGGCGTCAGCCCCTGGAGATGCCATCACATGGGGGTGGTTGTTCGGTTTGATCTGGTGGTACTTGGGCCCGATGACACTCCTACCACTATTGCTCACGGGGGTTTGCGATTGGAGTACTGACGCCGCCTCTACTCTGCTTCCGTCCCTTCTCGGGCACCTGATCTACGGCGCTGTAACTGCATTCATCTTCTTTCTGTTCGATCGCCGTTATACGCGTTCGCTGCTTCTTGATCCCCGAACCTCCGCGCGGGAGTTGCGCCGCCTTCGTCCTGTGGGGACACCGGCACCCGCACTCTGGCTCTTTGCGCTTGGTCTGGGTGTGCTTCTCCCTATCCTCCTGGGCTAGCTGTCCTGCTCCAGCACTCCCAATCGGGGTGTATCTCAGAAAATGCGCCTGCTACCAAACAGTTTTTCTCCCTTTTTCCCATTTGCATGTTCCGTAGATAAGTAGGGGGCTGTGGCCGAAACTTCTCGGTAGCTCTGAGTCGCTTACGAAAGTTCATTTTTCTTTCTTACTTTTTCAACCGAACGCTTGCCTGTGATCTAAACTCTAGGCGGTTTTCCAAACCGCCGTTGGTATGCCTTGCCAGATGCTTTGAGATGCTCTGAGGTGCTGTCAGGTGATCTTGGGTCAGCTCATTTGCAGCGGTTTGCTAAATCTACCTGCCCTGTTCGTACTCACCACGTTTCATATCTTTTGAATAACTTAGCACGCTGTGAGTTGCACTGAGTCATCCCATTTGCACGCCAGAGTGCACCAAGAGTGCACCACAAAGGCTTCCGCGCTCGAAGACAGAAAATCTTTGGTCTAACCGCAAAAGGTATTCTAGGAGAGCACCTGCT